>Ga0256832_1002476_pt1 | contig 12617 bp, 16 predicted proteins | sample 134614metaG_FD_190534 | JGI IMG/M metagenome (GOLD analysis project Ga0256832, IMG submission 190534) | Hydrothermal vent microbial communities from Lau Basin, Pacific Ocean - 134-614 | ecosystem: Environmental > Aquatic > Marine > Hydrothermal vents | place: Pacific Ocean: Lau Basin | collected... | reverse complement strand
GACCTTGCCATTGTGCTGGTCCGGATCAAGAACGATCTCCGCCTGCTGGTAGCCGCTCGTCTTGTCGCACGGCTCATTCAGCATCTCGACGACATTCCACTGCGTGTTGTCCGGCTGCGTGTTGTCCGCCGGATCGGCGGGGGCACACATGATCGCGAAATTCGCATTGCCGGACAGGTTGCGGACGCTGAAATGAAACGTCAGCGCATTCCCGGCATACGGATCGATTGCGGGCCCGAGCGGCGCGGCGCCATCCCATGCATTGAGCGCGATCAGGTCATGCGTGTGCTTTACGCTCATGCTCATACTCCTTTCGTGCGAAGGTTTTCCATCAGCGCCAGAACTGCTACCGGGCTGTCACCCGGCGTCTCCGGCACCCTGTGCACCGTGTAGAACGGTGCGCAATTCGGAAACGTGATCTCATCAATGGCCCACAGCGTGTCGATGGACGTCCCCGGCTCGATCGTGACCTCCAGCGGCTGCGTTCCCTTCCACGGCTGGCATTCGTCGATCGGAACCTCGACCGGCCGTTTCGTTGACCAGTCCGGGTTCAGCGGGTTCGCCGGGTCAGGGTCCATCCTGAACACGCCGAAGGTGATCGGTGCCCATGGCGTCCACACGAAGCCTTCCCGCATGAACAGCAGGTGCACCGACCGCCCCGTAACCTCGAACGGCAACCCGGTAGACGGGAAGCCGTTCCAAGGATACGTGAGAACCACCTGATGGTCTTTGATGTTCGTGATGTTCGCGCCCATCAGGTCGCCCTCCTCGCGTCAGTTGACCGCCAGACGGCGAGCCGCGTTGCAGCAGAGGATGTCACCGCCGAAGCGGGCCTCAAACTTGTAGAGGACGCAGAACCCGGCGGAGTAGTCGTCGCGCTGCACGGCGATGCCGCGACGGCGCACCAGCAGGTATGCCCTGCGCCAGTTGCCGACCAGCACCGGCGTGGAGCCGGACGGGAACCCGGCAGGCGACAGCGTGGTGTCGATGCCCGGCAGGAAGCTGGACACGTGCACCGGCATGCCGCGCAGGCGCGGGCGGTAGTCTTCCGTCAGGATGCCCTCGAACAGCGGGCGGCCGTTGGCGTCGCTCATGGTCAGCGTGAAGGACAGAGCATCCTGCGACATGATGTAGGCCATGTCCGGGCCGTGATACTGGCTGTGAATGCTCTCTTTCAGCATCACCAAGTCCTGCCACGTGAACTGTCCGGCAGGCGCACCACCATCGCTTTCCGGCTTGGCATTCATGATCGGGATGCAGGAACGCGGGTTCGCGATGCCCAGCGGCATGCCCTTGCCGTCGCCGGTCATGACGCCGCGCTCAAGCGCACGCTGGAAGGCGTCGCGCGCCTTCGCGGCGATCCACGCCTGAACGTCCACACCTGCATCCTCCAGCAGGTCGCGGGTCACGCAGGCGACATAGCGCAGAGTGTTGGCCGGGATTTCCTTCTCCGACAGGCCGTCGCCGAGATTGCCGGAGTTGGCGAAACACTCGCTTTCGCATGCCCATGCGGCCTCGTCGAACTCGTTGTCCACCGGGATCTTGATTGCGCTCTTGGCGATCTGCACCTGCCCGAGCAGAGAGGTGATCGAATAGATGTTCTCCACGCAGGACAGAATTTCGGTCGCCATCTGCGGCGAGACGAAGAACCCGTTGCCGGACGCGGTGAAGGTGGAAAGCGCTTTCTGCTCATCCGGCGTCAGCGAGGCGTTGAAGTGCTGAATGTGCGGAGCGTGGAAGAACTTCTGCATGGCGGAGAAGTAATGCTTCACCGTCTCCACGTCCTTCTGGCCGATCTCCGCAAGCTCGCGCTCGAGCGTCTGGAAGTTTTCGCCGCGCTCGAAATTCTTGACCATGCGGAATTCGCGGATGAAGTCCAGCGCGTCCTTCACCTCCGCATCGGAAGCGTTGCCGTCCATGGCGGCGGCCACCGGGTTCTCCGCACGGGCTTTGAGCTCGTCCATGGTGTTGGCAATGTCGCCGACCTGTTTGATCAGCGTCGCCTGCTCCTCGGCCACCTTTTTCAGGTCGCGCTCCAGATCGGCGCGGGTTTCGGAGACGCTTTCCTTGATGCGCTCGGAGATATCCTTGCGCACCGCCTCCAGCTCCTCGATCTTGCCCTTCAAGCCACGGGCGAGATCGGTCAGCTCTTTCACCTGAGCTTCAATGTTGGCCTGCACATCCTTGGTCATCGTGCCTTCCTCTACTTGATGATCGCTTTCAGTTCTGCCAGCGCCGCCCCCAGATCGATCTCTGCCCGTGCTTCGGGCTTTGAAGGCGCGAGGGGCGCATCTGCCTTCAATTCAGATGATACCATGTTTTTCGCCTCGTGAAAGGGGATGCCCGTTTGCACGGAAAGCTGCCATGCGAAGGCGTCCGCCTTGCTCTCGATATTCGTGACCGTGGCCTTCGGGTTCGCCGGAAGCGTGACCAGCGACACCTCCACGATCTCAAGCTCATAGATGTGCCGAACGTCGTCCTTATCCTTGAAGTCCGTCGGTATGAACCCGATGGACATGTGCTTGACGTGACCGGCGCGCATCAGGCCGAAGGTATCCTTCCCGCGAGACGTGTCAAGATTGATCTCGCCGGTAATGAGCATCCCTTTCTTGTCCTGATCCCATTCGGCGACGATGCCGATCGGATTGTCCATGCGGTGCTGCCACAGAAGCGGGATCGGCTCCTGCATCGCGCCCTTCACGGCGCCAGCATGGATTATGTCGCCGACACGATCCCTGTTGCCGAACGTTGCCGCGTAGCCGCGAAACCGCGCGACGGTCGCTCCGGTGTCGCTCTCTGCCTGTTTGATTTCCTTGAGCTCGAACGGTGCATCCACGAATGCAGGCATGCGAACCTCCCTTGTTGATCGTGAGGATTGTATCACGAATTTGCGGCGCGCAATGCCAAAAAAAATCGCCTTCCCATCTTGCCGCCGTTCGTGCTGTGTGCTATATATATGGACGTAAGCAGGGGGATGGGCCCCTTGCATAAGACAGGAGGTAAGACAATGGCGAAGCGCATTAACTACTACCACGAGGCCATCAACGAGATCATCGACGGCCTCAATCAGGGCGGCGTGGAAGGTGAGGCCCGTATCTGGCAGGTCATGAGCTGGGCCGAAGCCACCCTGATGAACGACAAGGAACGTGAAGCCCTGATCCGGCTGTGCTATACTGCCATCGACCGGATCGAGTGATCCCCTCTTCCCTCTCCTCTCGACTTGCCCCGCTCCGGCGGGGCTTTTTTTATTCGCGCGGCGCGTCGTAGATGACCCCGCACCGGCAGTTGATGATAAGCTCCAGCGGCGCGCCAAGGCTGCCGTCGCCGGGCAGCGGGATCGGATACCCTTCCACGACGAAAGGCGCGTCCACCGGCACGGTCTGGCCGTCCGCCGCCCTGTGCGCCGGTCGCGTCCTGTGATCGTGCGTCGCCGCCCATGTCTTCGTGCTGATCGGAATGCCAAGCTCCAGCACCGAGTTGTGTTGCGCCGCGATGGCCGCCGCGTGCGTTTCTGTGAGAGCCGCGACCTTCGCCGTGGCGCTGGCGTTGGCGTTGATGCGCGCCTCGATGCGGGCGAACACCCCGTCAGGATAGGCGCTTGCCGGAGAGCCGAGCGGTGGCGGTATCTGGCCGTCCATCTCGCCCTGTATGATGTCCGGCAGCTTGGCAATGAGCCGTGATGCCGCCCCGTAGATCAGAGGACGGCGAGCCGCCTCGAAGTCATCCCACCGCTGGCGCACCCCGTCGCGTATCTGCTTCTTCGGTGGCCGCTTGATCCCGGCCATGTCCGTCGCGACGATGACGGCCTCCACCACCCTGTTGCGGACGCGTGACTGGTGCAGGATGATGCTGTTCATGGCCAGCTCGATTTCCTGCAATGCCATGTCGTCCCGACCGAGCAGGGCCCGCATCATTGCTGTGCGGAACCTGCGGCGCAGCCTTGGTTCAAGCTCGCCGGTCATGGCGAAGACCCTGCGCCATTCCCGGAGCCAGTAGCGGAGCGATTTTTCGTTTCCCTTCCACATGTGCCACCCGCCTCAATATGGCAGGCGCCAGTTTGCCGCCGCCGCCTCCAGCTCCTTCATCTGATCCTGTGGTTGTTCCGGCGGCTGCTCATTGATCGGCATGAGATTGATCGGCTGCATGACCACATCGCCGCCGTCCACCGGCGGCAGGCCCATCATGGCGCGCTTTTCGTTCACGGTCATGAAACTGGCGCGCTCGATCGTTTCGATCATGGAATGACGGGCCTCCATGAACACCGGGATGTTTTCCTCGTCCACCTCGATGCGCAGCCCCATCGGCCCGAATACTTCCTTGGTCAGGACATCCGAGAACGGGCGCGCATACATGGGTAGGACGGTTTCGCTGTAGAACGCTTTCAGTGCCGTTTCGTAGTTGTTGTATGTGCTGTCGTCTTTCAGGCCCAGCAGCACCGGCGGCACGCCGAGCAGAAAGCAGATTTCCCGGCGCAATTCTGTGCGCGTGTCCATGTCGCCCGCCGCGATTGCCTCGCGCGGAATGTCGATCTTCTCCGCCTGCACGTCGCCAAGAACCATGATGCGGCCGCTTTTCTGCGCCGTGAGCATGTGCTCCCGGATGGCCTCCTTCACCTTGTCGATGGCTTCCTTGCCGATCAGCCCGTCCTGCTTCGCATGGCGCAGTGCGATGATTGCCGGGGCCGTCGTCCCGCCCTGCAAGCCCTCATACAGCTTTTCGGCCAGCATCTCGACGATAGCCGCGATCTTGAGCGCGTTCGGCATGACGGATGCCCCGTCCTTCTGCGAGATGATGGACGGTCGCGCAATGTGCATGATACGGCCTTCTTCCGGCTTGTATGTGAAGAGCCTCGCAGACCCGGCGTTGCCATACGTATATGACACCACTCGCCCCGTCTTGCTGTCCACCTGGACGCTCATGAGGTCGCTCCTGAGCGGCCATATGGCAATGACCGGAGAGTTGGCGCTCCGCTCGTTCCTGCGCACCAGAAGCGCGTAGAAGTCGCCGGACGACGCATATTCCAGAACGAACCGCGTGACGAATTCGTGCCACGTCATGTCCGGGTTCGGCGCATTCAGCAGGTCATGCGCTACCTCCGAGCCATTGCCGTCCACGACACGCCATGGCAGGCCGCCCGTTGCCCATGCGATTTTCTCGACCGCCGCCTGCACCGTTCCGTGCTCATAGATGGCTTCACCGATCGCGCTTTGCGAGCCGAAGCCCGGCAGCGACTGCATGATGTCCGTGAGAGTGATTTCCGCCGCCGCGACTGGCGACGCTTTCGTCTGGATCAGGCTTGCCAGCCATTTCAGCATGCCGGTTCCTCCTGTGCTCATTCCCCGCGAGAATACCATGCGCCAGAAAAAAATGCAGCACCCCACTTGCCATGCCACCGCTATCGTGCTATATATAAAACACGCAATGGGAATTGGCCTGTTGCGAGTAAGAGAGGAGATTAAGACATGTTCGACAAGATCAAGATGACCAAGGCCCTTGTGGAGATCGCGGAGCGCACCGGCCATGAGGACTACGTGAAGGCGCTGCGCGAGCACGCCGACAAGCCCGAGATCGCTGAGCATTTCGGCGCCGGGCTGAGCGACGACGAACTTGCCATGGAGATCTGGCGTATCCAGAACAAGTAACGGACAGGCGGGGCCCAGCGCCCCGCCCCTTTTCTTTGCCAAGACGGAGGACAAAGCCATGATGAACAGGAACAAGCTCAACACCCTTGTCTACAACGCCGGGAACCGGCACGCCTCTCCCATGCCCGCGTGCCATGTCCTGCAATACACCATCGACGACATGGATCGCGCCGGATGCGCGGATGATGACTACCGCGTGATCCTCGACATGTTCGAGCCGCTCGACGACTGGCCGGATGACCGTGATGCCCGCCATGCATGGGTCATGCGTGCCTGTGCCATTCAATGGGGCTTCCGCCACCTTGGCGTCCATGAGACGCTCGACGTGTTGCGCATCATTGGCCCGTGCAAAACCCCTTGCCAAGGCCAATAATGTGCGATATATGTAAGACGTGAAGCGGGGGGATTGGCCCCCCGCCCTTAAAACCGGGAGGTTCCCGATGATTAAGTTCGCATCCCAGATCATCGCCATGAAGCTGGCCGACGCCATCGAGGCGAAGCGGCCAGACCTTGCCGACGCCGCCCGCCGCGTGTCGTGCTTCTCGCACCATTTCGAGGACGCCGACATGCTGGTCGCCATGTTCTGGCGTGCGTGGAAGAACGACGATCTGGATCGCTTCCTGACCGCCGTCGTCGAGCACGCCGACAACCTCGTCGACAAAAAGCCGCTGCCGAAGCTGCGCGGCTGGTCGAAGGCTGAATTCAACGAGGCCCGCGAGTTCGCCCGCAAGGGGCTTGAGCGCGAAATCCTGCGCACCTGCGGTCACTCCAAACGCGCGTGGCTCAAGCGCCTGATCGGTTACCTCGATCGCGCCGAAGTCTGACACCTGCGTGAGGGGCTCCGGCCCCTCCGCCCATTCACCATATCGAGACGGAGACGAAAATGCCAGACAAGAGACAGAACCTTATCATTGCGGCCGCCATTGCCAACGCGGCTATGAATTCCTTCGGCGAGCGGCTCGGTGACGTGCATCATGCCGTCGTCCTCGCGTGCAGCATGGACGATCCCTCACCGCTCGTCGCCGACCTGTGGCGTGCATGGCGCGATGGCCGCATGTCCGTGTTCCTCAACCGTGTCGTCGATGCCCACCACCGGCATTTCTTCGACGACAAGGACGTGTCCGGCGAATTCGACGATTGGACTGACGTTGAATACCGGCAGGCGCGCGATTACGCCATTGCCCGCCTGAAATCCGACATGACAATGACGCGGAGCGAAACGAAGCGTCGCAGCTTCGCCCGCGACATTGCCACCCTGCGGCAACCCGCATAAAAATGGAATTCCGCCGGGCGGCGATGGTGCTGCCCGGCACCACCTAGAGACGGAGGCTTGACATGGGAACCCGTGCAATCATCACAGTCTATGACGAGAACGACCGCCCGCTGGTGAAGGTCTACAACCATTGGGACGGATACCCCGCCGGTTTGGGCGTTGACATCGCCAAGGCGCTCGGTGGCAAGACGTTCACCGCCACCGGCATCACCGACCGTTCCCGGCAGATCAACGGCATGGGCGATGCTGCCGCAATGTTGATCGCCGCCATCAAGAACCCGAACGAGGCCGGAAGCGTCTACATCACGAACGACGACGGCCATGCGGGCGGCTTCTTCGGCATCGAGTATTTCTACGACCTGCGCCGTGACGGCGATCACGTCCGCATGACCATTTCCGACCCTGACGGCAACATCCTGTTTGATCAGGTCATGGACGATGCCGACCAGATCATCGACCAGCTCAAGAACAAGTATTGACGGAGGCAGTGAATGGTTACCATCCCCACCCCTTCCGAGATCGCCCATTATTGGGACGGCATCTCGTTCTTCCCTGACCGGCAGGCCGGGCATTCGATCAACGACCTGAAACACCGGCTGGAAAAGTTCCGTGAGCGCGCCCGCGCGCTTGCGGCCATGGACGGCGTTGCCGAAGGCTTCGACCCTGACGCCGAGTATGAGCGGTTCGCGGAAAAGCACCTTGCCCTGTTCCGTGACTACTGGGCCGGGCTTGGCCGGTGTATCAGTCCTGTGATCGTCGGCAGGTCACGCTTTCCTGTTGACCGGTCGCGCAAGGCCCATGAGGCCGCCAGCAACAAATACGCCAAGATCGAGGAACACCTCGAACGCGCCATCAAGAGCATGGAGCGGCGTGCTTTCCCGTATGGGCTGCCCGGCGACCCCGTCCGGCAGGGCGATCCTGACGCCATCGAGAAACTGAAAGAGCGCCTGCAACAGGAGATCGAAGCGCATGAGCGCGGCAAGGCTGCCAACCGCGCGTGGAAGAAAAAGGGCGCCGAAGGTCTGCGTGAAATCGGATGGCCGGAAGACGACATTGCGTTCTGTGTGAAATGGAAGCACCAGCCGTATTTCACCGCCAACGGCAGTGCCCGCATCCGCCGCCTGAAAGAGCGGATTGCCCAGCTGGAAGCCGAGCGCGCGCGCGGTTCGTCCGAATGGGACGTTACCGGCCTCGACCTGCGCGTCGTCGAGAATGCCGAGATCGGCCGCATTCAGATCGTCTTCGACGGCAAACCGGATGCCGATACGCGCTCCATCCTCAAGCGCAACGGTTTTCGGTGGTCGCCCCGGCAAGGCGCTTGGCAGCGCCACCTGAACAATGCCGGACGGCAGGCCGTCCATCGTGTCCTCGAAGCCATTCACAACAGGAGCTGAGCCATGCCATATCCTATCGAGAAAGACGTCAAGATACCGCCTGTCGCACGCAAGCCGAAGATTGCGCACCGGATGGAAAACACCGGCTGTTCAGTGTCGCAGGACGATGAATGCTACGTGAAAATGTGCCGCGTCGCCAATCTCATGGCCACCATGAACAAAGATGATTCCTTCCTCGTCCCGTATGGCGACCTTTGGAAGGTGCGCCCGTCCAGCTTCATGTCCGCGCTGTGGAACCGCATCTATCGCATGCGCCGTCAGGGGCTGATCGACGGCAATTTCACCATGCGCATGGTTGATGACGGGATCAGGATATGGCGGTTCGAGTGACTGGCGAGATCATATGCCCTTCATGCGGTGGTGCTGGCCGGTTCTACAGCCCGCCGCCGCATGAGGGCTGCGACGATTGTTGGCGCTGCCACGGAAGCGGTGTCATCTGGCGCTATCCTTCCGGCGCCATTGCCGCCTTCCGTGGCGGCCCGTTCACCGGATACGTGAGGGATGATGCAATGACCATGATCGAGACATTCACCACCAATGCGTCCCTGCCCGCCGCCATTGTCCGGCTGGCTGATGACGGCAAGGCGCGCATCTGCTGCTACGTCGGCGTCCCTGATGACTTTTCCACCCATGGCATGAGCCATGCCGATGTTCAGAAGCGCATCGGTTCAGACCTGCGCCTGACCTTCTCCGGCCCTTCCGTCCACGAAGACCATGACGGCAACGGTCGCTGGTGGTTCGGCACGTGCATTGATGCTGGCAATCCGGCGTTCATGACGAACCCGGATGCCGATGTTGCCATCTGCGAGGAATTGGCCATGCGCCTTGATGCGCTGGAAGCCGGTGAAGCGTGACAACGATGTCAAAGAGCGTGATCGGTGTCGGCTATACCACGCCGATGCCGATCTCGTGCGTGTTGCCCATTTCTATCAGGTCTGTGACCGCCCACACAAGCGCGTCCACCCTGTCCGGCGAGACGTTGCCGGATACCCCTGTCTGCGGCTCGAACATTATCATCTGCGTTTCCAGATCGGAGAAGCCGCCGACATGGTGCACCTTCCTCTGCTCGTAGAGGACGGCGACCGGCTGCGCCCTGATTGCCTTGCCGCGCGTCGCCCTGACCTTGCGCACCGGCAATGCCGATGGATCACCGAGCGTTGATGCCGCCACTGTCTGTAGCGTGCTCACAACCATGTCGCCGCCCTGATTGACCTCCGCCACGATCATGTCCGCCTCGTGGCGCTGGTATGCCTCAAGAACGCGCTTGCCCCAGTCGAACGGCGACCCGCGCATGGAAAGATCATCGAGGATGTAATACTGGTCGTCTTCCCCCAGCCCGGCAACGATGATCCCGCATTCCGCTCCTTCGCTCGATGCCGGTGGATCAACCCCGACAACCACGCGCTTCATCTCCGGCAGCTGTCCCGGCCCTATCCGTGCCTCCTCGATGTATGCGCGCTTGAACATGGCGTGCGGCCGCTCGTCGATAAGCTGGCCGTGCACCTCCTGCATTTCTAGGAACGATCCGCGATACTTCTCGATGACGCGCCGGAACTGCGGCGAGAGGTTTTCGAGATTGTCGAATGTGCTGCCCCGCGTGACGACCGTCGTCTTGTCCTTCACCAGATCGAACAGGAGCGGGATAGGCTTCGGCGTCGTTGTGACGCAGACGCGCGGATGATCGCCGAGACGCATGCCAAGCATGAGCTGATCCCACACGTCTTGCGCATACCGGAACTTCGCCAGCTCGTCCACCCATGCCGCATGGTGCTGCGGGCCGCGCAGGCGCTCGTAGTCCACGCTGGAATAGATATAGCCGATTGCCCCATTGTGGAATTCGACCCGTTGCTTGACCATCGAGAACGACGGCCGTTGCCACGGCGGGAATACGCTCATGAGGCCGCTGTTTCCCTCGACCATGACCTCGCGGACATCGTGGCTGTCCTCTCCCACCAGGGCGATGCGGCCATACTTGCCGCTGTTGACCAGCATGCGCACCCATTCCGCGCCCGTGCGCGTGTTGTGCGTCGGGATCATGTGCCGCCCTATAAGGAACAGGCGAGAATTGCTATCTACTGTCAGGCATCTTACCAGCTTCTTTCCTGCCGGTCTGACATCCTTGATGTAGCGATGCGTGCGGCGATTTGCTTGCCTGCCCGGCATCCGTAGGCGTGAAGCCTTGAACGGAACAGTCGCCACCTCCGGCCCTGCCATGAAATGAATGCGCCATCTCGTTCCAGTGATGTTTCCGTCATACGAAGCCTCGGACGGCGCAATTCTCGCAATGTATCCGAGCGACACTATGATCTCGAACGCATCATGTGCCAGCCGTTCATTCGTGAAGCACAATTCCACCGTCCCGCTGTGCCTGCTAACATGCCCGTCCGTGTCTATCATTCCGCGCAGCAATGCCATTCTTGCGTCCGGCGATGCCCTGAGATACAGCAGCGGGATATGCTTGTTTCTGAACAGGTTTGCCTCTTTAAGAACTGTTACAAGCGGCCTCCCTCTAACCGTTATGTGATACAGGTGACAGCCTCTTCCCTTCGTGGATTGCCGCGCCACGCATCCTTCCGCCTCTATGCCAGCAATGATTGCTTCGGCATCCCTGTCTGCAAGGTGCACACCTTCACCCCACGAGCCACCGTCACCAAGCCAGACGCCAAATGTGTATGGCGGAATTGGAAGTTGTTCTGAATGGCCTGCCGCCAACGGCTTTGCCGCCTCTATCGAATGATTTGTCTCCCTGCCATTCTTCCCCGTCCTAAGCGTGCGCATGATTTCCATCGTGTCGCGCACCTGCGGGTGTATCGTCGGCCTCTTTGCTCGTCCATACGCTTTGCGCGCCGCCTTGTCCCATGTGCGCCACATGTGCGGACCATCTGCTATGATGGTTGCGCCGTCGCTGAAAATAACCTCATACGCTTCAGCCCAGTATGGTTCATGCGCCTTTACCACGCGGCAGATGTCGCCATTCTCGTCATACAGTCTGTCCCCGTCCTTTATGTCCGCCAATGCCTTCCATCCGTCTGGCGTTGGGACAGGTGTATTGACGCAGCAGCCTTTCCCGTATCCGCGTCCGGCCATGATAAGCCATACCAGCCAGTCGCCTTCCGGTGGCAATTGCTGCGGGCGTGCCCATAGCGGCCAGTGATATGCCAATGCGGCGCGTTCGTCCGGCGAGAGCTCTGCCATGATCGCCTTGCGGCTTTGCGGTGGCAGGGCCCGAAACCGCTCCATGAGCGTCTTGCCGGTCATTGGATCGTCCACCCGTTGCGCTTGGCGATGCGCATCGCGATTTCCCGAAGGCGTTCGTCCTCGTCCACCCGCTGGATCGAATTCATGATTGTGGTATGGTCGCGCCCCCCAAGGTGCAGCCCGATTGCCACGTAGCTGAGCCTCGTCTTCATCCTGTAGCATAGCCATGCCGCGATATGCCGCGCCTCCGCGATCTGGCGCTTGCGGCTCTTTCCCTTGATCTCCGCCGGGGATATGCCAATCTCGAACTGCACCGCCTCAAGTATCTGGCTGATCCTGACGTTATCGTTCCCTGCGGCAAGCTCGAAGGCGATTGCCACCTTCTTCGCATTCTCGTCGATGAATTCCGCAATGCGCTTGTCGTTCCGCGCAATGTCGAATAGCAGCCTCTGATACGTGATCCATCCCATTCTGTATGCCTCCACGAGCCTGAACAGGCTTGAAGCCTTCCGGTATCGCTCCCGGCTTTCCGGTGACGTGGCATCCAGCTCCCGTCTGGAAGCCTGCCTGTATTTCAGCACCTGATTGTATTTGATGCCGGTTGCGATCTCGATCATGGAAGCGACGCTTGCCGCGTCACGTGCTTCAATGACCACGTGCTCCATGCTGTTTCCCTTTCCTGCCTCAATTGCCTTCCGTCTGTGTTTCCGCCTCCGCTACGAGGCTCTCGAACTTCCTGATGGCCTCGTCCGTCGAAACCTTGATTGGCCCACCGTCCTTCCCTGTGTGCTCGTGCTGCCCCTTTTCCTTCTGGTCGAGCCACTGCTTGCCCAGCCATATGAGCATGGTCGGGACTTCCTTGTCCATTGCGACCTGCACCTGCTTGCGGCGGAGCATGAGCTTGCCACGTCCCTTGCCCCGTTCATAAGCGGCCTGTGCCCTTTCGTGACGTTTGAAAAAATATTTGATGTCGTCGGCTGTCAGGTTGATGTCGAGCATGTATTCATGGGCCAGCTCGACGGCGATTTCGCGGAACGAAGCGTGAATGAGGCCGAGCCTTTCTAGGTCGTGCTCGATGCGCTCCATTGTGAGGGGGACGTATCTTTTCTT
>Ga0256832_1002475_pt1 | contig 12619 bp, 9 predicted proteins | sample 134614metaG_FD_190534 | JGI IMG/M metagenome (GOLD analysis project Ga0256832, IMG submission 190534) | Hydrothermal vent microbial communities from Lau Basin, Pacific Ocean - 134-614 | ecosystem: Environmental > Aquatic > Marine > Hydrothermal vents | place: Pacific Ocean: Lau Basin | collected... | reverse complement strand
AACCACGCCCTGATGATTTGACTTCACGGTCGCACGCGGCCGAGGACGCGGGGGAAGGCGATGGCCTCGCGCACGTTCTTGACGCCCGTGATCCAGGCCACGGTGCGCTCCACGCCCAGCCCAAAGCCGCTATGGGGGACAGAGCCGTATTTGCGCAAGTCGAGATACCAGTCGAACGCGTCTTCGGGCAGGCCGTGTTTGCGGATGGCTTCCAGCAGCCTGTCGGGATCGCTCATGCGCTCACTGCCGCCTATGATCTCGCCATAGCCCTCGGGCGCGAGCAGGTCGGCGCTGAGGCACACCTCGGGCCGGTCGGGGTCGGGCTCCATGTAGAAGGCTTTGGCCTCGGTGGGGTAATGAGTGACGAACACGGGCTTGTCGAAGCGGCTGGCGATGTAGGTTTCGTGGGGCGCGCCGAAATCGTCGCCCCATTCCATGGGCGGCAGCGGCTCATTCTTGGGGGGGACGGTCACGCCTCGGGCCGCGGCCTCGTTGATCATGGCCACCGCGTCGTCGTAGCGGATGCGGGGGAAGGGCGGCGTCACATTCTCCAGCTTCGACGTGTCCCGCTCCAGCAGCTTCAATTCATCCGCCCGCTCCTTCAGCGTGCGCTGGACGATGTAAGATACGAATTGCTCCTCGATCTCCAGAAGCTCATCCAGACGACAGAACGCGATCTCCGGCTCCACCATCCAGAATTCCTGCAAGTGGCGGCGGGTCTTGGATTTCTCCGCCCGAAAGGTGGGGCCAAAGCAATAGACCTTGCCGAAGGCGAAGATATTGGCCTCATTGTAGAGCTGACCGGTCTGGGCCAGATACGCGGGTTGGCCGTGGTAGTCGATTTCGAACAGGGTCGTCGTGCCCTCGCCCGCGGCCGGGGTGAGGATGGGCGTGTCCACGTTCAGAAAATCGTGCTCATCCAGCCAGTCGCGGATGGCCCGGATGACCGTGGCCCGCACCCGCTGGATGGCCCACTGGCGGTCGCTGCGCAGCCACAGATGGCGATGGTCCAGCAGGAACTCGACGCCGTGCTCCTTGGGCGCAATGGGATAGGGTTCGGCAAGCTGCACGATCTCGATGTCGCGCAGGTCCATCTCGTAGCCGCCGGGCACGCCGGGCGCGCGAGCGTCCGCCCGAATTTCGCCCGTGAGGATGACCGAGGATTCGGTGGTCAGCTTCTTGACTTGGGTGAATTTCTCATCGCCCAGGGTGGGGCGGAAGGCGACGGCCTGGAAGATGCCGCTGCCATCCCGCACGCGCAGGAAATTGATCTTGCCTTTGCCCGTACGCCGTTTGATCCACCCGCGCACGGTGACGATCTGACCCACGTAATCTTTCGCTTCGCTGATGTTGATGATGGGGGGCATGGAGACTCCTGTGTCATGAAATAGCGTTGGGAACCCGATAAACCGGAAAGCCGGGCGAAGACGCCGCCCTCTGGTTTTCCTCGGCGTCGGCGGACAAGCCGCCTGTGCTGCTAGTCTCGAATTATAGCATGACCCCTCATTCATTGCATGATATAATCCAGGTGAAACGCCGAATTTCCAATCCCAATCCTAATCCACATCCCAATCCTGCTCCTCAAACACACCGCCCATGCCCGCGAAAATCATTCTCAATCCCTATTCCAACCGCTGGGGCGCGAAGGAACGAGCGCCCGAAGTGCGACGCATTCTGGAAGAACTGAATTACGACTTCGAGTGGGTCGAGACTGAAGGGTCAGGGCATGGCGTGGCCTTGGCCCGCGAAGCCGCGGCGCAAGGCTTCGATCCCATTGTCGCGGCCGGAGGGGATGGGGCCATCAGTGAGGTGGTGAACGGTCTGGTGGGTGATGGAAACGTCGCCCGGGCCACCCTGGGCGTCATTCCCCTGGGCTCGGCCAACGACTACGCCTACCAGCTCGGCATCCCCATCCGCGATTTGACGTGGGCCTGCCGTCTGCTGGTGGAAGCGAAGCATGTGCGGACGCTGGACCTGGGGCGGGCGAATCAGCATGTGTTCATGAACGACTTCATCGTTGGACTCGGAGCCATCGCCAACATGGAGGCGGCCAAAATCCAGCGCATCCACGGTGAGACTCGCTATGTCCTTGGCGCGATGAAAGCCATTCTCAAAGCCAAATGGCCCACGGTGGGCTTTCGCTGGGACGAGGGCGTCATGGAGAAGCGCCCTATCCTCATGAGCTACATCTCCATTGGCTATCGTACGGGCGGCGTCTACTTTTTGAGTCCCCACGCCCGACAGGACGACGGGCTGCTCGATTTCCTGGTGGCGGACGCCCGATCCCGCCTGGGCGTGTTCAAGCTGCTGCCCAAGACCATGAAAGGAACGCATATCCATGAACCGGGGGTGTACTACCACCAATGCGCTCGGGTGGCCATCGAAAGCGATGATCCTCTGCTCATGCTGGTGGATGGTGAGATCAAGACCGATTTTCCCATGACGGTGGACGTGCGGGTGCTGCCAGGGGCCATTCGCGTCATCAGTGGCGAGACGCCCGGGCCCAGACCGGAGGTGGGGTAAGACGGTCAGACCACGTCAGGATAGCAATAAACACCCTTGCTTCATGATACTTGATATGATATCATGAGTAAAGCGGAAAAGCTCCTTCGCAAAATGCAAGCAAACCCTCGCGACTGGCGAATCGATAGTTTGAAGACGGTTGCCAGGGATTATGGCATTGTGTGGCGGCAACGAGGAACAAGGCACGTTGTGTTTGTTCGCATGGATGGCCGCACATTACCTGTGCCAGCGAAACGTCCCATCAAACCCATTTACATCAAAAAATTCATTCGTTTTGTTTTGGATGAAGATGACGCGTGATCTAACTCGATATCCCTTCCAAATCCGACCGCTGACGCCGGAGGAAGGCGGGGGCTATCTCATTTCCTTTCCCGATTTCTCCGAGTGCATTTCCGATGGCGAGACCATCGAAGAAGCCATTGCGAATGGTTTCGACGCACTGGCGGAGACCATCGCCGCGCTCGAAGACGTGGGGTTGCCTGTGCCCGAACCTGGCAGCGGGGGCGCATATAGCGGACGCTTTGTCGTGCGGGTGCCCAAAAGCCTGCACGCCCGTCTGGCTCGACGAGCGCAACAAGAAGGCGTGAGCATGAACTCGTTGGTCGTGTCGTTGCTGGCGGAGGGCCTGGCGCGTCGGGAGAGGAGCGGGGACGCGGTCACGCGTCGCCGGGAAAACGCCTATCTCATGGAGCCTTCGCCCGAGTGGCAGGAAGGGGATTGAAGATCAACGCTTGAGTTTGACCGGGGTTTGGGCCAGGAGGATGAGGCCGTTGCCGTCGGGCCCGGGGACGTAGACGGCGATCACACCCGGACGCGCGGTCTTAGGCCGGCGGAAGGTCACCCTGACGCGCCAGTTGCCGTCGCTTTTGATGTTTGCCCGGGCTTTGCCCAGCACCACCCCTGCGGTGTCTTCCACCCGCACCAAGAGCTGGCCCGCGGGGATGTTCTCCGCCTGGCCCGCCGCCAGCACCTGGCCGCGAATGCCCGCGTCCGCCTGGGGCTGCCGGATGACGACTCGCTTGTCCCCCACATCGCCGGCGAAACGCACCTCCGTCCATCCCAACAACGCTTCCTCGCCGCCCGCGGGCGCATAAACCGCAATGCGGCCATTGCTCATGACCGGAGGATTCGTGAAAGGCAGGATCGCCGAGAATGTGGCGCCTCCGGCATCGGCGGGCGTCAGCGGCGCGGCCATCTCGCCCAACAGACTGCCATCCTCATGCTCCACCCGTAGAATGACGTGATCATCCGCCAGGCCGCCCACTTCGCCCGCCACCTGCACCTGCGTGTGGATGACCGTGTGGGGCAGGGGGTCGTAAACGATGGCGTAAGGCGCGACGCCCACTTCGCCGCCCCCCTCGCCCTGCGACTGGTCGGACGCCTGCGACGTCGCCCGGGCCAGCACCTCCTCCGGAGCCACGTCCAGCAGGTTGTATTTGCGCACCAGGATGCGGCGGCCATTGACGTCATTGACCGCGTAACGCAGCTCGCCCCAAAGCTGCACCCGGCCATCCTCCTCGGTCAGATTCTCCAGCAGAGGCTGAATGGCCTCCTTGTTGGTGATGACGCCATAGCGGCGTCCCTCCTCGTCCTCGAAATACCGGGGATAAGCGCTGCCCGGCGGCAGTTGCACCACCCGGCCCGTGATCCCCTTCACCCGCGTCGACTTGGGCCGGGGCATCCCCGTAAACACCACCGTGGACGCCAGTCCCTGATCATCCACCTGGCCCCACCAGCGCATCACCTTCTTGCCCGCATCCTTGCTGAAGATGATGGTGCGATAGCTCCGTCCGGGCGCTGACGTTGCCACCGGGCTGATGACCGCCACCCAGCCATCCGCAGTCAGCGTCTGTTCGATGCTCACGCCTTCCAGATCGGCGGGCGGCTGCACGGGCGTGAAAGCCGTCGCCGGGGGCATCTTCAGTTTGAAGCCCGATCGCACATACTCCAGCCCCGCGGTCAGGGTCTCCATCACCGTGGGATGCGCGGGTGGGATAGGCGTGGCTGTGGCCGTGGGAGCTTCCACGACCACGGTTGGGGCCGCGGCCGTCGCATCCGCTTGCGGCGGAGCATCGATGGCGGTGGGTTGGGCCGCCACAGGCTGGGGCGTTTCCGTCACCGCCGCGGGCGTGGCCAGCGCCACGGGCGCGGGCGTGACCACAGGCAACGCCGCGGCGCAGCCGCTGAGGATCAGCAGGATGGGGAGCAGAAGGAAGGGGATGGAACGTTTCATTGGCGTTTGTCTTGAAAATAGATTTGGTAAACCAGGAAACCGGGAGACCAGTAGACCGGGCGGGTGAGCGACGCGGCCCGGTTTCCCTGGTTTCCTGGTCTATCGGGTTACGGGGCTACTAGCCGCCATTTCCGTTCGTATCGGCAGGCCACTGCTGGGCGCGTCCTAAAATTTAGCAAATCGCGTAACTGCTAAGGTAGCCTGGTTCGGCATCGAAAATGCCTTGCCACGAAGGCTCGAAGGGACGAAGACAATGCAGGTTTGCAAGTCGCAAGTGGCAAGTCCTTCTGGCAGCGAATTTTCACCTGCAACTTGCTACCTGCCACCTGCCACTTTTACCCTTCGTGCCTTCGTGTCGTCGGGCTTTTTCGGCGAATTTTCGCCCTAAAACGCCTCTTGACAAAATTTAGAATATCTTCGTGGTTTTCGACCTTGCTACATTAGTAAACTGAAGTCATTTTGAAACTCGGTATTTTTGGGCCGCGCCCGCCCGGCGCTGAAGTCGCCGGGCTACGGAACGACGCCGGGTAAACCCGGCTTGAATGCGGCCACGGCAGAAAAGCCCCATTCATGGGGCGTCGTTCTTAGCCCGCAGGTTCACCTGCGGGCGGCGGCGCGGCCAGAGAATCGCCTTTCGTTGATGATCCAATGCGAACCAAAAAGCCTTGGTTTCAATTTGCTTTTAGTTTAGTAAACTGAAGTCATTTTGAAACTCGATATTTTTGGGCCGCGCCCGCCCGGCGCTGAAGTCGCCGGGCTACGGAACGACGCCGGGTGAACCCGGCTTCGGGCGCGGGCTGGCTCTGAAAGCCCCCTTGAGGGGGCGTCGTTTCTAGCCCGGAGGTTCACCTCCGGGGCGCCAGGCGCAACGCGCCCATAATTTGGGACGCACCCGCCACTGCTCGATATTGTAGCGCAAAATGGGAATGCGAGTATAATAGGGCCATGCTACCCACTGGTCACATCGAATGGACCTGGGCCGGGTTGAATCTGATTCAGCGACGCGCGGGCCTGTTTCAGGATGCGGATTATCGCATCATGGCCGCGGCCGTGCTTGCGCCCGATCTCCTGGATAAGCCCCTGGCCTGGTTCGTCTTCCCAAACGCCAGCGCCGCCCTGTTCTTCGGCCACACGCTTCTGCTGCATAGCGCGGTCTGGGGCTTCGCTTTCGCCACGGGCCGCGGGCGACGCTGGCTGCCCTATCTCCTGGCCTTTTCCGCCCATCTCGTGCAGGATCGTATGTGGGGCTTCACCCAAACCCTGTTGTGGCCCCTGAGAGGCTGGGGATGGCATCCCTGGCGGCATGTGGGCACGCCCAACGAAATGCTCCACGCCTATCTCCAGATCATCGTGCAGGAACCCATCCTTATCGTCCTGGATGTCATCGGAGCGGCGTTGCTGGTGTGGTTCCTGTGGGACCGCAAGCTCTTCTTCAAGGATCGCCTGCGGGCCTTCCTCCGCACGGGCCGCCCGCCCGCCGACCTGGAACCTCTGCACAGTGAAGCCGTGTGATAGCCCCGTTGGCGCGGGAAGCCAGGGTCGTGAAGCGTGATGCGTAATCCGTGAGATCGTTACGCATCACGCATTACGGATTACGTGCATCGGCTTCCCGCATCAACCTGATCGGCAAACCATTTTGTAAATCCACATCAAAAAACACTCCCATGCGCGTGATTGCAGGCAAGGCCAAAGGCCGCAAACTCGAATCCGTCCCCGGCGACGCGGTGCGTCCCATCACCGACCGGGCCAAAGAAGCCCTGTTCAGCATCCTCAGCGACCGGGTACGGGGCGCGCGCGTCCTCGACCTGTTCGGAGGCACGGGCGCAGTGGGGATCGAGGCCCTGAGCCGGGGCGCAGAGCGCGTCACCTTTGTGGAGCGCTATCCGCCTGCGCTCAAAGTCATCGGCCACAATCTGCAGAACACAAAGCTGGCGGAGCGGGCCTATGTGGTGCGGGGAGATGCGTTCAAGTTTCTGCGCAGGCAGAACATCGGGCCATTCGATATCATCTACGTGGCCCCGCCCCAATATCAGGGCCTGTGGCTGAAGGCGTTGGAAATGATCGACGCCCGGCCCGAGTTGCTGACTCCGGACGGTGAAGTCATCGTCCAGATCAACCCGCGGGAATACGAAGAGCCTGCTTTGAGCAATCTGGAGCGGGTGGACTCCCGCCGCTATGGCAGCGTCCAGCTTGATTTCTATATGCTGCGCGGGCGCGAAGCCGCGGACAACGGATGACGCTATGGAGACCGCGCATCCCCTGCCTGTTTCTTCCGCCAAACTGCGCCTGGCCCGCCGCCAGATCCTGGCCATCGCGGCCACCGCCATCCTGCTGGCGGCGGCGCTGTTCGGATTGGGGCGCTGGCGGACTGCGGCTTTTCCGGTGACGCTGGTGTTCGATGGGGACGCCGTGCAATTGACGACCCACGCGGCAAGCCCCGAGGCGCTGCTGGCCCGCCTGGGCTACCATCTTCGCCCCGAAGATAGCCTGAGGGTGGAAGGCGCGTGGGGGCCCGACGCCCGTGTCGTGGTGGCGCGGGCGCGCCCCGTGCAGGTGCTGGCGGATGGCCGTTCGCGCGAGGTGTGGACCCGGGCGCAACATGTGGCGGAGGTGTTGGCGGATGCAGGCCTGGCCCTGGCGCCGAGAGATATCATGCTGTTGGGAGATCGTCAGGTGGCCGGGGAGGACGCGCTCCCTCCCACCGAATGGCGACCTCCCGAACATCGTCGCAACGCTCAACCCTGGCAAATGACGCCCGTGCCCCTGGCGCTGACCATCCTGCGGGCGACGCCCGTGCAGGTGGTGGACGAAGGCGGCGTCACCCGCACCATCTGGACTCAGGCGGAGACAGTGGCCCAGGCCCTGGCCGAGAACGACATTCGGGTGAACCCCGGCGACGTGACGCTTCCCGGCCTGGAAACGAAAATCGAGCCGGGGCTGCGCATCTTCATCCGTCGGGCCACACCCATCACCATCCTTGTAGACGGCCAGACCATCGAAACCCGCACCCGCGAGAAAACGGTGGGCGATGCCCTGCGCGAGCAAGGCATCCTGCTGGCGGGCGAGGACCGCGTGCATCCGCCCCTGGATGCGGAGGTGCACGAGGGCATAATCATCCAAATCACCCGCGTGCAGGAACGGGTGGACTATGAAGAGGAGCTGCTCCCCTTCGAGACGGTGTGGGAGCCGGACGACGATCTGCTCATCGACACGCGACGGGTGGGGCAGGAAGGCCAGCCGGGCGTGCTGCGCCGACGCTATCGCGTGCGTTATGAGGATGGACAGGAAGTCGGCCGGGAGTTGGAAGATGAGTGGGTCGCACAGGAGCCCGAGCGCAAGGTCATCCTCTACGGCACGAAAATCGTCCCCCGCACCGCCATGACGCCGGACGGCCCCATCACCTACTGGCGCAAAATCCGGGCGTATACCACCTCTTACAGCCCCAGCCGTTCGGGTACAGACCCCTCCCTGCCCTGGTACGGACGCACGCGGCTGGGATACAAGGCGGGGAAGGGCGTGGTCGGCGTCGATCCCTCGGTCATCAACATGGGGCAGAAGCTCTATGTGCCTGGCTATGGTTTTGCCGTCGCCGGCGATACGGGCAATATCAGCGGCAAGCACGTGGACATGGGCTTCGATGACGACAATTACGAATCGTGGCATTGGTGGAGCGATATCTACCTCCTCTGGCCCCCGCCGCCGTCCTACGCCATCAACTACATCCTTCCCAACTGGCCTCGTTACAAAGGCTCACGAAATCCTTATCAAGGGCTGGTGCAGGAGGCCCCCTAGCCGGGCGTCAATGTGGTATAATGAAAAGTCCGGTGGTGGGCAAGCCCGCGCCGATACCGATGAAAATGCTTGCCAGCCAGATTGGCGCAGGAAGCTAATCCCGTAATCCGTAATGCGTGATGCGTAACGACCTCACGCATTACGAATTACGCATCACGTCGGTTGCCGCTACGACCAACTTTGGCTTGACAATCCTTTCCCAATCAGCGCTGAAGCGCTATTTTTACCCCAGATAGAACACTCGCAACAACTATGAATTCGCAAACCCTGCGTAACAGCATTATCTATATCGTAATTTTGGCCATCCTGGGCTATTTCCTTTGGTCCTCGCTTGCTTCAGCCGATCGGCTGAAGAATGAGATAGCAATCAAGGATCTAAACACCCTGGCCGAACAGATCCAAAATGGACAAGTGCAGAGCATCCTGGTCGAGGGCAATAAACTGGTTGTCAAATATACCGACAGCGAAAACATCGGCATTGCTTACAAAGAGCCCAATGTGAGCCTGACCGAGACCCTGGCCCTATTGGGGGTGACGCAAGACGCGATATCCAAAGTGGATATCCAGTTCAAAGCGCCCGGATTCTGGTCCAACTGGCCGTTGATTTTGAGTTCGGTCCTGCCCTTCGTGCTGATCATCGGCATCTTCCTGTTCATCATGCGACAGGCCCAGGGGGCGGGCAACCAGGCGTTTTCCTTCGGCAGGAGTCGGGCCCGGCTGATTACGGGCGACAAGCCCACCGTCACCTTTGATGACGTAGCCGGGGCCGAGGAGGCCAAAGAGGAACTGAAGGAGGTGGTCGAGTTTCTGCGCGAGCCTGAGAAGTTCGCGGCGTTGGGTGCGCGCATCCCCAAGGGCGTGCTCATGGTGGGCCCGCCCGGCACCGGCAAGACCCTCATGGCCAAGGCCGTGGCCGGGGAGGCAGGCGCGCCCTTCTTCTCCATCTCCGGCTCGGAGTTCGTGGAGATGTTCGTGGGCGTGGGCGCCAGCCGGGTGCGCGACCTGTTCGAGCAGGCCAAGCGCAACAGCCCCTGCATCATCTTCATCGATGAGATCGATGCGGTGGGGCGACATCGGGGCGCGGGCCTGGGCGGCAGCCATGACGAGCGGGAGCAGACCCTGAATCAAATCCTGGTGGAGATGGACGGGTTCGACACGGACACGAATATCATCATCATCGCCGCCACCAACCGGCCCGACATTCTCGACCCGGCCCTGTTGCGCCCTGGCCGATTCGACCGCCAGGTGGTCATGGATCGCCCGGACGTGAAAGGACGCGAGGCCATCTTCCGCATCCACGCCCGGGGCAAGCCCATCGCTCGGGATGTCAGTTTCGAGGTGTTGGCCCGACTCACCCCCGGTTATGTGGGCGCGGACATCGAAAATGTGATCAACGAGGCCGCGATCCTGGCCGCGCGGCGCAACAAGCGCTTCATCACCATGTCCGAACTGCAAGAGGCTATCGAACGGGTGCGCATGGGCCCGGAACGCCGCAGCCGTCTGCTGACGCCCAAGGAAAAAGAGATCATCAGCTATCACGAGGCGGGCCACGCGGTGGTGAATTACTACATGAAATACACCGACCCCGTGCAGAAGGTGACCATCGTGCCCCGCGGCATGGCGGGCGGCTATGTGATGCCTCTGCCCGATGAGGACGCCATCCAGAACCGCAGTCGTTTCCGCGACATGATGGCCTTCTTCCTGGGCGGCCGCGCCGCGGAGGAGGTCATCTTCGGCGCGCCCACCACGGGCGCCAGCAACGACCTGGAGCAGGTCACCCGTCTGGCCCGGGCCATGGTCACCAGCCTGGGCATGAGCGAAAAGCTGGGGCCGCTCACCTTCGGCCAGCGGGAGGAGATGGTCTTCCTGGGCCGGGAGATCAGCGAGCAGCGCAATTACAGCGAGGAGGTGGCCGAGCTCATCGACGAGGAAGTGCGGCGGCTGGTCACCGAGGCCCACGAGCGGGCGCTGAAGGTGTTGCGTGACCATCGCGACAAGCTGGAGCTGCTGGCCAAGCGCCTGATGGAAGTCGAAACCGTCAGCGGCACCGAGTTCTACGCGATGATGTCGGGCCGCATGGAAGAGGCACCCGCCTCCTAGAGCCTGTTATGAACTTATCGACAATTTGATGCGAGTTTGTGGATGACGTGCGTTTCAATTCGCCGCGGATGAGGCTGATGCGACGGATCCCCACGGATTTTTACTGAAAAAAAATACCATCCTTTTGAAAAAATCCGCGAAAATCTGCTTCATCCGCGTTATCTGCGGCGAATTTCAACGTCCGATGCGGCGATCCTGACCTTTGAGGAAAGCGGAGTGCATAACAGTCTCGAACACGGATTAGAGAAGACACGGATATTTTCCCTTTTGGGATGCCTTCGTGTCTTCTTTTTTCTTCCCACCTTCGTGGCAAATGAGGGCAATCCAGTCCAACCTTGGCATTGACTTTCCCACACACTTCCACCCACGAGTGACAAGGAGAACGCACCATGACAGACTATCGCGTCGAATCAGATTCCCTGGGCGAAGTGCTGGTGCCCGCCAACGCCCTCTACGGTGCGCAAACCCAGCGCGCCATCGACAATTTCCCCATCAGCGGCATCACCTTCTCCCGCACGTTTATCAAAGCCTTGGGCCTGGTGAAGCTGGCTGCGGCCCGGGCCAACGCCGACCTGGGCCTGCTGCCCGACGACATGGCCCAGGCCATCCAGGAAGCCGCGCAGGAGGTGGCCGACGGCCATTGGGACGACCAGTTCCCCATCGACATCTACCAGACGGGCTCGGGCACGAGCACGAACATGAACGCCAACGAGGTCATCGCCCATCTGGCCTCGGAGAAGCAGGGGCGCAAGGTGCACCCCAACGACCATGTGAACATAGGGCAATCCTCAAATGACGTCATCCCCACGGCCATGCATGTGGCCGCGTGGCTGGAGGCGGACGCCACGCTGCTCCCCGGCCTGCGCCATCTCCAGGCCGTCATCGAGAGCAAGGCCCGTGAGGTGACCGATGTAGTGAAGACGGGTCGCACCCATCTCATGGACGCCATGCCCGTGCGTCTGGATCAGGAGATGAGCGCGTGGGCCACGCAGGTGCGCAAGGGCGTTGCCCGGGTCGAGCGGGCACTGGAGGATGTGAGCAGGCTGGCCATCGGCGGCACTGCGGTGGGCACAGGCATCAACACCCACCCCGAATTCCGCGACCGGGTGGCGGCCATCCTCTCCGAAATCACGGGCCTGCCCTTCGAGAAGACGGACAATCATTTCGAGGCTCTCTCCGCTCAGGACGCCATGGTCGCGCTCAGCGGTCAGCTCAAGACCGTGGCCGCCAGCCTGATGAAGATCGCCAACGACCTGCGCTGGATGAACAGCGGGCCCATCGCCGGACTGGGGGAGATCGCGCTGCCCGCGGTGCAGCCCGGGTCCAGCATCATGCCCGGCAAAATCAACCCCGTCATTGCCGAGGCTATGACCATGGCCGCGGCCCAGGTCATGGGCAACGACGTGGCTGTGACCATCGGCGGGCAATCGGGCGTGTTCGAGCTCAACGTCATGCTGCCCCTCATCGCCCACAACGTGCTGCAGTCGGAGAAAATCCTGGGCAACGCGGCCCGCGTCCTGGCCGACAAAGCCATCAGCGGCTTCACCGTGAACCGGGAGCGCATCAGCAGCGTGGTGGACAAAAACCCCATCCTGGTGACCGCCCTCAACCCCATCATCGGCTACGAGCTGGGCGCGAAAATCGCCAAGCGGGCCTATGCCGAAGGCCGCAGCATCAAAGAGGTGGCCGCGGAAATGACCGACCTCTCGCCCGAGGAGCTGGATCGCATCCTGGACCCGGCCCGACTCACCCGCGGGGGCATCGTGGCGGGTAAATAGCGTCCCTCATACTGGAATTCCCAACATGGGTTACGTCATGCTGAGCGACCGTAGGGAGCGAAGCATCTAAACTGAAAGCAAATTGAAACCAAGGCTTTTGGTTCGCATTAGATCATCAATGAAAGGCGATTCTCTGGCCGCGCCGCCGCCCGCAGGTGAACCTGCGGGCTAAAAACGACGCCCCATAAATGGG
>Ga0256832_1002474_pt1 | contig 12625 bp, 16 predicted proteins | sample 134614metaG_FD_190534 | JGI IMG/M metagenome (GOLD analysis project Ga0256832, IMG submission 190534) | Hydrothermal vent microbial communities from Lau Basin, Pacific Ocean - 134-614 | ecosystem: Environmental > Aquatic > Marine > Hydrothermal vents | place: Pacific Ocean: Lau Basin | collected... | reverse complement strand
AGATCCTTGAATAGCCCAGACCCCATATATCTACAAAATCTCTCTTTCCTCAAAAACCTGTTCTTTCCCCAGAAAGAAACAACTTCTTGAAGCATTCGTAAAATTTTCGTGTAAGATAATCGTAAAGTAACGCGGGAGGACAAGATGGAAGAACTCAAATTGATCCTTTCCCCAGAAGAAATTCAGGCCCGGGTTCGAGAAATAGGGGCCCAAATAAGCCGAGAATATCGCCACCAACCTTTAGTCCTTATAGGCATTCTCAAAGGGGCCTTTATTTTCCTGGCCGATTTGGTAAGAGCAATTGACCTCCCTCAAATAGAAATAGATTTCGTGCGTTTAGCGAGTTACGGCCAAAAGGATACCTCCTCCGGAGAGGTACAAATTACCAAGGACATCGAATTGTCCATTAAAGATAAACACGTCCTCGTCGTAGAAGACATTGTGGATACCGGCCATACCCTGGCCTATTTGCAAGACGTCCTTCGGCTCCATGAACCTCGCTCTGTAAAAATCTGTTGCTTGATCGACAAGGCCGAAAGAAGGATTCAAAAGATAAATCTAGATTATTGTGGTTTTAAAATCCCCCGGGGGTTTTTAGTAGGTTATGGTCTAGATTTTGCCGAAAAATATCGCCACCTTCCCGGAATATACGAAATTGTGAGGAAAGGATGAAAAGATTTTTGCGCTTTGTTTGGCAATATTTCAAGAATAGCCCGTGGTACATGTGGGTATTACGCATTGGTCTGGCTATCCTGCTCTTAAAGCTATATCTTTGGTCACAAGGGTTAAACCATTTAACAAAATGACAACACCTAAAGGCATAAACCTTCTAATAAAATAAAAAAGGGGGAATAACTCCCCCTTTTTAAAGAAAACAAAAAAGTAAAAATATTACCACCAACTGATCGTCTTATCTGCGTCAAAAATAAGTTGGACTAACTTATCGTAATCGGCATCTTCCTTGGCCTCATAAAGATTAAACTCTTGGGCTTCATTACCTTCATTTAAGATTTGAACCAACTTTTTTACTTCTTCGTTTGGTTCACTTCTATAAACATGAAGTAATTTCATTTCCGCCTCCTCCTAAAAAAATTTTGAAGACCTTTAATCAGCACAAGCCGGTGGTGGCGCATGTTTTTGTTTGGGTAAGCCGTATCCGATGATGACGTCCGCCTCTTTTAATTTCTGAGCAAGTTCCTCTAAAGTAATACCCGTAAGTCCAGCTTCTTCTAGATTATATTTTTTTGCTTCCTCGTCTTCGATAGTATCTACCACACAAAAGACATCACCTTCCATATCACGGATCCAATCTATGTTTTCTTGGACATATTCTGTCAACCGAGGCATCTTATTATAGAAAATGCAACAGTGAGAATAATGATTTTCTACAGATAAACCCAAAGTAGAGCGAATACTATCTCCAATATAAATACGGTTAGCTACTAAAAAGAAAACCTTTAAAGACTCAGCCATTTCTGACCTCCTGACTTAGATAAATTGATTAGAGGACGAAATATTTTCCACACTCGTCCAAGATTTCACCATGATAAGCCTGGGTACGCATTTGTTTAGGAGTCATCCCACCGGGGATATCGGTCTCCACATCAAAACCTTCACAAGTATAAGAATCAGCACAAATAGCTAAATCAGCCTCAGGGATAGCTTGGACAAGCTTAGGGAAATCTGGATGTTTGGTAAGATGGACAGCTTTGTAAGTAAAAAAGATCTTCACTTTTTTACCGGCGCGCTGCACCGCTTCGACAATCTTGACCAAATGGTGCATATATTGAGGATTAGTAACAAAAATGCCGAGTTTATCCGGATCTTTGGCCATCTCAAAACACCTCCTTAGGATTTAACTCTTTAGCCTTTTTTCACAAAAAAGCGGATAAAACCACTATCTTCCCTTTCCCCTAAATACTCATGACCTGCCCGCTCACACCAACCAGGGATGTCGTTTCGGGAACCAGGATCAGTGCCTAATACTTCCAAGATTTGGCCACTAGAGAGTTTTTGAATCGCCTTTTTGGTCTTCAAAAGGGGCATAGGACAAGAAAGACCTTTGCAATCAATGGTCATGTCAGGTTTAATCCCTTCTGGAGCCACTTTGATGTCAGACATTTTTTAAAACCTCCTTAGATTTAGATTGTTTTTATTTTTGCAGAATTTACATTTCAATTACCATACGGTTGCTTTCTTCATTCCAATCGATGATTACGTACCAAATCAGCATAATGGCCGCAATAAGGAATAATGCTCCACCATAACCCAAATATTCAGGAAGATAAACCGCCTTTCCCAAATATCCTTCTTCGATTACGTCGTACTCTGCAAAATAATAGCGGATAACAGAGTTGGTAAGGGCAAAGACAATGGCTACTATCCAGAGCTTGATCTGTCCTTCGGCGACCCGCCAAAGGCTGCCGGAACCTCACCCACCGGCCACGGTCATAGCCGCGCCAAAAATAAAACCGCCGATCAAGGCCCCTAAGCCAAAGGCCGGGACCACGTAAGTCATTTCCGGACGGATATCCTGGTATTTTAAAATGGCTACACCTATAGCCCCCAAAACAATACTTACCATTAAGGCCTTCCCGAAGGCGGCCTCTCCTGTCATAAAAGGTTCACGCAAGGCGTTGACCATACAAAAGCGGCTCCTGTGCATCACGTAACCTATAGCTGCCGAAATGATTAGACAACCCCCGAGGATCTCGGCGTCGTCTATCTCTTCGTTCCCAAAATAGGCATAAGTAGCTACAAAAAGGCCTATAAGGAGCAAAAAGCCGATATAAGGGCCTATTTTACGTAAACTAACCTCAAAGCCCCCGCTCGAAGGAAAGTGTTCCAATTCCCAATATAGATATTTGATACCTACAATAACCCCGAGGATCAGACCGACCATCATGGCCAAACCGTTAGCAGCAAGGTTATGCAAAGCTACATAAAAACCCCCTACGTTACATCCGATGGCCAGGGCTGAACCTATCCCCATCAGGATGCCGGACACAATAGCCTTGACGTACTCAAACTTCGGAGGAAAACGGAAGCCAAATTCACGGGCCATAAAGGCCGAAATAGCCGCCCCCCAGATAAAACCGATGTCCAATACAGAAGAAGAAAACTCTAAAGGATGGGGAGGAGCATCTTCATAAAAGCCCACGGCGTAAAAAAACCAGTCTGCCCAATTACGAATGCCCCCCACAATGCCCCAAGGGCGATACCAAGCCTCCAAAAGCACAGCAAAAAAAGCCAAAAGAATACCACCCATCATGGGAGACCAATTTTTTTGGGTCAGATCCTTCCAAGAACGTACAATCGCCTCCCTAAACTCTGACATGAGCCCCTCCTTCGCTGGGGATTTAGTTTAGAAATTCTCTTAGTAGGCAGCCTCTAACAAAATTGAACATAAGTGTCAAATATTCTGGATAGACATAAAAGGGCTTTATAAGGAAAAAACAGGACAAAATGGCCTAGAATTAGAAAAGAAAAGGAAAGACCGAGTGAAAATGATTTTTTTGCTTTGAAGATTTCTTCAATAAAGTCATTGTTTATAGGCGTTATTAAATTGGCGCTTTTCCCGTATTTTTCCGATGATTGGGGTATGAAAAAGGCCGTGGCTCTAAAATATGAGGTGGGAAAGGACGACGCCCCTAAAGTAGTAGCCAAAGGCGCAGGGAGTATTGCCGAAAAAATCATCCAAGTGGCCAAAGAGGCCGGGTTGCCCATTAAAGAGGAAAAAAGCCTGGTGGAGGCCCTCATGCAAGTAGAACTAGAGGCCCAAGTACCAGCGGAACTTTACGAAGCAGTAGCCGCTGTGCTGGCTTGGGCCTGGAAGATCAACGGGAAGATTTAACCTCCCCCTACCTTCGGTGTCTCCCCTTTATGCCAAAAATGCACGATGGGGCTGGCCACAAAGACTGAACTATAGGTCCCTACAATCACCCCCAAGGCTAAAGCCAAGGCAAAATCCCTAAGCACCACGCCTCCGAAGAAAAGGATGGCCAAAATGACCAAAAGCGTGGTGAGGGTCGTAATGATCGTCCGCGCTAACATTTCGTTGACACTCTTGTTGATGATCTCCAAGAAAGAGAGCTGGCCTTTGTAACGCTTGATATTTTCTCTAATGCGGTCAAAGATGACTACCGTATCCGTAAGAGAATAACCGGCAAGCGTCAAAAGGGCGGTTACAAATAAGAGGGTGATTTCCCTATTGAGCACGTAGAAGAGCCCCAAAACCGCTAAGACGTCGTGAAACGTGGCGGCAGCAGCAGCCACCCCAAAGCTTACGTTGAAACGAAAGGCCAGATAAAGAATGATACCCGCCAGGGAAATAAGAATGGCGATAATGGCCTTGCGCTTAAGCTCCTTGCTTATCGCCGAACCAATCTCTTCTTTTCCTTCCAATTTGAATTTGTGTTCCGGGAAGCGTTCCTGAAGGATCTTCCTCACCTTTGCTTCTAGATCCCCTACGGTTTCTGTCTTTTTACGCAATTTGACGATGAGGAGGTTTTCTCCCTTGACGTCCTGAAGTTGAAATCCGGTGATCCCCTCCTCCTTAAAGACCTTCCGGATCTCGTCCAGAGAAAAGGGCTTTTCTGCCCGATAGTAAGCCATCACGCCGCCGCCAAAATCTACGCCCAGGTTGGCTGCTCCACGGGAGATCTGGATGAAGGCCACCAACCCCAAAAGGACCAAGAGGCCAGAGATGACCATCGTCACCTTCCTTGCGCCCATAAAATCTATGTTGGGTTTACCTACGATGGATAAGAAATTGATCTTCGGGGTCTTCCCCTTGGCGATGAGGTAATCGTAGACGATCCTGGTCCCGAAGATAGCGGTAAAGAGGTTGATCACGATACCGGCAGAAAGGGTGACCGCAAAGCCCTTAATAGGCCCTGTACCAAAGAGAAAGAGGGCCAAGGCGGTAATAAGGGTGGTGATATGGGCGTCTACGATGGTCCAAAAGGCCCTATCGTATCCGGCCACGATGGCTGCCCCCGGAGTGCGCCCCAAGGAGAGTTCTTCCCTCATCCGCTCAAAGATAAGGACGTTTGAATCCACCCCCATCCCCATAGTGAGGATAATACCGGCGATGCCAGGCAGAGTTAGTGTGGCCCGAAAGAGAGAAAGTACGGCCATGAGCATAAGCACGTTTAAGATCAAGGCCACATCCGCTACCAAACCCGAAAATCGGTAATAGATGATCATGAAGAGGATAACGGCGGCCGCCCCGATGAGGCCGGAGATCAGGCCCTTTCTAATGGAATCCCGCCCGAGACTTGGGCCCACGGTAATGTTTTGGATCACCTTCACCGGCGCGGGTAAAGCCCCTGCACGTAAGACAATGGCTAAATCTGCGGCCTCCTCGTAAGTAAAAGAGCCGGTAATCTGGGCGTGCCCTCCGGGGATGCGTTCCCGAATTACCGGGGCCGAACGGACCACGTCATCAAGGACAATCGCCAGACGTTTCCCTACGTTTTCGGCGGTAACCCTTTCAAAAACCCGGGCCCCGCGGTCTGTGAGATCAAGGGCCACGTAAGGCTCATTATAGACCCCCCCGATGCGTACGTGGGCCGTCTTGACCATATCACCTGTAAGTACCGCGCGCTTTTTCAAAAGGAGAGGCCTTTTAAACACCCGCCCGGTCTCACGATCTCGCTCGACAAGGAAATAGATTTCGTCGTCCGGAGGGATATAAGGACGCAAAACACGGTTTATTTCCTCCCGGGAGGCATCCGGCTTAAGACGCCCTTCCCTTAAGGCCTTATCTATAAGGCCTTGGAGGTCAATCCGGGACATGGCTTCTTCATCCACCAGCTTGAATTCCAACTGGGCCGTTTGGCCTATGAGACGTAAGGCACGTTCGGGATCTTTAACCCCGGGAAGCTGGACCACGATCTTATCTGTGCCCTGTTTGACGATTACCGGTTCGGTAACGCCGAATTGGTCGATCCGGTTGCGGATGATCTCTAAACACTGATCCAGGGCGTTTTCTTTAATGAAGGCAATTTGCTTGGGCGTTAAAGAAAGAACAAGCTTGGGAAAGGCCCCCTCTTCCACACGTACGATCTTTAAGGTGCCGAATTCATCGGTGATGATCTTTTTGACCCTTTCCAAGACGTTTTTGCTGGGGAGGATAAGCACGGCCTCTTGCTTGTTTTTACTCTCTCCTAAGGCCACGCGGATCCCTTTGCGCGCTAAAACTTGTTGTAGATCCTTTACTTGGGCGTGAAGGGCGTTCTCGATCGCCTTTTCGATATCCACCTGCAGGACAAGATGCATCCCCCCCTGGAGATCTAAACCAAGCTTAAGGGTCTGACCGTAAATATGCTTGAGGTACCAGGAAGGGAGACGAGGATAAAAAGACGGCAAGACCAAAATAATAGAGAGCACCGTCAGAAAGGCCAAAAGCAAAATCTTCCATTTGAGCGCACGCGGCATGGAAACCTCCTCACCGAGAACTTGCGTGAGTTTCTAATGTAATTGAAGACATACCGCAAGGGAAAGCCTGCGTCTTTGTAAGGTCAACCAGAGGGTCTATCGTCTTTTTTAAGCTCCAAAGCCAGCCGATAAAGAATCTTTTTAGAAAGGCCGTACCGCCGCGAAAGTTCTTGACTGGCCTTGTTTACAGAAAACCCCTCTTGGAGGAGCTTTTTAAGTTCTCTGCGGAGGGTGGCTTCGTCCAGGGAGGCAGGCCCCTTCCCCTTGACCCCTTCCAAGATAAGGGTGAACTCTCCTCGAGGGGCTTCTTTTTGAAAGCGTTGTAAAAGACGAGGGACCTCCGTCCAAAAATATTCTTCATGTCGTTTGGTCATCTCCCGCGCGACAAAGATCTTCCTCTCCCCCAAGACCTCCAGAAGATCAGCAAGGGTCTCTTGGATGCGGTGGGGGCTTTCATAAAAGACCACCGGACGTCTTTCGGAGAGCAAAGACTCTAAAACAGCCCTCCTCTCCCCTTTTTTGGAAGGCATGAACCCCAAAAAAAGAAAGCCTTGGTCTAACCCCACCCCGGAACAACTCAGGGCCGCCACCAAAGCACACGGGCCGGGTACAGGGCGTACGGGGACTCCCGCCTCATGGGCCTGCTTCACCAAGTAGGCCCCAGGATCGCAAAGCCCAGGTGTTCCGGCTTCGCTAAGCAAAGCCACGTTCTTCCCTGCTTTTAAGGCCGAAAGCAGCTCCAAAGTCCTTTTCTTTTCGTTGTGTTCATGAAAGGCAAGGAGGCGGGGACCTTTAATTTGGTAGTGCGTTAAAAGCTTTAAGGTGGTCCTTGTATCTTCACAAGCAAGGATGTCTACTTTTTGTAGAACCTCGAGAGCCCGTAATGTGATGTCACGCAGGTGCCCCAAAGGGGTGGCCACAACATAAAGCACCCCTGGTTCAACGTCTTGACGCTCTCCAGACATGAAGGATCCGCTGCAGGGCCGTAAAGTTGGTAAACAGGGCCAAAAAGACCAAAACCGGGAAGATCCAACCCGAAAGTAAAGCCAGAACGAGGAGCAAAAGCCGCTCAAAACGGGTCAACAGGCCTACCTTACACTCAAAGCCCAGGGCTTCGGCTCGGGCCCGGGTATAACTAACCATAAGGGAACCACAGATGGCCAAAAAAAGGCACAAAACAGCCCCGAATTGATTGGTCATCAGGAGGTAATAAAGGAGACCGCCAAAGATGGCGATTTCAGAATAGCGATCCAGAGTGGAATCCAAAAAGGCCCCGAATTTGGTCTGCTGCCCTGAACGACGGGCCAAAAGGCCGTCTACCGCATCCAGAGGGCCAAAGACGACCAGCATTATCCCTGCGGCGCGTACATAGCCCAAGGCCAACACCAAGCCTACGAGGACACATCCTAAAAACCCGATCACGGTAACGGTATTAGGAGAGACGCGAAGACGCGCTAAAAAATCAGCAATGGGAGCTAATAGGGGTTGGCTCCAAGCGCGCACACGATCCGTAAGGGTAAAAGTAGACATACCTCTCTCCTTCTTTCCAAAAGAATAATAACCATTTCTCAGGTCAAAAGCCAACAAAATTCAAGGCCCGGACAGAGCAATAAGGAAGACCCCTAAAAGCATGAGGCCTGCACCCAAGAGACGACTCCACATGGCCTCCTCACGGAAAAAGATTCCCCCCATGAGTACCCCGAAGAGGACACTTAAACGTTTCACCGCGATCATGTAAGCCGCAGGGGCCAAACTAATGGCCCACATGTGACAAATGACCATCGCGCTCTGGGTGATCCCGATAAAGAAAACCCCCTTGGGGCAAGCCCGCACCAGGGACAAGGGGTAAGCCTTAAAAAAGAAGGCCAAAAGGGCCGTGGCAAAAAGACCATGCAAAACAAAATAGAAACAGGCAAAAAAGAAGGGGTTAGAATGCTTTACAGCCAATTTCCCCAAAACGGAGGTGATCGCGTAGAGGAAGGCCACCAAGAGCATCAACACAGAACCCTTTTCTTTGAAAATAGCCTTTACCGGGGCCGTTAATCCGTGCCTGAGGGTGTTGAAATGGAGCGCATAACTCCCGAAGACGATCAAAAATATCCCTAAGATGCCTTGTCGCGTCAGGTGTTCCCCTAAAATCAAGGCCCCGGTCAGGATCATGAAAGCCGGAGTAAAGGCCAAAAAAGGCACGGTAAGGGAGAGGGGAGAGATCCTGATCGCCTCCATGTAGCACATAAGGGCGGTGGTTTCCAAAGGTAGGAGCACCAAGACCGTCTTCCAAAAGGTATGGTCGAGGGCAGGCCAAGATTGTAAAAATAAAAGGGGAAGGAGGATGATAATAGGCCCTAAAACGCGGGCCAAGGCCATCTTGGCCGTGCCTAAAGGACGCAGGTAATGTTTAGTTAAGGCATCACCGGCCGCGGTAAAGAAGGCCGTAGCCAAAGAAAGGACTAGCCAAAACATGATTTCCATCTAGAGTGAGGAAGAACTTCCGTCAAGGAGGAGACATGTCCCCAAAAATTATTAGTGCCAAAGTGATTTTACCTGCCTGGGATCAAGCCCCCCTTTGGAACGGGGCCTTACTCATAGAAAAAGGACGCGTTGTCGCCGTGGCCCCCAAGGAGGAACTCAAAAGCCACCATCCCGAAGTAGAAACCGTAGACTTTCCCCACGGGTTAATCATTCCGGGCTTGGTAAACACCCATACCCACGCTCCGATGACCATCTTTCGCGGCTTAGCTGATGATCTCCCCCTTATGACCTGGCTTGAAAAATATATCTTCCCTGTGGAAAGACACCTGAAACGCGCGTGGGTCTATTGGGGAAGTAAACTTGCCCTTGCGGAGATGCTGCGCAGCGGGGTGACCCTCTTTGCGGATATGTATCTCTTTGAACCAGAAGTGATCAAGGCCACAGAAGAAACAGGTCTCCGCGGGGTCTTAGGGGAAGGCCTGTTTGACTTTCCCTCACCTGGCTATGGCCCTTTGGAGAAGGGTTTAGCCCTCACACGGGAATTACTCGAAACTTATGCCTCTCACCCCAAGGTCAAGATCATGGTCTGCCCTCATGCTACTTACACCTGCTCCCCAGAGACCTTGCGCCAGGCCAAAGAGATTGCAGACCAATTCGGAGCCCTGGTCCATATCCACCTTTCCGAAACAAGGGAAGAGGTCTCGCTCATCAAGGCCCGGTACGGCAAACGCCCCCCCGAACTCCTTCTTCATTGTGGCCTCTTGGAAGAAAACCTCCTAGTGGCCCATGCCGTACAACTTCGAGACGAAGAAATCGATCTTTTCGCCCAAAAAAAGGTAAAAGTCGCCCATTGTCCAGAAAGCAATCTCAAATTGGGCTCTGGCGTAGCCCCGATCCCGGCCCTTTTAGAAGCAGGGGTCTCTGTAGGATTGGGGACAGATGGCCCGGCCAGCAACAACGATCTAGATCTTCTTACCGAAATGCGTACCGCGGCCCTGATCCAAAAGGGGCTTGCTTTTGACCCTACCGTGTTACCCGCTAGAGACGTCTTTCGTATGGCCACAGAACTCGGGGCCCAAGCCCTGGGTTTTGAAAACTGTGGGCGCTTAGCACCCGGCTTTTGGGCTGATCTTGCGGTGGTAGACTTAGGCCAAAGCCATCTCCACCCTCTTCACGACCCTCTATCTCTTTTAATCTATAGCGCCCGGGGAGGGGATATAAAGGACGTAATGATCGGCGGCGAATTTGTTATGCGCCAAGGAAGGCTACTTTCCTTCGACGAAGAAGAGACGAAACAGCGCGTCTCCGAGATCGCCCTTGAAATCAAAGAGGTCTTATCTAAAGAGAGACTTTCTTGATGCTCAGGAGTTCAAAGACCTTATGCACCGCTTCCTCGGCGCTTTGCACGTAATGGACTCCCTCGATGCCGGGCCAGGTCTTAAGCCCCACCACGGGTTTCCACATTTTGAGGGCCAAAGCGATTTCGGAAAGCGTCCCGTAGCCCCCGGAAATAGCGATGGCGGCCTCGGCGGTACGCACAAGGACTACGTTCCGCGCTTGCCCCAAATCCGTGACGATGGGGATTTGGACGTATGGATTGGCCTCTTCCGCTCGATTCCCCGGCAACACCCCTACCGTAACTCCCCCGGCCTCAACCGCCCCTCTAGAAGCGGCCTCCATCACGCCGCCCAAGCCTCCCGTGAGCACAATGGCCTCCGAGGCCAAGAGGCGACCCACCTCGTAGGCAAGCTGGTAAATCTCGCCGTCACAGATACCCGCACCAAAGATAGCGATACGTCTTTTATTCCGGAAATCCATGTTCCCCAACCAATTTTACAAAGCGTACGGCACCCAAATTCTCCTGTATTAACTTATCGCCCCATTTGGTAACCTTGATAAGGGACTGAGACCATTCGTCCCCCACGGGCATCACCAAACGCCCCCCGTCTTTGAGCTGTTCAAGCAAAGGTTCGGGTATTTTCGGCCCCGCTGCCGTAACGATAATGGCGTCAAAAGGGGCCATTTCTGGCCAACCCTTGGTGCCGTCTCCCACCTTGATGATTACGTTTCGGTAACCTAATTGTTCCAAAAGACGCTTGGCCCGGTAAGCAAGGCTGGGATACCGCTCAATAGAAAAGACCTGGCGGGCAAGTTCTGCTAAGATGGCCGCTTGATAACCTGAGCCTGTACCTACCTCCAAGACCTTTTCCGGACCTTTGAGTTCCAAGGCCTCGGTCATCAAGGCGACGATATACGGCTGAGAGATGGTCTGCCCTTCACCAATAGGCAAGGGATAATCCCCGTAAGCCTGGTCTTTTAAGGCTTCTTCTACAAAAAGGTGCCGCGGGATCTTCCGCATGGCCTCTAGGACACGCGGGTCTTTTATCCCCCGGGCGGCGATTTGGGTTTGAACCATCCTCTCCCTAGCGCGATGGTAAATATCCGGCTCTCTCTTCATTTCTTCTTACTCACATAGTAGATACAATCTATGGCTTTCTCCCCTTGGAAACTGACCCGTAAGACCTCTATTTCTTCTTCTCCCAGACGACTCCCTAAGAGCGGTATTTTCTTCAAGGTGCTCTTTTGGACGTGATAGTAATACCATTCTTCTCTTCCTTGGGGATCCCGTTGGATCTTATCGGGAGGCCCCAGGAGTTTATAGACCTCTTCACGGGTAGAAAAACCCTTGTGAATAAGACAAGCTTCGGAAGCCAGGTTCCTCGCGGGGGCACCTGAACAATTTAATAAAAAAAGGCTCAAAAAGACGATAAGGATGTAGGACACGTTTCTCATGGGCGAGATTATAACTTATTTGGGGATGATTAACAGGAGGAAAAATGCGTTGCCCTAAATGCAGCCTTATTTTGGCGGAATATTATACGCTTTGTCCCGAATGCCAGGCCGACCTCAAGGAATGGCATCAACTTTTAGGCCCCTTTTACAAGCCTTCTCCTGAGATATACGAAGGACTCTTTACTTGGGAAGAAGAGGAAGAAAAGGACACCCAGGAAGAGATGTTTTACCCCACAGAAAAGCTCTTGGAAGAGGAAAGGGCCTCGCTTCAAGAAGAAAGAGAAGCTCCGAACTTGTCCCTTGTTTCTCCCGCCGACAGGAAAGCTTCTGCTCCAGAGACCAAACAAGACACCCTAGATTTGCCCGAAGGGGAAATCGACTTCAGCCAAGGCCCGGAAAAAGACAAAAGATCACCCTCTCCCCCCGAGGATCTAAAAAGAGCCGTCGCTGAAGATACTGAAGAATGGGAAGACGAATTTCTCGAGCTCAAAGACTTGGAAGATCTAGAAGATTTAGAAGAGCTCTTTCCAGAGGAATTCGGCGAGGGCAAATCTACCTAACCGGTTTTCCCCAAAAATCTTTAAGGGTGCCTTCGGCCAAGGCGCGGGTCTCTTCCATGGCCTTGTTGTAATATTTAACGGTAAGGCCTTGGGCTTTACGGGCGGCCTTGGTCTCAGGATAGGTCTGAAGTAGATAAAGGAGCCGGTAATAGGCCGCACGGTAACGCCTCGTACGGTGATAATACTTGGCCACGTAGAGTTCATGGGCCCCCAACCTCTCGCGGGCTTCTTGAATGCGTTTCTTGGCCTCCCTTACATAAGGGGATTGGGGAAAGCGTTGTAAAAGGCGTTCGTAGGTTTCGATGACCTTTTTGGAAAAAGTCTGGTCCCGATCAGGAGGAAGCATAAGTTTATAGTAA
>Ga0256832_1002473_pt1 | contig 12626 bp, 12 predicted proteins | sample 134614metaG_FD_190534 | JGI IMG/M metagenome (GOLD analysis project Ga0256832, IMG submission 190534) | Hydrothermal vent microbial communities from Lau Basin, Pacific Ocean - 134-614 | ecosystem: Environmental > Aquatic > Marine > Hydrothermal vents | place: Pacific Ocean: Lau Basin | collected... | reverse complement strand
TGGATGGCATCCCGGTAGATCTCCCAGGCGCGCACCAGCGGCACCTCGAAATGGTGGCGGGCACCGGTGTCGCGTTCCACGAACATGTAGTAGGGCACGATGCCGAGCCGTACCTGTTCCCGCCACATGTCGGCCCAGACCTCCGGATCGTCGTTGATGCCGCGGATCAGCGGTGCCTGGGCACGGATCACGGCGCCGGTCTCGCGCACCCGCCGGATGGCCTCGCGGGCGATCGGCGTGTCGAACTCGCGCCAGTGGTTGAAGTGGGCCATCAGGGCCACGTGCCGACCCGAGGCCGCCAGTCGCTCGAGCAGATGCAGCAGGGCGTCGGCATCCGGATCCGTCACATAGCGCTGCGGCCAGAAGGTGAGCGACTTGGTGCCGAGGCGGATGGTCTGCACGTGCTGCAGCTCGGGCCGCTCGATGAAAGGCTCTAGATAGGCGGCCAGATGCTTGGACTTCATGACCAGGGGGTCGCCCCCGGTGACCAGCAGATCCGTCACCTCGGGTTGCCCGGCCAGGTAGGCATGCAACCTGTCCGCTTCACTGGCGGCGAAACGCAGCGACTTGTCGCCCACGAACTGGGCCCAGCGGAAGCAGAAGGTGCAGTAGCTGTGGCAGACCTGTCCCTGGCTGGGGAAGAACAGGACCGTCTCCCGGTACTTGTGCTGCAGGCCGGAGACGGGTTCGCCATCGAGCCGGGGAACATTGAGCTCCCGCTGGCCGGCCGGATGCGGATTGAGCCCGGCCCGGATCTCGTCGGCAAGGGCGCGGATCGCCTTGCGGTCGGCGCCGCTGCGCAACAGCCCGGCCATGCGATCGAAATCCGTGGCTTCCAGCATGCCCCGCTGTGGAAAGACCAGCCGGTAGATCGGATCATCGGGGGCGGCCGACCAGTCGATCAGCTCTTCGATCACGTAACGGTTGACGCGAAACGGCAACACCTGCGCCACCACCCGCATGGCGAAACGCTCCTCCTCGGACAGGCGGGAGAGGGGCTCGATGCGGTCGAGATGGCGCTCGGTGAAGACCTCGTACTCGGTCACGCCCGTGAGCGCGGGAGCGGCGTCGCGCTGCCGCCCCAATGGGGTAATCCGGGCCATGGCTGCTCTCCGATGGTGATGCGCAGGCCTCAGCTGGCCTTGCGGTGGGCCTTGAGTATCTTCCTGATGCCGGGCGCATCGAGATTCACGATGTCCGGCCGACGGCCGCCGAGGTAGTCTTCCATGGATACGGTGGGCACCTTGAGGGCATCGACGAGGGGATACATGGTGCACACCTCGCAGGCGCGCAGCTTCGGCTGTGTGCCTGCAGAGACCTTGGTACCGGTCGGGCGCTTGCGAAGCTTCAGGCAGTTGTCGGTCCGCATGTAGGCGCCCTGGGGAATGCAGTAGAACATGAGGTCTTTCTTCACGAATCGCTCCTGTGTTGCCTGGCGGGGATCGCCCGCCTGTTCGATCGTCGTGAACCAGCCCCGATCACCGCTCGTGGCGGTCTGGCATACCGGACGGGGCAAAATTGGCCTGCGAGTCTACCAGAATCCGGGGATGCGCGCCAGATAACAAGGAAAAACAGATGGTTATAGACGCGGTTTTTCTACCTGATAATCGTAGATCAGGACCCGCCTGACACGCGGCACGAGCACTTCGCGCCGCAGCCGTTCATGCAGCGGGTGGCGCTGGTAGGCACGAAGCGCCTCGGCATCGGTGAAAACGAGGGTGACGGCCAGATCGAAGCTGTCGTCGACCACCTCGCGTTCGCTGGGCACGGGCGTCCCGGTGGTCACCTCGACCACCCCGGGAATGGCGCGCAGCCGGTGACTGGCCTCGATCAGCGCCCGGCGGTCGTCCGGGTCGCCGGGGCGCCTGAGCCAGACCAGCACCACGTGGTGCACGTAGCCCGGCCGCCCCACATCGGGCACCGCGGCGCAACCGGCCAGCAAGGCCAGGATCAGCGCTGGGAGCAGCCGCCGGGCCGTTCGCATCATTCCACCGTCACCGACTTGGCGAGATTGCGGGGCTGGTCCACGTCCGTGCCGCGCAGCACCGCCACGTGATAGGCCAGCAGCTGCAGCGGAACCGTGTATACCACCGGCGCCGTGCCGGGACAGATGTCCGACAGGGTCAGCGCCCGGTAATGGTCGAGCTCGATCCTCACCCGACGGTCGGAGAACAGGAACAGCTCGCCGCCGCGGGCGCGCACCTCCTGCAGGTTGGAGAGCACCTTCTCGAGCAGGGGGTCGTCGGGCAGGGCGCAGACCACCGGCATGCGTTCGTCCACCAGCGCGAGCGGGCCGTGCTTGAGCTCGCCGGCGGGATAGGCCTCGGCGTGGATGTAGGAGATCTCCTTGAGCTTGAGTGCGCCTTCCATGGCGATCGGCCAGAAGGCGCCGCGCCCCAGAAACAGGGCGTTGTCGCGGTCGGAGAAGGCCTCGGCCATCGACCGGATGGCCTCGTCGAGCTCGAGCGCCACCTCCACCTGGCGGGGCAGGGCCTCGAACTCCTCGACCCAGGCGCGCTCGGTGTCGGCATCCAGCCCGCGGCGCTTGGCCAGCGCAAGGGCCAGCAGGCGCAGCGCCACCAGCTGGGTGGTGAAGGCCTTGGTGGAAGCCACGCCGATCTCCGGACCGGCCCGGGTCATGAGGGCGACGTCGGATTCGCGCACCAGTGAGCTCTCCGGCACGTTGCAGATGGTCAGGCTGCCCAGATAACCGGCCTGTTTCGCACCGCGCAGGGCGGCCAGGGTGTCGGCCGTCTCGCCGGACTGGGAGATGGTGACGAACAGGGTGTCCGGGGGCACCACCACCTTTCGGTAGCGGTATTCCGAGGCCACCTCGACCATGCACGGGATGCCGACTTCTTCCAGCCAGTAGCGCGCCACCAGGCCGGCGTGATAGCTGGTGCCGCAGGCGATGATGTGGATGTTGCGGGTCCGGTCGAGCAGGGCGCGCGCCTCGTGACCGAAGCTGTCTTCCAGCAGCCGCCCCTTGTGGATGCGCCCCTCGAGAGTCTCGGCGATCACCGCCGGCTGCTCGAAGATCTCCTTCTGCATGTAGTGCCGGTAAGGGCCCTTCTCGGCGGTGGCGGCGCTGAGATTGGAGAGTTTCTCGGGCCGCGTGACCGGATTCCCCTCGCCGTCGAAGATCTGCACGCCGTCGCGTCGCACCTCGGCGATGTCGCCTTCCTCCAGGAAGAGGAAGCGCTGGGTCACCGGCAGCAGGGCGAAAACGTCGGAGGCGATGAAGTGCTCGCCCACGCCCAGCCCGATCACCAGGGGGCTGCCGAGGCGTGCCACCACCAGGCGGTCGGGCTGCCGCGGGTCGATGACGGCGAGTGCATAGGCGCCCTCGAGGCGGGCCGTGGCCTCGCGCACCGCATCCAGCAGATCCGGTGTGCGTTCGAGGGTGTGCGCCAGCAGGTGGGCGATGACCTCGGTGTCCGTCTCGGAGGTGAAGCGGTAGCCGGCGTCCTCCAGCTCGGCCCGCAGCTCGGCATGATTCTCGATGATGCCGTTGTGGACGATCGCGACCCGCTCGCCGCTCATGTGGGGATGGGCATTGCGCTCGGCCGGCATGCCGTGGGTGGCCCAGCGGGTGTGGGCGATGCCCAGGCGGCCGGAGAAGGGGGTGCGGGCGAGGCGCTGCTCGAGATCGGCCACCTTGCCCACCGAGCGGATGCGCTGCAGCTGGCCCGAGTCGTCCCGTACCGCGATGCCGGCCGAATCGTAGCCGCGATACTCCAGGCGCCGGAGGCCCTCGATCAGGATGGGGACCACGTCACGCTGCGCAATGGCGCCGACGATGCCGCACATCAGCCGCTGCCTCCCTTACGTCCCACCGCCCATGTCCTCACCGGACAGCCGTCTCCATTCACTCTCCCCCAGGCGTTGCAATTCCCTTTTCGATGCCCCGGAACAACGGTGGTTTTTCTCTTTCCGTGCTTTCCGTGTGCTTCCGTGGCGCTCCCTCTCACTCCTCACTCCTCACTCCTCACGCCTCACTCCTCACTCCTCACTCCTCACGCCTCACTCCTCACGCCTCACTCCTCACGCCTCACTCCTCACTTCTTCTTCACCGGCCGCTTCCAGCCCTTGCGGGTCTGCTGGGGCACCCGGGAGAGGGTGAGTTCACCGGGTGGCGCATCCTTCGTGAGCGTGGTGCCGGCACCCAGGGTGGCGCCCCGGCCGACCCGCACCGGTGCGACCAGCTGGGTATCGGAGCCAATGAAGGCCTCGTCCTCGATGACGGTGCGATGCTTGCGGGCGCCATCGTAGTTGCAGGTGATGGTGCCGGCGCCCACGTTGACGTCCCGACCCATGCTGGTGTCGCCGATGTAGCTCAGATGATTGACCTTGCTGCCCTCGCCGATCTCGCTGTTCTTGATCTCGACGAAGTTGCCCACCTTCGCGCGGGCCGCCAGCCGGGTGCCGGGCCGCAGGCGGGCGAAGGGGCCGACCGAGACGCCCGGGCCGATCTCGGCATCCTCGATCACGCAGTGCGAGAGAATCTCTGCGCCCTCGGCCACGGTGACGTTGCGGAGCACGCTGTATGGGCCGATACGTACACCATCGCCCAGCCTGACGTCGCCTTCCAGAACCACGCCCACGTCGATCTCCACGTCCCGGCCGTGCTCGAGGCTGCCGCGCAGATCGAAGCGGTCCGGGTCGCGCAGGGTGACGCCGGCACGCATCAGGGCCTCGGCCTGGCGGCGCTGGAAGCGGCGCTCCAGCCGGGCCAGCTGGGCGCGATCGTTGACCCCTTCGACCTCGTCCGGGTCGGCGCTCGCGGTGCGTACCGGCACCCTTTCGGCCACGGCGGCGGCGACCACATCGGTCAGGTAGTACTCGCCCTGGGCATTGTCGCAGCCGAGATTCGTGACCCACTCGCGCAGACGCGCGGCCGGGGCTGCCAGAAATCCGGTGTTGACCTCGTCGATGCCTCGCTGTTCGGGAGTGGCGTCCTTCTCCTCGACGATGCCGAGCACCCGGCCTTCGGTGTCGCGCAGGATGCGGCCGTAGCCCGCGGGATCCTGCAGGCGGGCGGTGAGCAGGCCCACCGCGCCTTCGTTCGCCGCTTCGATCAGCGGCGCCAGCGTCTCGGCGCGGATCAGAGGCACGTCGCCATAGAGGACCAGCACCGTGCCCGTCTCTGCCGCGGCCGGCAGGGCGCAGGCCACGGCATGCCCGGTGCCGAGCTGGCGATCCTGCGCCACCCAGACGAGATCCGGGGCATCGACCGCCTCGCGCACCCGGTCGCCGCCATGGCCATGCACGACGATCAGGCGTTGCGGGGAGAGCGCCCGGGCCGTGGCGAGCACGTGCGCCAGCAGCGGGCGGCCCGCCAGGGCATGCAGCACCTTGGGCCGGTCCGAACGCATGCGCGTGCCCTGGCCGGCGGCCAGTACGACCACGCTCAGGGGTGTTTCGGAAGACATTGCGTCGTCAAACCGGGATCCGGATCAACACCTGTCAGTGCAGGGGCTGGCCTCCGCCAGCACCGTGCTTCATCTCTTCTTCGGTCGCGTCCCGGATATCCTGAACCTGGACCCGGTAGACCAGGGTCTTGCCGGCGAAGGGATGGTTGCCGTCGATGGTGAGCTTGCCGTCCCTGATCTCGGAGACGCGAAAGATGCGGATCTCGCCCCGGTCGTTCTGCATCTGGACCTCGGCGCCCACTCTCCGCACCTCGGGGGGGACGTTCTCGATGACGTCGGTGAAGGTCAGGTTGGGATCCGGATAGCCGAAGGCCTCCTCCGGGGTGAGCACGACCTCCACGGTATCTCCGACCCGCTTGCCCTCGAGCGCCGCCTCGATCGGCTCGAACATGTCGTTCGGCCCGCCATGGATGTAACTGACCGGGAAATCGTTCTGTTCCAGGACGTTGCCCTGCTCGTCGCAGATCCGGTAGGTGATCGAGACGTGCTTGCCCCTGGTGACCTGTGTCATGTCCATGCATCCTCCCTTCACAGAGCCGTTGCAACCCCGCCTGCGGGTTGTCCAACAGCCTGCATGCTGTCCGGCACGCCGGTGCCGTCCCATTGAATCACTCCCGCCGGCGCGGAGCAACCACGTCGGGATCAGCTCCCGCCCCCCATGCGCTTGCGGAGCTTCTCGATGGTGCGCAGCTGGGCCACGGCCTCGGCCAGTTCGGCCTGGGCGCGGGCATAGTCGATGTCGCTCTGGCGGTCGGCCAGGGCCTCTTCTGCGCGGCGCTTGGCCTCCAGGGCCCTGGCCTCGTCGAGGTCGGCGGCGCGCACCGCCGTGTCGGAGAGCACGGTGACCACGTGCGGCTGCACCTCGAGCATGCCGCCGGAGACGAAGAAGCTCTGTTCGTTGCCCTGCTGATCCCGCACCCGCACCTCGCCCGGCACCAGCCGGGTGAGCAGCGGCGCATGCCGGGGCGCGATGCCGACCTCGCCCATCTCCGCCGGCGCGAAGACCATGGTGGCCGTGCCGGAGTAGATCTCCCGCTCGGCGCTGACGATGTCGACATGGATGGTCATGGCCATGATGGGCTACCTCGTTCTCGCCGGTTACAGGGTCTTGGCCTTCTCGACCGCTTCCTCGATGGTGCCGACCATGTAGAAGGCCTGCTCCGGCAGATCGTCGTATTCGCCGTTGACGATGCCCTGGAAGCCCCGGATGGTGTCCTTGAGGGAGACGTACTTGCCGGGCTGGCCGGTGAAGGTCTCGGCCACGAAGAAGGGCTGTGACAGGAAGCGCTGGATCTTGCGCGCCCGGGCCACGATGAGCTTGTCCTCCTCGGACAGCTCGTCCATGCCGAGGATGGCAATGATGTCGCGCAGCTCCTTGTAGCGCTGCAGCGTCCCCTGCACGGCACGGGCGGTGTCGTAGTGTTCCTGGCCCACCACCAGCGGATCGAGCAGGCGCGAAGTCGAGTCGAGCGGATCCACGGCCGGGTAGATGCCGAGCTCGGCCACCTGGCGGGAGAGCACCAGGGTGGCGTCGAGGTGGGCGAAGGTGGTCGCCGGCGACGGGTCCGTGAGGTCGTCGGCAGGCACGTAGACGGCCTGGAAGGAGGTGATGGAACCGGTCCTGGTCGAGGTGATGCGCTCCTGCAGCACGCCCATCTCCTCGGCCAGCGTCGGCTGGTAACCCACCGCCGAGGGCATGCGACCGAGCAGGGCGGAGACCTCGGTACCGGCCAGCGTGTAGCGGTAGATGTTGTCGATGAACATGAGCACGTCGCGGCCCTCGTCGCGGAAGTACTCGGCCATGGTGAGGCCGGTCAACGCCACGCGCAGGCGGTTGCCCGGCGGCTCGTTCATCTGTCCGTAGACCAGCGCCACCTTGTCCAGCACGCCGGCCTCGCGCATCTCGTGATAGAAGTCGTTGCCCTCGCGGGTGCGCTCGCCGACGCCGGCGAACACCGAGTAGCCGGAATGCTCGATGGCGATGTTGCGGATCAGCTCCATGAGGGTCACGGTCTTGCCCACGCCGGCGCCGCCGAACAGGCCGACCTTGCCGCCCTTGGCGATCGGCATGATGAGGTCGATGACCTTGATGCCGGTCTCGAGGATCTCGACCGCCGCGGCCTGGTCGGCATAGGCCGGCGGCTCGCGGTGGATGGGCATCTTCTGCTCGGCCTCCACCGGCCCGGCCTCGTCGACCGGCTCGCCGAGGACGTTCATCACCCGGCCCAGGGTGCCCTTGCCGACCGGCACCGAGATGGGCGCACCGGTGTTGGTGACGCCGAGCCCGCGCCTGAGTCCGTCGGTGGAACCCATGGCGATGGTCCGCACCACGCCGTCGCCCAGCTGCTGCTGCACCTCGAGCACCAGGCCGGCCTCGTCGACCTGCAGGGCGTCGTAGATTTTCGGCACCGCATCGCGCGGGAACTCGACGTCGACCACCGCGCCGATGATTTCAACGATGTTGCCAGAACTCATGTTGCTGTCCTCTCCTGAATCGAATTCCGTGCTGGCGCTGCGCCGCCCGGCGCGCGCCGTGATGCCTCAGACGGCCGCGGCGCCGCTGACGATCTCCGAGAGCTCCTGCGTGATCGCGGCCTGGCGCGCCTTGTTGTAGGCGAGCTGCAGTTCGTCGATGAGCGTGCCGGCGTTGTCCGAGGCGGCCTTCATGGCGACCATGCGCGCGGCCATTTCGCTGGCCACGTTCTCGACCACGGCCTGATAGACCAGCGATTCGATGTAGCGCGTCATCAGGGCATCGACCACCGGCTGGGCCTCGGGCTCGTAGATGTAGTCCCAGTGATGCCGCAGCTGCTCGTCCTCCTCGGGCTCGACCGGGATCAGCTGCTCGACCACGGGACGCTGGGTCATGGTGTTCACGAACCGGTTGTAGGCCAGATAGAGGCGGTCGATCCGGCCCTCGACGTGGGCATCGAGCATGACCTTGACGGGGCCGATCAGATCGGTGACCAGCGGCGCGTCGCCCATGTGGGTGGTCTCGGCGACGATGTTGCCGCCGATGCGCTTGAAGAACTGCTGCGCCTTGGTGCCGAACACGGCCAGATCGATCTCCCAGCCGGAGGCATGCCATTCCTGCATGGCCGAGATCACGGCCTTGAACAGGTTGATGTTCAGGCCGCCGCACAGACCGCGATCGGTGGAGACCACGATCAGCCCCACCCGCCCGACGTCGCGCGGCACCAGGAAGGGGTGCCGGTACTCGGGATGGGCGTGGGCCATGTGCGCGATCACCCGGCGGATCCGCTCGGCGTAGGGCCGCGAGGACTGCATGCGTTCCTGGGCGCGGCGCATCTTGCTCGCCGCGACCATCTCCATGGCCTTGGTGATCTTCTGGGTGCTGCCGATGCTCTTGATCTTGGTGCGTATCTCTTTCGCGCCAGCCATCTGTCACTCTCCGATGCCGCGATGCGGCGTCTCGCCTACCAGGCGCCGTTGGCCTTGAAGTCTTCCACGCATTGGCGCAGCCCGGCCTCGATCTCGTCGTTGTAGTCCGCGGTCTCGTTGATGCGGTCCATCAGCTCGCGGCAGCTGGACTTCATGTGCGCGTGCAGGCCGGCCTCGAACTCGACGACCTTGTTCAGCGGGATGTCGTCGAGATAGCCCTCGTTGGCGGCGAACAGGGAGATGGCCATCTCGGCGATGGACAGCGGCGCATACTGCTTCTGTTTCATCAGCTCGGTGACGCGCTGGCCACGCTCGAGCTGCTTGCGGGTCGCCTCGTCGAGATCGGAGGCGAACTGCGCGAAGGCCGCCAGCTCGCGATACTGCGCCAGCGCCAGACGCACGCCGCCGCCGAGCTTCTTGATGATCTTGGTCTGGGCGGCGCCACCGACACGCGACACCGACAGGCCGGCGTTGATGGCCGGGCGGATACCGGCGTTGAACAGGTCGGTCTCGAGGAAGATCTGGCCGTCGGTGATGGAGATGACGTTGGTGGGCACGAAGGCCGAGACGTCACCGGCCTGGGTCTCGATGATGGGCAGCGCGGTCAGCGAACCCGTCCTGCCCTTCACCGCGCCGTTGGTGGCCCGTTCCACGTATTCGGCGTTCACGCGCGCGGCGCGCTCGAGCAGGCGCGAATGCAGATAGAAGACGTCGCCCGGATAGGCCTCGCGGCCCGGCGGACGCCGCAGGAGCAGGGACACCTGGCGGTAGGCCCAGGCCTGCTTGGTGAGGTCGTCGTAGATGATGAGCGCGTCCTCGCCCCGGTCGCGGAAGTACTCGCCCATCGAACAGCCGGCGTAGGGCGCGATGTACTGCATCGCGGCCGACTCGGCGGCGGGGGCGGCGACCACGATGGTGTGCTCCATGGCGCCGTGTTCCTCGAGCTTGCGCACCACGGCGGCGATCGAGGAATTCTTCTGGCCGACCGCCACGTAGATGCACTTGATGCCGGTACCCTTCTGATTGATGATGGTGTCGATGGCCACCGCCGTCTTGCCGGTCTGGCGGTCGCCGATGATCAGCTCGCGCTGGCCGCGGCCGATCGGCACCATGGAGTCGACGGCTTTCAGACCGGTCTGCAGCGGCTGGTCCACCGACTGGCGCCAGATGACGCCCGGGGCGATCTTCTCGATCGGCGAGGTCTCGGTGGCCTCGATCGGCCCCTTGCCGTCGACCGGGTTGCCGAGCGCGTCCACCACGCGGCCCAGCAGCGCCTCGCCCACCGGCACCTCCAGGATGCGCCCGGTGCACTTGACGGTGTCGCCCTCGGAGATCTGCTTGTAGTCGCCCAGGATCACGGCGCCGACCGAGTCGCGCTCCAGATTCAGCGCCATGCCGTAGATGTCGTTCGGAAACTCGATCATCTCGCCCGACATCACCTCGCCCAGGCCATGCAGGCGGGCGATGCCGTCGGTGAGGCTGACCACCGTGCCCTCGGTGCGGGCCTCGGCCACGGCCTCGAACTTCTCGATGCGGCTCTTGATGAGTTCGCTGATTTCAGTGGGATTCAGTTGCATGGTTCGATTCCTCTCAATGGCTCAGCAGCTGGGCCAGGCGCGCGAGCCTGCCCCGCACCGAACCGTCAATGACCAGATCGCCCGCCCGGATGACGGCGCCGCCCAGCAGGCCGGGATCGATGCGGGTGGACAGGGAGACCTCCCGGTTCAGACGCCGGCGCAGGGCATCGGCGATCTGCCCGACCAGGGCGTCCGGGACCTCGCTCGCGGTCACCAGTTCCACGTCCACCTCGCCCTCGGCCGCGTGCCGCAGCTGCGTGAAGAGTTCGCGGATGACCGGCAGCAGGCCCATCCGCCGGTTCTCGGCCAGCAGGCGCACGAAATTCCGTCCCGCCTCGTCCAGTCGTTCGCCGGCGATCTCCAGGACCAGCTCGGCGAGCTGCGCGCGGGTCAGCCGGGGATCGCCGATGAGGCGCGCCATGTCCGGATGCGCCGCGATGGCGGCCAGCAGGTCGAGCTGCGCCTGCCAGGCCTCCAGGCGCCCGGCCTCGCGGGCCAGGCGGAACACGGCCTGGGCATAGGGACGGGCGACGGTGATGGATTCAGCCATGATGCCGGTCCTCTCAGAGCTGGGCGGCCAGCTTGTTCAGGATGTCCTGGTGGGCGGCGGCGTCGATCTCGCGTTCGAGCACCCGCTCGGCGCCGGCGATCGCCAGCGCCGCCACCTGGCGACGCAGGTCTTCCTTCACGCGGTTGAGTTCCTGGTCGATCTCGGCCCGGGCCGCGGCCAGCAGCCGCTCGCCCTCGGCGCGCGCATCGGCCTTGGCCTCCTCGACGATCTCGCCGGCCCGCTTCTCGGCCCGGCCGATGATCTCCTGGGCCTGCTGCTTCGCCTCGTGCAGGATCTCCGCGGCCTTCTCGCGTGCGAGTTCCTGGTCCCTCAGGCCGCGTTCGGCCGCGGCCAGACCGTCGGCGATGCGTGCGCGACGCTCCTCGAGCGCCCGGATCAGGGGGGGCCACACATACTTCATGCAGAACCAGACGAACACGAAGAACGCGATCGACTGGCCGATGAGGGTGGCGTTCAGATTCATGCTTGCACCTCCGGAACGGGGAGCCTGACGCCCGTCGGCATCAGCCGCCGGCGACGGCGAACAGGACGTAGAGCGCGAGACCCACGGCGATCATGGGCACGGCGTCGACCAGACCCATCACGATGAAGAACTGGGTGCGCAGCATGGGAATGAGCTCCGGCTGCCGCGCGGCGCCCTCGAGAAAACGGCCGCCGAGGATGCCGATGCCGACCGCGGCCCCCAGCGCGCCCAGGCCCATCATCAGGGCGCCAGCGATGTAGAGCAGTGCATTTTCCATGGTTGTCTCCTGTAGCTGTAGATCCGAATGGTGAGTCGTCGAAATCCGTCAGTGATGCGCCTGGTGCGCCATGTCCAGATACACCACGGTGAGCGTCATGAAGATGAACGCCTGCAGGGTGATGATCAGGATGTGGAAGATGGCCCAGCCGATCTGCAGCAGACCGCCGAAGACGCCCAGCGCCAGGCCGGCGCCGTACATGAGCGCGATCAGGATGAAGATGGTCTCGCCGGCGTACATGTTGCCGAACAGTCGCAGCGAGAGCGAGACCGGCTTGGAGAGCAGCGAGACGGTCTCGAGCAGAAAGTTGATCGGGATGAACGCCAGCCTGATCAGCGGATTCTTCGACTGGAAGGGCTGCAGGGTGAGCTCGCCCACGAACCCGCCGAGACCCTTGATCTTCACGGAATAGTAGAGCATCAGCCAGAACACGCCGAGCGCCAGGCCGAAGGTGATGTTGGGATCGGTGGTGGGCACCACCTTGAAATAGACGTGGTGCGGATCCATGCCGAAGAAGGTGGCGCCGATCCACTGCGCCAGCATGGGCAGCCAGTCGACGGCGATCAGGTCCATGAAGTTCATGAGGAAGATCCAGCCGAACAGGGTGAGCGCCAGCGGCGCGACCAGATCGTTCTTCGCCGCAAAGGATCCCCGCACGTTCTCGTCGATGAACTCGACGATCCACTCGACGAAATTCTGCAGCCCGCCCGGCGTGCCGGAGGTGGCCTGACGGGCGGCGCGCCGAAAGACGTAGAAGAAGAGCAGCCCCAGCCCCAGCGACCAGAGCAGGGAATCCAGATGGAAGGCCCAGAAGCCCATGGCCTTGGCCTCCGCGGCGTCGTGCGCGAAGCCCCAGGTGCCGTCGGGATGACGGCCGAAGGTCCAAAACTGAAGATGGTGGGCT
>Ga0256832_1002472_pt1 | contig 12633 bp, 11 predicted proteins | sample 134614metaG_FD_190534 | JGI IMG/M metagenome (GOLD analysis project Ga0256832, IMG submission 190534) | Hydrothermal vent microbial communities from Lau Basin, Pacific Ocean - 134-614 | ecosystem: Environmental > Aquatic > Marine > Hydrothermal vents | place: Pacific Ocean: Lau Basin | collected... | reverse complement strand
CCGACGCCGAGGCCGAGACGCTGCTCGCGGTGCTGGGCGCCCGCGGCCTCGCGGGGGTGCGGGCGGCCACCGGGCGGCGCTACTACGTAGCGGGGCTGGACGCCGCCCGGCTCGCGGAGCGCGCGCCACGTACGCTGGCCAACCCGGTCGTCGAGCATTGGAGCGTGGGAGCACCGGCGCGGCCGGGTTTCGTGGAGGCCGAACCCGCGCGCATGGAGGCGCGGACGGTGCCCCTGCGCGAACTCGACGAGGCCGGGCTCGCGGAGCTCTCGCGCACCCGCCGGCTGGCGCTCGACGTCCAGGAGATGCGGCAGATCCAGGCCTACTTCGGGCGCGAGGGGCGCGACCCTAGCGACGTGGAGCTCGAGACCCTGGCCCAGAGCTGGAGCGAGCACTGCGCGCACAAGACCTTCCGCTCGCCCATCGACTACGACGGCCCGCCGCCGGGTGCGCGTGAGGGCGAGGTCGCCCAGAGGATCGAGGGGCTGCTCAAGACCTACATCGTGGGCGCGACCGAACGCCTGGACCGCCCCTGGGTGCGCTCGGCCATCGAGGACAACGCCGGCATCGTGGCCTTCACGGACGCGCTCGACCTGGCCTTCAAGGTGGAGACCCACAACCACCCCTCGGCGCTCGAGCCCTTCGGCGGCGCCGGCACCGGCGTGGGCGGGGTGATTCGCGACGTACTGGGCGTGAGCGCCCGCCCCATCGCGGTTACCGACGTGCTCGGCTTCGGCCCGCTGGACCTGCCCGCGGACGAACTGCCCGAGGGTGCGCTGCATCCGCGCCGCGTCTACGACGGGGTCACCCACGGCATCGAGGACTACGGCAACAAGATGGGCGTGCCCACGGTGAGCGGGGCGGTCTGGTTCCACCCCGGCTACACCGCCAACCCGCTCGTCTTCGCCGGTTGCCTGGGCGTCCTCCCCAGCGGGAGCCACCCCACCGAACCGCAGCCGGGCGACTGGGTGGTCCTCGTGGGCGGCCGCACGGGCCGCGACGGCATCGGCGGCGCGACGTTTTCGAGCATGGAGATGGACCACGTCACCCATGAGGTGGCGGGCGCGAGCGTACAGATCGGCGACCCCATCCAGGAGAAGAAGGTGGCCGACCTGGTGCTGGCGGCGCGCGACGAGGGGCTCTACCACGCGATCACCGACTGCGGGGCGGGCGGGCTTTCCTCGGCGGTGGGCGAGATGGGGGCCGACCTCGGGGTGCGCGCCTGGCTCGAGCGGGTGCCGCTGAAATACCCGGGGCTCGAGCCCTGGGAGATCTGGCTCAGCGAGGCCCAGGAGCGCATGGTGCTGGCCGTGCCCCCGGACCGCTGGGAGCGCCTGGCGGAGCTGGCCCGGCGGTACCGCGTGGAGGCCGTGCGCATCGGCCGTTTCGAGGCGACAGGCCGGCTCGTGGTCGAGGCCGGCGGGCGCGTCGTCTGCGACCTGGACATGGCGTTCGTGCACGGGGGCTGGCCGCGCCGCGAGCGCAAGGCTTACTGGCGGCCCCCGCCGCTCGCCGCCGGCCGCTTCGAGCCGGGTCCCGAGCTGCTCGTGCGGCTGCTCGCCCACCCCAACCTAAGCAGCCGCGAACCCCTGCTGCGCCGCTACGATCACCTGGTGCAGGGCGGCACCGCGGAGGCGCCGCTGGTGGGCGCGGCCGACCACGGCCCCGCCGACGCGGCCGTGCTGGTGCCGCAGGAGGTCCGTGGCGAGGACCCGCCGGCCGCGGCCCTCTCCGTGGGGCTCGCCACCGGCCTTTTCGAGGCGGACCCCTACCTGATGGCCTTCATGGCCCTCGACGAGGCGGTGCGCAACCTGGTGGCCGTGGGTGCCGACCCGGAGCGCATCGCCATGCTCGACAACTACGCCTGGGGCAACCCCGACCGCCCCGACCGCCTGGGCAGCATGGTGCGCGCCAGCCAGGGGCTCTACGACGCGGCGCTACGCTACGGCACCCCCTTCGTCTCCGGGAAGGACAGCCTCAACAACGAGTACACCGACGCCCGCGGCGAACGCCACGCCATTCCGGGCACGCTCGTGGTCTCGGGGTTGGGGCGGCTCGAGCGCGTGTCGCAAAGGGTGAGCCTCGACCTTAAGACCGCGGGCAACCCGGTCTACCTGGTGGGGCTCACGGGCCGGGCGCTCGCCGGCAGCCACGCCGCGGCGCTCCTGGGGCTTCCGCCCACCGCGGGCGGCCTGCCCGAGTTCGACGAGCGCGCGCCGCGCTGGATGCGGGCGCTCTTCCGGGCGATCCGGCAGGGTTGGGTGCGCGCCGCGCACGACCTCAGCGAGGGCGGGCTGGCGGTGGCGGCGGCCGAGATGGCGATCGCAGGCCGGCTGGGGCTCGAGCTGGACCCGGCGCGGGCCCCGGTGACCGCGCCGCTCACCCATGGCGAGCTGCTCTTCTCCGAGTCGCCCTCGCGCTTTCTGGTCGAGGTGGACGCCGCGCGGGCGGCGAAGTTCGAGGCGCTCTTCGCGGACCTGCCGCTCGCGCGCCTGGGGAGGGTGCTCGCGGAGCCGGTGCTGCGGCTCGGGGGCTGGAGCTGGCCGCTCGAGGTGCTGGAGCGGGCGTGGCGCGGCGAACTGGCGCCCGACCCGCGGCCAGCGCGGCCGGCGGAGGGGGATTACCCGGCGCCGGCGGTAAAAAGCGCGAGGCCGCGGGCGGCGGTGCTCTTCGCACCGGGGACCAACCGCGACGGGGACGCCCGCATCGCGCTCGAGCACGCGGGCGCGGACGCGCGCGTGGTGCCGCTCAGCGAGTTGGCCGGCGGGCTCGACCTGGCCGCTTTCGACCTGCTGGTGCTGCCCGGGGGGTTCTCCTACGGCGACGACCTGGGGGCGGGCCGGGTGTGGGCGCTCGAGCTCAGCGAACGCTTCGGCGAGCAGGTGGGGGCCTTCGTCGCGGACGGCAAGCCCGTGCTGGGCATCTGCAACGGTTTCCAGGCGCTGGTGCGCGCGGGGCTGCTGCCCGGCGGCGCGGGGGAGCGGGAGGCGACGCTGGCCCCCAACGCCAGCGGCCGCTTCGAGACCCGCTGGGTCTGGCTCGAGCCCGACGCGCGCGCCACCTGCCCCTTCGTAGCGGGTCTGGAGGCGCCGCTCTACGTACCCGTCGCCCACGGCGAGGGGCGGTTCGCGGTGCGGGATGCGCAGGTGCTCGCGCGCCTCGAGGCCTCCGGCCAGGTGGCCTTCCGCTACGCCGCGCCCGGGGGCGGCGAGCCCGTCTACCCCTTCAACCCCAACGGCTCGGCGGGCCACGTCGCGGGTCTGTGCAACCCCGCGGGCAACGTCCTGGGGTTGATGCCCCACCCCGAGGACCACGTCGTTCCCTGGCAGCACCCGCGCGCGCAGCGGGGCGAGCGCGGTTTCGCGGGTTTGGCGCTCTTTCGTCGCTTGGTGGAGTCGGCGTGAGGGAGGCGAGCATGTTCAGCGAAACGGAGTGGAACGAAGCCGCAAGCCAGCCGCTTACCGAGGTCCGGCTCGAGGGCCTGGGCGAGCCGACCGTGGGCAAGGTGCGCGACATGTACCGCGTAAACGGCCTGCGCGTACTGATCGCCACCGACCGCATCTCGGCCTTCGACCGGGTGCTGGGGGCCGTGCCCTTCCGCGGTCAGGTGCTCAACCAGCTCTCGGCCTGGTGGTTCGAGGCCACCCGCGACCTGGTGGCGAACCACGTCGTGGCCGTGCCCGATCCCAACGTCACGATCGCGCGCGAGGCCGAGCCCCTGCCCGTCGAGGTGATCGTGCGCGGCTACATCACCGGAACGACCAAGACCTCGCTGTGGTACCTCTACGAACGCGGCGAACGCGCGCCCTACGGCGTGCCGCTGCCCGAAGGGTTGGCCAAGAACGACCCGCTGCCCGAGCCCATCCTCACCCCCACCACCAAGGCGGCCCCCGGCGAGCACGACGAACGGCTCACCGCTACCGAGGTGACCGAGCGGGGGCTGGTCGAGCCCGCGCTCTGGGCGCGGGTGCAGGAAGTGGCGCTGGCGCTCTTCGCACGCGGCCAGGAGGTGGCCCGCCGGGGAGGGCTCGTCCTCGTCGACACCAAGTACGAGTTCGGCCTGCAAGGCGGGGAGCTGGTGCTGATCGACGAGGTGCACACCCCGGACTCGAGCCGCTACTGGGACCTGGCCGCCTACGAACGCGGCGAGATCGTCCACTACGACAAGGAACACCTGCGCCTTTGGTACGCCGCGCGCGGCTTCCGTGGCGAGGGGGAGCCGCCGCCGCTCGCACTCGAGCTGGCGCGCGAGCTCGCCGAGCTCTACGTGAGCGTCTTCGAGCGGTTGACGGGGGCGCGCTTCGAGCCCGGCGAGCGGCCGGCCGGGCCGCGCATCCAGCGGAACGTCATGCGGGCGCTCGCCGGGCTGGGGGTGGGCCGTGGCTGAGGGACGCGTGATCGTGCTCATGGGCTCGGCCTCCGACGCCGAGCACGCCCGCAGGGCCACCGCGCTGCTGGACCGGCTGGGCGTGGCCTGGTCCTCGCACGTGGCCTCGGCGCACAAGACGCCGGCGCGGTTGCTCGAGCTGCTCGAGGGTTACGAGGCCGCCGGCGGGCCGCGCGTCTACCTGACGATTGCCGGCCGCTCCAACGCGCTTTCGGGGATGGTGGAGGCGCAGGTGGCCGCGCCGGTGATCGCCTGCCCGCCGCTGGGAAGCGGACCCTGGGCGCCCTACGACCTGGCCTCGTCGCTGCGCATGCCCTCGGGGGTGGCGCCGCTCGTCGTGCTCGAGCCCGAGAACGCCGCGTTGGCCGCGGTCAAGATCCTGGGCCTGGTCGAGCCCAGGCATGAGGAGGCGGTGCGGTCGTACCAGGCCGCGCAGCGGGAGAAGCTCGAGCGGGCCGACGCCGAGCTGGGCCGGGAGGGTACGGGGTGAAGCAGCCGCCGAGCGGCATGACCGAGGAGTGCGGGGTCGCGGGCGCCGTTGCGCCGGGGCGTCAGGCGGCCCGCGCCGTCTTCTTCGGCCTCTTCGCCCTGCAACACCGCGGCCAGGAGGCGGCGGGGATCGCCAGCAGCGACGGGCGCGCGGCCTACATCCACAAGGGGCTGGGGCGGGTGGCCCAGGTCTTCGACGAGGACAACCTGGGGCCGCTTCTGGGCGAGCTCGCGATCGGGCACAACCGCTACTCCACCACGGGCGCCACCCAGCTGCGCAACGCCCAGCCCCACCTGGTGGAGACCGCGCTCGGCCCGCTGGCCGTCGCCCACAACGGCAACCTCACCAACGCCCGGAGGCTGCGCCGCGAGCTGCTCGAGGCGGGCATCGGGTTTTCCAGCGGCAGCGACACCGAGGTGATGCTGCGGCTCTTGGCGCTGCCTGCGGAGGGCGAGGCCGCGGGGGACCCCTGGCTGACGCGCATGCGCCGCCTGATGGAGCGGGCCGAAGGCGCCTATTCGCTGGTGGTGCTGACGCGCGAGGCGGTCTACGCGCTGCGCGACCCCTGGGGGTTCCGCCCGCTGGCGGTGGGCGCGCTCGAGGGCGGCGGCTTCGCGGTGGCCTCCGAGTCGAGCGCGTTGGCCACCATGGGGGCCGGCTTCGACTTCGAGGTCGAACCGGGCAGCGCGGTGCGCCTCGACCGTGAGGGGTACACGGTGCACCGGCTCGTGGAGCCGCAAAAGCGGGCGCTGTGCGTGTTCGAGTTCGTCTACTTCGCGCGTCCCGACACCCTCCTGGACGGGCAGGAAGTGCACGCGGTGCGCCGGCGCTTGGGCGCCGAGCTGGCGCGCGAGGCTCCGGCCGAGGCCGACGTGGTGGTGGGGGTGCCCGACTCGGCCACCGCCCACGCGCTGGGCTACGCCGAGGCCGCGGGGCTGCCCTACGCGGAAGGGCTGATCAAGAACCGCTACATCGGCCGCACCTTTATCGAGCCCGACGACGCCCTGCGCAAGAGCGGGGTGCGCCTCAAGTACACCCCGCTCGCGAGCGTGCTTGCAGGACGGCGGGTGGTGCTGGTGGACGACTCGATCGTGCGCGGCAACACGGCGGGGCCGCTCGTTCGCCTGCTGCGCTCGGCGGGGGCGCGCGAGGTGCACCTGCGGGTGGCTTCGCCCCCGGTGCGCCACCCCTGCTTCATGGGCCTCGACATGGCCACCCACGAGGAGCTGATCGCCCACAACCTGGACGTGGCGAAGATCCGCGAGCACGTAGGGGCCGACAGCCTGGCCTACCTGAGCCACGCGGGAATGATGCGGGCGGTGGGCGGGGGGCGCGGCTTTTGCGACGCCTGTTTTACGGGCCGTTACCCGGTCACGCTCGAGGCGGGACCGGCCGGCGCGGACGCGCTGGTGGGGGAGGGGTGAGGGTGAAGGACGCCGTTTTGGTCGTGGGTGGTGGTGGCCGGGAGCACGCCCTCGCCTGGGCGCTGGCCGGCAGCCCCGAGGTGGGGCGGGTTTACGTGGTCCCGGGCAACGCGGGCACCGTCTGGCCCGCCGAAGAGGGCCGGGCCGGGGCCGAGCGCGTCCCCATCGCTGCAAACGCGCTCGAAGAGCTGGCGGCGTTCGCCCGCGAGCGGCGCGTCGCGCTCACGGTGGTGGGCCCCGAAGCGCCGCTGGCGGCGGGGCTGGCCGACCTCTTTCAAGATCGGGGGCTTGCGGTCTTCGGTCCCACGCGCGCCGCCGCGCGCATCGAGGCTTCCAAGGCCTTCGCCAAGGCGCTCATGCAGGAAGCCGGCGTGCCCACCGCGCGCTGGCGCGTTTTCGAGCGCGCCGAGGCGGCGCTCGCCTACCTGGAAGACACCGACCCTCCCTGGGTCGTCAAGGCGAGCGGTCTGGCCGCCGGCAAGGGCGTGCTCGTCACCGACGACTACGAAGAAGCGCGAGCGTTCGTGCACGGACTGCTGGCCGGCCGCTTTGGCGAGGCCGGCCGCGAGGTAGTGATCGAGGAGTTCCTCGAAGGGCCGGAACTCTCGGTCTTTGCCCTGGCCGCGGGGGAGCGCTTCGCGCTCCTACCGACCGCGCGCGACTACAAGCGCATCTACGAGGGCGGCCACGGCCCCAACACCGGGGGCATGGGCGCACGCAGCCCGGTGGCGCTGGCTCCCGGGCTGCTCGAAGAGATTGGGCGCAGGGTGGTCGCCCCCACCCTGGAAGCCCTGGCCGCGCGCGGCACACCTTACCTGGGGGTGCTCTACGCCGGCCTCAAGCTCACGCCCGACGGTCCGAAGGTGCTCGAGTTCAACGCGCGCTTCGGCGACCCCGAGACCCAGGCGGTGCTGCCCCTGTTCACGAGCGACCTCTACGCCCACCTGCAGGAAGCGCTGGCGGGACGGCCCGACGCGCGGCCCGTCACGTACGCGGGGCACGCCCTTACCGTGGTGATGGCGAGCGCGGGCTACCCCGGGTCCTACACCAAAGGGGTGCCCATCGCGGGCCTCGAGGAGGCGGCGCGGCTTCCGGGTGTGCACGTCTTCCACGCCGGCACCGAGGCCCGTGGAGGCCGGATCGTGACCGCCGGGGGGCGCGTGCTCGCGCTTACGGGCGTGGCCGACACCCCCGAGCAGGCACGGCAGCGCGCCTATGCGGCGGTTCGGCGCGTGCGCTTCGAAGGGGCACAGTACCGGCGCGACATCGGCACGGAGGTCGTGGGATGAGGTACGAAGACGCCGGCGTTCACCTGGAGGCCGCCGCCGAAGCCAAGCGGCGGATCGAGGCCGCCCTCGAGCGCGCGAAGACCGCCGAGGTGCTGGCCGGGGTCGGCGCTTTTGCCGGGGCGTTCGACGCCGCAGCGCTCACCGGGCTGGACGCACCCGTCCTCCTGGCCTCCACCGACGGCGTGGGCACGAAGACGCTGCTCGCGGCGCGCTTCCGCCGCTACCGGGGGCTAGGTTTCGACCTCGTGAACCACGGGGTAAACGACCTGCTCGCCGCCGGGGGGCGACCGCTCTTCTTCCTCGACTACCTGGCGGCGGACCGGCTCGACCCCGCAGCGGTCGCCGAGCTCGTCGAGGGGATCGCCGCGGCCGCTGCGGCGGCGCGGATGCCCGTCCTCGGCGGCGAGACCGCGGAGATGCCCGGGGTCTACTGCGCGGGGGCCTTGGACGTGGCGGGGACGATCGTGGGCTTTGCGGATAGGGCCCGGCTTCCGGAGCCTGCGCGCGTGAGGGCGGGCGACCGGGTTCTCGCGCTCCCTTCCTCGGGCCTGCACACCAACGGTTACTCGCTGGCCAGGAAGGTCGTGGAAGGGGAAGACCTCGAGACGTCGCGCGAAGAGCTCGGGGGAAGGAGCCTCCTGGACGCCTTGCTCGAGCCCCACAAGAGCTACCTGCCGGCGTGGGAAAAGCTGGAGGAGGCGGGGCTCTTGCCCAAGGTCGCGGCCCACATCACCGGCGGCGGGGTCTACGGCAACCTGCCGCGGGTGCTGCCCGCGGGCCTGGGCGCACGCATCCGCAGGGGCAGCTGGCCCGAGCCGCCGATCTTCGCCTGGCTTGCCCGCAGAGGGGAGATCCCCCCGGGCGAGCTCTTCCGCACCTTCAACATGGGGCTCGGGATGCTCCTGATCTACGATCCCGAACGGGCGCAGCGCGCCCAGGCGCTCCTCGAGGAGGCCTACCTCGTGGGCGAGGTGGTCGAGGGCGCGGGCGTGCGGGTGGAGGGCGCGGGCGGTGCGGCCTAGGCTGGTGCTCCTCGCCTCGGGGCGGGGGACGAACCTGCAGGCCGTCCTGGACGCGGTGCGGCAGGGGCGCCTGGTCGCCGAGGCGGCGCTGGTCGTGAGCGACAAGGACAGCCCCGCGCTCGAGCGGGCGAGGCGGGCCGGGGTTCCGGCCCTGTTCCTGCCCAAGCGGAAGGGCGTTTCCCGCGAGGCCTACGACCGGCGGCTCGCCGCCTTCGTCGCTGCCGCGGAGCCCGACCTGGTGGTGCTGGCCGGCTGGATGCGGATCCTGTCGCCGGTCTTCCTCGAGCGTTTCCCCGGTCGCGTGATCAACCTGCACCCGGCGCTGCCCGGCGCCTTTCCGGGTCTGGACGCGATCCGCCGCAGCTACGAGGCCTTCCACCGCGGCGAGGTGAAAAGCGGCGGGGTGATGGTGCACCGCGTCGTGCCCGAGGTGGACGCGGGACCGGTCGTCCTCGCCGAGGAAGTCCCCGTTCACCCAGACGACACCCTGGGGAGCTTCGAGGCGCGGGTGCACGAGGTCGAGCACCGGATTCTCGTCGAGGCGATCCGGCGGGTGCTGGGCCAGGGCTGAACCTGCCGCCCGCCCCCCGTTCTCGCGCGCCCTTCGTGAGGGGCTCCGCCTGGCTTAGACTGCGGGCATGAAACTCTACCTCGTAACCAACGTCCTGCGTTCCGATGCGGGTCCGACGGTGGAATCGGTGTACGTCGTCGCGGCAGAAAGCGAAGACGAGGCCCTGGCCAAGGCGAAAGCCAAGGCCAAGAGCGAGCTGCTCGAGCAGAGGTTGCGTCCCCTCGTCTTCGACCACGAGGGAACGGCGCTCGTGTGGATGGGAGCTCCCCAGGCCGGAGAGGCCGAGTACAGGCGTGGGCGGGCGCGCAAGGAGAGCGGCATGCGCGACGGCCGCTGAGCCAATGTAAGCGAGGGAGCCCTTCCGCGGGCTTCGCGGGGCTAGGTTGAGGCCGTGGTGCGACCGGGACGAATGGGCCTCGTGAGCCTGGAGCGGCCGGGTTAAACTTATGAAGACTGCGATTTTCATCGTTCGCTCACCCGCTGGGCCGCATAAGTGAACGATGGCACAAAAGGAGGGGATACGTTGCAAGCCACGACGGAGTACATCAACATCCTGATCTACCTGGGCATCGCCGCCGGCATCGGCGTCGTGATGCTGGTGCTCGGTGCGCTCCTGGGGCCGAGGAAGCCCAGCCCCACCAAGCTGATGCCCTACGAGTCGGGGAACGACCCGGCCGGTGAGGTGCACCGATTACCGGTGCATTTTTACGTGGTGGCCATGCTCTTCATCATCTTCGACGTCGAGGTGGCCTTCCTCTGGCCCTACGCCGTCAACGCGGGCAAGCTGGGAATCGCAGGCTTCTGGGCGGTCACGGCGTTCACGCTGATCGTGCTCGCGGGCTTCGTCTACGAGTGGAAGAAGGGGGTAATGAAGTGGGACTGATGGACCTCTTCGAGCGCGACGTGCAGGAGCTGGAGCGCGAGGGCATCCTCTTCACCACCCTGGAAAAGCTCGTGGCCTGGGGCCGCTCCAACTCGCTTTGGCCCGTCACCTTCGGGCTGGCCTGCTGCGCCATCGAGATGATGGCCTCCTCCGACGCCCGTAACGACCTCTCCCGCTTCGGCTCCGAGGTCTTCCGCGCCAGCCCGCGCCAGGCCGACGTGATGATCGTCGCCGGGCGCTTGTCCAAGAAGATGGCCCCGGTGATGCGCCGCGTCTACGACCAGATGGGCGACCCCAAGTGGGTCATCGCCATGGGGGCCTGCGCGGCTTCCGGCGGCATGTTCAACAACTACGCGATCGTGCAGTCGGTCGAGAGCGTGGTTCCGGTCGACGTCTACGTGCCGGGCTGTCCACCGCGCCCCGAAGCGCTCATCTACGCGGTGATGCAGCTGCAGAAGAAGATCCGCGGCCAGGCTCACGACGACGCCGGGCGCAAGCTGCCGCCCATCGAAGCCTGGGTGAGGGGGTAGACCGTGCGACTCGAACGAGCCCTAGCCTACGCCGCCGAGCGCGGCTACGCCGTGGAGGAAGCGCGCGACCTCGTCTGGATCGACGTACCCCGTGACGACCTGCCCGGTTTCTTCGAGGCCGCGCAGGAGCTCGGCTTCAACTACCTGGCCAACGTCGTCGGCATCGACTACAGCAGCTACCCCGAACCCCGCCCCGAGCGCTTCGCCGTGCTTTACGAACTCGTCTCCATCAAGGGCTGGAAGGACGGCGACGGCTCGCGCTTCTTCGCCCGGGTCTGGGTTCCCGAGCGCGACCCGGTGCTTCCCTCGGCCGTACCCTTCTACGCCAGCGCCAACTTCTTCGAGCGCGAGATCTACGACCTGTTGGGCTTGCGCTTCGAAGGCCACCCCGACCTGCGCAAGATCCTCACCCCCGAGGACCTGGAAGGCCACCCCCTGCGCAAGGACTACCCCCTGGGGGAAACGCCCACCCAGTTCAAGGACGGGCGCTACATCGACCCCGCCTCGTTCCGGGCGGGCCTCGCCGGGGGCGATCCCGGACTGACGGGCCGCCGCGGAGGCGCGCGGCGGGGGTTCGCCGAGATCTATGAAGACGTGCGGCGGGCGCAGGCCGCCGAAGGGGAGGACGCATGAAGCCCAAGACCGACGTTCCCCTTCAGGACGAACCCAGAGAGCTGCGCAGCGAGCTGATGGTCCTCAACGTGGGGCCGCAGCACCCCTCCACCCACGGCGTGCTTCGCGTCGTGGTCACGCTGGCCGGCGAGGAGATCGTCGATCTGGTGCCGCACATCGGCTACCTGCACTCGGGCTTCGAGAAGACGATGGAGCACCGCACCTACACCCAGAACTTCACCTACACCCCGCGCATGGACTACGTGCACTCCTTCGCGCACGACCTCGCCTATGCGCTCACGGTGGAGAAGCTGGTGGGGGCGCAGGTGCCCGAGCGCGCCGAGACGATCCGCATCATCCTCAACGAGCTCAGCCGCATCGCCAGCCACCTGATCTTCGTGGCCACCGGCCTTCTGGACCTGGGCGCGATGACGCCCTTCTTCTACGCCTTCCGCGAGCGCGAGGCCATCCTCGACCTCTTCGAGTGGGTTTCGGGCCAGCGCTTCCACCACAACTACATCCGCGTGGGGGGGCTGAAGGAGGACGTGCCCGAGGAGTTCGTTCCCGAGCTCAAGAAGTTCCTCGCGGGCTTCCTCGCCAAGGTGGACGACTACCAGGGGATGTTCGACGGCTCGCCCATCTTCGAGTCGCGCGCCCGCGAGATCGGGGTCATCCCGCCGGAGGTGGCCATCAACCTGGGGCTCACCGGCGGCTCGCTGCGCGCCAGCGGCGTGAACTACGACGTGCGCAAGACGCACCCCTACGGCGGCTACGACAAGTACGACTTCGACGTGCCCCTGGGTACGCGCGGCGACGTCTACGACCGCATGATCGTGCGCCTCGAGGAGATGCGGCAGTCGCACCGGATCATCGCGCAGGCGGTGGAGCGGATCGAGCCCGGTCCGATCCGCGACCCCAACCCCCACCTCTCGTTGCCGCCGCGCGAGATGCTGGGCCGCAGCATGGAGGCGCTCATCTACCACTTCAAACTGGTCACCGAGGGCTTCCACCCGCCGCTGGGCGAGGTTTACGTTCCCACCGAGTCGGCGCGCGGCGAGCTGGCCTACTACATCGTCTCCGACGGGGGCAGCATGCCCTACCGCGTCAAGATCCGCACCCCCGAGTTCGTCAACATCCAGTCGCTCGCCTACGCCAGCAAGGGGCATCAGTTCGCCGACTTCATCGCCATCCTGGCGACCCTCGACCCGGTACTCGGGGGCATCGACCGCTAACGGAGGTTATGCATGGGCTTCTTTGACGACAAGCAGGAATGGCTCGCCGAGGTCTTTGCGCAGTATCCCGAAGACCGCCGGCGCTCCGCGCTCATGCCCCTCCTGCGGCGGGTGCAGCAGGACGAGGGCTACGTGGACTTCGAGCGCATGAAGGAGATCGCCGAGCTGGTGGGCACCACGGCCACGGAGGTGG
>Ga0256832_1002471_pt1 | contig 12634 bp, 6 predicted proteins | sample 134614metaG_FD_190534 | JGI IMG/M metagenome (GOLD analysis project Ga0256832, IMG submission 190534) | Hydrothermal vent microbial communities from Lau Basin, Pacific Ocean - 134-614 | ecosystem: Environmental > Aquatic > Marine > Hydrothermal vents | place: Pacific Ocean: Lau Basin | collected... | reverse complement strand
TACAAAACCAATGCTAATCATCAATCCGCCTAGTAACGGGTAAGCATTGATATGGTAAACGGAACTTAAAAAATAAGCAGCTCCCGCAATGCCCATAAGAAACAAAACAATCATCTGGGCGAGGCTACCAACTAGTGTTGCAATAACACCTTTCCAGTTATATTTGGCTTCGATCTCCATAATCCGTCCGGCATACTCTCCGATTCGATTAGGAGTCATGATGGAGATTGTCACTCCTGCCAGAATGGCTTTGAATGCCTGAAAAAAGGGAAGACGCAAAAAAGGAGACATCAACAATTGCCATTTTTTGGTCTCCAACATCCAGTTTACCGGCATCAAAAAGACAACAAACATCAGGTACTCCCAACGCAAATCCTCCAAATTCTCTCGAAAAGTATCCTGCAAAACGGCAAACTCCCGCTTCAAAATAAATTGGCGATACAAACTCCCCAATAGCAGGATGACTATGAGAGCTTTCAATCCAAAATTCAAATAATATTTATGGCGATTCTTCAATATATCTTATTCCCTGAAAAATATTTCTCCCCATTATTCATGCCAACCCGAAAGAAAGGCTTATTTTTGATGCAAACTTGAAGAAATTTTGAAGAAAAAACAAACATCCCTACCTCCTTATCGCATCCTTGGCATCGACCCCGGTACCAATTTGCTTGGTTATGCCGTCATCGAAGTTTATCAAAAGAAGATGAAACTGGTAGAGCTTGGCGTGGTAAAACTTGGAATGCTGGATGACCCTTATAAAAAATTAAAAAAAATTTTTGAACGTGTCCAGTCCATTATCAAGACCCATACTCCTAAAGAGGTGGCTATTGAAGCTCCTTTCTTTGGAAAAAACGTTCAATCCATGCTCAAACTAGGGAGAGCGCAAGGGGTAGCAATCACCGCAGCAAGTACCCTTAATATCCCCGTTACAGAATATGCCCCGAAAAAAATAAAAGTAGCCATCACCGGAAATGGAAATGCCTCCAAGCAACAGGTAGAAGCCATGCTCACCAATCAATTCAAGATAGACCTGAGCAAACAATACCTCGACGCAACGGATGCCCTCGCGACCGCCACCTGCCATTTCTATCAAAACAAACACTTATCACACGGGCAAAAAAGATACGACGGATGGGCGGGCTACCTCAAAAACAATCCGGATAGGAAAAAAAATTAGCCCAATGAGTTAAAAGCGGTGGCAATCTGATTAGCCGTCTCCATGAACTCCTCTTCAGTGAGCGATACGGGCGTAGCCCCTGCCAGATTCATGTCGCTCTCCTTCGTAATGGGTATTAAATGAATGTGCGCATGAGGCACTTCCAGACCAAAGACAACCATGCCAACACGCTTGCATGGAATAACCTGCTCTATGGCTTTAGCGAGTTGTTTTGCAAAAAGCATAATGCCGGTATATAAATCCTCTTCCAAATCGAAAAAGTAATCAACTTCTCGTTTAGGAACAACTAACGTATGCCCTTTACTTTGGGGGCGAATATCAAGAAAAGCGAAAAAATCAGCTGATTCTGCCACTTTGTAACAAGGAATTTCCCCATTGATTATTTTTGTAAATATGGTGGCCATAATTAGAGTTCAATTTTAAGTACTTCAAACTCCATCACTCCACGGGGCGTCTCTACTTTTGCAATTTCTCCAACGGACTTACCGAGCAATCCTTTACCCATAGGAGAGTTAACGGATATTCTTTTCAATTTAAGGTCAGCTTCCGCCTCTGAGACTAACTGGTAGGTGATTTCCTTCCCTCCCTTTGCATTTTTAATGGTCACTTTACTCAGGATAATCACCTTGGATGTATCCAAATCACTAGTATCTAACACCCGTGCATTGGCCAACACTTTACCCAATTCGTTTATCTTCAGCTCTAAATACCCTTGTGCATCTTTTGCTGCATCATACTCGGCATTTTCAGACAAATCACCTTTATCACGAGCTTCGGCGATTGCTTTGGCAGCTTTCTCTCTACCTTCTGTTTTTAAGTATTCCAACTCTGCAGTTAGCTTGTCATATCCTTCCTGAGTCAAATAATTGATTGACATAATTTAATGATTTTTAAAATTTACTATTCATCGTCACCAATCTCATGAAGAACCAATTCAACTTAAAAGTTCCTCTTTCGGTTATTCGCAATACGCAAAAAGATATTGGGAATGCCTCTCTTTGTGAGATTGATTTATCCTGCAAATCAAGACAAACGATAAGAATTAATGTGGTGCTTAGTAGCCACAATAAAAGCGAAAAACGTTCCCCCCCGAGAGAGAAAACGTTCTTCACTATCTTCAGGGCACAAAGGTATGCCCTTTTTATGAAAAAATCAACTTCCTATTTAGAAACTACTTACAAACCAATGCGAACACCTAAATTATGGGTTGCATTCCACTTAGTCGTTTGGCGATAGGCATAATCAATTGCAAGGCTTGAGTTGCGGCCCTCCTTCTTTTTCCCAAAAGGAATAACAACAGAAGCTCCGGCACTCAACCCAGAGTAAACGGATTGCTCCTCAACTGCAATATCTCCTAAATCAACCTTGTAAGCGGCACGCAGCATAAACATCTTGTTTAATGAAAACTCCAACCCTCCTCCTACTTGGTCTCTTGCAAAGGAATTAGATGCAAAATTAGTCACGGCTGTCAATCTCGATTTCCCAAAATAGAAATCATAAGATGCACCAATATTCAACTGCGAAGGCAGCTCAAAGCCCGCAGAACGTTGGCTAAGTGTCAATTGGTAACCACCTGAAGGCGAATCGGCAGGAGCGTTTAATGCTTCTCCGCCAAATCTCATCTTTGAACCAATATTTCTCAGAGAAATACCAAACCTAAAATTATCCATCTCCCCTGAAACGTATTGAACACCCGCATCCAAGGCAAAACCGAAAGCCGAAACGTCTGATGTTGATTCCGATATACCACGGACGGTCAGCCCTACACTCACTTTATTCTCAAAAGTGTGAGAGTAAGTCAGCCCTAAGTTGAAAAAACCGGGAGAATAATCATATCCAGTCCCTTCAGGCTGGTCAGTAGTACGCACTTGAATATCACCAAAACTCAAAGACATTAGGCTAAAACCAAATGCGCTATTATTACCCATTTTTTTAACGAACCCGGCTGCACTCATATTAATACCCGTCCCCTGAAGATATATCCCACTACTAAGTGAAACCTCCATATTTTGGACACCGCTAATCCCTGCTGGATTCAATCGAATCGCCTCAACACCCGATATATTTGAAGTCGTTATCGCATGCAAGCCCGCCATACGAGCATAGGGAACCATCAATAATTCGTAAGCACCTGCTTCTCCCTGTCTGTCCGGATTTCCGGCAAAAACACCGGTTGTCGCTGTGCATAGAAAAGCCATTACGAGAAATGTGTATAATACTTTATTCATATTTTTTATTTTTTTCGCTTATCTTGGAAAAATGTGTTCGGCAATTTTCAATGCCAATCGCCGAACACATATCAATCTTATTATAATCCCGTTGGGTCGAATTGCCGGTTAACGCCAAACCACTTGATCGTACGCTCCCCTAGCCCTTCAGCCTGAACGTGAATGAGGTAAACTCCACTTGAAACAGGAATACCCTTGCTATTCTTCAAGTCCCACTCAATATCGGGAACAACCTGATTCCTTTCTATCGCCAATCCCGCAGGGCTCGTTCCGATTTCATCTCGGTCGTACCGCCTGATAAACCGCCCATCTAGAGAGTAGATATTCACCACACATTTAGATGGTAAGTTGGTGATTTTAACGATAGTCTCAAACTGAGAACCTTCATACTCAGAGAAGCCATAATACGGATTAGGTACAACCCCAATCTTCATTAAGGCATCATCTATCGCCACATCATCAAGTGGGCTCGCCTCCTTACCTACAAACTTAAACCCATAAGTAGGATACCCGTCAGACTCTCCGGTTCCGGTTTCGACTGCATACGGGCTATTTACCCGGAGTTTAATGATGACATCATCAGGAATCAACCCATCTGCATAAGACAACATTTGCTGCCCGGGAAGCGTCATAATCAATCCTGCCCATGTGATATCTTTAATCGCATTCACTTTCTTAACAGCCGCAGGCGAAGGTGCCAATTTATCCCTGAAGACGGCACATTCATCATATTCTGTCTTGGTCACATAAACAAAGTGCTGTCCACCTGCCACATACTCAAATACATTTGGTTGTCCACCGAGGTTCAACTTCATTTGAGAAGTCGGATTAAACATCATATCTGCTCCCGTTGCAGGCTCCGAGTAAGCCTCTGGAAAGGAAAGTCCATCGTAAACGGAACTCTCCCCAAAGAAGATATTCAAGCGTTTTCCCGTCTCAACATCGATAGCATAACCTGGGAACCATCCCATTCCCTCACCCGGATCGTCATTATCAACCATTGGGTTGCCATCTGCATCTGCTTCCTTCGTTACGTTGGGCGCTGCCCGCAAGTCAAAATGCTTACGATTACCTGCTGTGGGGATACCCGTTCCCGCCAAGACTGCATTTGTCGACTCAATAACCACGCAACGGCTCCATAAGTCCTTATTGGAAGTAAGGACAATATCAACATTGTTTAAGTCTGACAATTTTGACTTAGAGCCATGGACAATACCATTATTATTACCATTGTTTGTCCACGCAGGTGTGATATATGGTGCGTTCACATCCTCGTTTGGTACCCAGTTACACAACCAATATGGTACGAAATATCCATCTCCCATCTTCGTCAGCGCCTGATTTGGATCGAAATCCTCAAATGCACCACCCGGCTCTGTAGGAATATAATTGAAAATATTAAAATCCAAGAAGCTTTCTCCCGGTTGGAGTCCATCCGGTACTCCTGTCAACCAAGGAATGGATTTTTCACCATTCACATAATCTATACGGGCACCAATCGCCCCATTCGCCGGATCTACAAGTGGCTCTGTCCCTACATCAGCCACCTGACCAATCGCGACAGAGTACCCATATTCGGGGACAATCTGCTGGTTCAGTACATCGATAGGTCTCTCGGATACAATCGGGTCTGCCGACGGATCTGAAATACTGGTAATAGCCCAATTAACCTCATCGTCCAATTGATCATTATCAGGTAACTCATCGGTGAAGCGCAGGCTAAATTCGCCATCCTTCGCATCAAGAGGGTTATATATCAATACATCAATCGGGCCTTGCCCGGGCTTGTACGTCAACACGTCTACAGACGTTCCTGAAGCAAAACCACTCTCGATTTCCTTACGTGTCTCATCGGATAAATCGAGGAAATTGCGACCGGTACCCCGTCCATCCCGTCTTGTAATAACAGCACCATCACCATATTCCGCGTTTAGGATTTTATCCGTAATGGGTCGTGGAATAACGGTATAAGGTTTGCCGTCACCATTCGGTCCTATATTTCTACGCCCTTCCAAATAGGGCTCTTTCTGGCCTTCCTGCGTGATTGGGTCAAACTCCTCATAGTTGTTATAAGCATAAGCTACGGCTACAAAGTAATATTTCTTGTGATTAATCAATCTTCGATCGCCGTCTGCAAACTGATCTTCCACTATTCTAAAAGTATGGCTGACACCTTCATCAGCTCCATTGACCTGTTCTACCGGAACAGAAAATTCTTCCGGCACGGGCTTATCCTCATCTGCCAATGACTTCCAATTAAAGATCTTGGCAATTCCATTCTTAATATCCACTTGATAGACCAATCTGACCTTAGATGGATCCTCTCTGTTCTCCGGAGTCAGACCAACGTTAGCATTGCTCAATTGGAATAATTGATACCCCTCAAAACGGTATAAACTGTCAGGTTCTCCTGAAGGAATACGCAATCCGGTCTCTTCAAATTGCTCTTCAAAATTATTGTGAATATCAATGCTTTCACCATTCGTGAAAACCGCAATCACCTCTTGGTCTAATTCAATAAAGTCAACATCCGGAGCATCCGGTCCGTTTGGAATCTTGAAACATTCATCAAACAATTTCTGCGCGATATCATCGGCCTCTTGTAATTTACTAATACTAGGACAGGGGTAACTTTGATTAGGTACCCAGACTACCCCAATGATCAGCTCATTAACAGCACCGGGGTCCAACCTGAATGGTCCCGACGCCTGTACCGTACGACGATCACCAAAAGGCAAATCGGCTGTACACATTGACCAGCCGGCATCGTCGTTTGGCGGGTCAACAAATGCATAGGCAATTGGATCGGTACCCTCCTGATAGGCATCACCACCAAATTGGAAGGGAGAGCCATCCTTCCAAAAACCGGACATGTAATTGTAATATTGTTGCGCATTGTCGGGGTCAGTTGTTCCCTGTGGAGGATTTCCTACACTACCATTATTATAGTAAGTAAAAGAAGACATACCGAGTTCTGCACCAAATTCGTCCAATGGACCTCTAAAATAGTCGATACCGAGAATCGGAACTTCATCACAATAAGTATTCACATCTCCACAAGTACAACCTCCTGATTCACCATCCGTTGCATCTTCATTATAGACATAAGCCAAACTTCTAGGAATATCACTACCAATGTAATCATCAGAGTGACATCCTAAGTCCGGATCCACCCACATTGCAAAGTAGGTATCGTGAATAGACTCAATGGCGCGGTTAATCAATTTATATCGTTGGAAGGTCATATTGTTAATCTCATCGTTCGTAGAATACGAAAAAGCTTGTACCTGCACCTCCATATTAATCTTATCCCCATTGGACTCAGCGTGTGTATTACCTGCATCGTTGTATATCCAAAATATCATTTCGTCACCATACTGCGGCGGAAATCCTTTAGACTCCTCACAGCCTCGAATCTGGATAACGGGAAAATCTCCTTTGACAGGATCGTATAAACCATCGCCATCCTCGTCGTGGAAGCCTGCCAACCCCTGCTCTGTCAGTGGCAACTCAAAATTGTAAATATCTACGAAGTATGGATTTCCTGTAGCAGGCCACCCCCTAATATTCAGAGGGATGCTACCTGGCTCAAGTACTTCCCCATTCTTTTCTGCTGCTCTCCAGGCTGCCCTGAATTGATTAATCTCGTCTGCTCGGACTCTGAAGAATCTATCCCAGTTTTTACAAGTGACGTCATCTGTTGTCCCCTGATCTGCTCCGGACTCGACCAGTGGACCCGGCCAGAAGTCAAAATTACCCTGACTACGACCATAGGTCTGAGCAGCAACTTTAAGATTATCACCATCGTCCTTTCCGCCTAACCAAACAGCTCCGGAAAAGATAGAAGACACCTCCGGCACACCGGGTTCCACCTTGGGCACCACATAGCTACCTCTATCTCCATTCCACCAAACGTCGCCACCGGTTGTCAATCTTGCTCTTACGTTATTGATTGCCTGATCGGTTTGTGCGACAGCACTATTACAGTTTTCCCTAAAGTTAACTGTCGTTTGGTGATTGTCATTATTGTTTGGGTTATTTGGGTTTTTATGCATATTGGGATTGATGTGAGCCGAAGCCACTCCTACCCAGCACATAGCTATAAAAACCAGCAATCCCATTTTTTTAGAAACCATAGCGCTCTTTATTTTTTCTGAATAATTCATTTATTTTAATTTTATACAAGTCGATTCCGAATCAACGATTAAAAGTTGAAACTTGCACCAAGGAATATTCTTCTTGGCAAGCTATAAAAGTTTGGATTGGCTCTTCTCCACTGATAAGATGCGAGATAAGCTTCAACCGGCAATTTAGACTGCCGCACCGCCTCAATGGCATCCGCTCCGCGGGGAGAAGACAAAAACCCGTCATCCTCAGGTGATCCGGTTGCAGGATAAACACTAATCACATTTTTAGTATCCAACAGATTAGATATCCTCAAATAGACATTAAAGCTATTGTTCTTACCAATATTTACTGTTTTGTCAACTCTGAAATTCAACGTATAGTTAAATGGCTTTCTCGCTCCGTTGATTGCCCCTTTTATCTGAGATCCATCCAGTACCAATGGCGTTATATTCGCAGTATATGGTCTTCCGGAAACACCAATCGCCTGAAGATTGAAACCCATATTGGCAAAAATAGGAACACCGAACAATTCGGGACCGGTATAACCCTTCGATGGGAAACGATAATCCAATGCCAATACAAAACGGTGTCTTTCATCAAGACTCAATGGAGAAAGATTACGAATAACCCCTCTACTGGAAATACCTCCTGAAGAGTTGGCATCAGAACCGGTTCCGTCCGCAAACTGTAAAGTGTAGTTGGCGTTAATCATCAAATTGCGAGTTCTTCTCAAATCATATGCGAAGGAAAAACCCTTGATGGTACCGAAGTCCAAATTATCATAAGTATCGTAAGACGTAATATCCGGCACGGGGAAGATAGTTCGACGTTGAATCATATCCCTCAACTCCTTGTAGTAAGCTGATATTTTTATAGCCGAAGATTCGTTTAGCTTCTGCTGGAAGCCAACTTCATAATCCACCGTTCGTGATGGCTTCAAATCCGGATTGTTCTTCAACTGACTAGCTTCGTCGATAAAGTAGAAATAATCCCTCGCCGTCGCAATCGTATTAGAAGATGGACGCTCCACTAATATATCGTAGTGAGCAAAGAAGTTAGCTGTTGCTTCGCCTTCTTCGTCTACGCCAATGGGGAATGAGAAGGCCAAACGCGGCATCACATTCACCTGCACCTCATAATCCTTAAACGAGACATTTGGGTCATAGTCTCTGCTCTTGATAAAGTTAGCATCTTCTGCCGCCCTTGGGTCTTTGTATTTTGGATTGACCAAACCTGCGGAAAAAATCTCCGAAGGACTGTTAACCGGTGCACCGTTTGCTCGATACCATTGATCGCCATTTCGATAGGCTTTCACCGGAGAACTAGCTTCTTTCCCCTCCAGATACACCTTATAATCTGCACCGATGTTGCCGGGCTTTGTACCTATACCGGTAGTAGAGTGAAACTCATCAGCTCCCATTATCTCGTATAAAGAATACTTATCTTTCAACACCTTTGTGTTGGCGTCGTAACGATCCAATCGCACTCCAACACGGAAGATAATATCTTTGTATTTAAATTTATCCTGGATGTAAGCTGATGTGTAAATAGGTCTGTTGGGAGCAACGGGGAAAGTACGGATTCCGTCGGCATCCTTTGCCGTAAAGAAATCATTAAAAGTCCCGTCAAAATTATTGCCCAAATAATCGTATCCATAATAATCTAGAAGCCCTTCATCATTCAATTCCTTGGCGGAAAACATATCCAATGACATCTGACTTGGATCCAATCCATCTATATTGATAAACTGATCAAGATCGACCCCGTTGGCTGCCCTCACTTTTTTGTAAAAAGTATTGTCTGCATTTTCGGAAATAGACAACCCGTATATGGGTACCTCAACATCCAATCCTGTCCCAATATCCTGAACAACGACACTTCCGACTTCATTAGTAGTCGGATTACCATCATCATCAAAAGGAATACCCTGAATATGCTCATTTGCCTTAGCACGGGCTACCGTCCATAGGTCTCTCGGAAACACACTATACCTTCTTATCGTGCGTTGCTCATAGGTAACGCCCAACTCTATACTGTGCCTCCCTTTGTCTGAGCTTCCGGGGACAATATCAAAATTGGCACTAGCATTAAAAGTGTAAATATCATCATCCCTCTTACGTGCCAAATTATATACCGTTCCGACATTAGTATGGAAGTCCCATGAATTCCTGAAGACAGTACTAACTGTGCCATTATAGGCGACAAAATCAGTCAAGTTGAATAAATCTCCGCTATTCTGACCGCTAAATACGTAACTTCCTATACTACCGTTCAACTGATCATCTTCCGGTATTTCCAAATAATTGTTATAGTTTGCCAGCACCGGATTGGCATCCCCTCTATGATAACCTCTCAGCACTTGTCTGTAATCGACATTCTGATACTGGAAAGTACCGGTAGTGTCTATAGAAATGGCAATAGACGGCACCCACTCATAATCGACCTTGCCTATATACCCATAGTCGAAGTAGTTAAAACCATGGCGCGGGTCGGTCAAATCGCTGAGATTTTTTTCAATTCCCCCCTGTAGGCTATAGGATACATTTTGAATAACAGAGGCACTACCCTTTTCTTCTTCTGCGGCTGCATTGTCAACGCCCCCTCCTAGGCGGTGGCGAAAACGGAAATTTACGCGGTAATCGGTCTTATTCTCAAAAGGATTGTTATGAGCATTTAATAGCCTCCAGTTAGCCCTTGTCCGGCTATTTTCATTTGGAGTAAATTGATTTTTGGAGGTAATGTAGGAGCCGGATAACGTCATATCAACCGCATCACTCAATCGGGCATCAATCTTGCCTACCGCAGAATAACGGGTATTGCTCTCGTAAGGTTGATAATCCATGGCATTAACATCATCATTCGTCAAAAAATCAGCAGCGACCAAGGGGTCTCCTCCAATTTCAATGACGGGGTTAGCCTCTATTTCCGCCAACTTTGAATCTTTGATTCGATAAACGGGAATAGCGTTGGGGTCGTCGTCTTTCCGATACGAGTAACGGCCTGACAATCTAAATCCTAAAATAGAATTAGTTTTATCTTTGTTTTTAAGTATTGGACCACTCAGGTTAAATCCCACCAGATTATTATCAAAAGGATCTAAGAACTTGGAAGATTCCGCTTCGACTCCCCCCGAGAATTTTTTTGAAGGACCCTTTGTGGTAATGGAGATAACACCTCCGGTAACATCACCATACTTAGCTTCGATACCTCCCGTGATAACCTGCATCTGTTCGATTTCAGACTCCGGAATCATACTACCTGTTACCCGGACACCATCAACCATATATACAGTAGAAGACGTTCGCGAACCACGGATGGCAATCGCATCCCCCTCATCCGTCGAAGCAGCACCGGCGGCATTCGATGCAATACCATTGATACTTCTGGTTGGTAAATTTCTAATCTCCTCCGAGGTCAACGTCTTCCCCTGTGTGGTTTCGTCCGCCTTCATCAAAGGTACTTTATAAGCTTTTACGACAACCTCCTCGAGTACAAGTCCCTCTTCCTGCATTTCGACATTGAGTTTTGTGGATGCTCCGGCAAGTACCCGAATTCCTGTAATCTTAGAAGTGGCATACCCAAGAAAACTAACTTCTAGGTCATAAGTAGCCGGGTCAATATTGGTAAAACTATAGTTACCGTCCAAGTCCGTTTGAACTCCGGTAACGAGGTTCCCTCCTTTGTATATTGCGACATTGGCAAAAGATACAGGATCTCCGCTCTTACTATCGGTCACCTTTCCTTCAATGGAAGTCTGACCTATAGCCGCGGTGGCTATTATCATAAATGAAAAAAATAAAAGTAAATTACGTACCATAAACATCTGTTTTTATATTTCTGTATTAGCATGAGACCACAGTTAGAGCAGATTGCTCATGCAAAATGTGTGCAATGTTAATTAATTTTTATTTATTAAAAAAATAATATCCAGTCCTTGTCAATCATTCGACAAAAGACTTTCATTTTTTAGGTTATAAAAGGGAGACTTTTGGAAATTAGAGTGATTTGTTTGCAACACAAAAGTAATTTTTTTTTACTGATAAGGGAAACGAGTTTTTTTTAAAAGTCAGGTTTCCGGTGATTTTGCTGCAAAATCCCGTGAATTGGTCAGATAGATGACCAATTCTATTCCCTTCCTTTCGGACAATGGTTGCTTATACGGGGAAAATGTATAATTGTTTGACGAATAGAGAAAAATAGTGGGCACCTGAACAATTACGGAAAACAAATAGAGTATTGTGTCCGTAAAACCATTTCCCAACTTGGCTGTTTCCATTGTTAGTATGATTCAGACTTACTTAGTAAAATTATTATTAGCACCCGTTTCTCTATTGTATGGAGCAGGTGTCAGTCTTCGGAATTTTTTTTACAAAACAGGACTTTTAAAGTCTCTCAGTTTTAGTATTCCGGTCATATCCGTGGGGAATTTGTCCGTTGGTGGAGCGGGGAAAACACCACATATTGAATACCTCATCCGATTGCTAAGAGCTCATGTGTATATTGCCACCTTATCCCGGGGTTATAAGCGAAAAACCCGGGGATTTATAGAAGTCCAAAAAAACATGACTGCAGAACAAGTCGGAGATGAGCCGTTGCAATTCAAGAAAAAATTTCCGGATATCACAGTTGCCGTTGCGGAAAACAGAGCTTTTGCCATCCCCAACCTCAAAATGAGAAACCCCAATACGGAAGTTATTCTATTGGACGATGCCTTTCAGCACCGCTCAGTCAAGCCGGGTAAAAATATTTTGCTCACTGAATACGACCATCCTTTCACAAAAGATTATTTATTACCCTCGGGACGCCTGAGAGAATGGCGCTCCGCATATCAACGGGCAGACATCATTATCGTCAGCAAATGTCCTGCTAATATTACGGAAGCAGACAGAACTGCTTTCAGGCAGGAAATCAATCCCCTCCCTCACCAGCAGTTGTTCTTTTCTTATTACAAGTATTACCAACCTCAATACATTATCAACCCAGCCTATTCTACCAACTTGCAAACAGATTGGGACGTTTTACTGGTAAGTGCCATTGCACGAACCGACTACCTGATGTCTTACCTGGAGCCTCTCGTCAACAGCATCCACAGCATGGA
>Ga0256832_1002470_pt1 | contig 12634 bp, 6 predicted proteins | sample 134614metaG_FD_190534 | JGI IMG/M metagenome (GOLD analysis project Ga0256832, IMG submission 190534) | Hydrothermal vent microbial communities from Lau Basin, Pacific Ocean - 134-614 | ecosystem: Environmental > Aquatic > Marine > Hydrothermal vents | place: Pacific Ocean: Lau Basin | collected... | reverse complement strand
TCATCGTAATGCTCTGCCTTTAATTCCTCTTCAAGGAGGGGAATAAAGTCGTTGATCATGAAAGATGGAACAATCTTAATCTCCACCTTTGCGCCGGTAATTTCCTCTATCTTTTCACGGCACCTTTCAAGGTTCGCCCTCACCTTTGCAGAATTTTCTGAAATCCAGGCTATCCTGGCCTTTCTGGTCTCCTCTGCCTCTTCTTCTGTTCCTCCATGTTCCTGAAGTTCAGGTGGCACGGGTTCAAGCACGTGAAAGAGGGTAATGGAGCACGGCTCCTTAAGGCCGTTAACGTAATCGATTGTCCCCTTTGTGGTTATTTCGTGGCCGTCGTGACAGATAAGAATTCTCTTCATGGCTGCTGCTCCTTTCTTGTTTATGACACACATGCTTACAAAAAAACTTAACAATTTTTTGTTATTTAAATTTTACGTTAAGCAGCAGCAAAGAGGCTTCAAGAACCGCCTTTCAGATGATTTTTTTCACGATCCGGAAAAAGACACTTCGTTTTGGTTAGCTTGGCCCGGCGAAATTCAAGAAATGGTCATCAATGAAGTAAAGGAATGGTGAAGGCTCGTGGCTTATTCACTAATGCTTTTCAATGCCCAAATGCCGTAACTTGTTGCTTTCACATTGGAAATCTACACCAAATCACTTCCTTCGGGTGCCTTCCTGAAGCAATCTCTTTCTCATGTTTTCTTCAAATAGAAAACAAACGCGACGGACGGGAGACGTTCTCATGCCATTCACATGACTTCCGCATAGAAAGGCGAAGGCACTGTCGGATAGGCGCGAAAAACGTGTAAAAATACGTCTTCCGCCTTGGCCACGACCTCTTCTTCCGAATAACTGTCAAGCGGCAAGCCTGTCTCATCGCTCCACAGAAAGTCTCGTATTGTTATTCGTACTGCATCACGCGTTGTTTCCTTGTCGCGCCAATGATCAATCTTGAGTTTTTCTGCTTTAAGAGTTTCCAAAAGATCAACAGCAACCTTTTTGACTCGTTTGATGTCAGCAGGACTCAAGTCCGGCTTTTTCAACAAATCGAAGAGAGCTAAGGATTCCTCGTCTAGGCCCTCACGTATGGCCCGCCTTTCTTCTTCATCAAGGGCCTGTACCAGTTTGAGCAGGGCTTCAAAGGTCTTTTCGATAGTAATCCGGTCCTTCTCACGGTTGTACTCAGCTACGATCTCTTCATAATGACGCTGAAAATCAGTTCGCAATGGATTCCGCTCCAAAAGCCGCCGGAGCTTGCTTTCGATAGCCTGTTTAAGGTTCTGGAGTGTAGTCCGCTTTGCAGTGCTCCGCTGGAACTCTTTCCGAAGCCTCTCAAAATCGATCTTGCTGATATCGTAAGGAGCCTGCTCTTCCGCCACCGTGTTGGCCTGAGTGACGATGGCTTCATCCACCACATCATGAAGCTGCCGGATAATGTCGCTAATATCCGCACGCTCCCGGTCCTGCTGCAAGCTCTTGTAAACAATATTTATGGCGCCATATTCAGCCCTATATGTATTCACACCCTTCACGTTGATGCAGGCCTTGAACTTCTTAAAGACCTCCCTGCACATCACCTCGAAGCGCTTGCGGGTTTCGTCATTCTCATTGGCCGCTTCCTTGGCGGCCAGGATGGCAGCGTTTCGATCAAACCCTGTCTTGGTTATGATGTCGTCCAATGAGGCACTGCGCGCGTCCAAGAACCCTCGAACCAAGGCAATGGCCTCCTCCAGATCAGCCAATAGTTCTTCCTCGGGTCTGGCAGGTTCCCGTTCCTCTTCCCCTCCTCCGTGCCCATCGTCGGCCCTGCCCGCAAAGGTGGCCAGGGCCTTACGCAGGTTCTTGAGTATGCCGCAGTAATCGACTATGAGCCCATTGTTTTTTCCTTTGTTCACACGGTTGGCGCGGGCAATTGCCTGCATGAGCGTGTGGGCCTTTAGGGGTTTGTCAAGATAGAGGGTTGACAGACTTGGTACATCGAAGCCTGTCAACCACATGGCGCAAACAATAGCGATACGGAACGAATGTTCATCCTCCTTGAAGGCATCGTCCAGGGCCATCCGCTGCATGTTTCGAAACTGCGGTTTTTCGCGCATGGCCGGCGGCAGTTCCATACCTTCCTTGATAAGTTTTCGATGGGGTTTGATGTCCAGGCCCCACTTCCGGAACTTTTCCACCTCGCCCTGTTCTTCGCTGACCACGACAGCCATACGCGCCTGACGCATCCACTCAATCTGGCGGCGACGGTATATCTCCTCCTGTTCGTCCGTCAGCGAATCAAGTTCCCTTTCCAGTTCGCGGATGCGCTCTTGCCAGTAAAATTCAATGAGTTTATACATCCGTACGCAGGTGATCTTGTCTATACAGACCAACATGGCCTTGCCGCTCTCCCACGCATTGGAGTAGTGACGCACGAAATCCCTTGCTATCTGGTCCAATCGCTTTCCGGCAGTAATGATGTGGTAGTCGCGCTTCAGCTCCCGCTCCAGACGCTGTTCCACATCCACGTCTTCTGTTTCGATCTCTTCCAGTTTGGCGGCGATCCGTTCGTTCAGATCACCCACTGCCACACCGAGTTTATCCCCCCGTGCGTCATAGTAGAGCGGCACTGTTGCCTTGTCTTCAACCGCCCGCTGGAAATCATAGGTCGAGACGTAATCACCAAAAACCCTTCTTGTGATCTCATCATCCTTGAACAAGGGCGTGCCAGTAAATCCAATGTAGCTGGCATTCGGCAAGGCGTTTCGCATGTTCAATGCCAGGGTTCCGTACTGGCTTCGATGTGCCTCATCCGTTATAACTATGATGTCATCGCGAAGGCTGTATGCCTGGTCAGGCTCCACCTCCTGATTGAATTTCTGGATCAGGGAAAAAATATACGATTTGTGCTGGGCAAGAAGGCGGCGCAAATGCTCACCGCTGGTTGCCCGGCACGGGTCGCGGTCGTTATCCGCCACGCCGCAGCCTGCAAAGGTCTTGTAAATCTGGGTGTCTAGGTCCTCCCGGTCGGTCAGAATCAAAAAGGTGAAATTGCCGCCGAGCTTGCGATGAACCTTGCGTGTGAAAAAGACCATTGAATAGCTCTTGCCTGCACCCTGGGTATGCCAGAAGACCCCAAGCTTGCCCTGGCGGTTCTTTCGATCCCTTACCGCCTCAATAGCCCGATTGACGCCCAGAAACTGGTGGTTGCGGGCAAGTATTTTCTTTGGCTCGCCGGACGAATCATCGTAAATGATGAAGTTTTCGATGATGTCCATAAAGTTTCTCTTTGCGCAGACGCCCTTAAGCAGCGTCTCCATGTCCACCACGCCGGGTTCTTCCTCGTTCAGACGCTTCCACTCATGAAAGTGCTCCCACCTGCTTGAGATGGAACCAATGCGCGCCTTGTCACCATTGCCGATCATGACAATGGCATTGTGATGAAAAAGATGCGGAATGGTATCCTTGTAGTCGGCAAAGTTCTTGTAAAAGGCGGTTCGCAGGCTCTTATGGATGTTCTTGCACTCGATAAAGAGCAGCGGCAGACCGTTTACAAAGCCGACGATGTCGGCACGGCGGCGGTAGAGATCACCGCGCACCCACAGTTCGCGCACGCACAGGAAGTGGTTGTTTTCCGGATTATCAAAATCAAACACCCGCAGCCGTTGTTTGATGCGTTCACCCTTCTCGTTTCGAAAGGTTACTTGAATCCCATCTCTCATGAGCGCGTACTTTTCCCTGTTGGTGGCAAGAAGCGTCTGCGTCGTTATGGTGGTGGTAAGCTGCCGCACGGCGTCATCGTAAGCGCTCTGGGGCAAAGCAGGATTAAGGGCCACGAGTTTCTGCCGCAGATACCGGGTGAGGACAACATCCCGGTCGGAACTCCGCCCCAGCAGGCTGGCCGGCCCGAAGTCCTCGTTGTTGTAGGCATACACCGAATCCCAGCCCAGTTCCTTTTCAAGGTACTCGGCAGTAGTCTGCTGGACCAGGGTGTCTTCGGTGTATGCGTTGTTTGTCATGGACTTATCCCAACAAATAATCCATTATTGCTGAGTATCAACGGTAATCGGTATGCTCACCATGTTTGCGACCGGGGTGTAGATATCTACATCCTGTGCAGGAGTATGAATGGAGACAATAAGAGAATATCGCGTTTTCCGACCCCATCGGCCGAGCCACGGTCGTTCGCGCCACCACCCGATCACCGGATATACCCCAACCATATTGCATGTAGCAAGATCAGCGGCCGTCCCCTGCCATATATCCGAATGGACCGAGCCCTGATCTCTCCCGTTGGACCCAATACGCCAACGTTCGCTTCCGCTGCTTGAATCAGGCATTTCACCGTCTTCTCTTGCCGCAGCGTTTAGCCTCCGAAGGAATGTGTAGCGGTCTTCACCAATATTATTTAAGTCAAAACGTAGCGCATGAGACGAATAACGGTACCTATCTTTCCAACCCACTTCGCCCGGACTAGGTTCAATGAAATAAGACAGGGTGATCCTCAGGGTAACCAGCGTTTCTCCGAGCGACAGTAGAACATCCTTTGGCCATGGCAGCTCGTGGAGGTGCATTTCCTTTGTACGATACCCGCTAGAATCAGTTTTCCTATCGTATGGCTGGATCTCTTCCTGGGCAATCAACGTCAGACGGTTACGGTAACAGGCCAGTGCACGTTCGAGATCCGGGACTCCGTATCCGCAGATGCGCAGAAGGCGAGCATAACCAGTTTTATTCTCTGAAGTCAGAAACTGCTCTATCATGGTCTCGGTCCACTGCGCCGAGTGTACAAGCAGCCCACGAATTGTTTCAGGCCAGGCTTGCGGATATGTTGCCTGAATTTGAGCTGCCATCCACGCAGCCTGGGCCGCAGCAGCACTGGTGGCATTGATAAAGTCTAACTGTCTTTTGGTGGGTTCGTGTCCTGTGGATAGAATAGCCAGATCATCATGTTCTGAGATAAAGCTATCAGGTGCACGCGCTACATTGCCTCCCTCTAGGACGATATCCGGCTTGACCGGCCATTTTCTGCCTTCCCATACCAGAGATGTAGAACTGAACGGCGACAACCCTCCGACCGGAGCCACAGGCTCATGCTCTTCCAGATCGGGATCGGTTAATCTTGCCTTGTTTGTAAATGCTCCAACGGTCAATGCGTTCCAGGACTGGCCGGGGTCGTGAATTGAATTTGTCAGATTGCTATAGGGATAATTACTCCATTCCTCCTGATCATCGATATTACCGGCAGCAACAATGAACAACCGCTTTTGATCATCGTCATAACCGGAGGTTAGTTTATCGATGGCCGCAGACCACGAGGACGGCCGTCCCCGGTCCCGTCCATCCGTCGAAGTAATAGCCATACAGCCAATGTGCCTTCGATTCGCCTTTTGTATCTCTGCCCTGCTGATCCCCTGGATGGTAATATCTCCATACAATTTTGGATCGTTGGCCCCTTGTGGCGGGAGTATCTTGACAGATTCCAGACAGTGATGGATTTCTATTTTACTGTTGCTTTCCAAGGTCTCCTGGAGATCTCCATAACCGGCCACACCACACATCAATGTACCATGCCCGCAATGGTCCGCTTTTTCCCACTTGGGGTCGACTGTATGACAATCACTGTCTTTGAGGATTGGTTCCAACAGCATATGACCGTTGTTGGCCCCGGTATCCAAAATGGTTACAGCTACAACAGGATTTTCAGACATTGACAGCCGAGACCGTAAATCTCTTACCCATTCGGTCTGCTCTTTGTTGTTCAGTCCAAGGAAGAACCGGGCTGTCTCCTTGGCCCGTCTGAATTCTGCGATATAAGGAATGGATTCAATGAGCTCAGCCAATTGGCTTCGATTGGCTTTGGCCAAGACCACCATCCGTTCCGGAAAACGCAGCGCTCCGTCCTGCACGTCAATACCTAGTTGCGTCGCAATATCCCGAAAGGCCCGTTCCGTATTGTCTGTTTCTTCCCGAAGCCAGATTTCGCACCAGATAGCGTTATCATCCGGCAGCAATTCTGGCTCGTCTTGCCAGAAAGATTCTAAGACGGCCAGACGAACATCCTCGATACTGTTGATCAGTTTTTCGTTTTTCGGTTTCCCAGCCCTGGTTTCTTCTTCTGCATATTTGCGGACTTTTTCAAGAAAATAATGTTCCTTGCCTGCCGGTACATAAACCGTGGCTCGGGTTACCGTATCCTCCAAATCATCCTGCGCCGGAACGGTGCGGATATTCAAAAGACGGATGCCTGCCCGCCTGTCTTCCAGGCTTTTGGTGACCAGATCGTGATCCGGGGAGCTCTCAAACTCCAGGTAAACGCCTTGCCGGACTGGTAACGATACGGCAGTTCGCTGTTGGGCCGTATGCCTTGCAGCCTGCCAAGCTGCCTCTAGCTGCCGCCTTAGTTTTGCGCTGTGACTGGCACGGTAACGCGATGGGATGCGGAACTCCGCGCCCCGGGTGGGTGGGCTGGTATATTCAGATGATTCTCCAGAGTGATCCAGGAAAATATGCTTAAAAGAATCCGGCATTTCCATTTACCTCTGAGCGTTTCCGTAAGCCAGGCGCCGTTCTCGCAGCATCTTTTTCAAGAGCGTGGCTGTCACTGTTTTCCGATCTGCCAGAATAGCCTCCTTGATGGCATCATCGCAGGCCTGGGTGATCTCGGCATGGCTCAGAGTTTCGGCTTCTTTTACTGCTGTTTTCAAGGAAAGTTTTTTTCCCCGGAAGCTGCCGAGACGGTTTTCCATAAGCTGCCGGATTTCATCTCTGGTTGGGAGATGGTAGTAGAGCACATCATCAAAGCGCCGGAAAAGCGCTTGGTCAAGGATGCGTGGGTTGTTGGTCGCCGCCACGATCAGGCTGTCCGATTTATCCTGTTCAATGAATTGCAAAAAGGCGTTCAGGACCCGCCGCATCTCACCCACATCATTGTCCCGTCCACGCTCTGCGCCAATGGCATCGAACTCGTCGAACAAATACACACCGCGCCGCTCCCGGATCACGTCGAAAATCTGCCGCAGCTTTGCGCTGGTTTCGCCCATGAACTTTGTCACCAGCTTGTCCATAAGAATGGTGTGGATCGGCAGATGCAATTCACCCGCCAGCACCGCGGCTGTCATGGTCTTGCCCGTGCCTGGGGGGCCTGCCAGCAATGCTTTGCGCCGGTTACATAGCCCATGTTTTTTGAGTTTCTCCTGCTGGCGATATTCCCGCAGAATCCGCTTAATGCGGTTTCGCATCTCATCGGATACGATCAGGTCGGCGAGACGCTCTTTGGGTTCTGAAGAAATAACCAGGTCATCCAACTCGCGATTGAAGCGCACATCCCGCACAGGCGCGGACTTGGCCTTATCCACCAGCGCACGTATTTCATAGGCCAGAGTACTGTGACCCTGCTTTGCCTCATGGGCAGCCAGTTGCAGGGCAACAGTGGCGAAACGTTCCCTGTCATTGGAAAAATGGGAGCGGATTAGTGATTTCAGTTGTTCAGCGGTGGCCATGATTGCCTCCGTTTCTTTGTTTTCTATTCATACCGCGATCTCTCCGTTCATGAGGCGAGGAAGGAGCAGGTCGCGGGCTTTGGCTAGTGAATCGTTGTATTTGTGCAATCCATGAATCTGCTTGTGAATTGGCGCGACTGTCTCCTCGAATACCCGTTGAATCTTGGCCTCCGGGGTCAAGATTTTGCGGCTATGGGCAAAATCCCGATTTAATCCAGGAACCGCCACATCGGTGCTTATGAAAGACGTGTGGAGTAACGAGTAATAAAGAAAAAGGCTGCAATTCTCCCGGTCGATGAAGTAAACTGTATCAATCGGATAGAAATCATCCTCGCACCAATACACGCTTCCGACGTTCCCCTTTCGGCCGACTATGATACCTGGCCCCGCAACAAGGGGTTTTTCGTGGGTGCCTACAATGCCGCTGGAACCATAAACGGGAAATGCCCCAGGAATGCGGTCGTCCTGTTTAAGTGCCTTCCCATATTTTAATGTTGCTACATCTCCGAGTGGCTTCTTCTCCCACCCCTCGGGCACGCCGTCTTTGATTTTGACGTGTTCGTGGCCGGGGAAACGGAGGTGGACGAACCATTCCTTGTAGAGCAACCGCGCCGCCTGCTCCAACAACTGAATCCGCCGCCGGTTGTTCTCGATGAGGTCATCGTAGGAGGATAGGATATCCGCAATGGATTGCTGAGTAGATAATCCAGGAAGTGGAAGCTGAATATTTTTTAACATTGTGAGATTTATATTCGGTTGAGCTGCCTGTGCATTAAGTCCTTGTATGTAGGTAAAGGTACGCTTTTGTTTGAACCAGTAATATACAAATAACGGGACGGCCTTTGATTTATCGATTCTAATTATTCCTACCGCTTGGTTTGTGTTTGCTGGCAAGTGTGATGATTTGACAATCCCACATTTACCAATTCTCGCCCCCGCAATTGTCAAAAGCACATCGTCTTCTTGAAGAATCGACCGCTTAAGTTTTTCATTAACCTCCTCAGTAATGTAAGAAAAACCTTTTGGGTCTAATGCACTATCGCCATTCAGCGCTTCGGCTTTAATAAAGTTAATGCCACTATCAGAGAAGCCTTGATTTTTAGTTGGCGTAGTCCCTTTTGTAACTACGTGCGCAATATCACCAATTTTCCTGACTGACCAACTCATACCCCAATCTCCTCGAAGTTCTTCCTGATCTTTACGATCACTTCTAACTTCCTCCTTCAAGCTTCCCGCTTCATTCCCCCAACTCCCTACTGAGTTCCGCTTCAATCTCTTCCACGGTCGGCAAGCTAGACTTCAGATTGTCCGGCAGGGCACGAGTTAGTTCATACCTAGATACACCGATAGGCTTTCGGATATCCCGAAGGGCGTATTCGGCAAGCACCCGGTCATTTTCCTGGCAGAGGATCAGGCCTATGGTAGGCTGGTCGTTTTCATGTTTGAGCCGGTCATCCACCACCGAACAGTAAAAGTTCATCTTGCCCGCATATTCGGGCTTGAATGCGCCTTTTTTAAGTTCAATCACCACAAAGCAGCGCAGCTTCAGGTGATAAAAGAGCAGGTCAATGTAGAAGTCCTTGTCGCCCACCTCGATATGAAACTGCCTGCCAACGAACGCGAAACCTCGTCCCAGCTCCAGGAGAAATTTTTCCAGGTGCCTGATCAACTCCGTTTCCAGCTCCCGTTCCTGAAACGGTTCTGTCAGGGTCAAAAAATCAAAAATATAAGGGTCTTTCAGAGCTTGGCGCGCCAGATCGGATTGGGGATCAGGCAGGTGTTTTTCAAAATTGGTCACTGCCGCCCCCTGACGTTCGTGAGCCTTGCTCTTAATCATCAATCCCAGGACGTTCCGGCTCCAACCCTGTTCGATGGTCTGACACATGTACCAAAAGCGGACAGGAAGGTCTTTTATCTTCTCCATGAGCAGGATGTGGTGTCCCCAGGGAATGTTTACTAGGAGTTGTTGTAAATTCTCGAAATGGTTGCTGGCCGTCAATCTTGCCATGGCCTGTGGCGCTTTTTCTGAAGGAACATCGGTTGATAATTTTGCAACAGGTTGTTGCAAATTTACGGAGCTGTCATATTCCCGGGCAAATCGGATCATGTAACTAATATTCCGCTCGGAAAATCCCTTTACCTCCGGTAATTCATTTCGAATATCCCGTGACAATTGCGGTATAACCTTTGCGCCCCAGCCTTCGCGCTCCTGCCGCTCGTGAATCATCCTGCCGATATCCCAATACATCAGAATCATTTCCGCATTGGCAGACAATGTTGCCTTGACTTGCGCTTGGCGGATGCGGGCCTTGATCTGTGTAAACAGTTCGCCGTATCGAGTCAAATCCTGGCTCATTGCCTTTACCTTCCTTCCAGCTTCATACCCCCAACTCCTCAAAATTCTTCTTGATCTTCTTGGCCAGCTTCACCGCCTCGGCGTTCAGTTCCTCCAGCTCTACATGGATTTCCCGCAGGGCTTCTTCAAAGTCGAAGTCATCGTCCTCTTCCTCAGGGGCAACCCCCACGTAGCGGCCAGGCGTTAGACTCCAGTCGTTGGCCTCGATCTCGGCGATGTCGACCAGCTTGACCAGCCCCTCCACATCACGGAGTTTGGCCTCGGGAAAACGCTCGGTGAGCCAGTGGGCCTGACGGTGGAAGTAGCGTACTTGTTTGAGCTGGGTGACTGCCAGTTGCCGGGCTTCATCGGCGGCCTTTCGGGCGCGGATAATTTCTCGGCCCGACCATACCTCACTCTTTTTGGCCTCGCATTTGTTTTCGCAGGTTTCGATCAGGCGGCAGGCGAGCTTGTAAAGAAGATCAGCCTGTTTGACCAAGTCGCGGCTGGTATCGGCCAGTGGAGCAAGACGGTCCACGGCTTTCTTGAGCGCGCCGTTGGTGGTTTTTTGCTTTTTCCAGGCCTCCTGCAGCCCGGCAATGGCCTTTTTGAAAGCTGCCACATCAGCCTGAAAAGTAGCCTGAGCATCCTTAAATTCCCTAAATACCTCGGCGTGCGGCCCGTCTTCGGTCAGGGTATCCAGAAATGGCTGAAGGATTCCTTTCAGAGAATCTATAGAGGCAATAAAGTCCGGGATTGGTTTAATCTTTTTACCGTAGCGGTCCTTAGTAGCAAAGCACTTTGAGGCTTCATCCAGCATATGCCTGCAATATCCAGCCACAAGATCGAGAAAGCGGTTGGTTTTCCCGCGATAAAGCCAGACAATGGCTAGGATGTTCTGCTGCTGTTCAGGGGAAAAATCGTAGATCTTACGGGTGACCTTGCGGTAGATGTTGCGCGCGTCGATCATGAGGACCTTGTCGCGGTGCCTCTCGGGCTTGGCCCGGTTGAGGAACCATAGTTCGCAGGGAACGGTACGGGTGTAGAAGAAGTTGGAGCGGATAGCGATCATGATGTCCACGTCGCCGGTCTCGATAAGTTTCTTCCGCACCTTGGCCTCGTCTCGTCCGGCGCTTGATGCCTGGGATGACATGACAAAACCTGCCCTGCCTTTTTCATTGAGATAGCTGTAAAAGTAACTGATCCAGATGTAGTTACCGTTGGAAACCTTGCCCTTCTTGTTCACACTTGGCAGTCCAAAGGGCAGGCGTGGATCGTTCTTGACCTTGTCGGCGTCGATTTCATCCACGTTGAAGGGGGGATTAGCCATAACGAAATCGGCCTTGCCGAGCAGTTCGTGAGGGTCTTCGTAGTAGGTAATGGCCTTTTGAATGTTGCCTTCCAAGCCATGGACTGCCAGATTCATCTTAGCCAGCCGTATGGTGGTGGCATTCTTTTCCAGGCCATAGAAGGTCAGTTTCTCCGTGGGGTTCTGCTGGCTGTGTTCCACAAATCTAGCGCTTTGCACGAACATGCCGCCAGAGCCGCAGGCCGGGTCCAGTACAACCCCGCATTCCGGCTCAATAACATTGGCAATAAGCGATACCAGGGAAACAGGAGTGAAGAACTCGCCGCCGTCATGCGCCTTCTGGTCGGCAAACTGGGTAAGGAAGTATTCATATATGCGGCCGAATACGTCACCGGAAACCTCTTTCAGCTCATCTGGATTAAGCGTGCGCAAGAGTTGCCCGAGAACATCATTGTCCAGTTCCTGATATTCATTCTTAGGCAGAACACCACGCAGATTTTCATAGTCGGCCTCTATGGACTCCATGGCCTCGATAATGGCCTTGGCTCGATCCTCACTGTCTGGCAACGAGACTAGGTAGTCGAACTGCGCCTTTGGCTGAAGAAAAATGGCGCCTTTCTGGGAAAAGTCTTCCTTGGTCAACGCCCGCGTCTTACCGCCTCGTTTTGGCAGGTTGGCTTCGATTTCATCTTTGACAGCGAGAAAACGGCTGTAGGCGTATCGGAGAAAGATCAGCCCCATCACGGGAAGAAAGTACTCGTTGCTGGCATAGGTGGAGTTCGCCCGCAGGGTGTCTGCGGCATTCCAGAGTCGTTTTTCTATGGCTTCAATATGCTCTAGCTGGACCATATGCGTTATTCCTCAATTATTCCAGGCAAATGGATTCTAATTCCACCTAAAAGTCCGGAAAGTCTCTCCCTGTAGCCATGAGACAATGGACCACCTGCCTATCCATAAAATAATATAATAGGTGCCATATTACGTGCAAAAGAAAAACCTAACGAGTTCCAGTAGCGCTGCTCTCTTCTGGTAAATATCTCTAAATAAGCAGGTGGTTAATCAGGGATTTACATGGGGATTAAATGAGATTGAAGCACCTTAACGTTATTGTGGGATTTAAGTCGGGATTGAAGGTCTTCAGTAAAACCTACATAATAGTGATGAGGAGAATTTTGGGACTCAAGGATGTACACATAATAGAACTTCATCCGCCTTCGCTCAAATGGCTTCGGCGCGATAAATCCGACTTGGCTTTCAACCTTCTACGCCACATGTCCTTTTATGCGCCTGTATCCATAGTTCCAGCTTTAATATTCAATACAAAATTTCTGATAGGCCGAGCCTGCCGAGCCGTAGCTTTAGTGGTCTTTTGAATGAGCCCGACTTCGCCCAAAGGGCTTCGTCGCGGCAGCCTTCCCTTTTCGCTCCGCTCAAAGCGAAGGCTGGTGGAGGCGGCGGGAGTCGAACCCGCGTCCGAAGGCATTCCACTCAAGCGTCTACGTGCGTATCCCG
>Ga0256832_1002469_pt1 | contig 12634 bp, 11 predicted proteins | sample 134614metaG_FD_190534 | JGI IMG/M metagenome (GOLD analysis project Ga0256832, IMG submission 190534) | Hydrothermal vent microbial communities from Lau Basin, Pacific Ocean - 134-614 | ecosystem: Environmental > Aquatic > Marine > Hydrothermal vents | place: Pacific Ocean: Lau Basin | collected... | reverse complement strand
TGCAGCACCTGCAGAACATCGTCCAGCCCCTGTTTGATGTCATCATCCTTGTACCAGCGCAACAGCGCCTTGTGAAACTCATTACGCAGGGCCCTGACCAGACCGGGAATACGCGCATTGCCCGAACCGGGAATGACGGGTTCCCTTTCCACCAGCCGGTCCAGGTTGGGCGCATAAAGCACCACTTCCGACGCCGGCGCCATATTGCGTGCGGCGCGCAGGTCGTTCATGGCGGGCAGCAACACCAGGGGAATATCGGGTTCGCCCTTTTCCAGGCGGTTCAGATAAGGAGGAAGCTGGATGAGACCAAGCATCAGGGATTCGGCAAGGCGCTCACTGCCCTGCAATTCGCCTTCGGCAAGAAGCCTGGCAACACGCTCCATTTCCTCCACCAGCATGCCCGCGCCGTACACCTGCACCATGCGCAAGGTACCAAGCAGCTGGTGGACATGTTTCAGGTATTCCTGAATACCGTCGCCGCTGAACCCTGCCTGTACGTACTCCTCCAGCGCCTGGCGTGCGAGCAGTATGGTTTCATCCATACCCTCCTTTACCCAGCGCAGGGTAGCGTAATCAGGCTTTTCCACGTCGGTCATCGATCATCCCCGGGATGAGCTGCTGCCGGGATATCAACCCGGCAACGCGCCAGTAGTTAGCGTTACACCTTGTCCGGCAGTACGAAACCGGCAACGGACTGACGCAGACGGTTGGTCTTCTCTGCCAGCTCACCAATTTCTTCCGCAGCCCTGCTGGTACCCTCGGTCGTCTGCTGGGTGATTTCCTGAATCACGCCCATGGTGTCGTTGAGCTGACGGGCCTCGGCAGATTCCTGCTGGGCCGAGTCGGCCAGGCGGGTGATAATGCCCGCAATCTCGTTGGATACTTTTTCGATCTCCTGCAAGGCGGCACCCGCGTCCTCCGCCAGGCCGGCACCACCAACCACCTCTGTGGTACTGGCTTCCATGGAGCTTACCGCTTCGTTGGTATCCGCCTGGATGGTCTGTACCAGGGCTTCGATCTGCTTGGTTGCATTGGCGGAACGTTCAGCGAGACGCTGCACCTCGTCGGCCACCACGGCGAAACCTCGACCCGCTTCACCGGCCATGGCCGCCTGCATCGCGGCGTTCAGGGCCAGGATGTTGGTCTGGTCGGCAATGTCTTCGATGAGTTCCACGATGTTTCCGATTTCCTGGGAACTCTCACCCAGACGCTTGATCCGCTTGGAGGTCTCCTGAATCTGCTCGCGGATGTTGTCCATGCCGTTGATGGTACGGCGTACCGCCTCGCCGCCTTTGGCAGCGATTTCCACCGAATTCTGTGCAACCTGTGCCGACTCAGTTGCATCGCCGGCCATCTTCTCCAGGGCGCTGGTCATCTGGTCGATGGTGGAGCTGGCGCCGGTAATCTGTTCACGCTGATGCTCCGCGGCGTCCGCCAGGTGACGGATGGTCGCCTGGGTTTCCTGCGCGGAGCTGGACACTTCCTCGGTGGTCTGGTTGATGGACTCGACCACTTCCCGCATGGCCTCGATAGCGTAGTTGATGGAGTCTGCGATGGCGCCCGTGATGTCCTCGGTTACCGTTGCCTGTACCGACAGGTCACCATCGGCCAGATCCCCCATTTCGTCGAGCAGGCGGCGGATGGCCTCCTGATTCCGCTGATACTGCTCCGCGGTGGTCTCCTCACGGCGTTTTGCCTGCCCAACCAGCACCATGCCCAGCAGAACCAGCAATACGGCTGAAAGCACACCCAGACCGGTAACCAGCTTGGCGTTGAGGGGAATTGGGCCGATCTTGAGGTCAGCTGCATCGGTACCGTACAGACGGATCAGCTCGCCCACTTCTTCGGCCGCCTTGTCGGAAGACAGGGCAAGCTCGCTGGGAACGTCCATGTCGGGCAACACCTCACCCGTGGCCAGGGCTTCCTGGGCTTTCTCACTCATGCCCGTTTCACCCACGGCTTCCAGCGCGGGCAGAACGTCTGAAATCATGCCCAGAATCATCCCCAGGGAGTCGTCAATATCACCCAGGATGGCTGTCACCTCCAGCAACTGTTCCTTGACGTCCTGGTCCTCCACCGCCTTGATACCCAGCACGGGGCTGCCGTTGACAAGGGCGTCGATAACGGTTTTCAGCTCATCCACGTCCTGGGTGAGCTGATCCACGGCAAGCGCCGTGGCGGAACCGCCGGCAAGCACGTCATTGAGCGCGGAGTTGATCCGTTCCGTGAGGAACAACTGGCGGGTCGCGTAGTAGATCTGGGTAGGATCGGACTTGCCTTCCACTAGAGCATTGGTGACTTCGTTGGAAACTTCCAGGAGATCAGGAAGCGTGTCCCGGATGCCGTTGATGATTTCGTTCACCGAAAGAATGGCATCCTGGTTGTCGAGAATGGCATCCACGTGTGAACGCAATTCCAGCCAGGCATTCTCCACCTTGTGCAATTCCGGCTGTATGGCAGGCGGAGAGGGAGGCAGGTTTTCCTTGGGGGAGCCGTTCTTGAGCATATCGAGAATCTGCGAGAACCTGTCACGTGATTCCTGCATGCGGGCAAAGGAAGCTTCCTTACCACTCGCGGCCTCGGCCGCGTATTTGGCAATCCGGTGAGCAAGCACCTGCTGTTCAGACGCGCCCAGTATGTACTTTTCCAGGTCCGCACTGTGCTTGGCCCAGGCGACGAAGGCCATAACCCCCGCCACCATGGACAACACCAGCAAAACGGAAAGCAGTGGAACCAGGGCCGACCGGCTGGTTCCTTTCTTTGCTCTAGCTACCATTTCAATAACCCCTTCAAATTGTGAGTTCTACCCACCCAGCTAATCATATTGATTCTTAACGTAACGGCTTGCCGCTACAATATTCTTCGTCCAAGCGCAGCCCCTTCAGGCCAATATCGCTTCCATGTCCACCACAGGTAATCAGGCAGCCGCGGACATGAAACGCTCGTCATTGGCCAGCGCCGCCATGCTGAAAACCGGCCACACGCCATCTTCCAGCCCAAAAACGTCATACACGTATCGCCCGAGAATGCCTTCGATACGGGTATCCTGTATCTGCTTGCTCATGGGAAGATGCCGCATTCCCAGAACCGAGGAAACCAGCAATCCCATGGACGTCCCCCGATTGCGGATCACCAAGACGCGGGACTGGTCATTGACCACCACCGGACCACCGCCAATGAACTGCTGCAAATCCACCACGGGAAGCAGCTCCCCGCGAATGTTCGCCAGCCCCAGCATCCAGCTCCGGGTGCCAGGCACACGGGTGACCGAATCCGGGTAGGGAAGCAGTTCGCGGATTTCCTCCATCGCGGATACGACTTTCACCCCGTCAAGCACAAAAGCCAGCCCCTGCCAGTCCTCCTCCTTCACCATGGTGGCGGGAACCAGCGATTCCTGAGCACGGCTGCGCTCGTCCACACTGGACAGGTACTGCAGCACGGCTTCCAGAGTATGGCTACCGGCGTCGGACATCAGCTGACCATCTCGCTGACCTTGTTGAGCAGTTCGGAAACATCGACGGGCTTTACCAGGTAATCCTTGGCCCCCTGGCGCATGCCCCATTCACGATCGGTATCCTGATCCTTGGTGGTCACGATAATGATGGGAATGTGCTTGGTCGACGCGTTGCGATGAATCTTTCTCGTTGCCTGAAACCCGTTCAACCCGGGCATGACCACATCCATGAGAATGAGGTCCGGCATTTCCTCCATTGCCTTCTGTACGCCTTCCTCCCCATCGGTTGCCACGACCACCTGGTAACCTTCGTTGCCCAGGGCGGTACTGAAGATATGCACTTCGGTGGGAGAATCGTCAACAATCAGTACTTTTGCCATATTTCGTGTTTCCTGCTTGATTCAAAAATTCATGCAGCCTTGGGAATGTGCTTGCGTATTGCGTCGAGCAACTCATCCCGGCTGAAAGGTTTGGTCAGGTACTGGTCTGAACCGGCAAGGCGCCCTTTGGCACGATCGAATAATCCATCCTTGCTGGACAACATGACCACGGGTGTATCGCTGTAGGCCTTGTTGTTCTTGATGAGTGCGCAGGTCTGGTAGCCGTCCAGCCGAGGCATCATGATATCCACGAAAATCAGATCGGGATGATGATCCGCCACCAGGGACAGGGCCTCGAACCCGTCCTCTGCGGTAACCACTTCACAACCCGCCTTGGTCAGCAGGTTCTCCGCAGTACGCCGGATGGTCTTGCTGTCGTCTATGACCATTATCTTGAGACCGGAAAGCCCGGAAGCTTCATCACTCATTACTGCCACTCACTGTAAACACGATCGTCATGGTTTGGAAAATATACTACACCCCAAGCTCATTGAGCAGAAAAACCTGTTCTCCTGCTCCAACACCACCAGACGAAAACAAGTAGCGGCCGACACGCCAGAATCACTGCTCGTCACCGGTGTTCGGAATAATGGTGGTAAGCCCCCAGAACTCCCACATGCGCATGCCGCCCCGATAGTACTTTATCTTGTCCGCCGGATATTGCGCAGCCAGCAGGCCGCGGATGGCCCGGGGGGACTGACCGCAGTCCGGCCCATTACAGAACAGCACCAGGTTCTTGGCGTCGGTAAAATCCCAGTCTTCCGTCTTGTACTTGGCGTCGATGATGCCCCATTTTTCCAGCAGCGAGGTGAAAAAGCCGATTTCGCCTCTTTCCCTGGCGCCAAAGCGTTCCAGCAGTTGGGACACCTCGGGAGAATCAGGCTCTTTGGTGAACTGGGTAAATGGGATATTGACCGACCCGGGAATCGTACCCTTCTTGTACCAGGAAGGCGTGCGCGCATCGATAAGTACACCGCTGCCATCACGCAACTGAGTCTCCATGAACTGGAACATCTCAACCTCCCCATAGGTCTGCACGTCCGGGCTGGGGCTAATAGGCTTGAGGCAATGGGGCGGACAGGGACGGATGGTCTTGGCGTAATAGCCGCTCAGTTCGTAGTTCGGATCCTGGACGCGCTGCACCTTGACTGAACTGCCGTCATGAATGACATAGATGTAGGGCTTGTCCGCCGTCAGCCCCACGAACTTGTTGTCCACTCCGACCTTTACTTCTTCCGCGGCCGCCAAGGAACACAGCATCCCCAAGCCCGCGGCAATACCTGAGCAAAGCTTCAGCCCCTGGTTCATCTTCAGATTCATCTTTTCTTCCACCTCTCCTGAATAACTCCGGTTTTTTCTGTTATTGTCTTGTCACCGATTCATTTTTCGGTTGATGATCATCCGCCGGATCTGCTGCATGGACGCGCCCCCGGCATAGTATTTGTACACCTCGGCCTTGTCCTTTTCCATAAGGGACTCGTAGAACGAGTAGGTTCCCTTGGCCTTGGCCTTGAGCAGCTGCTCGAATTCTTTCTGGCTCAGTTGAGCGGCATCCTTGGCTTCCAGGTTCTCCACGGCATCGGAACGGGGAACCGGAGATGTGGAAGGTTCGGACAGTTTGGATGCCTCGGCGTCGATATATTTCAGGTACTCTTCTTCTGTCAGCGCCAAGCAGTTACCGGTGGACATAGCAAAATAACCGGCGATAGCCAGCAATTTCCCCAAAGACATGCTCCCTCCTCCGAATCCAGACCGGGTAGCCCGGCCATGTGTTAGAAACCGTGTTACGTCGCCCCTATAACCGGTTATTATTACTGGCAATATGTTTTGCCTTTATGTACGCAACATAGCAAGCTATGTACACCAACGCAAGACTGCTGCGCAAATTCCCGGCAGCTTTCACCCCCATCCAGATTTGTCTTCGATTCTCGAGACACTTGCACGACCGGTAACTGTAACATGACGACCAATATTGGAATTGTGATGGACCCCATAAATACCATAAAAACTGCAAAGGACAGCAGTTTTGCCATGCTGCTCGAAGCCCAGCGCCGGGGGTGGGCCATCTGGTACATGGAAATGAATTCTCTCTACCTGGAAAACAGCCAGTCCATGGCACGGGCAAGACCACTGCAGGTATTCGACGATCCGGAATACTGGTATGAAGCCGGGGAGGAAAGCGTCCTGCAGCTGAAGGACATGGACATCATTCTCATGCGCAAGGATCCTCCCTTCGACATGGAGTACATCTACGCCACCTATCTGCTCGAGCAGGCAGAAGCCGGGGGAGCGCTGGTGGTCAATCGTCCCCGCGCCCTGCGCGACGCCAACGAAAAGCTCTTCACCAGCTGGTTTCCCCAATGTACGCCGGACACCCTGGTCTCCCGGCGCTACCAGGACTTCAGGAGTTTTCTTCGCAAACACCAGGACATCATTCTCAAACCCCTGGGAGGCATGGGGGGAGAGTCCGTATTCCGTGTCAGGCAGGATGACCCGAACACCAACGTCATCCTGGAAACGCTCACCGCCAGGCAGACCCGTTATGCCATGGCACAGAAGTTCATTCCGGAAATCAGCGCCGGCGACAAGCGCATCCTGGTGGTCGATGGCGAGGCGGTTCCCTGGGCCCTGGCTCGCATCCCAAAGGAGGGCGAGACCCGGGGTAATCTCGCCGCCGGGGGAAGCGCCCGCGGCGTTCCCCTGACCGACCATGACCACTGGATTGTGGAACAGGTCGCACCGCGCCTGAAGGAAGCAGGCATACTGTTTGCAGGGCTGGACGTAATCGGCGACTATCTCACCGAAATCAATGTCACCAGCCCCACCTGCATCCGGGAACTGGACAGCCTCTACAACATCAACATCAGCGGTATGCTGATGGACAGCATCGAAAACAGACTCCAGGCATGAAAGCCCCCCTTCCAGCAATAATCATCCTGACCCTGCTTGCCGCTCTCGCGCCGGCGGGCTGCGAAAAGAACGAGCCGGTCCACAACAGCAGATTTCTTGCCTTCGGCACACTTACGGATGTCAGCATTGTCGGCGTACCGAGGGAAAAAGCCCTCGCCGCCGTGGAATCACTGGAACAGGATTTCGCCATCATGAACAGGGCATGGCACGCGTGGTCCCCCGGCCCTCTCACCTACACCAACAAGATGCTGTCCGAAGGCAAGCGTTTTGCCGTCCCGCCCTCGGTGCTGGTGCTGATGAGAAAATCGGCAGCACTGGCCCGGCAGAGCGACAGCCTGTTCAACCCCGCCATCGGCCGTCTCATACGTCTATGGGGATTTCAGCGCAACAGCCTGGAACCCTGGCAGCCGCCGGATGAAGAGGCAGTGCGCGAACTGGTAGAAGCCAACCCCAGCATGGACGACATCGAAATCGAAGGCATTCATGCCCAATGCAAAAATCCCGAAGTCCAGCTCGACTTCGGCGCCGTGGGCAAGGGTTATGGCATCGACCTGGCCATCGAGCACCTGCGGGAAATGGGCATCGAAAACGCCATTGTGAACAGCGGTGGCGACCTGCGCGCCATCGGTTCCCGCGGCGGGCATCCCTGGCGTATCGCCATTCGCGGCGCCAGCGGTTCCGGCATCCTTGGGTTCCTGTATGTATCAGGCGACGAAAGCGTCTTTACGTCCGGCAACTATGAACGAAACTATCTGTGGAAGGGCAAGGTCTATCATCACATCATCGACCCCCGCAGCGGCTATCCCGCCCGGGGAACCCGTTCGGTCACCGTAATCCATGAAAACGCCGTCGTGGCCGATGCGGCAGCCACCGCATTGTTCGTCGCCGGCCCGGAAGACTGGCACCGCATCGCCCGCCAAATGGGTATAAAGTATGTGCTGCTGGTGGATGAAAACAATGTCGTGCACATGAACCCCGCCATGGCGAAAAGAGTACAATTGATGGACAAGAAACAGGCCGTGGAGATTTCCGTTCCCCTGGTGGATGACGCCGAGCACGGGATGCCATGAGCGCCCTGTACCGCCGCCCTCACAACGAAGCGCTCATTACCATGCTGGTGATAGCGGTAATCCTGCACGCGCTGTTCATTCTGGGCGTGACTTTCCAGTTGCCACCAACCCAGCCCCAGGCCACCCAACCCAGCCTGGATGTCATTATTGTTCCCACGCCGAAGAAACAGACCAAGCCAGAGGAAGCCGATTTTCTGTCCCGCCAGAACCAGGAGGGCAGCACCGACAAAAAAGGTCAGGCCAGACCCAATGCCGTACCCACGCTCCCGGCTCTGAAGAAGAGCCGGAAGGCATCCGAAGAACGTATTCGCAGCGGGGTCAAGGCGCCCGACGTACAGAAACAGCCCAAGGTGGTTACCACGGTCAAACCATCCACCCACAAGGTGCAACCGGCAAGAAAAACGCCGGTAAAGGCGAAGAAGAAACCCGACATAACGCAGCTCCTGTCCAGCACCCGCCAGGAAATCGCCCGTCTCACGGCAGAGCTGGACCGTAACAGCCAGTATGCCTCCCAGCGCCCGCGCCACAAGGCGATAAACGCCAGCACCAAGGAATACCGCTACGCCGCCTACCTGGAAGCCTGGCGCAAGAAAGTGGAACGGGTTGGCAATCTCAACTATCCCGACGAGGCCAAGCGCAGGAAACTCTATGGCGATCTGCTGCTGCACGTGGCCCTGAGATCCGACGGGTCCGTGCAACAGATACGCGTGGTGCGCTCATCCGGCCACAAGATTCTGGACGACGCCGCCGTGCGCATTGTCAAACTGGCCGCGCCTTTCGCGCCCTTTCCCGAGGAAATCCGCAAGGAAGTGGACATCCTGGACATCACCCGCACCTGGCAGTTCCTCAGCAGCAACCGGCTGTTTTCCGGGAAATAGCCTCCGCCTTCCACGAGGACAGCCCGGCCCAGCCAGGGATGCAGAAACTCTTACAATAATCCCCCGACGACCAGTACCGTCGCCGGGGTAACCAATGCCATCAGTGGCGCTGCCCTTTTCTTACCCAAGCCACGCCCAGCAGAGCAATCACGATGGCAAGGAGGACCGCCCCCCAAAATGACAGGGTAGGAACAGGTGTTGCCATATTGCCCGCCACATCGTTGTCCGTAATGATGATGGTCGCGGAAGTGGACGCACCAAGCTGGTAGCCGCTGCCGGCGGACAGCGTCAGGGTGACGCTCTCATCCAGCTCCACCAAGGCATCATCGATGGGCGTAATGGTGATGTCGGCAGTGGTCGCGCCCGCCGGAATGACAACCGTTCCCGCCAGGGGAGCATAATCGGCGCCGGGAGTGGCGCTGCCGCTCACCATGTAGGAAATGACAAGATCTGACGTTGCCTCTGCGGCAGCATGGGCCTCCCCGCCGCCCCCAAGGCTCACCCTGAACAGGCCTATGTCCGTGCCGGCTTCCCCCGCGCTGGCATCGATGGCCGCCAGGTTGACGACCGGCAGGGACTGAACCTGAAGGGTGTAGGACCAGTTGTCGATACCGCTGGTGGTGTTGAAGCTGGTGGTATTGCTGCTGTTGGTATTGCTTCGAACGAAACCAAAACTGATTGCGCCGCCCGAGGCTGAAAAGTCCGGATGACTGCCACCAGGCCCGGAAAAATCCATATTGGTCAGTCCCATCAGATTCACCGACTGCCAACTCAGGCCGTTGAAGGTCAAATCCGGGCCGATATACCATACGCCGCCTTGGCGCAGGGCCGGCTTCGCGCCGATGGCCGCTCCAGTAAAGGGCGGATTGAATTCCTTGTGGTCTTCCCTGTAATCAAGGGTGCTGATAGCGCCCTGGACCACAGGATCATAAGAGGCGCCCAGAAACTCATGCACCACGACAATATTACTGTTGGGCGGCAGGCTGTGAATCATGGCCCGGTAGGCCCCGGGATTGCCGCCACTGACGGACTGGGACGCCGACTGGCTGGCGCCTCCCGTAGTCTTGGTGACGATGGGCGTCCAGTCGGCAGAGGCGAATTCTGAATCCACAATGGTCACCGGCTGGGCAACGGCAGCGCTGCTCAACCATAGCAGCGCCGTAACAATAACACTTCTTACTAATGATGCTTGCATTGATTTCTCCTTGGGGTCATAGATTTATTAGTGATTGTCTTGTACATACTCCCCTCTCCTTTTAGGAAGAGGACCAGAGAGAGGGTGGCGTTCAAAAGCCCCCTCTCCCAAACCCTCTCCCCGGCGGGGAGAGGGCTGTTTCCGCAAGCTTCGTGGCGGGAAGAACAGGGGTAGAGGGGCTATCAACGTTCAGCCACCATCAACCCGGCTGACTGCTGGCGGGCCGCCACTTGCTGTAAACGCTGCATCAGGTCGGCCATCAGCTGTTGCTGATCCTGCAAGCGTTGCTCCAAGCGGGAGATCTGCTGTTGCTGCTGAGCCAGCAGATCCCGGGGAGGCAAGCCGACCAGGGCGCGCACCTGGCCATCCTGGTCACGGCTCAAAGCCCGGCCGATGATGTCGCGGTAATCTGCAGCTTTGAGATTTTCCGGGCTGACCGCGCGGGCCTTGCCGTCATCGGCGCCACTGGCCAGCAGCCAGTCACCGGCGGCCGCGCTGCCTGTAACATTGACGGGCACCTGCCCGGTAAAGGCCGCCAGGGCCTTGCCCTTGTCACCCTTCATATCGCTGTTGCCCGTGACCACGGGGGCGGTGCTGATGACGAACAGACGTTCGGCATTGGTAGTATTCCGCCACAGTTTTCCCTGGCGCAGGGCAACCACTTCGCCAGCCTGCAGGTCTGGCAGTTCCGTGGGCAGATATTCGGCAAAATCTGCTCCGCCGCTGCGATAGTTGACCCCTCCCGCGCCATCGCCATCGATGGCGCCGACCGCCGTGGTGCCGCCCACGCCGTCCGATCCGAAAAACACAATGAAATCATTCAATGTGCCTGGATCCTGATTATTGAGCACCAGATGCAGAGCATCACTGCGGGAATCTATACTGGTATTCTGGATGCGCGTTACCGCGGAGGTATTGTGGCTGCCAACCACGTGCAGCTGATACCCTGGCGCATTGGTGCCGATGCCCACGCCACCGTTGGCGCGGATAAGGAACTGGTCAGGCCCCGTGGATGAAAAATCCGCATTGGTGCTATCCGCCCAGATAAAGGTACCTTCATCGCCATCGGAGTCGCCTCCACCCACCTGGCCAGCATCGCGCACCTTGGCTCGACGGCCCGCGGCAAAACTGTAGTCCCCACCCGCTGCATTGCTTGAACCTCCTGGAACCGTCGAGCGATTGCCAGAAGCGGTATTAAAGCTCCCACCACCGACCGTGGCTCTGGTAGCACTAGCAGTGTTGTCGTATCCACCGCCAACCGTGGCGCTGAAGCCGCTGGCTGTATTTTTGTTTCCACCACCAACCGTGGCGCTGTTGCCACTGGCAGTGTTGTGGTATCCACCACTCACCGTGCTACTCCCTGCACTGGCATGATTCCCATTGCCGCCGGAAACTGTCGAATAGTCTCCCGTGGCCTGATTCACGCATGGCTGAGTGCCATCGCCACAGTCGGTAACAGATGGGTTGCCTCCACCACCCGCGACAGTTGCGCCAGGCGCTGAAGTCACGTTGAACGACGCCCCCGCCTGAATTTCCGGGGCATGGATACCGGCATTCGTATAGGTATTGTCTTTGACCGTGACCACTGTTTTATTATTGACCTTGACAGTGAATGGCTGAGCATTCATCGTGCCGATGAAGTCACCACTACCGGCCATATTGCCCCCCAGCTCCCAGGCCGGTGGCGCAATGGTGTCATCATCGACCTCACAGACAACCGCGCCGGTGGATGAGATGGAGCGGATGGCCTGTCCCTGGGGACAAATACCCAATACCCGGCGCTGCACCGTAGCGGTATCCACGCTCAGGGTAACGTCCCCCGAGACACCGCCGCCACTGAGCCCGGTGCCAGCATTGACGGCGGTGATGTCGCCACTCCCACCTGTCCCTGTATCATCCGCCGCGCAGGCCCAGGCGCTGCCATTCCACTTGGCCACTTCACCGCTGCTGCAGCTCAGTCCCGCCAGGGTGTCGGCATCACCATCGAGCAGGTCGGCGGGAACATTCATGAAATTGCTCCAGTCCAGGTAATGACTGCTGTCCTGGCCATCCAACAGATCGGCGTCCAGGCCCGAACCCGCACCATCGAGCTGGCTATACAGGGTTTCTTCCAGGCCCCTGACCAGGAACACCGCCATCTGCGCCCGGGTGACCAAATCCTCCGGGCAGTAACTGTTGCCGCCGCAGCCCTGGGTGATGTTCAGGTTGGCGAACTCTTCGATAAAGCCACAGGCCCAGTGAGTATCGGGCACGTCGTCGAACAGGGTGCCCGTGCAGACATAGGTTGCTGCCTCCACAAAGGCTTCATAGTCTCCAGAGACCGGCATCTCCGCCAGAGCGTCGCCGCCTGCCCAGACTCCCGCCAGCAGCAGGGGCAGTAGGCGCTTTTTGAATACAGTTTTGTTTTTCATGATTGCATCCTCCAAATGGTTGTCAGGTATTGCCCGCTTTTCATTCCAGGGCTTCTCTCTTCTGTTTCACGTTATCGCCCGACCCATTGGCGCAAAGCCTGCAGACCGGCCTCATTCATCACAGCCATCATCCTCGACGACTGCCTCGCCGGTATTCCCATCACGCACCACAGTCCCCCGGTCATCGGTAATCACGGTGCTGGTGAACATCATGGAATCGATACGGTCGAAGTGTTCATCCATGGCCTGGGAGACATCTGAACGCTTGAGGTTGTGATAAATAAAAATCCGGCCACGAGCCTCTTCCCGGCGTTGCGCCTCCATGGGATTGAAAAG
>Ga0256832_1002468_pt1 | contig 12639 bp, 6 predicted proteins | sample 134614metaG_FD_190534 | JGI IMG/M metagenome (GOLD analysis project Ga0256832, IMG submission 190534) | Hydrothermal vent microbial communities from Lau Basin, Pacific Ocean - 134-614 | ecosystem: Environmental > Aquatic > Marine > Hydrothermal vents | place: Pacific Ocean: Lau Basin | collected... | reverse complement strand
TTTCAACTGTAGACAATGTGCTTTTTTGCCAGAAGGACGCCTTTTTGTGTGCAGCCCTTGGCACAAGAATTGACATTGCCTTTACAAAGAGGTTTGGAACAGGGCTTTTCGGAGGTGAAGGGTTTATTTTAGAGCGCCTTGAAGGAGACGGCATGGCCTTTATCCACGCAGGGGGTGCAGTGGTTCAAAAGGAGCTCAGTGGCGAGACACTCAGGGTGGATACCGGATGCCTGGTGGCCTTTACAGGCGGGATCGACTATTCAATTGAGAGGGCAGGGAGCCTTAAATCCATGTTTTTTGGTGGCGAAGGCCTTTTTCTGGCCACCTTGAAAGGTTATGGCAGGGTTTTTCTCCAAAGCCTGCCCTTTTCAAGGCTTGCAGATCGTATTCTTAGAAATTCCCCAAGCGCAGGGGGCAAGAGCACAGGGGAAGGCTCTGTCCTTGGCGCCCTTGGCAATCTGCTTGACGGGGACAATAGGTAAAGAAGTTTGCAAAAAGAGGGAATTTAATCAGGTTTGGCATGTTAAAAAGGATATTTAACGAAATAGTCAAGGAGGAGACAGGCCCGTTTCTTCCCTTTGATGGTGCCTGCTTTGACCCAGTTGATACCAAAGCAGATGTAATGGGCCTTTTCAACGATCTGAGGCTCCATCTGGGCCACTTTCGCCAGGTTACAGAGGAGAATCCGTTTGCAAACCCGATTTTACTCCTGGCAGTCTACATTGCCCGCTGGGTTGAAAAGGGAGACTTGACCTTTTCAGCCCTTGAACAGCTCATTCAGTTTCTTGACAGCAGGGCCTTTGTAGCCAGGGCCGAGCGGCTTAACAGGTATGTGGGGCAGGTTGACCCTGTGGAAAATCTCAAAAGCATGGAGAGGTTCTTAAGGGGCCTGTGTGGCGTGGATGGCAAAAAGGCCCGGGATTTTTGCGCCTTTGCCCAAAAGGTGTCAGAAGAGATATTCGGAATCGTAGTTACTGCGCATCCAACCTTCTCTCTCAGGGAAGAGCTCCTCAGGACCCTGGCTGAGCTAGCAAGCGGTCGAAACATGGCAGGGGCCCAGCTTACTGAGGGGCAGGTCCGGGAGCTTCTTTTAAAGGCCCTAAGAAGTGAACACCTTTCAGACCCAGATATAGATCTTGAAAAGGAGCACCGCCTGGCCCTTGAGGCCATAGAGAATGTGCAAAGGGCCCTGGGAAGGTTTTATGACCTGCTTTTTCGCCTGGCTGCCGATCTTTTTCCAGATGAGTGGTGGAATCTGAATCCCAAAATCTTGACCCTGGCCTCCTGGGTGGGCTATGACCTGGATGGAAGGCGTGACATTGCCTGGCCGCACACCTTTGGATTCAGGCTTGAGGAACGAAAACTCGCCCTGGAAAAATATTCAAGAAGTATCCAGACAGTAATAGATCTTTGCCCAATTGAGGAGGAAAGTGAGGCCCTAAGGGGCGTTCTCGCAAGGATATTACGTCTCCTTACTGAGAATTTTTCATATCTCCAGGAGGAAATAGACGTATTCAAGGAAATTTCCCTGAAAAGGGCAAAGGACCTTGAGAGGCTTAAAAATATCTCAAAAAAGATGTACAGAAGGCTCTCCCAGAGGCTCACACGACCGGGCCAGCTGGTGAAGCTTGTGGACGAGGCCGTGGCCCTATCGTCAAATTACCCTGAGATACGCCACCGCCTTTGCATACTAAGGGCCGAGATTGCCAACTTCGGACTGGGAGTTTCCCATATACACGTACGTTTAAATGCAAAGCAGATACACAACGCCATAAGAAGCCTCATAGGCATGGAGACTGACCCTGAAGATCCCAGTAGCAAAAAGACCTATTTAAAGGCCTTGGACGGGCTTCTTTCTGGAGTGAGGCCTGTGAGCATAAACTTTGGCTCCATCATGGCAGAGAGAACAACGGCAAAGCGCCTCTTCATGCTTGTTGCCCAGATGTTAAAGTATGCAGATTCTGAAACCCCCATACGTTTTCTCATAGCCGAGACTGAAAGTCCCTTTACATGCCTTGCAGCCCTTTACTTTGCAAGGCTCTTTGGCGTAGATGATCGCATAGACATCTCCCCTCTTTTTGAGACTCCAAGGGCATTGGCAAAGGGGGCTACCATAGTGGACGAGCTGCTATCAAACCCCTTCTACAAGGACTATGTCAAAAAAAGGGAAAGGCTTTGCATCCAGACGGGTTTTTCAGATGCAGGAAGACATCTTGGACAGGCAGCGGCATCCTTTGCAATAGAAAGCCTGAGGCGTCGTCTGGCCACTATCATTGAGAAACACGGACTTTCCGACATAGAGCTTGTCATCTTCAATACCCACGGAGAGTCCATTGGCCGTGGTGCGCACCCGGCTGATTTTCATTCCCGTCTTGCCTACGTAATGTCGCCAAAAAGCAGGGCGGAGCTCAAAAGGGGCGGGGCGCGGCTAAAGGAAGAGCTTTCCTTCCAGGGTGGAGACGGCTATGTCTACTTTATGAACCCCAGCCTTGCCCTTGCCGTCATTGCCAGGTTGCTAGAGTTTGCCTCAGAAGACTCAACAGATGATGACCCCTTTTACAAGGAGCTCGACTACGTGTTCGAGTTTTTTGCAACCATTCGCCAGTTCAATGAACGCATTATGGCAGACCCGGACTATGGGGTTCTGTTAAACGAATACGGAAAGTACCTTCTTTACCCAACCGGCTCAAGGGCCGTGAAGAGGGAGTTTGAGATAAAGAAGGTGGTGACTGTATCTGCAGCACAGATAAGGGCCATCCCCCAAAATGCAATACTTCATCAGCTGGGCCTTCTTGCGAACACCATCGGTGGGGTAGGTCAGGCAATTAAGAAAAACCCCGAGCAGTTTTCATGCCTCCAGCAGAAATCGGACAGGTTCAACCTGCTTCTATCCATTGCGGAATATGGCCTGTCATTTTCTGATTTCTACGCATTTTCAGGATATTTACACATCATTGATCCGGGTTTTTGGCTCATGGCTGCTGCCAAGGCGTCAAACCACCAGCATGCAAATGAGCTTATACAGGTGGCAGATTTTCTTGAGCATTCCGTAAGACATGCAGACTTTGCCAGGGTGGGTAGGGTCTTTTACAGGGATCTTTTGGATCTTACAGAGGTTATGGATGAGCTTCATTGTAACGAAGGCCACAGGGAGGCCTTCCCCTATTCCAGGGAAGGATTGTGGATGGATACGGAAATGCGGGATCACCTGGAAATCCTTCACGCCGTACGCCTCAGCCTGATCCATCAGATATTCATGCTTGCGGTGCAGGTTCCTGAGTTCAGTCCCCAGGCAGGAATAACCAGGGAAGAGGTCATCGAAAGGATTCTTCATCTGGATGTTGAAAGCGCTGTGGCTGTGCTGAAAAAGATTTTTCCACTACTGGAATCAACCGAGGAGACACAGGATTTTGGTGAAAGGGCAACATACCAGACAGAGCAGTATCTGGGTTACTTTCAGGAACACCAAAATATCTTTAATCCCTTAAGGGCCCTTTACAGGCTTACTCAGCGCATTAGTGGAGGAAATACCCACATCATAGGGGCCTTTGGATAAATTTGAGCCAAAACTTGAAAGAGGAAGCAGAGCAATTGAAAAATGTCCCAAATTAAAGACCTGATTATAAAACTGGCCACCCAGTTCATAAACATACCTGCTGATAGCATTGATGAACACATTCATGAGACCCTTGGCATGGCGGGAACATACCTGGGAATGGACCGGGCATATCTATTCGAATACGACCTCGAAAAGGGCACCATGACCAATACCTACGAATGGTGCGGTGAGGGTATCAAGCCATTTAAGGACCAGCTTCAGAACATTCCGTTGAGTTCCTATCCAAAATGGATTGCTCAACACTTTGCCGGAGAGATCATCAGGATTCCGTCCGTGAAGGATCTTTCCCATGGAAATCTTAAGAAGACCCTTGAAATGCAGGGGATAAAATCCCTCATCACTGTTCCGCTCATAGACCACGGGAAATGTCTGGGTTTTGTGGGCTTTGATGCAGTGAGAAGGGAGATAGACTGGAATGAAGACCATGTCTGTCTAGCCAAGATGATTGCGGAGATATACCGCAATGTCATAAAAAGACGGAACATGGAAAAGAGGCTGGTAGCCACCCAAAGGCAATATGAGGAGCTGGTAGAGGGCATCCCCGTTGGTCTTTACAGGAGAAAGCCCGGCCCAGGGGGAGAATTTATAATGGTCAACAAGGCCCTTGCCCGTATATTGGGTTTTGAGAGCAAGGAGGAACTTATTGGTGTAAAGATTGCCAGGTTCTGTGTAGACATGGAGCGCATGAAACAGTGTGCAGCCGAGCTTGCATTGACAGGCGAGATAAAGGAAAAGGAGGTGCGTTTTTCAAGAAGGGACGGGAAAATTTTCTGGGCGGCCATTTCTGCCAAGGAATACGTAGATGAGGCTGGAAATCCCGTCTACATTGAAGGGCTTGTTCAAGACATAAGCGACAGGAAGAAGGAGGAGGAAGAGAAGGAGAGGCTTAGAGGCCAGCTTCAGCAGGCCCAGAGGCTTGAATCCATTGGGCGTCTTGCAGGTGGTGTGGCCCACGATTTCAACAACCTTCTAGTTCCGATACTTGGCTACAGCGAGCTTCTTCTTGAGATGGCTGGTGATGATGAAAGGCTCAGACGCTATGTCTCGCCCATAAAGGAGGCTGGAGAGAAGGCCAGGGACATTGTCCGCCAGCTTCTTGCCTTTGGAAGGAAGCAGGAGCTCGAAAAGACCCCTGTGGAGCTAAATGAGCACGTTTCAAAATTCAGGAAGTTTCTGGTCCATACCCTCAGGGATGACATAGAGGTGGTGGTAAAAAATTACAGCAATCCCATTGTAGTGGAATGCGACGTGCGTCAGCTTGACCAGGTCCTTCTTAATCTTGCAATAAATGCCCAGGATGCTATGCCAGACGGTGGAAGGCTGGAGATAACAACAGGTGTGAAAAAGTTGGACAAAACAGTGGAAGGGTTTGGCTCCTTTCTTCACCCAGGAGCCTATGCGGTTGTGACCATAAGGGATACAGGTGTGGGAATGGATAGCAAAACCCAGGAGCAGATATTTGAGCCTTTTTTTACTACAAAATCCATGGAGAAAGGTACTGGGCTTGGGCTGGCAATGGCCTATGGCATTGTCCAGCAGCACGGTGGAAACATAAGGGTTGAGAGCCGGCCAGGTGAGGGATCAACTTTTCAGATTTTCCTGCCGCTTTTTTCAGGAAAAATAGAGTCTGGAGGCTACCATTCTTCCTCTAGTGGGTCTACTAAGGGTGGTGGGACCATACTGATTGTCGAGGATGAACCTGCTGTAAGGGATTTTGTGGCTCATGCCCTCGGAAAAGACGGATATAAAGTAATCAAGGCAGGCGCTTACAAGGATGTGGTGGAGATATTGGAGTCCATGGGTGAGCCTCCAGATTTACTCCTTACAGATGTTATAATGCCTGGTGTTAATGGCATTGAAATGTACAGACGCCTCAAAAAGGATTATCCATCACTCAAGGTACTCTACATGTCTGGAAATGCCCCGGAAACTGTTCATCTTGAGGAGGAAGAGAATTTTCTCCAAAAGCCCTTTTCGGTAAAAGACCTCAGAGAGAGGATACGTGCGGTGCTTGATGAGAAAGATGTGGAGAACAGATTAAACGCTGGTTCTATGGGGCTGCTTCAATAGGAGTTTTTTGTTCTTTTCTTTTGCTCGTCCAAAAGAAAGAACCAAAGAAAAGGGCGCCCCGTTGCCGCTTTTTCCTGCGCGTGGAAGCAACAGGCCCTGGCGGCGTCCATGCCGCCACCCCTTCGGGGCCTGACCTGGCCTGTCACTCCCATGCTCGGCGCGGCAAAAGGGGTGAAAAAGCATCTGCTGGTTTCATGGTCAGCGCAAAGCCAGACTATGGTTCAGAGCCAAGCAGGGGGTTATTTGTAATGAAGAAACAATACCTTCTGGCTAGCTCACGGGAGAAATGGATTGTTTCCTGAGCCTTATGGAGGCAGGGGTGACCTCAACGAGTTCGTCGTCGTTTACGTAGGAGATGCAATCCTCAAGGCTCATCTCCACCGGAGGGGTGAGAATGACAGCCTCGTCTGATCCTGCAGCCCGCATATTGGTAAGCTTTTTCCCCTTTGCAGGGTTCACCACAAGGTCCTGGGGGCGGCAGTGCTCTCCAATTATCTGCCCCTTGTAGAGCTCCTGGCCAGGGCGGATAAAGAGTTTCCCGCGTTCCTGCAGGTTGAAGAGGGCGTAGGCCACACTTGTGCAGTTTTCCTTGACCACCAGCACGCCGTTTACCCGGTTTTGTATCTCACCAGCGTAGTCTCCCCAGTGGGAGAAGACGTAGTTCATGACCCCCATGCCCCTGGTGTCTGAAAGAAACTGGGAGCGGTAGCCAAGGAGGCCTCTTGTGGGGACGATGAATTTCATCCTCACCATGCCGTTTTTCACCTCCATGTCCTTCATGACGCCCTTTAGTCTCCCAAGCTTTTCTATGACCACGCCCTGGTAACGCTCATCCACATCAACTGTAAGCTCTTCAAAGGGCTCAAGAAGCCTGCCTTCCTCCTCCCTCATGATGACCCTTGGGCGCGTAACCTGGAACTCGTAGCCCTCACGCCTCATCTTCTCTATCAGAATGGAAAGATGAAGTTCACCCCTGCCTGAGACCTTGAAGCCGGCAGAGTCAGAAAGGGGTTCCACCCTCAGGGCCACATCTGCCAGGGTCTCTCTTTTAAGCCTCTCCTCCAGGTGTCGGGAGGTGACAAATTTGCCCTCCTTTCCTGCAAAGGGGGCATCGTTTGGGATAAAGTTCATGGAGATGGTTGGTGGGTCTATCTCAATAAGGGGAAGGGGCGAAGGGTTTTCAGGGTCCGTAAAGGTTACACCCACGGTTACATCCTCCATGCCCGCAACGGCCACAATGTCGCCAGTAGAGGCCTTTTCCAGGGGAACCTGCCTGTTCCCCTCAAAACCAAATATCTTGGTTATCCTGACAGGGCTTATGGAGCCGTCCCTTCTGGCAACAACCACAGAGTCTTTTATTGAAAGGGTCCCGTTTGAGAGCTTCCCAATCCCGAGCCTGCCTAAATAGGGCGAGTAGTCAACCGTGTTTATCTGAAGCTGAAGGGGGTGCTCTGGGCTACCCGAAGGGGGTGGGACGTGGCGGATTATCATCTCGGAAACAAGCTCCATGCCCTTACCTGCTTCAGGCCTCTCCTCTGGTTCCCTGAGCATGTAACCCTCCTTGGCAGAGCCGTAAATCACCGGGAAATCAAGGATGTGGTCTGGGGCGTCAAGCCTCGCCAGCAGGTCAAAGACCTGATCCACGCACCAGTGGCAGCGGGCTGCCTCCTTGTCTATCTTGTTTACCACAAGGAGGATGGGAAGGTTTGCCTTAAGGGCCTTTTTCACCACGAAGAAGGTCTGAGGCATGGGGCCTTCCTGGGCATCCACAAGAAGTAGCGCACCGTCGGCCATGCGCAGTACTCGCTCCACCTGCCCGCCAAAATCTGCATGTCCTGGCGTGTCGATTATGTTGATCCTGTATTTTCCGTGGGTATAGGATCCGTTCTTGGAGGCAATGGTGATGCCCCTTTCACGTTCAAGGTCCATGGAGTCCATGAGCCGCTCCTTTACCTGCTGATTCTTGCGGAACATGCCGCTTGAGCGGAAAAGCTGGTCCACAAGGGTGGTCTTTCCGTGGTCAACGTGTGCGATTATTGCCACATTTCTTAAATATTTCTGTTCTGTCATCTATACTCCTTTGTGAAAAGAACCCTTTAAGGGCCGTTTTAAAGGCCGCTTTCCCCTTGCACAGTCCATAAGCCAGCTTTTAACTTCGGACAGATGATTCTCAACTGCTTTTTTAAAGGGATTTTAAGCTGAGAATGGAGCCTGGGGAGATGTTTACGCCTTGCGGCATGGAATATTAAACCAGGCTCCAGGAAAGGCAAGGTATTAAACTGTTTTTTTATTTTGGGTTTTGCGCTTAGTAAAGAGTAAAGGGGTTAAGGTAAATGGACGGGAAAAAGGAAAGGCTCTGCCAAATAGGTGGCGTTAGCGTTCAAATAAGGAGAAAACCTATAAAGAACCTTTATATCCGCATTTTGCCCCCAAATGGACATGTTGTTGTAACCGCCCCTGAAGCCGTTACATTTGGTCACATAGAGGCCTTTGTTAAAAAAAGGCTTTCCTGGATAAGGAGGCAGAAAAGGCACGTGGAGCGTTCCGTCGTGCCCCTTATCCCTCGCTTGGAAAACGGCAGAACACTTGAATATCTTGGTAGGTCCTACACCCTTATGATAAGGCTTAGCAGGCAGGCTTCCATTTCAAGTGAGGGTTCAAGGCTCATCTTCTTGGTGCCGGAGGAGTGTGAGGAGGGCCTTTTGGTTTCCATGCTGCTTGAGTGGTACGCTCTTGGGCTAAGGAAGGTGGCCTCAGCTGTTATTGAGCGCTATGAAAGCAGGATCGGGAAAAGGGTGAGAAGGCTTCGAATACGGGTCATGAAAAGCAGGTGGGGAAGCTGTAGCGCCTCCCGGGCTGCAATCACCTTGAACCTTGACCTTGCAAGGCTGCGCAAGGAACTTATCGAGTATGTCACTGTGCATGAGATGGCCCACTTGGTTAGAGCAAATCACGGTTCGGGGTTCAAGGCCTTAATGGATGGCCTGATCCCTGGCTGGAGGCTCCTTGACAGGGAACTTGGAGGCCTTTCCCCGGTCCTTTGCTACTTGCAGAAACAGCCAGAAAAGGCCAGGCGGTGACTATGCTTTTATCTCTTTTTCATGATGCCGGCCCTATCCGTGCCTTTATTGCCTTGTAGGCGATCTGTCCGGAGACCGGGCAGCGGCTGTCAATGTCTGTCAGGAAGTTCACTGTCTTGAAATCACAACTCTTTTCGACAAAGGGAATGCCCCTCCCAAATGTGTTGGGAATAAAGATGGTGTCCGGCCTAATGGATTCCGTGACATTTGCTACTGCAAGGCATGAGCCCTTGGGGCTTTCAACCTTTATCTTTTGTCCGTGGCGGATGCCTGCCTTTTTTGCTGTGTCCGGATGAATCCAGCATTCCTGGCACGGGGCGTGTTTGTGAAGCATCTGTACCCAGTGGCAGGTATGGCCCATTATGGACTCAGACGGCCTTCCTGTGGTAAGGATCAAGGGGAAGGAGGCCTCCTTTCCCCTTTCTTTTTTGAGCTCGGCCTTGAACATAAAGGTCTTCCCCTTTTGAAAGGGGCAGGGCACAGGCCTCTTGGAAAACTTAACGGTTTTTGTGCCAAGTGTTGTTAGGGCCTTGTCCGAGTAGAAGTCTGGAAAGACAGAAAGGCCGAGGGAGGAAAACATATCCTCTACTGATTTAGTCCAGAACTCCACCTTCCCGGAAGGGGTAGGGAATTTCTTGTCAAGAAAAAGGCTGCCCCGCTCCTTGATTTTTCCGTTTTTGACGCTAATTGGGGCGCAAAGTGCATTATCCTTTTTTGAGGTGAAGTTAGCCACGGTGTAGCCTCTTTTTTTGCCGCAAAGGTCCTGCAAAAAGACAGGGTCCTTGAGGCTGTCTGTAAAGATATCTCCAAAGCCAAGCCTTTTTCCAAGCTCGATCCACCACCACCTGTCGGGCCTGGCTTCACCAGGCGCATCCACAAGCTTCGGGCACCATACGAACCTGCTTTCGTCAGAAACCGGGGAAAGCCCTCCTGCCTCTATCCAAAAGGCAGCAGGCAGCATGAAATCGAAATAGCGGGTGCCTATGTTTGGGACGATCTCGTTGGTCACACTTAGATCAAGCTTTCCAATGAGCCTCCTAAGCCTGCGCTGCTCTGGCCACTGGACTGCCGGTGTGCCCGTTGAGATAAGGGCCCTTAACTTATATGGGTAGGAAGGGTTCTCAAGGGACTCAAGCCACATTACGGGATTTTTCCCGAGCTCCCTTCTTGCCTTTGGGATTTTTTCCTTGGGAAGTGGAAGAGAGCCAATCTTAAAGGCCCCGTTGTTGAGGCAGGCATAGCCGTTTCCCTTCCTTCCGTATCTTCCCGTCATTGCCGCAAGAAGGGAAAATGTCCTGTGAGTATGGACTGCATTTACATGATGGCTTATACCTGCATTTGCTACCATTATGAGCCTTTCTGAGCGGGCAAGGAGAAGCCCAAGACGTTCTATCTCACTTTCAGGTATGCCTGTGATCCTTTCTGCCCATTTAAGGGTGAAGGGGCCTTCCAAGAGAAATTTCTTATACTTTTCAAAGCCAACAGAGTGATTTTTCAGAAAGTCCCTGTCCGTAAGATTTCCTTCCACCAGGAACCTTCCAAGGGCAAGCCCAAGGGCAAGATCGGTTCCAGGCCTTATGGCAAGGTGCCAGTTGGCAGCCTCTGCCGTCTCAGACCTTCGAGGGTCAATGACAGTTATGTTGCACCCGCCTGACTTTTGAAGCATCCTGAGGCGTCTGAACACCACGGGCTTTGTTGCTGCCATGTTCGAGCCCAAAAGGACGTAGTCTTTGGCAGAAAAAAAGTCATCCTCCGTGTACACCCATGGCGTGTTTCTGGTGCCAACCACGGTTTCGGTGCCTATCTTTCCGGAATAGTTGCAAAAGGGCCCAGTCTTTTCCCAGTTTCTCGTGCCAAATAGCCTGCAAAGGGCCTTGCTTATGTACCTTGCATCAAGGGCGCTCCTGCCAGATGCCCAGACCCCGAGGGCCTCTCCCCCGTACCTCTTTTTTATTTCAAGGAGCCTGTGACCAATCTCGTCAAGGGCCTCATCCCAGTCTATCTCCACAAGTTTCGCCTCATCTCCCCTCCCAGCGACCCTCTTTAAGGGTCTTTTGAGCCTGTAGCTGCTCCTTAAAAGCTCAAGGCTCCCAAGGGGTTTCATGCATATCATGCCCCTTGTCAAGGGATCGTCAGGGTTTCCTGTTACGTGGACCGCCTTGTTGTCCTTTACATATACGATCATGCTGCAGCCGCACTGACACCACATGCAGCCTGTTACGTGTTTTTCACAGCCCTTTAAGAGGGCTGAAGATACAAGGGCCCTCGCCTCCTTGTAGGAAAGGCATGGCAGGATCGCGCCAGAGGCCCCTGCCATAAGGGCAAGCTTTAAGAGTCGTCTTCTTGATACTTTCAAGGTCGCCTCCCGGATGCCTTTTGATAAAAAAATGAACGAATTGAGAATAGTAGATTTAAATTTTGATTATGTCTAATAGATATTTTCTATTATTAATTCGTTTCCATAAGTTTTAGAAATGTAGGTTAAGACGCAGTCATTAAATGCTTAAGGCAAGGTTATTATAGGTTATAGCAATGAATATAAGTGTTTTTGTCGATATTTTTTCTTTGAATGCGCAGGGGCATTTTGTTAACATCGTGGGAAAAATTTCCAGGAGGCCCAGGTGTTAACGAAATATCGTTTAAATCTTATTGTACTAACGCTTTTGGCCGTTTTCTGCGTCTTGCCGTGCCAGGCAGGGCAGGAGGTGTCGGGAACGGTTACATTTTCCTTGGATCTATCCGGGCACGGCTCTAGCAAAGAGGCAAGGCTCTGGATGCCTTATCCCGCATCGGACAGGTATCAGAAAATAGAAAATCTCAGGTTTTCCGGCACCCAGAGTTATTTGGGCATCCACACGGACAGCAAATATCAAAGGCTCATAATATTTGCCAAATGGGCAAAGGGTGTTAAGGAGCGCAGGCTTACCGTTTCGTTCCACGTAAAAAGACTTGAGAGACTCGATAAGGACCTTCCTGAAAAGGAGCCCTGCTGGGACAGGAGCCTGTTTCAAGATTATTTAAGACTAAACCCTGCTTCTTTAAAGGCTGAAAAACGCCTTAAGAAGCTTGCGGAAAAGATTGTTTCAGGAAGGACAGGCATTCAGGAAAAGGCCATGGCCACTTATGACTGGGTGATAAGGAACATGCAAAGAAAGCCAGAGACCTGTTACTGCGGTGATGGGGATGTCTCTGCCCTTCTTTCTAAGCTCAGGGGAAACTGTGTGGACATCCACTCGGTATTCGTTTCCCTTTTAAGGGCGGTAGGAGTGCCTGCAAGGGAGGTATTTGGAATCAGGCTTTCAAAAGGACGTGGCACAGGGGACATAACCAAGTCCCAGCACTGCTGGGCGGAGTACTACCTGCCTGGATACGGCTGGGTGGTCATGGACCCAGCGGATGTCCTGAAGATGACGCTTGTTGAGGGACTTGAGCCGGATTCTGACAAGGCCCGCTCCTATTTCCGTTATTACATGGGTGGAGTAGACGCCTACAGGTTACGTTTTGGTATCGGAAGGGACATTGTGCTGAACCCTCCATCTTCTTCAGGGCCGGTTAACTATCTTATGTATCCCTACGCTGAGGTGGGAGGGCGCCTCCTCGATTTTAAGAATCCCAAGGGATTTTCCTACAGGATAACATTCGCCCCTGACAACCCCCGAAACCATAAGGGGCAGAAGAGATAATGGAATTCAGGCACCTTGAGGTATTCATGGCCGTCTGGCAGACAGGAAGCATCACCCAGGCGGCCAAGGCCATTAATCTCACCCAGCCTACAGTGAGCGCTCACCTGAAGGCCCTTGAGGAAAGGGTGGGAGTGAGGCTCTTTGACAGGGCAGGCAGGGCAGTGACTCCAACCGCAGCAGGCAGGCG
>Ga0256832_1002467_pt1 | contig 12642 bp, 11 predicted proteins | sample 134614metaG_FD_190534 | JGI IMG/M metagenome (GOLD analysis project Ga0256832, IMG submission 190534) | Hydrothermal vent microbial communities from Lau Basin, Pacific Ocean - 134-614 | ecosystem: Environmental > Aquatic > Marine > Hydrothermal vents | place: Pacific Ocean: Lau Basin | collected... | reverse complement strand
CCCGGGTTCGGCAAGGAGGCAGGCTGATGGCGCGCACGGGAGCGGAGTACATCGAGGCCCTGAGGACCAACCCCCCGAACCTCTGGCTCAAGGGGGAGCGGGTCGAGGACCCCACCACCCACCCGGCCTTCGCCGGGGCGGTGCGTTCGATGGCGGCGCTCTACGACCTCCAGCACGACCCGGCCTGGCGGGAAGTGCTCACCTACCCTTCGCCGAAGACCGGCCAGCGGGTGGGGATGAGCTTTCGCGAGGCCAAAAGCCGGGAGGACCTGGAAAAGCGGGCGGCCGCCTACAAGGCCTGGGCCGATCGCACCCTGGGGCTCATGGGCCGCACCCCCGACTATCTGAACGCGGCCCTCACCGCCTACGCCCAGGCTTCGGAGTTCTTCGCTCAGGGCGACCCCAAGTTCGCCGAGAACGTTCGCAACTACTACGAGTTCGTTCGCGAGCACGACCTCTGCACCACCCACGCCCTCACCAATCCCCAGGTGAACCGGGCCAAGGGGCCGGCGGAGCAGCCCGACCCGTACATCCCGGTGGGGGTGGTGCGGGAGACGAAGGAAGGGGTGATCGTCCGCGGCGCCCGGATGCTCGCCACCCAGCCGGTGGCCGACGAGATCCTGGTCTTCCCTTCCACGGTGCTCAAAAGCGAGCCGGGAGCGGAACGCTACGCCCTCGCCTTCGCCCTGCCCACCAACACCCCGGGGCTCCACTTCGTCTGCCGCGAGCCGCTTGCCGGCGACTCCCCCTTCGACCACCCGGTCTCCTCGCGCTTCGAGGAGATGGACGCGATGGCGATCTTCGACGACGTGCTGGTGCCCTGGGAGCGGATCTTCATCCTGGGCTCGGTGGAGCTTACCAACCGGGCCTACGCCGACACCGGGGCCCTCCACCACATGGCCCACCAGGTGGTGGTCCACAAGGTGGCCAAGACCGAGGCCTTCCTCGGGCTGGTGGCGCTGATCGCCGAGGGCATCGGGGCCGACCGGTTCGGCCACGTGCAGGAGAAGATCGCCGAGGTGATCGTCTACCTCGAGGCGATGCGGGCGTTCTGGAAGGCGGCCGAGGCCGAGGGGCACCAAAACGACTACGGCGTCTTCGTGCCCAGCCGGGCCAAGCTCGACGGCGCCCGCAACCTCTACCCCCGGCTCTACCCCCGGATCCGCGAGATCGTTCAGCAGATCGGCGCCGGCGGCCTGATCCTCCTGCCCTCGGAGCGGGACTTCGAGGGGCCGCTCCAGGAGGCGATGGAGAAGTACATGCAGGGGAGGAACCTCGAAGCCCGAAAGAAGGCCCAGCTCTTCCGCCTCGCCTGGGACATGACGCTCTCCGGGTTCGGCGCCCGGCAGGAGCTCTACGAGCGCTTTTTCTTCGGGGACCCGGTGCGGATGTACCGGGCCCTCTTCGAGGTCTACGATAAGGAACCTTACAAGGCAAAGATCCGCCGGTTCCTGGGATGGGAGGGCTAGATGCGGCCGGAGGTGGTACGGATCGGGCAGATCGGGTTGTACGTGAGGGACCTCGAGGCCTCCCGGGCCTTCTACGAGGGGCTGCTCGGCTTCGCCGTCGTCGCCGAGCGGCCGGGGGAGCTCTACCTCCGGGGCTACGAGGAACGGGCCTGGAGCCTCTTTTTGAAGGAGGCCCCCGAGCCCGGGGTCCTCTGGATCGGGTACAAGGTGGCCTCGGAAGCTGACCTCGACCGGGCCCTTGACCTCGCCCGCGAGCACGGCCTGCCCGCGCGGGAGGAGGAGGCCTTCGAGCGGCCCCGGATGGTCCGGATCCAGGACCCCTTCGGCTACCCGGTGGTCTTCTATTTCCGCGACCGAAAGCACGAGCGGTTGCTCCAGGCCTACCACCGTCACCGGGGCCCGGGGATCCTCCGGATCGACCACGCCAACGTCTTTGCTCCCCGGGTGGCCGACGCCCTGGCCTTCTACCGCGAGGCCCTTGGGTTCCGGCTCACGGAGTACACCGAGGACGACGGGGGCCGGATCTGGGCGGCCTGGGTCCACCGCAAGGGGAACGTTCACGACCTTGCCTTCACCAACGGGGAAGGGCCCCGGCTTCACCACTTCGCCTACTGGCTGCCCGACCCGATGAGCGTGATCCGGGCCGCCGACATCCTGGCCGGGGCGATGGCCACCGACCGGATCGAGCGGGGTCCGGGCCGCCACGGGATCTCGAACGCGATGTTCCTGTACCTGCGCGACCCCGACGGTCACCGGATCGAGCTCTACACCTCCGACTACCTCGCCGTGGACCCCGACCTGGAGCCGGTGCGGTGGAGCCTGAACGACCCCCGGAGGCAGACCCTCTGGGGGCACCGGACGCCGAGGAGCTGGTTTGTGGAGGGGAGCCGGGTCGAGGCGTTTGAGGGCGGTTTCGTGCCCACCGAGCCGCCGGAGCTCGAGGGCCTGCCGGAGCACGTGCTATGAGCGAGCGGGGTGTCGTGGGGGTGGTCGGCGCCGGCACCATGGGGCGGGGCATCGCCCAGGTGGCGGCGACGGCGGGGTTTGCCGTGCTGCTCTACGACGCCGTTCCCGGGGCCGTGGAGGCGGCCCTGGATCGGATCGGCGCCTCGCTCGCCCGGGCCCGGGAGCGGGGGCGGCTCGGCGAGGAACCCGAGGCCGTGCTCGGGAGGATCCGGCCGGTCGCCGACCTCGCCGGGCTCGAGCCCGCCGGCTGGGTCATCGAGGCGGTGCCGGAAGACCTCGAGCTCAAGCGGGAGCTCTTCGCCCGGCTCGGCGAACAAAACCCCCGCGCGGTCCTGGCCAGCAACACCTCGACCCTCTCGATCACCGCCCTGGCCCGGGGGGTGCCGGCGCCGGAGCGGGTGCTGGGGCTCCACTTCTTCAACCCCGCGCCCCGGATGCCGCTGGTCGAGGTCATCCCCGGGGCCGCCACCGACCCCGAGGTCCTGGGTCGGGCGGTAGCCTTCGTGCGCGATCTGGGCAAGGAGCCGGTGGTGGCCAAGGACCGGCCCGGCTTCATCGTGAACCGGATCGCCCGACCCTATTACGGCGAGGCCCTGGTGCTCGCCGGGGACGGGGTGCCCTTCGAGACCGTGGACCGGGTGATGCGGGGGCTTGGCTTCCCCATGGGCCCCTTTGAGCTGATGGACCTGATCGGGATCGACGTCAACTTCGCCGCCACCAAGAGCGTCTGGGAGCAGACCTTCCACCTGCCCCGCTACCGCCCCCATCCGCTGCAGGCCGAGCGGGTGGCCGCGGGCTGGCTGGGGCGGAAGACCGGGCGGGGCTTCTACACCTACCCCCGCGAGCCCGAGGCCGCCTCGGACCCGGCCGAGCCCCGGCCGCTCGCGGTGCACCTGGTGGGCGAGGGGGCCCTGGCCGGGGTCTTGGCCCGGCGGGTGCGGAGGGTGCCGCCGGCCGAGGCTGAGCTGGTCCTCGACCTGCGCCTCTCCCTCGGGGCCAAGAGCTATCCTCAAGAGGTTCCCCCGGGGCGGCCGGTGCTCACCCTGGCCTGGGGCCATTCGGCAAGCCGGGCTGTTTCCCGTTACGCCGGGGCCCGGGGGGTCTACGGCTTCTCGCTCGTTCCCCCCTACGCCGAGGGGCAGCCGATGGAGCTCTTCGCCCCCGAGGGCGAGGCGGTTCCGCCCTGGCTCGCCGGTTTCGCCCGGGCCCTGGGTTACGAGCCGGTCGTGCTTCCCGACCAGCCCGGGGGCGTGGGCTTTCGCATCCTGGCGCTGCTCGCGAACGAAGCCTTTTCGGCGCTCAGGGAGGGGCTCGCCGAGGCCGAGACTCTGGACCGGGCGATGGAGCTCGGCACCCGCTACCCGCGCGGGCCCCTGGCCTGGGCGCGGCTTTTCGGTCTCCCCGAGCTCGAGGCCGGCCTTCGAGGCCTGTACGCCGAGCTCGGGGAGGAACGGTATCGGCCGGATCCGCTGCTCGTGCGACGGGCGGCGGTCGGTACGTAGGAGGTGAGGGATATGCGGAAAGGTTTGGTTTGGCTGGGCGCGTTGGTCTTGTCGGTGGCCCTGGCCCAGGCCGAGGTGCGGATCGGCGTCACCCTCTCGGCCACGGGGCCGGCGGCCTCGCTCGGCATCCCGGAGAAGAACACCCTGCTCTTGATCGAGGCGGGCAAGCTCGACCGGATGCCCAAGGGGGCCAAGGTCCGGTTCTTCATCCTCGACGACGGCACCGACCCCACCGCGGCGGTAAAGAACACCCAGAAGCTGATCCAGGAGAACCGGGTCCACCTGATCATCGGCGGCACCACCAGCCCCAACTCGCTGGCGATGATCGATGCGGTGGCCGAGGCCGGGGTACCCTTCATCTCGCTGGCGGCGGCCAAGGCGATCGTCTCGCCGGTGGACGAGAAGCGCTACTGGGTCTTCAAGACGCCCCAGACCGACGAGCTGATGTCCCAGGCGGTGGTCCAGGACATGGTTGCCCGGGGGATCAAGACCGTCGCTTACCTGGGCTTCAACACCGCCTACGGCGAGGGCTGGGCCCGCGAGTTTGAGAAGGCCGCCAAGGCCGCCGGGCTCCGGGTGGTGGCCAGCGAGCGCTACTCCCCCAAGGACACCTCGGTCACCGGCCAGGTGCTGAAGATCCTCTCCCGGCGGCCGGACGCGGTGCTGATCGGGGCTGCCGGAACCCCCGCGGTCCTGCCCCAGCGCACCCTGGTGGAAAAGGGGTACAAGGGGCAGATCTACCAGACCCACGGGGTGGCGAACCCCGCCTTCCTCAAGGTGGGCGGGCGCTTCGTCGAGGGAACGCTGCTCCCCGCCGGCCCGATCCTGGTCGCCGCCCAGCTGCCCGACGCCTTCCCCTCGAAGCGGGTGGCGCTCACCTACATCGCCGCCTACGAGGCGGAGCACGGGGTGGGCAGCTACTCGACCTTCGGCGGCCACGCCTACGACGCCTGGCTGATCGCCAAGGGCGCCATCGAGCGGGCGCTGGAGAAGGCCAGCCCCGACGACCTCGCCGCCTTCCGCAAGGCGCTCCGCGACGCCATCGAGGAGACCCGGGGCGTGGTCGGTACCCACGGCGTCTTCAACCTGAGCCCCACCGACCACCTCGGCCTCAAGTTCGAGGACGCGGCGGTGATCGTCCGGGTCAAGGACGGGAAGTGGGTGCTCGAGCGTAGCTTCCGCTAGCCAACCGGCGAGGGCGGGCATGGACCCCTTGATCTTCGGCTTTCTCCTCTCCGACGGCCTGATCAGCGGGGCGCTTTACGCCCTGGTGGCGCTCGCGCTGGTCCTCGTCTTCGCGGTGACCCGGGTGATCCTCATCCCCATGGGCGAGTGGGTGGTCTTCGCCCCCCTAACCCAGGCGGTCCTGCTCGAGGGTCGGCTGCCGGCGACGGTCTGGCTCTCCGCCTTGCTGCTCCTGGTCTGGGCGGCGCTGGACCTCCGTCGGGGCCGGACCCCCCTCCTGCTCGCGCTTGCCGCCGCCCTTGTGGTGGCCGCGGGCTATCTCGGGCTCGCCGTGCCCGCCCTCGCGCCCCTGGTGGCGATTCTGGTGGTGCTGCCCCTCGGCCCCGCCACCTTCCGGCTTTTCTTCGAACCCCTCCCCGGGGCCACCGTACTCGTCTACCTGATCCTGGCGGTGGGACTCCACTTCGTCTACAAGGGCCTGGGCCTCGCCTTCTTCGGCCCCGAGCAGTTCGGTCTGCCGGCACTGCTTGCCGGCGAGGTCGCGGTGCTGGGTTTACCGGTCCCCTGGCAGGGGATCATGCTGGTGCTGGCCGCGGGGCTGCTGATGGCGTCGCTCTACCTCTTCTTCACCCGCTCCCTCTTCGGCAAGGCGCTGCGGGCGGCGGCGGTCAACCGGATCGGCGCCCGGCTCTCCGGGATCAGCGTGCGCGAGGCGGGGCGGGTAGCCTTCCTGCTGGCCACCGGGATCGGGGCCCTGGCCGGCGTGCTGGTGGCCCCGCTCTCGAACGCCAGCTACGAGATGGGGTTTTTGCTCGGCCTCAAGGGCTTCGTGGCCGCGATCGTCGCGGGGCTCTCCAGCTACCCGCTGGCGGTGGCCGGCGGGGTGCTGGTGGGATTGCTGGAGTCCTTCAGCTCGTTCTTCGCCAGCGCCTACAAGGAGGCGATCGTCTTCGCCCTGCTGCTCCCCGTGCTCGCCTGGCGCAGCGTGAGCTCGCTTGAGCTGGAGGAGGAGGAATGATCGCCCTGCTCCTCGCCCTGCTCCTGGCCCTGCCCTGGGTCCTGCCCCCTTTCTACCAGACGCTCTTCGTCTTCTACGCCATCGCCGCGCTGGTGGTGCTCGGGCTCCATCTGCTCACCGGGCTCGCGGGCCTCACCAGCTTCGGGCAGGCCGCCTTCATGGGGGTGGCCGGCTACACCAGCGCGCTGCTCGCGCTCCGGGCCGGGGCCTCGCCCTGGGTGGGGCTTCTTGCCGGGCTGGCGGCGACCTTCCTCTTTGCCCTGGTGCTGGGCCTGCTCACCGTCCGGCTCAAGGGGCACTACCTCCCGCTCGCCACCATCGCCTGGCAGGTGGCGCTCTACATCGTGATGGGCAGCTGGGTGGCGCTCACCGGCGGCCGGACCGGGCTTTCCGACCTGCCGGCGGTGGCGGTGTTCGGCTTGGAACTCCGCGATCCCCGACTCTACCATTACCTGGCCTGGGGGCTGTTGGTGCTCTACGCCCTGGTGCTTTACCGGCTGGTCCACAGCCGCCACGGCCGGATGATCCGGGCGCTCCGGGGCGACGCGGTGGCGGCCGCCTCCTTCGGGGCCCGTCCCCCCGAGCTCAAGCTCTGGACCTTCGTGATCGCCGCCCTGGGGGCGGGGATCGCGGGCTGGCTGTACGTCCACTTCGTCCGCTTCGTCAACCCCAGCCCCTTCTCCCTCGAGGCCTCGATCTTCTACCTGATCATGGCGGTGGTCGGTGGGGTGGGTGCCCTCCCCGGCGCGTTTCTCGGGGCCGGGCTGCTCACCGGGCTGGAGCAGTGGCTCAAGGACCTCGTCCCGCTCGTTCTGGGCAAGAGCGGGAACTACGAGATCATCGCCTACGGTCTGATCCTGGTGGGGATCTTGCACCTGGCGCCCCGGGGGCTCTGGCCCTGGATCGAGGCCCGGTTGCCCCGGCGGACGCCGCCGCTTCCCGAGGGCGAGGGGCTTCCCCCCCGGGCCGAGCCGCTACCGGAGGGGCCGCTCCTCGTGGTCGAGGGCCTGACCAAGAGCTTTGGCGGCCTGCTGGCGGTGAACGGGCTCTCGTTCGAGGTCCACCGGGGCGAGATCCTGGGTCTGATCGGACCGAACGGCGCCGGCAAGTCCACGACCTTCAACCTGCTCGCAGGGGTGCTCCGTCCTGACGCGGGACGGGTCGTTTTTCGCGGGCGGGAGATCACCGGGCGCTACCCCTTCGAGACCGTGCGCCTGGGGCTCGTGCGCACCTTCCAGCACCCCCACCTCTTCCCCGAGATGACCGTGCTGGAAAACGCCATGCTCGGCACCTACCCCCGCACCCGGGCACCGATGCTGTCCTCGATGCTGGGGCTTGACCGGGTGGAGGAGCGGCGGGCGGCAGCCGAGGCCTACCGGGCGCTGGTCCGGGTGGGCCTGGCGGAGAAGGCCTTCTTGAAGGCGGGCGCGCTTTCGCTCGGAGAGCAGCGCAAGCTCGAGGTCGCCCGGGCCCTCGCCGCCGACCCCGTGCTGCTCCTGCTCGACGAGCCCGCCGCCGGGCTCCGGGCGGGGGAAAAGCGGGCCCTCGCCGGGCTGATCCGCCGCCTGCGGGAGGAGGGGATCACCGTGCTGCTCGTGGATCACGACATGGAGCTGGTCATGCACCTGGTGGACCGGTTGGTGGTCATGCACTACGGTGAGAAGATCGCCGAGGGGCCGCCCGAGGCGGTGCAGCGCGACCCAGTGGTCCTCGAGGCGTACCTCGGGGGGGCCGCCTGATGCTCGAGGTCCGCGGGCTCGAGGTCCGCTACCACGCGGCGGTGGCGGTGGAGGACCTCGACCTCCACGTCGGGGAGGGTGAGGTGGTGGCCCTGATCGGCCCCAACGGTGCAGGCAAGACCAGCACCTTGCTGGCCCTGCTCGGGCTGGTCGCCTGCCGGGGGGAGATCCGTTACCGGGGGCGCCTCCTCAACGGGGTCGAGCCCGAGGAGCGGGTGGCCCGGGGGCTGGTGCTGGTGCACGAGCGCCGCCAGCTCTTCGGCGAGATGACCGTGGAGGAAAACCTCCTGCTCGGGGCTTTTGCCCGCTACAAGCGCGGGGAGCGGCGATTGAAGGGGGACCTCGAGCGGGTCTACGCCCTCTTCCCCCGCCTCGCCGAGCGCCGCCGCCAGCTCGCCGCCACCATGTCCGGGGGGGAGCAGCAGATGCTGGCCATCGGGCGGGCGCTGATGGCCCGACCCCGGCTTTTGCTCCTGGACGAGCCCTCGCTGGGGCTCGCGCCCCTGATCGTCAGGGAGATCTTCGGCATCCTGAGGCGGCTCAAAGCCGAGGGTACGACGATTCTCCTGGTCGAGCAGAACGCCCGGGCGGCGCTCGAGCTCGCCGACCGCGGCTACGTGCTCGAGGCCGGGCGGGTGGCGCTCCAGGGGCCGGCCGCCGAGCTCCGGGAGAACCCCCGGGTCGTCGAGCACTACCTGGGCATCCAAGGGGAGGGGTCGGGGTGAGGGATCCCTTCATGGAGGCGCTGGGGATCGAGGTCGAGGCCCTTGGGCCCGACGCGGCCCGCCTCGCCCTGACCGTACGCCCCGAGCACCTGAACCTACACGGCACCGCCCACGGCGGCCTGCTCTACGCCCTGGCCGACGCCGCCTTTGCCCTCATCTCCAACCAGGGGGCGCGGGCGGTGGCCCTCTCCACCCGGATCGACTACTTCCGCCCGGTCGCGGTGGGAACGCGGGTGCGGGCCGAGGCCGAGCCCGTCCACCGCGGACGGAAGGCCGCCAGCTACCGGGTACGGCTCCTGGACGGCGATCGCCTGGTCGCCCAGTTCGTGGGCACGGTCTTTCACCTGGAGGAGCCATGAGAGAAGCCTGGATCGTCGAAGCCGTGCGTACACCGATCGGCCGCTACGGAGGGGCCTTGGCCCCGGTGCGTCCGGACGACCTCGGGGCGCTCGTGCTCGGGGCCTTAATGGAGCGCGCCGGGGTGCCCAAGGAGGCGGTCGAGGACGTCTACATGGGTTGCGCCAACCAGGCCGGCGAGGACAACCGCAACGTCGCCCGGATGAGCCTCTTGCTCGCGGGCTTCCCGGTCGAGGTCGCCGGGGTCACCGTCAACCGGCTCTGCGGCTCCGGTCTCGACGCCGTCGTCCAGGCGGCCCGGGCCATCGCCGTGGGGGAGGCCGAGGTGGCGATCGGCGCCGGGGTGGAGTCCATGAGCCGGGCCCCCTGGGCGGTCCCCAAACCCGAGACCGGCTACCCCCGGGGCAGCGTGCCGATGTACGACACCGCCCTGGGCTGGCGCTTCGTCAATCCCCGCATGGAGGCGCTCTACGGCACCGAGAGCATGGGGGAGACGGCCGAGAACCTGGCCGAGATGTACCGGATCCCCCGGGAGGAGCAGGACCGCTTCGCCCTCCGCTCGCACCAAAAGGCGGTCCGGGCGACCGACGAGGGCCGCTTCGCGGAGGAGATCGTTCCGGTCGAGGTCCGGACCCGGAAGGAGACCTACACCGTCGCTACCGACGAGGGGCCCCGGCGCGACACCAGCCTGGAAAAGCTCGCCCGATTGCGGCCTGCCTTCCGCGAGGGAGGGACGGTCACCGCCGGCAACAGCTCCTCGCTGAACGACGGGGCGGCCGCGGTGCTCTTGGTCTCCCCCGACTTCGCCCGGGCCCACGGGCTTAGGCCCCTGGCCCGCTTGCGGGCGGCGGCGGTCGCCGGGGTGCCCCCGCGGATCATGGGAATCGGCCCGGTCCCGGCCACGCAGAAGGCGCTGGCCCGCGCCGGCCTGACCCTTGACGACCTCGACCTGATCGAGCTCAACGAGGCCTTTGCCGCCCAGTCGCTGGCGGTGCTCCGGGAGTGGGGCCTCGACCCCGAGGACGGGCGGCTCAACCCGAACGGCGGCGCCATCGCGCTCGGCCACCCGCTCGGCTGCTCCGGCGCCCGCATCCTCACCACCCTGCTCCACGAGATGCGGCGCCGGGGAGCGGGCCTCGGCCTCGCCACCATGTGCATCGGCGTGGGCCAGGGCATTGCGGCGGTGGTCGAGCGCGTGGAGTGAGGGAGGTGAGAAGGTGTTCCAGCCCGAGATGGAGACCCTACCCAGGGAGCGCCTTCGGGCGCTTCAGGACGAACGTCTGAGGCAGATCGTCGCTTACGTATACGAGCGCGTTCCTTTCTACCGGCGCAGGCTTGACGAGGCCGGGGTGCGACCCGACACCTTTCGCGGCCTGGACGAACTTTCGCGGCTTCCCTTTACCCGAAAGCAGGACCTGCGCGACCACTACCCCTTCGGCCTCTTCGCCGTCCCCCGGGAGCAGGTGATCCGGGTCCACGCCTCCTCGGGCACCACCGGAAAGCCGACGGTGGTGGGCTATACCCGGCGGGACATCGAGATCTTCGCCGAGGTCAACGCCCGCTCGCTGGCCGCGGCCGGGGCCCGGCCCGGGATGATGCTCCACAACGCCTACGGCTACGGCCTCTTCACCGGGGGCCTCGGGGTCCACTACGGGGGGGAGCTCCTCGGGATGACGGTGGTGCCGGTCTCGGGGGGGATGACCGAGCGCCAGATCACCCTGATCCAGGACTTCAAGCCCGACGTGATCACCGCCACCCCGAGCTACCTGCAGACCCTGGCCGAGGAGTTCAAGCGGCGGGGGGTGGCGCCCGACGAGATCTCTCTCAGGATCGCGATCCCCGGCGCCGAGCCCTGGACCGAGGCGATCCGCAAGGACATCGAGGAGGGGCTCGGGGTCACGGCGGTGAACATCTACGGCCTTTCCGAGATCATCGGCCCCGGGGTCAGCCAGGAGTGCCTCGAGGGCAAGGCGGGGAGCCACATCTGGGAGGACCACTTCCTGCCCGAGGTGGTGGACCCCGAGACCGGGGAGCCGCTACCCGACGGCGAGGAGGGGGTGCTGGTATTCACCACCCTGACCAAGGAGGCGCTTCCCCTGCTCCGCTACTGGACCGGCGACATCACTTACCTGGTTTCCGAGCCTTGCGTCTGCGGTCGCACCCACGTCCGGATGGGGCCGATCAAGGGACGCACCGACGACATGCTGATCATCCGCGGGGTGAACGTCTACCCCACCCAGGTCGAGGCGGTGCTCGAGACGATCCCCGAGGTCGCCCCCCACTACCAGCTGGTGGTGCGCCGGGAGGGCACGCTGGACGAGGCCGTGCTCCGGGTGGAGCTCTCCGAGCCGGTCTTCCAGCGGATCGCCCACGAGGTGCTCTCCGACGAGGTGGTCGAGGCCGACCACGAGCTCCGGGCGATCCGGGAGAAGATCGCGCGCAAGATCAAGGAGACGATCGGGGTCACCATGCGGGTCGAGCTCCTGGCTCCCGGCGAGGCCCCGAGGAGCGCTGGGGGGAAGCTCCGCCGGGTGGTGGACGAGAGGAACCTCACGGCATGAGGCCGATCCCGGAGGGCTACGAGGCCACCTTCGAGACCGTGGTCACCCCCGAGATGACGGTGGACTTCGAGGAGCTCGGGCGGGTGCACCCGGTCTACGCCACCTACTGGATGACCAAGCACATGGAGCTGGCCTCGCGGAAGATCATCCTGCCCTTCCTGGAGGAGGGCGAGGACGGGATCGGCCACGAGGTGCGCGTGCGCCACCTGGCCTCGGCCCTCCCCGGGATGCGGGTGCGGATCACCGCCCGCCACCGGCGCACCGAGGGGAACCGGGTCTACGCCACCTGCGAGGCGGAGAACGAGCTCGGCGACCGGATCGGCGAGGGGGAGACGGTGCAGGTGATCCTGCCCCGGTCCAAGATCGAGGCCATCTTCGAGCGGCTCCGCAGGCGGTTTGAGGAGGTGCGGCGTGGGGGAACCGGTCCGGGTTGAGCGACCGTCGGAGGGGGTCGGGCTCGTCGTGCTCGACCGACCCGACCGGCTGAACGCGCTCTCCGACGAGGTGCTGCTCCGGGTAGCGGAGGGGCTCGAGGCCTTCGCCGCCGACCCCGGCGTGCGAGCGGCGGTGATCGCCGGCGGCGAGCGGGCCTTCGCCGCCGGGGCCGACCTCGAGGCTTTCGCCGCCCAGGACGCCGGGACCTACCTGGCCGGCCCCCGGGCCCGCGCCTGGCGGCGGATCTGGGCCTTTGAAAAGCCCCTGGTGGCGGCCGTCGAGGGCTACTGCCTCGGGGGCGGCTTCGAGCTCGCCCTCTCCGCCGACCTGATCGTGGCCGGCGAGGGAGCCCGCTTCGCCCAGCCGGAGGTCAACCTCGGGCTCCTGCCGGGGGCCGGGGGGGTGCAGCGGCTGGTCCGGCTCCTCGGCTACCACCGGGCGCTGGCCGTGCTCTGGGGCGAGCGAACGCTCGACGCCGGCGAGGCCCACCGGCTCGGACTCGTGCACCGGCTGGTCCCCCGGGGCAGGGCCCGGGCGGCAGCCCTGGGGCTGGCCGCCCGGCTGGCCGCGAGGGCGCCGCTGGCGGTGCGGGCGATCAAGGCCTCGGCCCGGGTGGCGCTCGAGGCCCCCCTCTCGGCCGGGATCGAGCACGACTTCAAGAGCTTCGCCGCCCTCTTCGCCACCG
>Ga0256832_1002466_pt1 | contig 12642 bp, 11 predicted proteins | sample 134614metaG_FD_190534 | JGI IMG/M metagenome (GOLD analysis project Ga0256832, IMG submission 190534) | Hydrothermal vent microbial communities from Lau Basin, Pacific Ocean - 134-614 | ecosystem: Environmental > Aquatic > Marine > Hydrothermal vents | place: Pacific Ocean: Lau Basin | collected... | reverse complement strand
GCTATCTGAAGCGCTTGCGGTATCCGTCGGGGAAGAGATTTCATGCCTCCGGCGGGAGTATTTTCGCCAAGATGAAGGGGCCTTCGGTTCAGATCCCCCCACCCTCGACGGCCCTGAGATCGAAGGCCGCGGCCATGAGGGCGCGGGTATAGGCCGTTTTCGGGGCTTCGAAGATCTGCTGCGTCGGGCCCGATTCGACCACATCCCCGCGTTTCATCACCATGACCTTGTGCGAAAGCGCGCGCACCACGCGCAGATCATGGCTGATGAACAGATAGGCGAGGCGGTGGCGCTTCTGCAGATCGCGCAGGAGATTGACGATCTGAACCTGAACCGTCATGTCGAGCGCCGAGGTGGGCTCGTCGAGCACCACGAGGCGCGGGCGCAGGATCATGGCGCGCGCGATGGCGATGCGCTGGCGCTGGCCGCCGGAAAACTCGTGCGGATAACGGTGCATGTAAGCCGGATCGAGGCCCACTTCCTCCATGATCTCCTCGACCATTTCCCGTGGTTTGCGGCCCTCCGGCACGCCATGCACCCCGAGCCCCTCGCTGATGATTTCCTCCACCGTCATGCGCGGGGAAAGCGAGCCGTAGGGATCCTGAAAGACGATCTGCATCCGCGCCCGCAGCGGGCGCAGATCGCGGGCCTGCCATTTCTCGATATGTTCGCCCATGAACACGATCGGCCCTTCGGACCGGATCAGGCGCATGATGGCGAGGGCGAGGGTCGTCTTGCCCGAGCCGCTTTCGCCAACGATCCCGAGCGTTTCGCCCTCGCTGACGCTGAGGCTGGCATCGTTCACCGCCTTGATATGGCCCACGGTGCGCTTCAGAAGCCCGCGCTGGATCGGGAACCATATGCGCAGATGCTCCGTGCGCAGGATTTCCTGCGCGCCATCGGGCACCGGATCAGGCCGCCCCTTCGGCTCGGCCTCGAGGAGCATGCGCGTGTATTCATGGCGGGGATTGGCAAAAAGCTCGGCCGTGGCCCCGTGTTCGACGATCTCGCCTTCCTTCATCACATAGACCCGATCGGCGATCCGGCGCACGATACCGAGATCGTGGGTGATGAAGAGAAGGCTCATGTTTTCCTGCCGCTTCAGATCGGCCAGAAGCTCGAGAATCTGCGCCTGGATGGTGACATCGAGCGCGGTGGTGGGTTCATCGGCGATCAGCAGATCGGGGCCGTTGGCCAGCGCCATGGCGATCATCACCCGCTGGCGCTGTCCGCCCGAAAGCTGGTGAGGATAGGCGCCGAGGCGCTTGGCCGGATCGTGGATGCCGACCTTTTCCAGAAGCTCGATGATGCGCGCGCGCACCGCCTCGCCGCGCAGGCCCTGATGCAGCTCGATGCTTTCGGCAAGCTGCTTTTCGATGGTGTGGAGCGGGTTTAGGCTTGTCATCGGCTCCTGAAAGATGAAGCTTATATCGTTGCCCCGCACCTCTCGCAGGGTCTTATCGTCGGCTCCGATAAGCTCGCGGCCCTTGTAGAGCACCGAGCCCTTCACCCGGGCGCTCTCGGGCAGGAGGGAAACGGTGGAAAGCGCCGTCACGGATTTTCCCGATCCGCTTTCGCCCACGATGGCCACGGTTTCACCCTCGCCCACCGTGAGCGAAACATCCCTGACGGCAAGGCTCTCGGCACCATCCTGGCGGAAGGCCACGGTGAGATCGCGGATATCGAGGAGCGGCTTCATTCGAATGTCTTTCGCGGATCGAAGGCATCGCGCACGCCCTCGAAGATGAAGACGAGCAGGGAAAGCATCAGGGCGAACACGAAGAAGGCGGTGAAGCCGAGCCAGGGCGCCTGGAGATTCTGCTTGGCCTGGAGGGTGAGCTCACCGAGCGAGGGAGCGGAGCTCGGCAGGCCGTAGCCGAGATAATCGAGCGAAGCCAGGGTGGCGATGCCGCCGGTGATGATGAAGGGCAGGAAGGTGAGCGTGGCCACCATGGCATTGGGCAGGATATGGCGGAACATGATCTTGCGATCCGAAACCCCAAGCGCCTTGGCCGCGCGCACATATTCGAAATTGCGCGCGCGCAGGAATTCGGCCCGCACCACGCCAACGAGGCGCGGCCAGCCAAACAAGATCACGATCACTACAAGGAGCCAGAAGCTTCGTCCGATGATGGCGGTGAGGATGATGATGACGTAAAGCTCGGGCACAGAGCCCCATATCTCGAGCATCCTTTGCAGGCCGAGATCGATCCAGCCGCCGAAATAGCCCTGGATCGCGCCGGCGATGATGCCGATCACCGACGATATGGCGGTCACGATCAGGGTGAACAGGATCGAGAGGCGAAATCCGTAGATCACCCGCGCCAGCACATCACGAGTGGCGTCATCCGTGCCCAGCCAGTGCTCGGCATCGGGGGGCGAGGGCGCGGCGGTGTCAAGCTCGTTGGGGGTGTTGTAGGAATAGGGCACGAGCGGCCAGATCATCCAGCCTTTCTCGATCTTCTTGCCGTTCACCTCGCCATCTTCGGCATCTGCCATCACCGCCTCGGGATCGTCGAAGCATTCTTCGAGCCCGCCGGTGATGATCAGGCATTGCACCTCGGGATCGCGGTAGCTCGCTTCTGTCTGGAAATCACCGCCGAAGGCTGTCTCTGGATAGAATTTCACCACCGGAAAATAGAGATCGCCCCGGTAATTGACGATCAGGGGTTTGTCATTGGCGATGAACTCGGCAAAGAGCGAAAGGCCGAACAGCACGAGGAAGATCCAGAGCGACCAGAAAGCGCGGCGGTTGCGCTTGAAATTGCGCCATCGGCGCTGGTTGAGGGGAGAGAGCTGCATCGCCTAGCCCTCCCGCTTGCCGAAATCGATCCGCGGATCGACAAAGACATACATCAGATCCGAAAGGATCCCCACGAGAAGGCCGAGGAGGCCGAAGGCGTAAAGCGTGGCAAACATCACCGGGTAATCGCGGTTGACCGCCGCCTCGAAGCCCATGCGCCCGAGCCCATCGAGCGAGAAGATGGTCTCGATCAGGATCGAGCCGCCGAAGAAAACGCCCACGAAGAGGCTCGGGAAGCTCGCGATCACGATCAGCATCGCATTGCGGAACACATGGCCATAGAGAACCCTGCGCTCCGAAAGCCCCTTGGCGCGGGCGGTGATCACATATTGCTTCTTGATCTCGTCAAGGAAGGAATTCTTGGTGAGCAGGGTGAGGGTGGCGAAGGAGGCGATGGTGGAGGCGATCACCGGCAGGGTGATGTGCCAGAGGTAATCGAGCACCTTGCCGATCATGGAAAGCTCATCCCAGTTGGGCGAGGTGAGGCCGCGCAGGGGGAATATCTTCCAGTAGGAGCCGCCGGCGAAAAGCACCAGCAGCAGGATCGCGAAGAGGAAGCCGGGGATCGCATAGGCCACGATGATGACGCCGCTTGTCCAGGTATCGAAACGCGAGCCGTCGCGCACCGCCTTCCTGATCCCGAGCGGGATGGAGACAAGATAGGCGATCAGCGTGGACCAAAGCCCCAGCGTGATCGAAACGGGCATCTTCTCGATCACCATGTCCACCACCCGGGCGGAGCGGAAATAGCTCTCGCCGAAATCGAAGCGGATGTAATTCCACATCATGTCGAGAAAGCGCTGGAGGGGGGGCTTGTCGAAGCCGAACTGTTTCTTCAGATCCTCCAGAAGCTCGGGCGGCAGGCCACGCGCGCCGGCATAGGTATCCTCGCCCGTCTGCATCTCGCTCCCGGCATTGCCGGCATCAGAACCCCCGGCGATGGTTTCGAAGGCATCCCCCTGCCCCTCGAGCTGGGCCAGAACCTGCTCGATCGGCCCGCCGGGCACGAACTGGATAAGAGCGAAATTGATCACCATCATCCCGAAAAGCGTGGGGATGACCAGAAACAGCCGCCTCAGGATATATGCACCCATTTTCTCTGCCTGCCTTCCTGCCCGGTCTCGCCCTGCCCCGTCGCCGCCTCAGCGCAGCGCGCCGGAGGCCTTGAGGGCCGCGGCCTTCTCGGCGTTCTGCCACCAGAAATCCAGCTCGCCCAGCGCATAGGGCGGCAGCTTTTCGGGGTGCTCGTACATGTTGTAATAGGCCACCGTGTGGACGTTCTTGTACCATTGCGGCACCCAGAAGCGCAGTGCGCGCAGCACCCGATCGAGCGCATGCACCGATGTGGTGAGTTCGTCTTGGGTATCTGCTTTCAGCACCACGTCGATCAGCCTGTCCACCGCCTCGTTCCTGAGCCCCATCAGATTGAAGGCGGAACTGTCGGCCGTTTCGGAGCCGAAATACTGGCGAAGCTCGGTGCCGGGGATGTAGCTTGTCTGGATCATCGATGTGATGATGTCGAAATCATAGGAGGGCGGACGGGTGCGCACCTCCATCTGGGCGTTGTCCACGAACACGTGGCGCGCATCCACACCGAGGCGCTTGAGATTTTCCACGTAAGGATTGATCACGCGGTTGAAGGTCTGGCTGTCGTTTAGGAATTCGACAGTGAGCAGCTCGCCCTTCGCGTTACGGCGCATGCCGTCCGATCCCACCTTCCAGCCGGCGGCATCGAGAAGCGCCGCCGCCTTGCGCAGCGCCTTGCGATCGAGCGGGCGTTTCGGGGTGGAAACATGCTGCACCACCGCCGGCTGATCGAGCACGCCGGGGGGAAGCATATCCGCGAGCGGCTCGAGGATGGCCTTCTCCTCGGGCGAGGGCAGCCCCTCGGCGGCGAGATAGCTGTTTTCCCAAAAGGAATTGATGCGGGCATAGAGCCCGTAGAAAAGCCGCTCGTTGGACCACTCGAAATTGAACATGAGCCCGATCGCCTCGCGCACCCGGGGATCCTGGAATTTCTCGCGCCTGAGATTGAAGATGAAGGATTGCCCGGTGGCCTTGTCGCCATCGGGAAGGGCCTCCTTGATCACGATGCCCTCCTTCACGGCGGGGAAATCGTAGCCAGTGGCCCAGATCTTCGAGGCCGCCTCATTGCGGAAGGTATAGGTGCCGCCCTTGAAGCCCTCGAAGGCGGCATTGTAATCGGCGTAATATTCGATGCGGATGCGATCGAAATTGTTACGCCCGATATTGATCGGGAGCTTCTCCCCCCAGTAATCGGGATTGCGGCGGTAAACGATCGTCTGCCCCACATCGAGGCGATCGAGCACATAGGGCCCGGAGCCCAGAAGCGGCTCGAGCGTGCTTTCGGTGAACTGGAAATCGCGCCGGATGAAATCCGCCTTCGAGAAGACGGGGATTCCCCCCACATCCTGGATCACGTCGCGCTTCGGGGCATCGGCCTTGAAGGTGAACCTGATCCTGTGGGGCCCCAGCACCTCCACGCTCTCCACCTTCTTGGCAAGCTGCACGCGAAAGCTCGTCAGCCCCTTGGTAAGGAAGGTTTCGTAGGAGAAGGCCACGTCATCGGCCGTTAGCGGGCTACCATCGGAAAAGCGTGCCTCGGGGCGCAGGTTGAAGATCACCCAGGAGCGGTCCTTCGGGTATTCGAGGCTCTCGCACAGGAGGCAGTAGCTTTCGCCGATCGTATCGGCCGTGCCGGTCAGGAGGCTTTCGAAAAAGATCGTGGAAAGCGCGCCAGAGCGCCCCTTGATCGTATAGGGGTGCATCGAATCGAAGGAGCCGAAGGCCCATTCGGAAATCTCGCCCCCCTTGGGCGCATCCGGATTCACATATTCGAGATGCTTGAAATCGGGCCCGTATTTCAGATTGCCGAAGGTGGAGATGGCATGGGCCTTGATGATCCCTTCCTCGGCGCGCAGGCCCTGTGCCATGAAGGGCAAGGCCAGGAGGGCAAGGGCGGTGGAGATCACGGCAAGCCAGGTGTGCATCATGCAAACCCTGGCCTGCGAGGCGGCAACGGCCATGTTTCCGGTGCGAATACGGCTCATGTCATCCTCCCGAAGAACATCATCGAGGCAGGCTAAGGGCTTGCCTGCATTGTGGCAAGTTACGATATGTTAAGAAAGCTCGATTATGCCTCTGACCGCCCCTGATGAAACGGCAAGGGGCACGCCCGGACAAGGCGCGCCCCATTCACAAACTGCATCCAACTGCTGCCGGCTCAATCGTGGATCGTCGAGAGATAGGCGATCAGATTGGCGCGATCCTGGATCTTCTTCAATCCGGCAAAGCCCATCTTGGTGCCGGGCGCATAATCCTTCGGCTTGGTGAGGAATTCATTGAGCCGCTCGGGCGCCCATTCCCCTCCGAGGCTTTTCAGCGCGTCGGAATAGTTGAAGCCCTCGACGCTCGCCACCGGGCGGCCAACCACGCCATAGAGATAGGGGCCGGTCGCGTTCTTGCCCTTTTCGAGCTTGTGGCAGCTCTTGCACTTGCCGAATACCTTGGCGCCCTTCTCGGGATCCGCCGATGCCAGGATCGCCGCGAAATCGGGGGCCTCTTCCTCGGCGGCGGGTGCGGCTTCACTGCCATCTCCACCGCTCTCTTCGGTTTCGATCACATAGGCCAGCTGCTCCTCGCCCTCGCCATGTTCGCCCCCCCCGAAATAGAGCTTGTTGGCCACCATGTTGACGAGCAGAAAAATCAGCAGCGCGCCACCGAACCCACCAACGAACTTGACCACTTTCATTGTGTCGAACATGTCGCAATTCCTTTTCCAGCGGAGTCCCCGCTATCTATCCGCTTCCCCCCGGTAACTTCAAGGTGTAGTTACAGGTTTCGATCCCGTTTCCGACTGCCACCGGAGCCCGAAACATGAAAAGCCGCATTGCCTACCAGGGAGAGCCCGGCGCCTATTCCCACGAGGCCTGCACAAAGGCCTATCCCGATATGGAGCCAATGCCCTGCCGCACCTTCGAGGATACGATCGAGGCCGTGCGCAAGGGGGATGCAGAGCTGGCCATGCTGCCGGTCGAGAATTCGATCTACGGCCGGGTGGCGGACATCCACAGCCTCCTGCCCGAATCGGGATTGCATATCGTCGGTGAAGCCTTCGTGCGGGTGCATATCAATCTTCTCGCCCTGCCCGGCACCCCGCTTGAGCGGATCGAGCGCGCCATGAGCCATACCGTGCTGCTTGGACAGTGCCACGATTTCCTGCGCGAGCACGGCATCCATCGCGTGGCCGGCCCGGATACCGCCGGCTCGGCGCGGCATGTGGCCGAGGCAGGCGATCCCGCGCTTGCTGCGCTCGCCTCGGAGCTTGCCGGCGAGATCTACGGCCTCGAGGCGATAGCCCGCCACATTGAAGATCACCACCGCAACACGACCCGGTTCCTCGTCATGTCCCGCGAGCTTGATCTGAAGCGCCGCGGCAGTCACGGCATGATCACGAGTTTCGTGTTTTCCGTCCGCAACATCCCCGCCGCGCTCTACAAGGCGATGGGCGGCTTCGCCACCAACGGCGTGAACATGACGAAGCTCGAAAGTTACATGGTTGACGGCAATTTTACCGCCACCCAGTTCTATGCTGATATCGAAGGCCATCCGGACGATCGCAACGTGCAGCTTGCCATGGAAGAGCTTGATTACTTCACCGACAAGGTGACTCTGCTCGGCGTCTATCCGGCCGATCCGCGCCGGCGCGAGGGCTGAAGAAGCCGGCGGGGCTGCATAACGCGCCCGCATGTCACCAGGGCCGGGATGATTCCTTCCAACGTTCCTCGATCTCGCGCGCAAAGCGCGAAACACGGCCCTTGAAACGGCGCATGAGGCGGGGCTTCCCCAGCTTCAGGGACTGGATGAGGAAACGTGCCGCCATGGTCTGGGGGCGCAATTCAAGCTGCACGCGCAGGCGGGTGCGATCCGGGGAAAGCGGAGTCAGATCCACCAGGAGATCGCTGTCGATTCCGCCCGATTGGGCCTCGATCAGGAGCCGTTCCGGCGGCAGGCATTCGATCAGATCGGCTCTCAGCCGCCGCTCACGCCCGCGCCATCTGAAGGATGCCTGCCAGAAGATGCGCTCGGTGCCATCGGGCAGGATCTTCTTCTGGCGGGCAATTTCGATACCCCGGCGCAGGGCCTGCCTTTCGAAGCGGGTGAAATTCGTCAGTTCCGCAAAGGCGTCTTCTGCCGGCAGCGCCAGTTCCTCACGGGTGGAAAACTTCATCGCCTGTTCCCCCTCATGCGCCTGCGACCCAGCCCAGGGGCCTGTCGGCCAGCCAGTTCCACAGAAGGTAACGGGCAATCGATCCCGGCCGCGGCGGTCGCACCCCCTCCATGCGCCCCGAGAAGGCCTCCAGCATTTCCTCGCGCGTGAGCCAGCGGGCATCCTCTATCTCTGCCGGATCGATACGTATCTCGCACCCCTCCGCCTCTGCCCGGCATCCGATCATAAGCGATGCCGGAAAAGGCCAGGGCTGAGAGGCAAGATACTCAACTCGCCCGACCCACACCCCGGCCTCCTCTTCCACCTCGCGCCGCACCGCCGCCTCGATGGTTTCACCTGGCTCCACGAAGCCCGCAAGCAGGGAATACATCCCCTCCGGCCAGCCGGGGGAACGCCCGATCAGCACCGAATTGCCGTGCACCACCAGCATGATCACCACCGGATCGGTGCGCGGGAAATGCCGTGCCTTGCAGGCCGGGCAATGGCGCTCCCAACCGGCCATTGCCAAGATGCCGCGTGTGCCGCAGCGGGCGCAGAAAGGATGTGAGCGGTGCCATTCGAGAAGCCCCCGTGCGGTAGCGGCAAGTTCCCCCTCCTGCGGGGAAAGCGCCGCCATCACCGAGCGGAGATCCGCGAAGGTATCCGGTAGCGCGCCACTCGGTTGTGCCGCCTCACCATCCACGCCCGCGTCGCTCCCACCTGCGCCCCCGGGCGCCGGCTCCGGGCCGATTAGTTCGGCAGCAAAAACCGGCACGCCATCGGAAAGGCCGAGGAAAAGCCGCTCAGGCCCAGCTTCCGACAACAGCGGATGATCAATTTCGATAAGGCACAACCCTCCGGCCGCATCAAGCGGCACATGCCCATCCCGCAGAGCCAGCACGCGCGCATCGGGCCGCACCAGAAGCGCTTCTGCGCGCTCACGCAAATGCGCCGCCCGCGCAACTCCCCCCGCGCCACCAAATGCCAGCATGTTGCCTGCCATCATCCGCCCGTTCTCCCTTGCCCGCATCTGACACATCGCCCAAGTGAATTGCAATAACCGGCCCGGATGGCGCGCCACAATCACTGCACGATCGAGCATCTCAACACTCGCGCAAAATGCGCTGGCAACATTCCGCCGACATGACTAAGCTGCACGTCGTGGTGTGGTATCCTTATTCCGTCAATCGAAGAACTGAAGGGGAGTGCCACCATGAAAACAACGAGAATCAACCGTCGGATCTTCATGGCAGGCGCAGTGGCTGGCACATCCTTGATCACATTACACCCCTTCTCCGCCCGCGCCGCCGCAAATCAGGCCCATCTGCGCATCATGGAAACAACCGATCTCCATGTGCACATCTACCCCTATGATTACTACGCCGACAAACCGGTGGATACGGTTGGCCTCGCCCGCACCGCGAGCCTCATCCAGGGCGTGCGCGATGAAGCCACCAATTCCATGCTGATCGACAACGGGGATTTCCTCCAGGGCAATCCGATGGGGGATTACATCGCTTATGAACGGGGCATGAAGGAGGGCGACATGCACCCGATCATCACCGCGATGAACACGCTCGGTTTCGAAGCCTCCACCCTCGGCAATCACGAATTCAATTACGGCCTCGATTTCCTGATGAAGTCGGTCGCCGGGGCGCGCTTCCCGGTGGTCTGCGCCAATGTGGCGCTCGAGGCGGGCGCCAATCCGCGCGATGACAAGACCCTCCTGCGCCCCTGGATCATCATCGAAAAGGACATCACCGATGGCGCGGGCGAAACGCACCCCGTGCGCATCGGCCTTGTCGGCTTCGTCCCGCCCCAGATCATGAACTGGGATCGCCGCCATCTCGAAGGCAAGGTGCAGGCGCGCGATATTCTCGAAGCCGCCAATGCCCATGTGCCGGCCATGAAGGAGGCCGGCGCCGATATCATCATCGCCCTTTCCCATTCCGGCATTGCCGAAGGCCAGGGCGAGGGGCTGGAAAACGCGGCGCTGCAACTTGCAGGCGTGGAGGGCATAGATGCCATTCTCTCCGGTCACCAGCATCTGGTCTTCCCCGGCAAGCGCTTCGAGGGGCTGGCGGGCGTCGATGCCGCCGCGGGCACGCTCCGGGGCAAGCCCGCGGTGATGGGCGGCTTCTGGGGCTCGCACATGGGGCTTCTTGATCTCATGCTCGAGCGCGACGGCAATTCCTGGCGCATCGCCGCCCACACGGCCGAGGCCCGCCCGATCGCGCGGCGCAACAAGGATCGCTCCGTGACCCCGCTGGTGAAGAGCGTGCCCGCGGTGCTGAATTCGGTGGCCGACATCCACGAACAGACCCTCGAATACATCCGCCGCCCCGTCGGCACCACCACCGCGCCGCTCTACAGCTACTTCGCCCTGGTGGCCGATGATCCTTCGGTGCAGATCGTCTCGACCGCCCAGAAATGGTATCTCGCCGAGATGCTGAAGGGTGGCGAATTCGAGGGGCTCCCCCTCCTCTCCGCCGCCGCGCCCTTCAAGGCAGGCGGGCGCGGGGGGCCGGAATATTACACCGATGTGCCCGCCGGCCCGATCGCCATCAAGAACGTGGCCGATCTCTACCTCTACCCCAACACCGTGCGCGCGGTGAAGGTGACAGGCGCCCAGCTGAAGGACTGGCTCGAGCGCTCGGCCGGGATGTTCAACCAGATCACGCCGGGTGAAAAGGATCAGGTGCTCCTCAATCCCGAGTTCCCGAGCTACAATTTCGATGTGATCGACGGCGTCACCTACGGCATCGATCTCTCCCAGCCTTCGAAATTCGCCCCCAAGGGCGAGCTGATCAATCCGGAAGCAAACCGCATCCGCGATCTTCTCTACGAGGGTAGATCCGTGCAGCCGGATCAGGAATTCATCATCGCCACCAACAATTACCGCGCCGGCGGGGGCGGCCATTTCCCCGGCGCCGATGGCACCACCACGATCTTCGAGGCCCCCGATACCAACCGCGATGTGATCGTGCGCTATATCGTGGAGCAGGGCACCATCAATCCCACTGCGGATGACAACTGGCATTTCACCCCCCTGCCCGGCACCACCGTGCTTTTCGATACCGGGCCAAAGGCGATGAACTATCTCGCCGATCTCAAGGGGCTGAAGATCGAGCCGGCCGGCGATGGCCCCGATGGCTTCGCCCGTTTCAGGATCAGCCTTTGAGCGCACTCTTCACCGGCCCCGACGGCCGCCCGCGCTGCGGCTGGTGTGCGGCCACGGAGCAATATCTTGATTATCACGATCGCGAATGGGGCTTTCCCGTGGCCGTTGATCGCCGTTTGTTCGAGAAGCTCTGCCTCGAAAGCTTCCAGGCCGGCCTCAGCTGGCGCACGGTGCTGGAAAAACGCGAGAACTTCCGCGCCGCCTTCGATGGTTTCGACTTCGAAAAGATGGCCGCCTACGGCGAAAGGGATGTGGAGCGCCTCCTCGGGGATGCGGGGATCATCCGCCATCGCGGCAAGATCGAGGCGGTGATCCACAATGCCCGCCGGGCGCTGGAACTGGTGGAACGGGAAGGCTCGCTCGCCGCCTTCCTGTGGCGCTACGAGCCCGATCCGGGCTCCCTTCCGCCCCCGCAGAGCGCCACCACGATCCCCGAGGCGCAGGCGCTATCGAAGGAGCTTCGCAGGCGGGGCTGGAAATTTCTCGGGCCCACCACCGCTTTTGCCTTCATGCAGGCCATGGGGCTGGTGAACGATCACGCCGAGGGCTGCGCCCTGCGCCCCGAAGCCGCCCGCGCCCGCGCCGCCTTCACGCCGCCAGCACGAAACGCTTGAAAAGCCCCCGCCCCGGCGCTACTGAGGCCGCCCGAAGATTGGGAGAGCACATATGAACTGGCTCAGGGCGGGGATCATCATGATCCTGTCGATCGTGGCGTTGCTGTATTTCACCCGCCCCTCACGGGAGGATGTGGAGGAATATGTGCACGCGATCGCCCTTTCCCAGATCCAGGCAACGGATCTGGAACTGAGCGAAAATGCCGCGCGCAACGCTCTCCTGCAGACCTGCCGGGAAAAGCCGGAAACCTGCACGGATGCCTTCCGCAAGATCATCAGGATCGAATATCGCCCACATGTGATCTATGCGGATGTGGTCATCCGCGGCCTCGGCACGGAAAATCACTGTTACGCCCTTTTCAATCAGCTGACCTGCACCGAAACACGCTGAAAAGCCCAGAGGCCATCTTGCCATGCGCCGGACACAGGCCTATATGGGAGGCGAGAGGTTGGCGCGGGCGAACGCCTCGCCAACCCGGTCAGGTCCGGAAGGAAGCAGCCGTAACGAGTTTCCGTTCGGGTCGCTGCCAGCCTCTCACCTTTTCCCGATACAGGCCAGTGCATACCGGCATACCAAGAGTCTGTCCAAGGTTGGGGGCTCATTCAAGCCCGACCTACCCCCGCAAAATCGGACACTGACGTAAGCTACGATTTGTTGTCTGCTGATCTTCGACGGGAAGGGGATCGATGTCAATCGGCATTTAAAGTTGACCCCCCATCGGCGTCCAATTTTGACCCCCTCTCGCGGTGAGCAGGCCCGCCGCTGCGTAGTCTTCCTGTAACGCAGCGGCGGCGGGCCTGCGGGGTTGGGGAT
>Ga0256832_1002465_pt1 | contig 12645 bp, 9 predicted proteins | sample 134614metaG_FD_190534 | JGI IMG/M metagenome (GOLD analysis project Ga0256832, IMG submission 190534) | Hydrothermal vent microbial communities from Lau Basin, Pacific Ocean - 134-614 | ecosystem: Environmental > Aquatic > Marine > Hydrothermal vents | place: Pacific Ocean: Lau Basin | collected... | reverse complement strand
TAAAATGTTGATAATGAACATTTTAGCCTTGAAAAGTAGCGGGAGCAGGACTCGAACCTGCGACCTTCGGGTTATGAGCCCGACGAGCTACCTACTGCTCTATCCCGCGATATTGTGATGCAAAGATACAACAAAAAAAACATACTTGTCAAGAAAGACATAAAGATTTTTTAGATTTTTTTTATTAGAGAGATAACTTAATACCCAAGTAATCACATATTGGGCTGCTTTTCAGTTTTATAAAAACTAATCATTCATTGAAAAACTCTATCAAAAGATATTTTTTGAAAGTGTTTTCTTAGTTAATTCCGGTTATATTTCGACATGATTTAAAAACTATCTTACTGAATAATATTCTTACCAAAACTTACATGCCTGTCCTTATTGCTTCTACCGGATTGAGTCGTGCAGCTTTCCAGGCAGGCCACAAGCCGGCAATGATGCCTATAACAGACGAAATAAACAAACCTAAAACAATATTTTGCATACTTAACCTGATATGGATACTATCCGAAATATGCGAAATCAAAGTCGTGCCGCCCCAAACCAATAGGATACCAAACATCCCGCCAATCAAAGACAAAAACATGGATTCAAACAAAAATTGCCATAAAATAAACGAATTTTTTGCACCTAAAGCTTTTTGAATACCAATCTGATTAGTGCGCTCTTTGACTGACACAAACATAATATTAGCTATCCCAAAAGCACCTATTAACAAAGAAAATAAAGCTAAAAAACCACCGCCCATCCGGAGAACTTTAGTTAATTTTTCCACTTGTTCTTTAACCGTATTGATATTATTGATGAAAAAATTATTGATTTCACCCGGTTTTAACTTCCGTTTTTGTCGTAACAGAATGGTGATTTTATCCGTTAATTTTTTAACATCGGCACTAGGTTTGGGTGCTACAATAATAGCTGTAAAAGATTTGTGCGGTGCCACAATTGTTCGTGCAAAACTACTGGAAATAAAAGCTCGACCATCGTTGCTCGGACCTATGCCTTCACCTTCTTTTTTAAGAACCCCTATTACTTTAAGTTTTTTTCCATATAAACGCAGGGTTTTACCAACGGCTTTTGCATTACCAAACAAAGCCTGTTTTATATCCGCCCCCAAAACCACAACAGGTGCCGCCCGTTGCTCTTCGGCTTTATTAAAAAAACGCCCGGATGCAAAATCCAATTCTTGAATATTGGGGAACTCAGCACCATCGGCTATCAATTCCGCCCCTGAAACAGACTCGCCACCCGGAACAGTCAGTTTGGTAGCCGGCATAAAAATACGAAAAGTCACTGCTTTGACATCTTGACGGGATAAATTTTTTTGTAAAAATTTATACTCATCTATGTTGGGAAAAGGAAAATTTTTACGTTTCCAACGCGGCACATTGGACTGTCCCATAAAACTGAAACGGGTAATATATAACGTATTTTGTCCAAATTTATTCATTGAACTCATAACCGTTTCGTTAAGCGCATCAATTGCCGAATAAATAGCTACAATCGAAAAAATACCTATGCTTACTCCCAATAAAGACAGCAAAGTTCTCAAAAGATTACTTTTCAATGATTTAAAAGCAAATTTTAAACTTTCTGTCAATTCAAAAAATAGTTTTTTCATAAGCAAAAACCGGGTTATAATAATCTGAAATTCAATTTACAAAACTTTCTTGACTCATGACGAAAAAAAATAAAAAATATTACAAAAGAACGCTATTTATTTTTTAAATTTGTGTTTTTCAAACCAATAAGAATTCAATAACCAATACAAACAAACAATTGAATATGGGATTTTTTAATTTTCTGACCGAAGAAATTGCTATAGATTTAGGCACTGCTAACACACTCATCATCCACAAAGACCAAGTAGTTGTGGACAGCCCTTCTATTGTCGCCAAAGATATCAGAAAAAACGAACTAAAAGCCGTAGGGCTTGAAGCGGCACTGATGCAAGGTAAAACGCATGAAAATATCAAAATTATCCGCCCATTAAAAGACGGAGTCATTGCCGACTTTGAAGCTTCTGAAATGATGATTAAAGAGTTGATTAAAAGCATTCCCACCTTAAAAGGGCGCTTATTTCAACCCAAACTTAAAATGATTATCTGTATTCCTTCGGGCATCACCGAAGTTGAGAAGCGTGCCGTCCGTGACTCAGCTGAAAAAGTCAATGCAACCGAAGTATATTTGATACACGAACCTATGGCAGCAGCCATAGGAATGGGTGTGGACATCACTAAGCCCAAAGGTAATATGATTATTGATATAGGCGGAGGGACTACTGAAATTGCTGTAATTGCACTAGGCGGAATTGCCGTCGAAAAGTCGGTTAAAATTGCCGGTGATGTTTTTACCGGAGACATTATATACTATATGCGAACACAACACAATTTGCACATTGGAGAAAAAACCGCCGAACGTATAAAAATTGAAGTCGGGTCGGCACTTGATGAGCTTGAAAATCCGCCGGAAGACATTCCTATCCAAGGACGTGATATGCTGACCGGAAAACCTAAACAAATTATTGTCTCTTACAAAGAAGTTGCCAAAGCCATTGACAAATCATTGTTAAGAGTAGAAGATGCCATTATGGAAACTTTATCCAAAACACCTCCGGAACTGTCAGCTGACATTTACAATTCGGGGATATTCCTAGCCGGCGGCGGTGCGCTGTTAAGAGGTCTTGACAAACGCATCTCTGCTAAAACCGATTTACCGGTCTATATTTCCGAAGACCCTTTGCGCGCCGTTGTAAGAGGTACTGGAATTGCCTTAAAATATTTTAAAAAATACAAGCCTATTTTGTTGCGGTAAAAATTTTAGATTGTATCTGGTGTGAATAATGAGTCTGAATTAAGTTTTCTGAAAGTTAAGCATAAATCATTTAGACAAATTTAAAAATGAAATCAGAAACATAAAATTCAAATGAGGTTTTTTTAGGTTCAAAATGACCTTGACACTCAGCCACCGGTTACTTTCACATTACCATATCCGGCTTTTAATGAAACAAGTATTGAAATCCGTCAACAACAAAAATAATCTTATCCAACCAATATTTATTAAATCTGAATTTCAACCTTTTAACCATATTATAAATGATTAAATTATTACGATATCTATCAAGCAAACAAAGTTTATTATTGTTTGTATTTTTAGAGTTAATATCTCTGATTTTAATCATTAAAACCCATGACTATGCCCGGCTTAAAACCCACAGTTTTCAAACGGCAATGGCCGGAAAAATCAACCGGCAAATCAATATGGTTAACCGGCATTTTTACTTACAATCTTATAATGACAGCTTGCTTACACAAAATGCCCGTTTATTACAACTGCTACAAGAAAACAGGCAAAACCCTATTACCCTACCCGATATTTTACCGGAACAATTTCAATATATTCCGGCTTATGTTATCAGTAATCAATATAATTTAAGACACAATACAATCCTAATTAATAAAGGTGAAAAAGACAGTGTCAAACCCGATTATGGCGTCATTACACCCAATGGGATTGCCGGTGTGGTTCAAAAGACCTCATCACATTATGCCAAATTAATCTCCATTTTAAACAAAAGTTTAAAAATAAATGTTGCTTTAAAAAATACCAACTATACAGGATTTTTGCAATGGCCCGGCAATGACCCCAACCGGTTTGAAGTCATTGACTTGCCGGTCAATGCACCCATAAAAGAAGGTGACACAATTATTACAGGCGGTATGTCAGGTATTTTCCCAAAAGGCATTCCTGTTGGACAAATTACCGGATTTGAACCGGTACCGGGTAGAAAAAGTTATGTTATTTATATCAATAGTTTTTCAGACATGACAAACTTAGGCCCCGTTTTTGTTGTAAAAAACAAATTTAAAAGCGAAATAGATTCTTTAAAACATTCATAAAAGTCATTGATGAAAAACAGAATTCAATACATATTGACCTTAATTATCTTTTTGATTTTACAAATCATTTGGTTTAATCATATACGGATATTTGGTCATTATTCGCCTATTGTTTTTGTGTATCCTTTGTTGATTTTACCTTTACAAAAAAATGATTCCCTCAATTTATTATTAGCATTTACCTCCGGACTTTTGTTAGATTTGGTTTCAAATACCGGTGGTGTTTTTGCTGCCACGGCTGTTTTTATTACCTATTTTAGAAAAATTTATTTTTTCATTTCTAAAAATCCCGCTCAAAATATTGACGAAATACGGATAAATAAATTGAGTCTTCAACAAAAAATTTTATATTTTGGTATTTTCAGTTTAATGACACAAATACTTATCTACAGTTTTGATGCATTTAACATCGGCTTAGTATTATCAAAATGGGCATTTATCCTCATAAATTCTTTAATTACGTTGTTTTTCATTATATTGTTCGATGTGATTTTTTTCAATTCCGTTAAAAAATGAATCAAAAAGCTTTAGGTATAATTATATTGATTCTGATAACGTCCTTTATCATTACCGGACGCCTTTTTTATTTGCAAATTTTAGATAAAAAGTATAAAGATTTAGCCTTAAAAAATGCGGTTAAAAAAGAATACATCATTCCCGAACGCGGCTATATTTACGACCGCCATCATAAATTGCTGGTTAGCAATCTACCGGTTTACGACGTCATGGCTATTCCTAAGCAAATCAAAGCTTTTGATACAATTGAATTTTTAAAATACACGGGAATTGATAAAGAAACCTTAATCAAAGCTTTAAAGAAAGCCCAAAAATACTCCCGTAACAAAGCCTCACTAATAATTCCTAAACTCTACAAAAACGAAGTTGCCCTGTTGCAAGAAAAAATATACAAATTTCCGGGATTTTTCATTCAAAGACGAGCTATCAGACAATACCATACACAATCGGCTGCCAATGTGTTGGGTTTTATCAGAGAAGTGAATGAAAAAGAACTCAAAAAAGACCCTTTTTATATGCCGGGTGATTTAATTGGCAAAGCCGGGGTCGAAAAATCTTACGAAAAGGTATTACGGGGCAAAAAAGGGGTCAAATATTTTCTGACTGACAAATTTAACAGAAAAATCAGCAGTTATCAAAACGGCAAATATGACACGCTGGCAGAAGTCGGTAAAGATTTGGACATCAGCATTGATATTGATTTGCAATCTTTTGGCGACTCACTGATGCAAGGCAAACGTGGCGCCATAATAGCCATTGAACCGCAAAGTGGTGAAATCTTGGCTTTGGTTACCGCTCCGAGTTTTCCGCCTGCATTTTTAAGTGGTCGAAACAGCTCAAAAAACTTCAATAAACTTTTTCGGGACAAAGTTGACAATCCTTTGCTTGACAGGGGTTTGCAAGGCGAGTACCCGCCCGGTTCACCATTCAAAATGCTGAACGGATTGATTGGCTTACAAGAAGGCGTTATACAACCCGGAACGGCTTTTGTTTGCAATCATGGCTTCAATTACGGAAGACACAATCACATGTTTTGTCACTGCGGTGCCAACGGCAGAAAAGTCTATTTACCATGGGCTATTGAAAAATCTTGCAACACTTATTTTTCAAAATCCTATTTGAATATTTTAAACAACTATCCGACGCCGGCAGAAGGTTTAGACGTTTGGCATAATTATTTAGCCCGTTTCGGATTGGGACAATATTTGCATACCGATTTACCGGTCGGTTCCAAAGGTTTTATTCCGGATAGCAAATTTTATGATCGCTACTACGGCAAAGGGCGTTGGGCGGCAAGTTATACCATTTCAAACGGTATTGGTCAAGGCGAAGTTTTGACAACGCCTATACAATTAGCCAATGTTGCCGCCGCTATCGCCAATAGAGGCTATTATTTTACACCGCATATCATTAAAAAAATTGACGGCAGTCAAAAAGCTATTGATACCTTTTATCTGAAACCCAAACAAACCGTTATTGACCAAAAATATTACGAACAGATTATTCAAGGCATGGCAGCCGTTTATAAAAACGGGACCGCAAAATACAGCCGGCTGAACGATATAGAATTATGTGGCAAAACCGGCACCAGTGAAAACAAAACCCGTATTGACGGTAAAATTGTCAAACTGCCCGACCATTCTATATTTATGGCATTCGGTCCTCGAAACAAGCCTCAGATTGCCGTCACGGTTTTTGTAGAAAACGGTGGTTACGGGGCGACGGTTGCTGCCCCTATTGCTACCTTAATGATTGAAAAATATCTGCGAGGAAAAATCACACGAACCGACCTGCTTAATCGGGTTCTAAATACCGATTTATCTGAAATTTATCAAATCAAAGCCCCGAAAAACAATGAAAAACAGTAGAAAAGCCGGTATATTTGATTACGATTGGATCAGCGTTTTGCTGTTTAATTTACTGGTGTCGATTGGCATTATCAGCATTTATTCTGCTACATATAACGAAACTCAGACACATATTTTACAAAGTTTCTACGGCAAACAAGCACTATGGTTTGCTTTTAGCTATGTTTTAATTATTTTTATCAGTTTTTTATCGCTCAAAAGTATCAAAAACAATGCTTCATTATTTTATTTAATAGGTTTAATTTTGTTAATTTTAGTCTTAATAGTTGGTGCAAATATCAATGGTAACAAGTCTTGGTTCCGGTTTGGTAGTTTTAGTATTCAACCGGCTGAATTTGTAAAATTATTAACTGTGTTAGGTCTGGCAAAACTATTGACCGAACCGGAATTTAAAATTACCCGTTACAAAAACTTACTACAAGCAACCGCCTTGATTTTAGCGCCAGTTTTCCTAATTTTATTACAACCCGATTTAGGTTCGGCCATTATTTTCCTTTCATTATTTTTGGTATTTTATAGAGATGGGCTAAGTATTGTTTACTATTTGTTAAGTTTTTTGATAGCAACTTTATTTATCACGACTATTTACTTTGGTCAAACAAAAATTTTAATAAGTGTCATGGCTATTTTTATAATAGTCAACTTAATGACTTACGTTAAATTCAAAAAAATTTACTGGTTGCAAACACTTTTTATATTGAGTCTTTCCATTATAACTATCTTAGGAACCAATTTTGTATTTCATAATATATTAAAACCACATCAACGTAACCGAATTGAGATTGTTTTGGGCAAAAAAAAGGACGACAAAGGCACCGGCTATAATCTAAAACAAGCATTGATTGCAATTGGATCAGGAGGCTTACATGGTAAAGGATTACTTAAAGGCTCTCAAACCAAAGGCGACTATATCCCTGAGCAACACACCGATTGGATACTGACTGTTATAGGTGAACAATGGGGATTTTTCGGGACCTTGACAGTTGTTTTATTATATACCTTTTTATTGATACGTTTGGTCTTTTTAGCCGAACGACAAAAACAAAAATTTTCGAAAATATTAGGGTACGGGCTGATTGCCATATTGTTTGCGCATTATGCGCTAAATATGTTGATGGTACTCGGACTATTTCCAACCATTGGCATTCCTCTGCCCTTTCTGAGTTACGGTGGCTCATCGTTATGGGCGTTTACGTTAATGTTATTCATTTTCTTAAAATTTGATGCCCATCGAATTGAAGACTGGTAAAACCAAAAAACGCCCGACAGTTGTCAAGCGTTTTTGTATTAACCAAAATATACTCAATTATGAAAAAACTCTGATGACCTTTTCAAAATATTACAGCAAAAATACAGCTAAATCCGACTAAAAAATATCGATAAAAGAATAATTTATATCGCCGGTCAAAAAAACACTATTATTTCATACGAACAACCGAAAATAATCCTAATTTTGTCAGTAAATTATTGAACGAACCTGAAAAATGTATTTTAAAGAAATAAATATCGATAAAGGATTTTACTTAATTAAATCCATTAATTATTCGGATAAAAAAATTAAACTCCAAACCAAAAGAAAAGATTTATTTATCCAATTTCACTTTGCGTTGGAAAGACAAGTTTGTTTTCATATCATTAAAGGCACCCACAAACTGCCTGTTGACGAACAAGCATCTTTGATGTTTTTTAATCCGAAAAACATCATTCCCATCGACGCTTATTTGGCACCCGATACTAAAATGCTGTCCATATTATTCTCATTAGATGCCATTCATAAACTATTCGATGATTTTGCCATAGATTTCAATTTTTTTCGTCCTACAAACAAGAATAAAAAACTATATGCTAAGAAAACATTAACTGCAAATGAACTGATCATTCTTAATCAAATTTATAATCGTGATTTAAAGCATAAATTAGATTATATTTACATCAAAGCCAAGATTTTAGAATTATTTACTTACTATTTTTCTCAAAATCAGCCGGTAAAAGACACTTGCTATAACTTAAAAGATGAACGGGTGGTCGAAAAAATAAAAAAAGCCAAAGAAATTTTGGTAGCTCATATCAACGAACCACCATCAATTGAAGAATTATCGAATCAAGTTTTGTTGCCCGCCGGTATTTTAAAAAAAGGATTCAAAGAACTCTATGGCGAACCGGTTTATAAATACATCCTCAATTACAAACTCGAACTGGGACGTCTTTTATTAATGAGTAAAAAATACAGCGTCAAAGAAGTCAGTTACCAAATGGGTTATTCGGCACCAACGCATTTTGTGGTGGCTTTTAAGAAAAAATTTGGCATCACACCCAAAAAATATATTCAAAATTTGAGAAATTGATTATTTAAATTGGCTTACAAAAATAAAAACCATGAATAAAACCATTTTAATCTTAACGGCATTATACGGCGCTATTGCCATAATCTTAGGTGCGCTTGGCACACATGCCTTAAAATCGCATATGACAACGGACGATTTAACCAACTACAAAACTGCGGTATTTTACCATATAATACATGTTTTAGCCATCTTGATTATTTTGGCTTATCCGCAACTCAATTTTTCCACAAAATCAACGATTGGCTGGTTGTTTATTGCCGGTATCACTTTTTTTTCGGGTTCAATTTACTTGATAAGCTTACATTTGGTAAAGGCCAAAACCATATGGTTTATCACTCCTTTTGGTGGATTATTGTTTATTTTAGGTTGGCTGTTTTTAACATATCAATTTTTTAAATTGCATTAAAACCGAATTCCCAATCGTAAAGGTACAAACAAAATTTTTTGCCGGTAAGCCAAGCCGGATTGCAAGTAAATCGATACATAGGTAAAATCACCCATTCGAATTTGCAAACCGGTCAGAAATTCTGCGAAAACAGCACCGGATTTTGGCAAATTTGAAGAAAAAAGCCATTCATATCCGGTTCTTAATCCAATATACGGATTAAGACGTGTATTAGAAACAAAAAAATTGATTTCGCCAAATAGTGATGCGCCCGAATCAGCTTGATATTTGGCATAACCACCACCAATACCCAAAAATTTTTTCTCATCAAAATCCCAACCCCAAATAGCATTGAGATTCATAAGCCGTTTTGATGTAGACATAACAACGGACGATCCTTTTGACAATGTAGATTTATAGAACATCAAACTACCACCTTCCAACTTAATGAAATGCCTGACGTCTGATGCTGTATATTGCCCATAACTCATTGAAAACAATAGCAAAAAAGAAATAAGCACCAAATTTCTCAGAAACATAAAATAACTTTGCTTCAAAAATACTAAAAAAAAAACCGCTCCAAAATTTGAAGCGGTTTAAATTTATGATTTTTTAAAACTTACTGTTTCACAAAACGCTGCGTAATCATTTTTTTATCGCTGGTAAATTTAACAAAATATACCCCGGCTTCCAAACTACTAACGTCAATACTTTCATTGTTTAAATACCCTTTGGCAACAATTTGGCCGGTCATATTAGTAATGGTATATTGCGTCATATTTTGGTCTTTCAAATAAACCATCATGGTATTACCGACAGGATTTGGATAAATACTGACATCTACCATATTAGGATGCTGTGCTTTATCAGAAACTGCAAATCCGTTGGTATTTAAACAGAAATTAGTGCTTTCACTACTTTGGAATGAACCACCGGAAGCTAATACGGTACCGTCACTATCTTTAGTAAAACTATAAGAGCCGTTACCATAAGAACAGCACATACCATCGCCATAAGCATCTTTCATAGTAAAAGTATAGCAGCCCGTATCAATACACATATTGATCACTTTGGTAGAGCCGTCAGGTTCTGACCCGTAAGTTCCACCCGAATAAACCACATTGCCACTACCGTCGGTTATTTCCCAACTGGTTTCTTCAGGATAATTATCAAAAGTAATACTCAAAGTTGTAGCCACACAAGCGGCTTGGACACTTGCATTAAAATTAAACCCGTCGACTGCCATATCGCCTTTCCAAGTTGTACCGGTAACGCCGTTAAAACGAAGTTTTACAGTTTTCCCTGCATAACTATCCAAGTTAACATTAGCTGTATACCATGCATTGCCTTGATTACCTGACTTGTTCCATACACTAGTCCAAGTAGAACCGTTATCAGATGAAATTTCCAAAGCCAAACTACCCATTTTTGAAGCATCGCCATACATATGGTATTTGAAGCTGACAGAAGCAGCGGTCATACCGGCTAAGTCAAAACAAGGACTACTTAAAATAGCTCTTTTATTGGAATAATTGGGACTAGATGATTCCATATAAACATAATAACTGCCTTCGGCTGCTCCGGAAGGACCTGTTCCGGTTGAAGGCGTACCGCCCGAACGGGTTGTCCAATCAAAATCATCGCTAGTAGATTGTTCCCAAGCTCCAATGGTATTTTCAAAACCTTCATAATACGGGAAAGAATTAATAGTTGTGGCGCAATTACCACCACTGCTTTGGGGCAAAGTCGTTACATTAACTGTATTACTGGCAGCTGACACATTACCTGCAGCATCTTTAGCTTTAACATAGAAAGCATAAGTTGTATTGGCAGTCAAATTGGTAACTTGTGCGGTTGTTCCGGTTACGCTACCCAATAATGAACCGCCTTGATAAACATCGTACCCCGTTACACCGACATTATCAGTGGCAGCCGTCCACGACAAATCAACTGTTGTTTGGGTGATATTGCTTGCCGACAAATTGGATGGGGCACTAGGCGCTTGTGTATCAGCAGTTGATCCGGTAATATTTACGGTATAATCTTCCACTTCGCCATAACTAAAAGTTTCACAAGCGGTAGGAATACCATTATATTTCATTGATACTCTCATACGAGTTGCTGTTTGCACGGCACCGGACGGAACGGTAAAACTACCACTATTGGGAGTATCTTTTGAGGCGGCTTTACTCCAAACCAATTCGCCGGCATCATCAAAATCGCCATCATGATTATAATCGATAAAAACAGCATAAGCTTCATTGTAAACCGTGCCGGTCCATTTTGGCGTTACAGTTATAGTGTAAGTTTGTCCAAGGCTCAAATCCGTGCTGATAGAAGTAAAATTAGAATAGCCGTTACCACCATTAGAACTATTATCAATGGTATTTAATTGTACGCGCTGGATATATTCATCACTGACACTATTTCCTTTGGAAGTACAATAGGCTACAACACCATAGGGTGCGCCTACACCAACCGCATACCAAGCATTGGTCACAGCTTGTTCTTCGGCTGAACCGGCACCATACAAATCTTTGGCTGCTTGAATACTATACGTTCTGGCATCGGCATAGTTAGAACTGGACGTCAAATACACACTTTCTGTCCGGTATGCAATCTTGCCGGCTTTGTCAATTCCGATACCATTAACCGTATAAGAATCGTTATTATCATTGGTTCCACTTCCTCCAACTGACAATAAATAATACCAATGGTTCAACACGCCACTATTGGTATGAACACCGCCATTATCACCGGTTCCGGTATACCAATTAGTGCCTTGATAAGTATCCGGTTGTCCTTCGGATTTTGGGTCACTCATTGAACGCAAGGCTGCATGACCGCTACGTCTTTCAATATCTTCACCTATTAACCAAGTTTGTTTGTTAGGCTCTGCAAAATACTCAATAGAAGCCCCCCAAATATCGGAAAAGCCTTCATTTAAAGCACCCGATTCATTAGAATAGGTCAAGTCAGCCGTACTGGAACAAACCGCATGACCAATTTCATGACCGGCAACATCTAAGGACGTTAACGCATCAAAATAGGTGCCACTACCATCTCCATAAGTCATTACACTACCATTCCAATAAGCGTTGTCATAATTGACATCATAATGCACATAACTTTTTATTTTGGCGCCGTTACCATCATAACTATTCCTATTATGTTTAGTCATCCAATAGTCATAAGTCATTTGAGCACCGTAATGCGCATCAAGAGCGGCATTGTCTTTGGCGGAATTGTTATACTCGGCGGCAGACCAATTGTTGTCACTATCTGTAAAATCAGTCGCATTGCTATAATTGGTGCCGGTGTGCATATTATAAGTTTCGATGCCGTTACCTCTGGTATAATCTCTCAAACGGTAACTGCCGTTATAACTGTCGGTTTTAATGGTTTTATGACCGCTGTACCGGGTATCGGCACCACCATTGGCAGACACATGATGAATAATGGCATCTTTATACAAAACTTGTCCGGTTTGCGCATCAACATAAATATAAGCTCTACTGACCGGTTGTGTTGCGTATATATCAAATTTATAAGCTAATTTAGCTTCGCCTTGTCTTTTGGAATTTTTATGTTGAAAATCGGGTAAAATAACCAATTCGCCTTCCGGTTTT
>Ga0256832_1002464_pt1 | contig 12647 bp, 6 predicted proteins | sample 134614metaG_FD_190534 | JGI IMG/M metagenome (GOLD analysis project Ga0256832, IMG submission 190534) | Hydrothermal vent microbial communities from Lau Basin, Pacific Ocean - 134-614 | ecosystem: Environmental > Aquatic > Marine > Hydrothermal vents | place: Pacific Ocean: Lau Basin | collected... | reverse complement strand
CAAGACGGTGATCCGACCAACGACGATACCGACAACGACGGTATTCCTAATTATCTCGATACCGACGATGATAACGACGGTATCCTTACATCTGAAGAACACCCCGATGACAACGGCAATCATGAACCCGAAGATGCCAGAGACAGTGATACTGACGGCACTCCTGATTATTTAGATGATTTAGATAACACATTAGATTTTGACGGAGATGGTATTATTAATGATATTGATATTGATGATGATAACGACGGTATTCCCGATACAAAAGAATATCCTTCGGGAAAAGACCCGTTTGCCGATGCAGATGGCGATAATGTTCCTGCTTATCTCGATGACAATGATAACGATAGCAGTGTCAAAAATGATAATAATGCCGTTGAATCTGATTATGATACTGATGCTGATGGTGCAGCAAACCATTTAGATGTCAATGCCGATTTAGATAATTTATATGATCATATCGAATCCGGCAGATTAAGTGTACCTATAGGTACAGATGCTGACAATGACGGTATGCTGGAAGGTGAGGTAGGAAATAACGGTTTGGTCGATGAATTGGAAACCGCACCTGATAGTGGTGTATTAATTTATACTTTACAAGATACTGACAGCGACGGACTTATCGATGCTATTGACAATGACGATGACGATGATAATGTCCCTAGTGCCGCGGAACAACCGGACAGCGACAATAATCATTTACCGGATGATGCCATTGATACCGATTCGGATACAATACCTAATTATTTAGACCCTGATGATGATAATGACGGTATTTATACCAAATATGAAGATGTTGTACTCCCCCATAATTATCATCAAGACGGCGATCCAACCAATGATGATACCGACGGTGACGGCACCCCAAATTACCTTGACAATGATGATGATAACGATGGAATTCCAACGGCTGGTGAACAACCCGACCCCAACGGCAACCATGAACCCGAAGATGCCGTTGATAGTGATAATAATACAATCCCCGATTATTTAGATACCGGCGATTTTGACCATGACGGTATTAATGATTTGGTAGATTTAGACGATGACAATGACGGTATCCCCGATAAAGACGAAAGCGGTGGTATTGACCCTATGACCGATGCCGATAGCGACGGATACCCTGTTTTTGTCGATGATGATGATAATGACAATACCATTCATAACGACAACGGAGTTGTAGAACCGGTATTTGACATAGACGGAGACGGGCTACCCAATCATTTCGATATAAATTCAGATAACGATATGTTATTTGATACGGCAGAATCCGGACGTTTAACCGTTCCGGTAGGAACCGATACTAATAAAGACGGTATATTAGAAGGTAATGTTGGTGTCAATGGAATAGTAGATGAATTAGAAACAGCACCTGATAGTGGCATACTATTATACAATATACTAAATACCGATTCTGATACCAATATTAACGCTTTAGATGACGATGATGACAATGACCATGTCTTAACCAATGATGAACATCCGGACGACAATGCCGATGCCTATCCCGATGATGCACAAGATACTGATAGCAATGATATACCGGATTATCTTGACATAGATGATGACGGTGACGGACTCTATACCTATTTTGAAGACGTCGATATTAATAATAATTATCCGCAGGATGGTAACCCCATGAACGATGATACCGATGACGATGGTATTCCTAATTATCTCGATAATGACGATGATAATGATGGCATATTAACCATTGACGAACAGCCCGATAATAATGGCAATCATGAACCGGATGATGCCATAGATACCGATAACGACGGCATTCCCGATTACCTCGATGATTATGATGATCGTGAATTAGAATTTTTTACGGCAATTTCACCTAATGGCAATGGAAAAAATGATTTTATGTATGTCAAAAGCATAGAAAAATTTCCTGAAAATACCATGACCATATTAGATAGGTGGCAAGTAGTTGTATGGAAAGCAAATAACTACAATAACACCGATGTAAAGTTTGACGGTAAAGATATGAATGGCAACCCTTTACCTACAGGAACCTATTTTTATATCTTTGAATATAAAGAAGATGATAAAACCAAAATCAAAGCCGGCTATCTCTATTTATTAAAATAACAGCATGAAACGTATATATTATATATTAATCATTAGTATTATCAGCTTAAACGGAATACAAGCACAAGATTTTCCGTTACATACCCAATATATGTATAACAAAGCAGCTGTGAATCCCGGATCTGTGGGTGTAAAAGGCAAGGTCAGTATGTTATTGATGCATCGTCAGCAATGGCTCAATGTTGATGGCGCACCGACTACCTCTGACATAGCATTTCAATACCCTTTTGAAAAAGCAGCTTTCGGTTTGGGTGTTAATTATGACCAGCTGGGACCATTGACTAAGTTTACAGGTAACTTACAATTTTCTTACAATCTGGAATTATCATTTACGACTTTTTTATCTTTAGGGATTAATGTCGGGGTCTATAACCAAAAGCTTAATATGGATAAATTACATATTTACGATCCCACAGAAGAAATTTTTAGCAAAGATATTAATACCATGGATTTTAATGTGGGAGTTGGCGCTTTTATTTATTCCGAAATATGGTATTTAGGTTTATCTGTTCCTAATTTGAATATGCAGAAATATTATAAAAACTTAAATATGCTTGATAAACACCCGCTTCATGCATATGCTATAGGAGGATATAATATTGAACTTAATCGTAAAATGACCCTGCAACCCTCATTTATGGTACGTTATGTCGATAAATTACCAATCTCTGCCGACCTCAGTGTTAACTTACAGTGGAACGAAACTATAACTACCGGATTGGCTTACCGTTTAAATTCGGCATACTCTTTGCTTGTAGGGTTTAATGTATCTCGTCAATTCCATATCGGTTACGCTTTTGATTGGGATCAAAATCCGATATATAAAGTAAATTACGGTTCACACGAATTGGTTTTACGTTATTTTTTAACAAAAGACGAGTATAGCTTAAGATTCCAATCGCCACGATTTTTTTAATATGAATTTTTATGAAAAACAAGTTTACTTTTTCTTTGTTTATATTTTTTTTCGGATTGACGCTTTCGGCACAAATAGATGAAGGTGTAAAGAGAGCTGATCAATTGTATAAAGGATATGAATACATTAAAGCCAGAGATATTTATCTTAAAGTGGCAAAACGCGGTTATGTCTCCGGATATTTGTATAAAAAATTGGGTGATTCATATTTTAAAACAGCCGAGTATAGAGAAGCAGTTAAATGGTATGAAAAATTATTTAAGCTTGGTGAGGACCCCGAACCCGAATATTATTTTAGATATGCACAATGTTTAAAAGCCAGTGGAAAAAGAGCAGAAGGCGATAAGTATCTGCAAAAATATTATACATTGGTCGATGACAAATTCAGAAACAATGAAATTAAAAAGAAATCATATATTTTATATGATAATGATATCCCCTTAGAATATAGTAGTTATAAAATAGATAGTCTTTCTATTAATACCGAATATTCAGATTTTGCACCGATAATTTTTAAAGATAAATTGATTTTTGCCTCAGCAGGATATCACCCTGTCGGATATAAAAAGAAATGGCAAAACGGACAACCTTATTTTGATTTGTACCAAGCAACTATCAATGCACCTAATGATGTAACGGGCGTTCATCCACTATCAGGAGATATTAACACCGAATTTCATGAATCATCCGCTACTTTTACACCGGACGGCAAAACTATGTATTTTTCAAGAAACAGTTATAAAGCCGGTAAAGGTTCTGATTTGAGTAAATTAAAAATTTATAGAGCCGAAAAAATCAATGGTGAATGGAAAACAGTTGAAGAACTTCCCTTCAATAGCGAAAATTTTACTTATACACACCCTGCTCTAAGTCCGGACGGAAAACGCTTGTATTTTTCCTCCGATATGCCCGGTAGTTTTGGTAGTTCCGATATTTGGTATGTAGAAATTTACGAAGACAATTCATATAGTTACCCGCAAAATTTAGGTCCGAAAGTCAATACTACTGAACGAGAAAATTTTCCGTATATCAGCGATGATAACAAATTGTATTTTGCTTCCGATGGACAGTTAGGTTATGGCGGTTTAGATATTTTTGTTGCCGATATTGATGAAAACGGTATGATAGGAGATATTCTCAATTTGGGAAAACCAATTAATTCACGACAAGATGATTTTTCATTTACCATAGATACCAAGAAAAATTACGGTTATTTTGCATCGAGTCGTAATAATGAAAAAATGCGAGATAATATTTATGTATTCCATAAGTCTAATGAAATAAAAAAAGGAGAAGAAAAAGATTTGTTTTCAAAAATGCAAGACACTATCAAAGTGGCTATCCCAAAGGAGGAAACTATTGTTAAAGGTAAGGATTTAGGTAAAATTTTGGACCTAAAACCGATATATTTTGAATATGGCAGTTTTGAAATAGGACCTCGGGCAGCCATAGAATTAGAAAAAGTAATTACAGTACTCAGAAAATATCCCCATTTAAAATTGGATATTCGATCGCATACCGATTCACGCAGTAGCGCTGCATTTAATATGAAACTGTCTCAAAAAAGAGCAGATGCTACCCGCCAATATATAATTGATAGTGGTATTGATCCAACCCGTATCACGGCAAAAGGCTACGGCGAAACCCAACTGGTAAACCGCTGTAAAGACGGTGTAAAATGTACTGAAATGGAACATCGTCAAAATAGACGGTCAGAATTTATCATTATTGATGCCTCTAATGACTAACCATAAAATAGGCATAGCTTCTAACCAAAATGCCGTATAATAAAAAGATTTTTCGGTATTAGAACGATAACTCATTAAAGTGGATATGAAAATAACCGGTTCATTTAGCCAATTTACGGGATTATTATAAATGCTAAAATTCAATCCGGATAAAATAAGGAAGAAAATTAAGTATATGACAAACATCCGGTTAGGTAATAGTTGTGGAAGTGTTTTCAAATCACCGGCATCTACCAAAATATCACGCTTATCAAAACCAAGGGTTAACATAACCACATAAAAAAACACCAAAAGTGTTTTTAATAAAATGACTGTACCAATATTCTTAAAATTAGGAACCAACACAACCAAACCTGCCCATACAAAACCGACTATTAAAATTTTTATGATACCATTATCACGAAATTTCGGTAAATTTTTATAATCAAAATTATATAAAAAAGTGATGATAAATAACGGTAATATAGCAAGTTGAACAATTAAATTTAATTTTATAAAAGCTAAAAAGCTAACTAGTATCATGAATCCTAAAAACCAAATCACAGGCTGTCTGTATCTAACATAATATTTTTTGATAAAGAATCTGTTGCTTTTAAAACTTAATAACCGGATAAAATTGTAAGAAATAATAGTTGAGCTAAATAAAAAAATGATATAAGCCGGATGTGGTTCTTGATTAAAAACCAAATACAATGCCGTTATGGCAAAAGCTACGTGAATATTTAATATGAGATATAAATCAAAAATATGGTTCAAAAACTCCTTCAAATGTTATACTTTTATCTTGCAAAAATATGAAATTAGAATTTAGAAAATAATTTGAACAAGGCAGACCTAATTCTAAAATCTAATTTCTAAAATCTAAAATTTCTAAATGAAATGGTATCGTAATTTGGCAGAAGCCGTCATAATAACACTTGAGGACATCTTTAACCGGCATAAACAAGCCGATAAAATTATCAATGCTTTATTAAAATCTCAAAAAAAATGGGGAAGTCGTGATCGTAAATTTGTAGCCGGTTTGCTCTATGATATCGTTCGTTGGAAACGTTTATACGAATATATATCAGACTCCGATATTTTAACCGATCAAGGCAAATGGGATGTTATCGGTACGTGGGCAGTTATAAACCATATCGAATTGCCCGATTGGGAAGAATTTAGAAATATTAATCCCGATGAAATCTTAAAAAAATATCAAAATATTACCGATGAAGCCGTCAAACAATCAGTTCCCGATTGGCTCTTTGACTTAGGTCAAACACAACTAAAAGACCAATGGATTGAAACCTTAAAAGCCCTTAATGAAGAAGCACCTGTGAGCCTTCGTGTTAATAGATTAAAAACAAGTCCTGATAAATTAATGCAAATACTTTTAAAACAAGGAATTAAAACCTATCAAGACTCCAATTATCCCGATGCCTTATTTTTAACAATGCGAAGAAAATTAACACATTTAAAGTCTTATAAACAAGGATTGTTTGAAGTGCAAGACGCATCATCACAATTGGTAGCACCATTTACAGGCGCCGTTTCAGACAATGTCGTTATAGATGCTTGTGCTGGCGCCGGTGGAAAAACGTTGCATTTGGCAACGCAAATGCAAAACAAAGGACAGATTTTGGCTTATGATATCTATCCGGCAAAGATTGAAGAATTACGTAAACGGGCGAGGCGCAACGGTATCAAAAATTTGACCGAATCCGGTATAATTAATACAGAGATTATTAATAAAAATCACCAGAAAGCAGATATATTATTACTCGACGCACCCTGTAGCAGTTTGGGAACACTTCGCAGAAATCCGGGCTTGAAATGGGAACTCAATCCCGATAAAATAAAACAAATCAATATAATTCAACAAGATATACTTGAATTGTATGAAAGCATGCTTAAACCGGGCGGGTACTTAATTTATGTTACCTGTTCTATTTTGCCAATGGAAAACCAATTAATTGTAAATAATTTTTTAAGCACACATAAAAATTATACCTTTGTAGAGGATAAGACGATAAAGCCGTTCAATTCAAAAGGGGATGGTTTTTATATGGCTAAACTAAAAAAACAACAGTAATGAACAAACAATTATCTATTTTATTTTTCTTAATCTTGTCTGTTACTTACGGACAAATACCTGCAGGATATTATAACGACGCTCAGGGATTAACGGGCTATCAACTCAAAACGGCTTTAAAAAACATTATTACCAACGGACATAATGCACATTCGTACAATGATTTATATAATGCTTATGAATCAACCGATACCGATCATTATTACGAAAACGACGGAACGGTTTTAGATATGTATTCCGAAAATCCAACCGGACCGGATCCTTATAATTATACACATCACAATAGAACATGCGGCAGTTACACTAACGAAGGTGATTGTTACAATAGAGAACATTTGGTGCCACAAAGCTGGTTTGGTTCTGCTATGCCTATGAAATCAGATGCGCATCATGTAGTCCCTGCTGACGGTAAAGTTAATGGTATGAGAGGACACTTACCTTTAGCTGATGTTGGTTCAGCCGATTGGATTTCTGATAACGGCTCAAAACGAGGATCATGTGCAGACGTGGGGTATAATGGTACCGTTTTTGAACCTATTGATGAATTTAAAGGAGATATTGCTCGTATCTATTTTTATATGGCAACGCGTTACGAAGATGAAATCGGTTCTTGGGAAAATGCCAATGATGATGGTTCCGATCCTGTTTTAGATGGAACTAATGACCATGTTTTTGAAAATTGGTATTTGAATGTTTTGATTCAATGGCATAATCAAGATCCGGTTAGTCAGCGAGAAATAGACCGCAATAATGCTGTTTATAATTACCAAGGTAATCGTAATCCGTTTATCGATCATCCCGAATGGGTTAATGCTATTTGGAACCCCGGACCAAATACGAACACTTTTATAATCAATGAAAGTTTTAGTGATTGTGACAATATGGTTTTTGATATTGTCAGTGAAGCCAGTAATAAAGATTGGCATTGCATTACACAATACGGTGAGGCTAATTCACCGGCTATTCAAATCAATGGTTATCAAGAAGATGTACCGAGTAAAGATTGGTTAATTACTAAAAATAAAATTGATTTTGACAGTTATACCAATGAAAAATTCTCTGTATTCTTGGCTTATGCCTATGGTACTACCCCATTAGAATTGGTCTATTCTGCAGACTATGACGGAAACGGTTCGCCACAAAATTTTACATGGACAGCAGTTCCAAACGTCAATATACCGGTACCTACAGGTTCGTCGTCGCCAACCGAAGTAACACTTTCCGATATAGATATTAGTAGTATTTCAGGGAAAGTGTATTTGGCTTTCAAATATTATTCTAACAGTAGTCCGACCCGTTGGACGGTCGATAGCGTGAAGATAACCGGAGACAATGCCGGTGCAGTTAATCAATATATTCAGGCACATACTAAAATATTTCCTAATCCTTTACATAATGGTGAAAAGCTGTTTATTACGGCTAATAATCTTTCTATTGATAAAGTGCAGATAATTAATATAAGCGGACAACAAATACCTGTAAATTATAATAAACAAAACCATATTGTTGAACTTATAAATTTACCGTCCGGCATCTATTTTATAAAATTAGAAACGGATAAAGGTACTGCTTACAAACAATTAATTATTGAGTGATAGTTACTATTTCAATATTTTTCAAAAGCACCTTCGGAAGAGGTGCTTTTTTGTTGTTAAAATATTAAAAATCCTTCATAAAAAGCTTAAATTTTATACTTTGGTTTTCTTAAGCCGTTTTTTTTTGTTATTTTGTAAGCCAAAACCAAAACAGACAGCTATGAATATAAAAAGACTTTTCGACTTTGTTCAATATGAAAATGAAATGTACCCACGTGAGGACGCATTGGTTACCAAAACAAACGGAGAATGGGTCAAAACTTCCACCAAAGATTTTTTTGAAAAAGCCAATCAATTTAGTAGAGGATTGATAAAATTAGGCGTTCAGCCCAATGATAAAATTGCTTTAATTTCCCATAACAATCAAACCAAATGGAATATTAGCGACATAGGTATCTTACAGGTCGGCGCACAGGATGTACCGGTGTATCCAACCATTTCGGAAGATGATTATGAGTATATTTTTAACCATGCGGAAGTCAAATACATTATAGTTTCCAATACGGAAATTTTGGAAAAGGTTAATAGTATAAAGTCAAACATACCCACTTTAAAAGGAGTTTTTACGTTTGAACCCATTGATGGCGAACGTTCATGGCAAGAAATCATGGATTTGGGTGCAGATACTTCTTTACAAGCCGAATTAGATAAAAGAAAAGCTGCCGTAAAAGAAGATGATTTGGCTACGATTATCTATACATCGGGTACGACAGGACGCCCCAAAGGTGTCATGTTATCTCATAAAAATATTGTAACGACGGTTATTTCATCATCGAAACGGGTACCCAAATTACCGGATGATGCCCGTTTACTCAGTTTTTTACCGGCATGTCATATTTTTGAACGTATGATTCAATATCTGTACTATTACAGAGGATTTGGAATTTATTTTGCGGAATCAATCGATAAAATAGGTGATAATATTCGTGAAGTCAAGCCACATATGTTTACAGCAGTACCTCGTTTGATAGAAAAAGTATATGATAAAATTATCGCCAAAGGTCAAGATTTGACCGGTATCAAAAAAGCTTTATTCTTCTGGGCAGTTAAAGTTGGTGAACAATTTGATTTTAGTAAAGAAAAGAGTTTTCCGTATAGTATAAAATTAAAGTTGGCACGTAAGCTGATTTTTAGCAAATGGCGTGAAGCTCTCGGAGGGGAGTTAATGTATATAGTATCGGGAAGTGCTGCCCTACAACCGCGCTTGCAACGGGTGTTTAATGCAGCAACATTATTTGTATTAGAAGGTTATGGTCTTACGGAAACTTCAGGTGTTATATCGGTCAATTCACCTAATGATTTATGGAAAATAGGAACGGTGGGTCTTCCTATTGATATTGTTGAAGTGAAAATTGCCGATGATGGTGAAATTTTGGCAAAAGGACCCAATATGTTGATGGGATACTACAAAGATCCTGAAAAAACGGCTGAAGTTTTTACAGGTGAGTATTTTCATACCGGTGATATAGGCGAATTGGATGCAGATGGCGTTTTAAAAATAACCGATCGCAAAAAAGAAATGTTTAAAACATCAGGTGGAAAATATGTAGCCCCGCAATTGATTGAAAATACCATGAAACAATCACCTTTTATAGAGCAAATTATGGTAGTGGGCGAGGGACAGAAATTGGTAGCTGCTTTAATTCAGCCGGCATTTCCTTTTATCAAAGAATGGGCTAAGAGACATAATATAAATGTAGGTGAAACTTATAAAGAAATTGCCAATAACACTAAAGTAAAAGAGCGTATTATGGAAGAAGTGGAAAAATACAATCAGGGATTTGGTAAGTGGGAAAAAATCAAAATCATTGAATTAACCCCTGATGAATGGTCTATTGAAGCAGGACATCTAACGCCTACCATGAAACTCAAAAGACGCGTTGTAAAGGATATTTACAAAGATTTATACAACAGAATATATGATAATTTATAAAAAAGATGGCTCTATGTTGTTTTGTGTGGGTAATAATAAATTAGGTTTAAGAATTATATAATCAGGGTTATTATCTTTTTATATAATTTCACCCCTTCGGGGTTTACTAAATAACCCCGAAGGGGTGAAATTATTATTGACCAAACAATAAAAATAAATCCATTGAATTTTAAAATGATGATATTGTTGTAGATAAAACATTCATTGAAACCCCATAATAAATTTTATAGATATTTTCGTAATATTGTCCCGCTAAAAAATGACCTATGACCATTGCTCAACTGATTTCGGAAAAAACACAACTACCACAAAAACAAGTTGATAGCGTATTAAATTTGCTCAATGACGGGGCGACCGTACCGTTTATTTCGCGATATCGCAAGGAAGCTACCGGCAATTTAGATGAAGTGGCGGTGTATGATATACAAAAATTTCAAAAACAATTTGACGACCTGCAAAAACGTCAACAAACCATACTTAAAGCACTGGAAGAACAGGGTGTTTTAACCGATGAATTAAAAACCAAAATTTTACAAACTTACGACGCTACGGTATTAGAAGATTTGTATCTCCCCTACAAAAAGAAACGCAAAACCAAAGCAGATACGGCGCGCCAAAAGGGCTTGGAACCACTGGCAAAAATCATTATGGCACAACGTACAAATGATTTGTATGGTCAAGCGGAAAATTTTGTCAATAAAGATGTTGAAAGTCTCGAAGCGGCACTCGAAGGCGCCCGTCATATCATAGCCGAATGGGTAAACGAAAATTTGTGGGTGCGTAATACGGTCCGGCGTATTTACAAACGCTCGGCAGCGATTAAGACCAAAGTAGTCAAAGACAAAGACACAGATGATAAAGCCCAAACCTATCGCGATTATTTTGATTGGGAAGAACCGCTTGCACGTACGCCGTCACATCGATTATTGGCAATGTTAAGGGCAGAAAAAGAAGGTTTTATCAGGGTGAAATTGGAAGTTGATACGGATTTTTTACTCGACAAATTGGAAAAACGCTTTATCAAAAATCATCATGAAACCGCTGAACAAATCGCATTGGCGATTAACGATGCTTATAAACGTTTATTGGCACCATCTATTGCTACCGAAACTATTAATTTTTACAAAGAAAAAGCCGACATCACCGCTATTGCCGTTTTCTCTAAAAATTTACGGCAATTGCTTTTGGCACCACCTTTGGGCGAAAAACGGGTGTTAGCCATTGACCCGGGTTTTCGTACGGGTTGCAAAACGGTTTGTTTAGATAGTCAAGGCAATTTGTTGCACCACGGGGCTATTTTTCCACACCCACCACAAAACAACAGTGTAGAAGCGGCGGCACAAATCAAATTTTGGGTCGAGAAATACGAGATTGAAGCCATTGGTATAGGTGACGGTACCGCCTATAGAGAAACTATGCAACTGGTTAAGCAAATAGATTTTGGTCGAGACATACCGGTGTTTACGGTTAATGAAGCCGGCGCATCGATTTATTCGGCATCTGAAGTGGCGCGTGAGGAATTTCCCGACAAAGATGTGACCGTTCGGGGTGCTATATCTATCGGGCGACGTTTGCAAGACCCGTTGGCGGAATTGGTCAAAATAGACCCGAAATCCATTGGGGTAGGGCAGTACCAACACGATGTCAATCAGACCTTGCTTAAACAAGAATTGGACAATGTCGTGGAAAGTGCGGTAAATTTGGTCGGCGTTAATGTCAATACGGCAAGCCGTTATTTGTTGCGCTATGTGTCCGGTGTAGGGGATAAGCTGGCTAAAAATATTGTGGACTATCGCAGTGAACACGGGGCGTTTCAAAATCGCAACGAATTGAAAAAAGTCAAGGCGCTGGGACCAAAAGCTTTTGAACAATCAGTCGGATTTTTACGCATCAAAAACGGTGACAATCCGCTGGACGATTCGGCGGTACACCCCGAATCTTATCCGGTACTTGAGCGTATGGCAAAGTCATTGGGTGTATCAGTAAAAGATATAATTGGTAACAAGAAATTATTGCAGCAAATTGATTTACAGAAATTTGTATCTGACAAAACCGGTTTGCCGACTTTACGTGATATTGTCAAAGAGTTGGAAAAACCCGGTTTGGACATCCGCCAAAAGGCGCGGGTATTTTCATTCAGCCCCGATTTAAAAAGCATAGACGATGTTAAGGAAGGTGCAGTTTATCCCGGCATTGTCAATAATATTACCAATTTCGGTTGTTTTGTCAATATCGGTATCAAAGAAAGCGGTTTGGTGCATATATCTAATATGTCTGATAGTTT
>Ga0256832_1002463_pt1 | contig 12651 bp, 6 predicted proteins | sample 134614metaG_FD_190534 | JGI IMG/M metagenome (GOLD analysis project Ga0256832, IMG submission 190534) | Hydrothermal vent microbial communities from Lau Basin, Pacific Ocean - 134-614 | ecosystem: Environmental > Aquatic > Marine > Hydrothermal vents | place: Pacific Ocean: Lau Basin | collected... | reverse complement strand
GGCCTGTCACTGGCGATGATATTTCCCCAGGGAATCTCTCCGTCTGTGGCATAGTAACGCATAAAGAGTGAATTCCGGTACTCCATCTCTTCGTAGGTTTCTTTCTTTTGCTCATCGGTCATCACCAGGCTTGAGCCGCGGTCGGTTCCATACATGATCCGGTCCGCGTAGCGCGTAAAAAAGTCATACACCTTTCCCCTGGCCTGCCACATGAAGTAACGTGTCCGTCCGCCGATCTCCACGGCAAAGTTGGGATATTTTTCAAAACGGGTAATCATTTCATCCACATCAAACTCCATGCTGCCCAGATGCGCGCCCACAAACCTCAGGTTGGGATGCCGTTCTATCACATGGTCGCGGGCGGCAAGGATATCGCTATAGGACGGTTTGTCCGGCTTATCCCAAAAGCTGTATTCCGGTCTTTTGGCCCAATAGTTCCTGCCCACACCTTCCTTGGTGAAATAGGTGGGCATCCAGGCATGGATCGGCTCGCCCATATGAGCCAGCAGCGTTTTCCCCCGGGAGGCGATGAACTCGAACACCGGCGTAAAAACGGGGTCGTCCAGTTGCAGATATTCGCCGTTGGATTTTTTGATTTCCATGCCGATATTTTTCCAGACCTTCACGCCAAGAGCGCCGTTTTCAAAATCATCCTTCAATTGAGCGATCACCCTGTCCGCCCAACCTTCCTCCTCAAAGGTGGTGGCGTCAAAGGTGGTAAGCCAGGCATAATAGCGCGGATATTTTTTAACCAGTTTTTTGGCGTTTTCCCGTTGCCCGTTCACATCCCGGAAGCCCCTGGCCGAGGTAGCCACGTTGCAAAACTTAAAGTTCCACTTGTCCATAAAATCTATTAAATATTGTTGGTCGCTTTTAATATGCATATGCACATCGATTTTTTTTATGCCCATCAGCCAGTCCAGCTTATCCTGGGTTTGTGCGCTGCCCGAAGAGATAAAGGCCAGCATGGACACTGCCAGTAGTGTCATAAGTTTATTTTTCATCTTTTCTCCTTACTTATTGCGGAGTTGTCCATTCCACAACTATGGTTATTGATTCAGAGTGAGCCATGGGAGCCGGGACATCGTCTTCCGTACCCTTCCCATGATTGTTTCCACCGTTTACACCGTGTTCATCTTTTAGCGTAAGTACATCATTTTTAAGGTTTTAATACTTTGCCCGGCCTGAATACGCAACAGATAAAGACCGCTGGCTACCTGCCGGCCCCTGTCATCCCGGGCATCCCAGGAGAGGGAATGGCTGCCCGCCGTCCGGAAACCGTAATCCAGTCGCACCAACCGTTTTCCGGCCAGATTATACACGGCAAGTTCCACATTGGCGGCCCGCGGAAGCTCGTAACGTATCACCGTGCCCGGATTGAAGGGATTGGGGTAATTATACACGCTTACGGAGCGGGGCAGGATTGCCTTGTTCTCTTCCCCGGAGAGGGATGTCGTGCCGTCATCAAACTCAAATACGCCTATATCCCATTGGCCGTTTTGCGGGCGGGAAACGCCATGGGGGTCTACCTTTATATTGATTCCATACAGATCGAAAAAAGTATCGTAAGCCGCGTTAACATTGCCCGCGTCAATAGCCGGGCTTCCCGCGCGCAAGGTAAAGTCACCCGTTTGGGGATCATTATAAAGCGGGTCTGTTTCTTCACAACTCAGGCATTTGTTAAAGGCCGAACGGAAGCTGCTTAAATCATCCTGATAGGCCCTTCCCCAGCGAATCAGGGCCGCTTCATTGAATATATTATTATCAATATAGGAAGTGGCCGCCAACCCGGATTCATAAAAGAAAATACTGTTTGCTCCTTCCGCGGAGGGTAAATCAATGATATTGTTGTAAATCAGAAACTCCCCGCTTCCGACAGGCGTGTTTATTCCGCCGGAATTATTGACTAAAACATTATTGAGTATGGCGACTTTTTCCCCGCCCGTTATGGTAATACCCGCGTTGGCCCAACTGTTTTCCACATCAAAGTTCGGATTAAGATTATTGTAAATCCGATTGCCAATAATATAAATGTATTCGCCGACGCCATCGCTTCTGGAGGCTACGGTGATCCCTCCATAGTTATCATAAATTTTGTTGTATAGAAACCATACCCGTTCCGGGCCGTATTGCGCGCCAATCCCCACTCCGGGCGCGGATGACGTCGTCGCTACATGGTTGCGTGCAATATTTTCCGAAAAAATAACATCTGTGGCCTGCTTGGTCCAAAACCCATTCTGCTTATTCTCAAAGGCCTCATTCCTGCCAATATAGATGTGATGCGTATTCGGCTGATTAGCGGCGTTACCGGCATTAATCTGTATGCCATCGCCACTGCTGCGGGAAAATTTATTATCCAAAACCCATACATAACTGATATTGGTGGAAATTCCCATGGCGTGCGTATCCTGGTCGTCCGTGGTTTTCCAGTCGCCGGCAATATGAACATTGTTGTTATAAAAAAGCACATGATCGCCGTTGGATATGTTAACGCTTCCAACGCCTTTATTGGTATCCCCCCTAAAGTCACCGTTTTTCACCACGGCATAAGACCCGGTTATATTCATCTTGCCATTTCCGGAGCTATTGTCCCATTCGGCATTGATACCATCAATGATATAGTAACTTCCGCCAACCTGGAACTTCTGTTTGAGTATGGCCTGATCCGCGGCTGAGCTTATAATAAAAATCGGCGCCTCAAGGGTGCCGTTCAAAGTCAACCCGGATGAATGATTGGTGTTATACTGTCCCTCAATAACCACCACCGCGCCGGCCGGAAGTCCGTTGGGGATGCTGTTGCGCGGATTGGCCGGATAGCCGTTGCCGCTGTTGCCTCCACCGGATTTCACATAATAAAATCCGGCCGTGTCGCCATTCCAGGGCGAGGGGAGATCGGGCGCCGTTTCATAAATGCCAAAGGGGGGCATGGGAATTCCGATCGGCGGGGTATAACTTGCGGTGGAATCCGCAGACTTACTCACCGTTTCCTGCCGGTCAGCAGAGGGAATGTACGATTGTGCAAATACCGGCATGGCCATAACGGCAAAAAGAACCGGCAACAGACCTGCCAAACCTTTGAGTTTGGCTGATATAGTGTGAAAACTAAGCAATATAATCCACCTTTCTGTGTATTTTGCTCCCGTTTAAGTGTTAACTGACCGTATTATCTAAGCTTTCGGAACCAGGGCAGCCGTTCGAGGGGCACATCAATCTCCACATGCGCCGGTCCGGTTACCACCCTGCCGTCATCCCCGCGCCATCGACCCGGAGGAAAGTGTACATAGCGGGAGCGCTGCCCTTTTTTAACCACCGGCGCCACCAGAATCCGCTCGCCCAGCATAAACTGATCCCGGATATTCCAGTAGCCCCGGTGGGGAAACATATACTCCATACTGCGCGCCACCGGCTCGCCCGTTATGGCGGAGGCGCGGGCAATCTCCAAAATTTCGTCCCCCAGACGCTGGTGCAGGATAGCCATGTCGCGGGTAATTTTCAGATTCCGCGGACTGAGTACGCGCCAGGGAGCCACGGAAAACTGCATCATCGGCATCAGGGCATGGCTTTGGGCCGAGCGGACGATCAGTTCCTCATCGAGAATGGTGGAATCGGTGAAGGAGTCCACCTCCCCGCCGCCAATCATATCGGGGCAGGTAAAGGCGTAGCCCATCAAACCCTGGGCCAGAATGCCCGGTATCAATTCCTGAAGATGCTCCCAGGTATGCTCCTTATCGCGCAGGCGCTGGGCCAGGGCCTGTCCGGCCATCTTCCAGCCGGCGCGAAACTCATTTAAGGGAAAACTCAAGCCGATGGCACTGTGCAGCCGGGTATGCTCGTTGGGCAAAACATCTTTATGGGCATGGGTGTTCAGATAGAACTCCGGGTCGCCCGCGTCCAGCTTAAAACCATCCACTCCGTACTTTTTTTGCAGATAGCTCAACTGATCCACATACCACTTCCGGCCTTCGGGATGGGTTAAATCGACAACCGCACTGGCTCCGTTCCACCAGCGGACGATGGCCGGGCGGGTTTTTTCCGCATCCTCATACAACAACACGCCCCGGGAAGCCAGATCACGATAAACTTCCGAATCGGGACTGATAAAGGGGCACACCCACAACATCACCATAAAACCCATGGCCTGTAAGGAATCCACCATTGCGCCCGGATTGTCAAAACGCTCCGGTGAAAACTCCCAGTTTCCGTAGTCGACCTGCCAGTTATCATCGATCATCAGCACGCCGGGGGGGAAACCGTTTGCCAGAATATCCCGGGCATATTTCAAAATATCTTTTTCATTCTGATCGTATTGCAGTTCGATCCAGGTATTGTATTGCGGATGGGTGAACAAATCGGGATGCGGAATTTTACCCGATGGCGGAAAATAGCGCTTACCGACATACAGAAAGGCCTCCCGCAGGGTTGTCCCCGCCCGGCCATGATCAATTTTGGCAAAACGGGAGGTAAGACGAAGCAGCCCGTCGGCAAACTCAATATTCATGGGTTCTTCGCTCCAGACATAGCGCCCCTTGTCGGAAATCAACAGGGGTTGGGCCTGGTTCCCTTTAACATCTCCCAGCTGGTTATAGGAAAAATATCCGTTTCCATAAGGCATGCGACGGCCGTCCACCACGGCGCCACCCCACCAGTGTTCATCCTGTAATATCTTTAACTCAAGTTTATAGCTCTCCGCGGGCACCTGGCCGTTTATCAGCATAACGGACATAAAAACCGTTAGCATCACTTTAATCATGCTGTTCATCATAAACCTAAGGTAAAAGGGTTAATTTATGGGTTGTTATGAAACCGCCACTCTCAAGGCGGACGATATAGAGGCTTCCGGCCAGTTCCCGCCCCTTGCTGTCCAGCGCGTTCCAGGCATGGGTATGGCGGCCGGCGGGCTTATAGCCGTCCACCAGGGTTTTAACGACGCGGCCGGTAACATCATAGACGGTCAGCCGGACTTGTCCGGCACGGGGAATGATATAAAAAATTTTTGTTCCGGGATTAAAAGGGTTGGGATAATTGGCAAGTTCATAGTCCCCGGGAACGATGCGCATTCCCCGGGGGCCGGAAGGACTGAGGGATACGGTGGCGTCGCCAAATTCAAAGGCGCCGATGTCGGGCGCCCGGCCAAAGTAGCGCAAGCTCACCCCCTTGCCGCTGTTCCAGGAAAGGGGCCGGTCCAGCGTAAGCGTGTTACCGGCATAATCCACGGCGGTGATAACGGCAAAGCTTTTTTGATCTTCCACCTGAATCGTATCCCCGGAGATAATGCCAAAACCATCGGTAAACCAGCCGGCATCTTCAACGGTCATGAGGGTGCTGCCGCTGCCGGAACCGCTGGTAAGGGTCAGAAAGGCGCCGGCATCTATCATCGGGCTGCCTTCGCGCAGGGTAAAGTCGTAATTGGCGGTATCGGTAAACATGGCCACCGCCTGTACATTATTTCTAAACACATCCGGATTATTATCTTCCCACCAGCTCAGGGATTCGGGCGGGGGATTGGAGGATGACAGGCGGGTACCGTAGGCGATCACATACAGTTCATCCTTGGCCGAGTGAAAGATATTGTTGTTGTCAAACAAAATTCCCGTTTTTCTGCCGATCATCATCTGCATGGGTTTTTGATCCAACTCGGCATACCATGACCAGCGCATATCATTTTGAACAAAACGGTTGCGATAAAAGAGATTGTTTTTCATGATGTGATCATCAAAGGTGCTTCCACCGCCGCCGGTAATATTCATTCCGCCAAAATTATTATTGAAGAATACATTGCCGTAAACCCGGGTGCCATAATTATACTGCGCCTCACCGCCATAGATGGTGAGGTCCAGGGGCGGGCCGGTTGTTTCATAAAACACATTATTGCGGACGATACCATGCTGGGCGGAGTACTGTATGCCGGCATAGGGCGATGAGTTCCCCGAGGAGGCGGTATACGCAAAAACATTGCCCTCCACCACATTGTATTTCGCGTCATTATAGGATTTAATCTTTGGAAAATTATCATTCCCGTAACCGGCATTGTCGCAATCATAGATTTCCCCGATTTTTTGCAACTCGTTATGGAAATAATTATTACGGATGATATTGAAATTACTGCACTTAAGCGCCCACAGGGCATGGTAGCCTTTGGTAATCCGGTTGCCCTCGATCAGGGCATAGTCACAATCTACCATGCCCAGGTTATCCTGGGTGGTATCATGCATCCTGTTGTTCAGGATTTTTACGTATTTGGAGGATTGCACAAAAATCCCTGTTTTGGAGCTGCCGCCGGAGTCGAGCGCCTTTTCAAAGATATTGTTGCGGACAATCAGATGATCGGCCCCCAGGGCATTGAGCCAGCGGCGCACATTGCGCACCTCCAGCCCGTCGATGACAATATAGTCCTTGCGGTCAATCCATACCGCCGGGCTAAGGGATTCACCGGTTATTTCCACCACCTCGTCCTGATAATTGGTAAAAGTAATATAGTTTTCCTCATCACCGGAATGTTGAGGACTCAACTGTTTAGAATAAACACCGCCCCTGATACGCACCTCCACACCGGCAGTGGCGGCCGCTGCCGCTCCGGCCAGACTGGTATAGGCATCCCCGTCCGAACCGCCGCAATCCCTGTTGGCCACGGAATAGGTGCCATCACAATTTCCCGCCAGCTTTTTATCCACATAGATAACCCTGGTGGCGGACCGGGCCAGGAGCTGACTGCTGAGAAAAAGCTGCAAAATAATAAACAACATTACCGGAAACACACGTCTTAACGGACTTACATGCAAACTGAACATGACATTCATCCTTATCATTTAAATTACTTATGTTTAACCGGCACAAAAAGACTGTCTATATGAATATTGTCCAAACGCTCGATATTGTGATTCCAGGTATAGACCCTTCCCGGCACACCGCCGTAAATAAAGCCCCGGGGGTGATAGTTTTGATGGTTTCCGTGAATGGATATCCAGCTTTCCCCGCCGTCGGAACTGCGCATGATGCCCTGCCCGCCATCGCGCGTGGACATCAGCATCACATTGGGATAATTGGGCTCGATATAAAGGGCAAAACCGTCATAGTCCCCCAACAGACGCCAGTTCTTACCACCGTCAACCGTTTTATAAAGCTTACCCTTGCCTTCGTCCACATGGCGCCGGTTACGTTCATATTTGGTCAGAACCCGGGCCGAGGCCCAGGCATGGGCAAACGATCCCACATTGGCATAAACAATATCATCGTTATTGGGATGGACGGCAAAGTCATTCACCCGGCCCGGGTGGATGATCTCAAAGCTCTGTCCATGATCCTTGCTGCGGTACAGGCCGGTGGAATCCCAGGTACAGATAAAGACGGTGCCCTTATCGCTCACTTCCAGTTGCCAGGGACGCACCAGCTCCAGAACGCGTTTAAAGTTCCAGCCACCGTCCTCGGACATATAAAGGCCGTCACTGGCGCGGTGGGTGGCATAAATACGTTGCGGATTGCTGGGATCGACTCTGAGCCAGCCTATCCAGCCGCTATAAAAGGAGGGATCTTTTTCCGAACGGTTTCCAAAGGCCGGCATGGGGATGCGGCCTCTTTTTTCCCAGGTTACACCGCCATCGGTGGATTTAAACACCATCCCGCTCAGGGTATTGCGGCCATACATCTTATACCATACCTTCGGATTGGTAGGGTCCTGGGCCAGCCCGTCTACATTGCGCATGCGTGTTTCGGAGGTTTGCCAGCTTTGTCCGCCATCCTTTGAATAAAAATGGCCGTTATCCCCCATCCCCAGATGGATGACGTCGGGATTTGCTTCATCGACAACCGGCGGGGTATAAACACAGAGGATATCAATTCCCTTATAGCGTCCAATCCATGACTCACCATTATCATAGCTCATTTTCACGATATGACCGTCAACGACATACCACCTGCCGGAGGCGGGAGAGGCGGTGAGCTTGGTGCACTTAAAAAGCCCCTCCCGGTCCTGCCGTGAGGGAAAGGGGTTACCACCCGTATCCCACTTTGTTTGCAGATTGTTTTTGATTTTAAAGGTTAAACCGGCGTCTTCACTAAAACCCACTTCCCACCGGCCCATGGCCATAACATGATTTTGGGCATTGATGGCGATACCGCCGTAATAGGCCGGCCACTGTCCCATATAATAGTGCGAGTTGGAAACCACGGCCACCGTTTTAAAATCCTGCCCGCCATTCGCCGAGCGAAATATGCGTCCGTCATGTTCCAGGGCCATGATCAGTCCGGGATCAACGGGTGAAGCGGCCACATCCATAATCTGGTAGTCCTTTAAGAGTTGTTGCCAACTGTTGCCGCCGTCCCCGGTAATGAAAATGCCCGTTCCGGGATAACGGTCACCGATGATCACCTTGTTATCCAGGGTTACATAAATAAAAACACGCAACCTGCGACGCCAGTCGTAGTCATCGCCGTTATAATAGGTAGGCACGTCCGGTTTCTTTTGCCAGGTCAGCCCCTTGTCGGTGGAAACATATAGATTTTTATGTTTGATGCCGTAGATGACGCCGTTATGATCCACAACGATGGCGCCGGGCGCCAGATCGGGTGAGCCGGGTATTTTAAACCAGTTGTCACCACCATCGGTCGATTTATACAGTCCCGGGGTGGTATAGATTCCACCGTCAACCGCCCAATACATAATATTGGGATCCGATGGATCATAAACCAGTTCATGCCCCATGCCCCGCATCCATTCAAAAAACATTTCCGAGCGTTCCACCTGCCCTCCCTTGCGGGTGTAGGTCAGGCCTCCGTCGGTGGATTTAAAAATTCCCGTAAGATCGGTTACCACCCAGACGATATTGGAGTCGGTAGGGTGTGTTACAGCCTCAACAAGAGCGCCTCCGCCCCCCTGCCCCAGGATAACCCAGTTCGGCTGTGTCTGTGGTGCCTCTTTTTCTCCGGAATGTCCCTCACTGACACATCCCATAATTATGACGACAAGCAGCATTACCGCCATTATATATCCCGTTGAAGTCTTCATTTATATATATACCTTTAGTTTTCATCCTTAAGCTGAAACGTTGCATTCCGTATTGATTTTCTGACCGTAAAATAATAGGCCTGCCTGAATACCATGCCCGGAGTTCCGAAAAACAGTTTTTCTACCCTACCATGTCTTGCCGGTCGAATCCGCGCTTGTCCGGATTTTCTCTCTCCCGCAAAGCCCTGTCCGCGGAATGACATGTTTTGTATATTACAGAAGATTAAAAAAACAATAACCGTATTGAAATTGTCAGTGAACGTCGAGATCAAACAATATGTTTTTACTGTAAGTCAAATTCAAAAAAGGCATATTTTTGCATTGAAAAAAGCTTTAAGGAACAAGCGGCACTATAACACAATGAACGGCAAGAATATACGATTCCGGGAGCCCCCGTCCGGGTTTTATTCCTGTACAAAACCGTCCGCGCGCCAGGATTGACTGTACGGCGGTACGGCGGGCCCGGAGAGAAACAAAATCTTCCCCTTTCCAAAATCGGACTATTTAGTGGAAAACCCCGATTAAACTTGTAGATTTTGACAATTTTTCTGTATCTTTTTACTTATTCGGAAAAGAGGAAGGAATGACTATGAAGCTCAAACTGCATTGGCAGATACTCATCGGCATGGGGCTGGGCCTGATCTACGGCATCGTTGCCGCCATATTTCACTGGGGTACTTTTACCAGTGACTGGATCGCCCCCTGGGGGAAAATATTTATCAACCTTTTAAAACTGATTGCCATTCCGCTGGTGCTGGGTTCACTGGTCGCCGGCGTGGCCTCTCTTTCCGATCTTAAAAAGCTCTCACGTATCGGCGGGAAAACCATCGCTATTTATATCTCAACCACCATCATTTCCGTCACCATCGGTCTGCTGGTTGTAAACATGTTTCAACCGGGCCATTCCGTGCCGGAACAGATGCGAGTAAAATTGCAGGAGACCTATCAAAGCGATGTGGGAGCCAAAACCGAAACGGCGGCCCGGGTCAGGGAACGCGGCCCGCTTCAGCCCCTGGTGGACATGGTGCCGGATAACTTCTTCGGTTCCGCGGCCAGTAACCGCAATATGCTGCAGGTAGTCTTTTTTGCCATCTTTTTGGGCATAGGCATCATTCAGGTACAAAATGAAAAATCCCAGGCCTTTCTGAACTTTTTCGAGGGATTGAACGATGTGGTGATAAAATTGGTGGACATGATCATGTTGATGGCACCGATAGGGGTTTTTGCCTTAATCGCCGATACCATCAATGTTATCGCCAAGGACAATATCGAACAGGTCGGCGAGTTGCTGGGCGCGCTCGGTTTTTACAGTATTGTCGTGGTGCTGGGCCTGGCCGTGCAGATGCTGCTGGTTTACCCTTCCATTTTAAAACTCTTCACCCCGATGAAAATAGGCGAATTTTTTAAGGGAATCGCCCCGGCACAGCTTCTGGCCTTTTCCACCAGCTCCAGCGGAGCCACCCTGCCGGTCACCATGGAACGCGCGGAAAAGAACCTGGGGGTTTCCGAAGAGGTTTCCTCCTTTGTACTGCCCCTGGGCGCCACCATCAACATGGACGGTACCGCCCTGTACCAGGCCGTGGCCGCAGTCTTTATTGCCCAAACCCTGGGCATGAACCTCGATCTGGGCGCGCAACTGACCATCATCCTTACCGCGGTACTGGCCTCCATCGGTACGGCCGCCGTACCCGGCGCCGGCATCATCATGCTGGTGATCATTCTGGAATCCGTGAGCGTGCCCAGCGCCGGCATTGCCCTGATATTAGGCGTTGACCGTATTTTGGATATGTGCCGCACCGTTACCAATGTAACCGGTGACGCCACCGTGGCCGTAACCGTGGCCGCCAGCGAAAAACAACTGGGGCCGGTTAACTTCGAGGATTAAGCCCTCTTAGCGTACGCCCTGACGGCTTTCCATCTTTTTCCGGTAGGCTACGGCCTGCTCAAAAGCTTCCTCCAGCGTGCGATGGGCGCGCTGGTAAAATGATTTTGATTTGGGTTTGCCGTTTTCCGTCCAGGTGGCCACCCAGGTGGGAATGCGTTTGCCGCGTTCCAGCTTTTCCGTAAAATGCACACCGACAACGCCGCTCTGATTGTTTACCGGCGGTTTGGTTTTCAGTCCCTTCTTACGGGATGAGGATGGATACTTGATATCGGCCACCATCTGGTTATGATCGCGAAATTTGATGGCATTGGCCAGCGCTTCCTCTTTGCCGCCATAAAGCCGGTCGCTGAATAATTTGGAGGTAAGAACCCGTTTATCTCCATAAATCCGCACATACCATCCATGGGTATGCTTTGAATCAATACGGCTGATTCCTTTATACTTAGCCATATGTTTTCCCCTCTTAAAATACCTTTCCTTATGATAGTGAACCCAGCCTAAAGCTAAAAAATCTTAATCACTTTTGCATGTTTTTTACAAAGCTTATATTACTATTTGGTAAATTTGTTCGAAAACTTTAACAATAAATTTAACGGGAATTTAAAATGAATATTTTAGTGTTAAACAGCGGCTCCTCTTCCGTAAAATTTCAGATTATCGAAACGGATCTGGGGCGCATAGAAAAGGACCGGGACAAGCGCCTGGCCCGGGGAGTTATGGAACGTATCGGCAGCCATTCGCTGATCACCTTCGAAACCGAGGGCCAGCCCCGCTACCGTACGGCCAAACCGGTAAAAAGCCACCGGGAAGCGGTGGATATGATTCTGCGCTGGATCATTTCACCCGAATCCAAAATCGAAAGCATCCGCTCGCTTTCGGATATTCACGCCGTGGGGCATCGCGTGGTGCACGGCGGTGAGGATTTCACCAAATCCGTCAAAATCACTCCGGACGTTATCCGCGGCATCGAGGACAATATCGAGCTGGCCCCGCTGCACAACCCGGCCAACCTGAAGGGTATAAAAGCGGTAACAGAGCTGCTGGGGGAACAGGTACCACAGGTGGCCGTGTTCGACACCGCCTTTCACTCCACCATGCCGGCCACATCCTATTTGTACGGCCTGCCCTACCAGTTATACCGGCGTTATAAAATCCGGCGTTACGGTTTTCACGGCACTTCCCATCGCTATATTGCCTACCGCTACCGCCAGCAACTGAATGAAACGCGGGAAAATGTCAACATCATCTCCATGCATCTGGGCAACGGCGCCTCGGTCTGTGCCATCCATCATGGAGAATCCATCGATACGTCCATGGGCTTTACGCCGCTGGAGGGGCTGGTGATGGGCACCCGTGCCGGTGATATGGATCCCTCCATCCTGGAATTTCTCTACCACAAGGAGGGCTTTACCTTCGCCGAAATGGACAACCTGCTCAACAAACGCTCCGGCCTGCTGGGCATTTCCGGGCTGACCCATGACATGCGCGAGCTGCTGGAAGAGGAGGAGGAGAACCAGGACCGCCGGGCCACCCTGGCCATAGACATGTTTTGTAAGCGGGTACGTAAATATATAGGCTCCTACTTTGTGGAGATGGAGGGCAACGTGGAAGCCATCGTCTTTACCGGCGGTATTGGCGAGAACGCCGCTCTTGTGCGTGAACGTATCTGCAACGGCCTGGAAGCCATTGGTCTGAAGTTTGACAAGAAGCGTAATAACAAAGTATTCGGTGGTAAGAGCGGCCTGATTTCCACCGATGACAGTCC
>Ga0256832_1002462_pt1 | contig 12654 bp, 8 predicted proteins | sample 134614metaG_FD_190534 | JGI IMG/M metagenome (GOLD analysis project Ga0256832, IMG submission 190534) | Hydrothermal vent microbial communities from Lau Basin, Pacific Ocean - 134-614 | ecosystem: Environmental > Aquatic > Marine > Hydrothermal vents | place: Pacific Ocean: Lau Basin | collected... | reverse complement strand
ATTTCTTAATAGTAAGACTTTTGGGGACTGAGTATGAGAAATTATATTCTGGAAATTGAATACTGAGGTGCGGAATGTCGGAAACAGCACAGGCAAGGCAAACACCCGCTTTTAAAACAACTTGACGAGCAGTTACAGGCTTATTTTTCTGCTGAACTAAAAGAGTTTGAACTGCCCCTCGACAGCAAAGGCACTGAATTTCAAATGCAGGTCTGGGACGCACTGCTTACTATCCCCTATGCAGAAACCCGATGCTACCAGGAACAGGCAACCGCAATTGGTAAACCCAGGGCATTTCGGGCAGTTGCCAGCGCCAATCGCAATAACCGCATCGGCATTATTATTCCCTGTCATCGGGTCATTGCAAAAAATGGCAGTCTGGCAGGCTATGGCGGCGGTCTGCAACGCAAGGCGTTTCTTCTTGAGCTGGAAAAAAACAATCAATAAGAGTAACCGAGCAGTTATCAGCAAGATAAATCTTGTGAGATTAACGCAGACTCGAAAATATGCCATTCATCCCCAGCTCATCTTTTATTTGTTAAACTTCGGGAAACAATACAAGGGGAATTAAAAACAAATGATTAAACTAAAAATAGTCAGTCTAATGATCGTATTCTTGCCAGTCATTCTAACGCTTCAGGCATGTTCACAACAACAGGTAATCGGCGGAGCGGTTGGCGTTGCAAAACTGCCAGTAAAAGCAGCCGGAGCCGTAGCAGGAACAGCAGGCGGCATTGTAGGAGGAACCGTAGGCGGTCTGGTTGCGGGTAGCGCAGGTCGAAAATACGGCAAAATGGCAGGGCAATCAGCCGCCAGAAAAGCAATCCCCTGATACTGACAATAATAAACCCGCTAACTCAATCAGGCAGGGTCGGCGCAACTTTGCGAAACCGACCCTGCAACCCTGTCTTCTGTCTTCTGTCTTCTGTCTTCTGTCTTCTGTCTTCTGACCACCCATCCCCCCTGTTTTTTATATATTTTGTAGCCTGTTTGAGGAACAAAACACAGGAACAATAGCTAATACCCTATCTCGCGGGTAATGATCCAGACAAAGAACACAGCAAATACCCAAGGAATCAAAAAGTCTTAATACCCTATCTCGCGGGTAATGATCCAGACGAAGAGGTGCTGTGGATGATTCGACAGGTAAAAGTCTTAATACCCTATCTCGCGGGTAATGATCCAGACGTAATCTGTTGGGCGGTGTGGCGGTGGAAGTGGTCTTAATACCCTATCTCGCGGGTAATGATCCAGACATTGTGGGTTCTGGGAACGGGATTCAGCAGGTTGTCTTAATACCCTATCTCGCGGGTAATGATCCAGACGGACATTCCGAGTAAAGCCAATGTCCATTAGTAGTCTTAATACCCTATCTCGCGGGTAATGATCCAGACTAATTGCTTCTGGTGTGTTTTTTATTTTTGCAGGTCTTAATACCCTATCTCGCGGGTAATGATCCAGACGCCCCATTAACACCAGCACAAAAAAGAGGCACGAAGTCTTAATACCCTATCTCGCGGGTAATGATCCAGACGCTTATGCTCTTGTAACGTATGATAAATAGCATAGTCTTAATACCCTATCTCGCGGGTAATGATCCAGACAAATTCCTTATGGGAATATCTATGCACTTTCTTGGTCTTAATACCCTATCTCGCGGGTAATGATCCAGACGATGCTTTAAGTCGTACAGACAAAGAAAAAGCGTCTTAATACCCTATCTCGCGGGTAATGATCCAGACTGCAATTGGGGCCACAATTCTGTGGTGCATGGTCTTAATACCCTATCTCGCGGGTAATGATCCAGACCCCACCACTTTTGAAAAACAACCTAATATCAACAACTTGCAACAATGTTTTTTATACATCAAAAGAGATATATTTGAGTTATGATTAATTGTTTTGAAATCATGTGCTTGCAAAAAATCACATTAAAATTCCGGGAAAACCCAAAGGTTTTTATATCTCTTTATAGATATAAAGCAGTCAAACAAGCCAAATTTTTAAAGAACGTATCCCGTCTGGATGGTTATTAATATAGCACAGATTGGAGAGGGTGCAATAATAAATCTGTCAACTCATCTCTCTGTCCTCTGCCACCCGGCAAACTGAAAAGACAATTGGACTCTATTGATATTTCCTTATATCCTTGGCGGCGCTTTAGGTGCCTTGTATAAGATAATAATGATAACTGTCTTATACGAGGTTAAACGGGAAGCTGGTGCATTCTGTTCTGTTAAACACGGAATAATTCCAGCGCTGCCCCCGCAACGGTAATTGAGTACCTGAATAGATACCCACCCCCCCCTGTTTTTATATATTTTTAAAAAATATGCAAAAACAGGGGGGATGGGTATTTGTTCTGTATGTTAGTTTTATAAGTCACTGTATCGCCTGATATGGGAAGGCAAAATTAATGTTTGGTTGATACCAATACTCATAAGCCCGGAGACCGGCCTAAGCAGGAGTAAAACAAACTGATTCAGGTTGTTTTGCATTTATTCACGACACGGTGGGTGTCGCCAGACTTAGGTTTATATCAATGAAATACAATTGTTTTACGGCGAGTAAAATCGCATTCCCTCTTATTATTCTTTCTTCTCTGCCTGCGGTTGTTTTTGCCAAAGATGAAATAAAACTTGGCAGTGATGGCGGGCTTGAGTTATCCATTACAGCCAATCGTCGTTTGCAAGAGCTCAATCAATCACTGGCTGCGGTGACGGTTATCACTAAAAAAGAGATTGAAAATACCCAGGCAACTAATATCAGCGAACTGCTTAAACGTGTTCCCGGCTTGAGTATTCAAAACAGTGGCGGCAGGGGCAAGGCAACTTCGGTGCATTTGCGTGGCACTAATAGCAGTCATGTTCTGGTGCTGCTGGATGGCGTTAAAATTGGCTCGGCAACGCTGGGATCTGTTTCTTTTGAGGATATTCCAGTGGATACGATTGAGCGTATTGAAGTCGTGCGCGGTCCACGTTCTGCGCTGTATGGCTCAGAGGCGATTGGCGGTGTTATTCAGATTTTCACTAAAAAAGGTGGCGCTGGCTTCCATCCGGCTGTCACTATCAGGGCAGGAAGTCACAAGGCTAAAGGCGTGGATATTGCGGTTTCTGGCGGCAAAAACAGTAGTTGGTATCAGTTGAATGCGGGTTCTGAAAAGACTGATGGCTTTGATTCTCGTTATTTGAAATTTGGTCAGCCAGATACTGAAACCGACAAGGATGGTTATCGCCGCGAGCATGTTTCGCTGGGACTGGGGCATCAGTTTGCGAATCATGCGGCAATGCAGATGAACTTGCAGCAAAGCAAGGGCAGAAATGAATTTGATGGCAGTGGCAATGATTATGCGGACTATAAGCACCAGCTTGTTAGTGGCAAGTTGCAAATCCCATTAGGATTAAAAACCAAAGCACAGTTGCAACTGGGTCAGTCCAGGGATGATTCCGACAGCAGTAGCAGTGGTTTTGTGAGCACATTTAATACCAAACGCAATATCGCAAGCTTGCAACTTGAACGCACGCTGGGCACATCAGGTGCATTAATTGGCGGAATCGACTGGCAAAAAGACAAAATTGATACTTCCATTGCCTATACAAAAAATTCACGCAGGAATACGGGCGTTTTTGCTTCCTATCAAAACAGGTTTAACAAGTTTGATATTGAGGCATCCGCAAGACAGGATGATAATCAGCAGTTTGGCAAGAAAACAACCGGCAGTTTTGCGGTGGGTTATCACCTCAATAACGGCACACGTTTAAGCGTATCTTATGGCACTGCATTTAAGGCGCCGACGTTTAATGATCTGTATTATCCTGAATCACAATATTCCGTTAGTAATCCTAATATCCGTGCCGAATCCAGCAAAAATCTTGAATTTGGCATACAGGGCAGTCTTGCCAGTGCAAACTGGGGAGTCAGCCTGTTTCAGAACAAGGTTGATAATCTGATAAGCTGGGCACCGCGTGCTGATGGTAAATGGTCACCTTCCAATATTGATCAGGCAAAAATAGAAGGGCTGGAAGCCAGCTACAGCGTCAATCTCGGGCAGTGGAAGATTGACAGCAGTGCGGCATTTATGAATGCCAAAAATGACAAAGGCAAATACAAGGGGAAGTACCTGCGTTATCGCCCCAAAAAAATACTTAATCTGGAGATTAGCCGTCACTTGGGTCGCTGGAATATTGGCTCGGGCATACATGCCGAGTCTGGTCGTTATACCAATCAGGAAAATAGCGACAGCCTTGCCGGTTTTGCCACACTTGATGTGCGTGCCGAATATGCCGTAGCAAAGAACTGGAGCGTAGGCGTAAAACTTGCTAATGCTCTGGATAAAAAATATGAAACCAATAAGGGCTATAATCAGGATGGCATTAATGCGATGTTGAGCATTAAATACGCGCCAAAATAATTTGTATTAGTTTTTGCATTAGCAAAACAGCCTGAATCCGTAATCAATCACGGATTCAGGTATAACCAGGAAAAATATTATGCACACATTAAGTAAAAATCAGTTATGGACAATAACAGCGCTGTTATTGCTGATTATGGTTGTTACACGCACACACATGATTCATCACATTCAGGATGCTTCCTGGGCGGTCTTCTTTTTGCTGGGTTTTTATATTCGCAAAGCCATTGCCTTCCCGATTTTCTGGCTGGTCGCTTTTGCGGTGGATTTAATCGTGATTGAGTCTAAGGGCGGGCAAAGTTATTGCTTTACGATCTCCTATCCTTTCCTGATTCCTGCCTATGCCTCTTTATGGTTTGCAGGGCGCTGGTTTGCAAAACATTATTCTGAAAACCTGCGCGGGCTGCTTTACTTTGTCGGCTCTGCAGTGCTTGGTATCGCGGTCTGCGACATCATTTCAAGCGGCGGATTCTACTTTTTCTCAGGGCGTTTTAGCGATGTCAATCTGAGTGAATTTGCAGATCGTTTGGCAACCTATATGCCCATGTTTATGAAAACTACCCTGCTCTATTTGGGCATTGCGGCGCTTGTTCATCTGGCGTTTGTCCAGGCAGGCAAGTTTTCCGGGAGGCTGTCCGAGAACTAAGACCGAGAGGGTACAGCAAAATGCCCGCACTCATGGTACAAGGTACCACCTCGGATGCTGGCAAAAGCATTCTGGTGGCTGGTCTGTGCCGCGTATACAAACGGCGGGGCTTGTCCGTAGCCCCGTTTAAGCCACAAAACATGGCGCTTAACAGTGCAGTCACCCCGGATGGTGGCGAAATTGGTCGCGCCCAGGCATTGCAGGCTCAGGCAGCCGGGATTCCAGCCAGTGTGCACATGAACCCTGTTCTGTTAAAACCGAATACAGACACTGGCGCCCAGGTTATTCTGCAAGGTCATTCGATCGGTAATATTGAAGCGCTGGCTTATCACGATTACAAACCAAAAGCCGCTGAAGTTGTTTTTGATTCCTATAAAAAGCTCTGCAAGCAGTACCAGTATATTTTTGTAGAAGGTGCTGGCAGCCCCGCTGAAATTAATCTGCGCGAGGGCGATATTGCCAATATGGGGTTTGCACTGCGCGCAAATTGTCCGGTCATTCTAATTGCCGATATTGACAAGGGCGGTGTTTTTGCGCATCTGGTTGGCACTTTGCAGCTTCTCCGCAAAGAGGAACGAAAACTGGTTAAAGGCTTTGTGATTAACCGTTTTCGGGGGGATATTGCTTTATTAAAAAGTGGACTTGAGTGGCTGCAAGCATACACAAAAAAACCAGTATTAGGTGTATTGCCCTATCTGCACGGGCTGCATCTGGATGCCGAAGATGCTCTGCCCGCGAATCAGCCCAAACACCCGGAGTCTCGCTTCAGGGTTATCGTGCCGCACCTGCCACACATCAGCAATCACACTGATTTTGAGCCGTTACGTCTGCACCCCGAGATTGACTTTGAATACATCAGCCATCTCCAGGAGATTCCAGCCGCTGACCTGATTATCCTGCCAGGCACAAAAAATGTAGGTTTTGACCTTGAATGGCTAAAAGCACAGGGCTGGCAGGAAGCCATCAACAGGCACTTGCGCTACGCCGGAAAAGTGATTGGAATTTGCGGTGGATTGCAAATGCTGGGCACTGCCATCCATGATCCGCTGGGTATCGAAGCAGCACCACAAAGCTATACCGGATTAGGTTTGCTTGAGTTTGAGACCCGCTTGCAAAAAAACAAAAAACTTGCCAATCAAACAGGAAAGCTGTTACTCACTGAAAAACAGGTCAAAATCAGGGGTTATGAGATACATGCAGGTATCACAACGGGAAAAGCACTACAAAACCCCGCAATTCTGATCAATCAAAAACCTGATGGCGCAATTTCAGAGGATGGACAGATTTTTGCCTGTTATTTGCACGGACTGTTTGACTCCGCCGCAGCACTGCAAGAACTGCTTGAGTGGGCAGGCGCCAAACCAAAACAATCTTTTGACATCAACACGCAACGGGAAGAACAACTCGAACGACTGGCAGACAGCATTGAGGAATGTATTGATATTGATGCATTGTCCTTAGATCTTTTTTGAATCGATTTGTTTGGCAATATCCCTCTCATTTACAAAGTTTCCAAGTACCCAAACAAAATTTCGTTTCCTGTTTTTTGATATTCAAGGCATTACGACGGGAGCATAGCAGGCTATGTGACCAAAGCAATAACGAAGAAGATCAGAAAACAGGGGCTAAATTGTTAGATTAATTTTGAGCGGGTACTTATATTTGCCCAAAATTTATTTGGGAAATAGATACAACCCATCCCCCCTTTTTTTATATATTTTTTTGCATAACCCGTATTGAGGAACGAAATACAGGAGCAATAGTTAATATCGCAGCGTCCTGCGTTTCGCATACTCAACGCTGACTACACTTTAAATACCTCAATTGACTAATTTTCAAATCATTACTACAATTCTTACATTATTCTTACTTTTGGTTTCACATGAACACAACAAAACTTTCCAGCAAGGGACAAGTAATCATACCAAAACCTTTAAGAACTGCGCATCATTGGGAAACTGGGCAAGAGCTTGTTGTTATAAATTTAGCCGATGGCATTTTACTTAAACCCAAGGCACCTTTTCCTGAAACCTCAATAGATGAGGTTGCATCATGCTTAAATTATAAAGGTAGTGCTAAAACATTAGATGCCATGGAACAAGCTATAGAAAAAGGAATAAAGGCAAAATATCAATGATTTCTGTTGATACAAATATTATCGTACGATTTTTAACACACGATGATGAAGAACAGTACCAAAAAGCTTTCAAAATTTTTAACTCAAATGAAATATTTATCGCTGATACTGTAATTCTGGAAACAGAATGGGTTTTAAGATTTGCCTACGAGATTAAACCGGAAGATATTTGTAAAGCTTTTATAAGTTTATTTGGGTTGAAAAATGTTCACCTGTCAAATCCTGCATTTATTTCCCAGGCAATTGAATGGCATAAAACGGGGATAGATTTTTCTGATGCTATGCACTTAACTCAATGCCAGCAGTATGAGAGGTTATATACCTTTGATAATAAGTTCTCACTTAAAGCAAAGGCATTAACTAACTGCGAGGTTATATTACCCTAACAAATCAGTAACCTCTATTTTGCCCAATAGCTGCGTTAAAAGTGCTCATTTATTCTTATATAAACTGTGCGCTTTCGCCTTGCTCTTGAACAAAATAAAGGGAATCTGAGTAATTACGGATTTCGCTGAGTAGTTACACAAATAATTCAATTATATTTTGTGGGTTGTTTGTGGGCTGTTTTGAACTTCAAAACTTGAGTTATTATTAACATCAAGAAAAGGCTCAGGACTATCATCCATGAAAAACTACCCGCCCCGGATTGACTGGTTTTAACTGCCCCTCCGTTGCCGTTACCATTGCCGTTACCATTGCCGTTACCATTGCCGTTACCATTGCCGTTACCATTGCCGTTACCATTGCCGTTACCATTGCCATTGCCATTTTCACCATCAACGGCAACAAAGAAATCTTTTACGCCATAGATATCATTTCCATTGGCATATTTTAGACCAGAGTTGGTCGCTTCTTGCCAGTGAGCAGGATTTTCTGCGTCCCTGGATATTACCCGATAATAGTAATCACCACTGGGGTGAGTCCAGCTTAGTGTGTGAGTTGTATTTGAAAGGTTATGTGCCGATCTGATTATGGTTCCGGGAAGAAACTCTGGTGATGTTGATATATCAAGATCATAAACAATCGATTGCCCAATTAAACTTTTTGATTCTGTCCAGCTAAAAGTAACTTTATGATTAGCCGAAAAATCAGGATCATTTAACCAAAACGGCATGGGGTCATAAAGACGATCCATAAAACGTCGATAATTTTGTTCAACATTGGTTGATAAATCATCAAAGACGCGATTAAGTTCAGCCAGCCTTTCTGCCTCGTTTTCACCAGGAACATAGAGATAGTCCCAGTCAGGTGAACTGGTTAAAATCGGAAAAAGCAGATCATAATATTGATCTGTTTTGCTCCTGATTTTCTCAGGCGTTAGATATTTGTTTTTTATTTCTGTCACGGCTGCTGCCAGCAGGGATAAATTTCCCGGTTCACTTAAAAATCTTTGGTGCAAGGAAACATTCCACCAAAGTGCATGTGAAAACCACCAGCGGGGCATTTGCTCAACTGTACCATAGTAAGGATCCTGGAAGTTTTGCCCCAACGCCAAATCATAATCCCAGGGAAGCAGATAAAAATGTTCCGTATTGTTAGGATTATAAAGATAGAAATTATGAAAAATTGTATCGTAATTATTGACCAAAATATTGACCGCAAGCCATGTCAGGTAATTATCCCTGTTAAAATATTTACCCATAATCCGGGTATTGAAATCAACCGACGGGTCATTCAGGTCTCTGATCATATTGGCAAAGCTGTAATGCTCTTTGCCTCTTTTTATTTCAAGAACCTCTTCAAACGCATCTTTGTTATAGGGTTTTCCAGTATTGCCATCAATACCTAATGCGGCAATATCATAAAACATAAAATCTTCAGCTTTATAAACCCTTGAGTCTTTGTCCCATCCACGCCGTTGCAAATACTCTTTGCCAAAATGCTCGATATGCGTGTATAAACCATAGTCTTCGCTTGTGCCCTGATTATTTACTGTCAAATGAATAAATTGGGTACGCATACTGGGCAAATGGGGAATTTCAGAAAACAGCTCAAAGACTAATTTGTTTCTTGCCCTGGTAAAATCATACATGGATTTTACCAGCTGTATGCGCCGCTCTCCTCGCCAAAGATCATTCTTGCTGTCAAGCTTGATTCTAAAAGATTTTTGAGCGCTGTAACGACTCTCTGAGCCACGCAAACGCAGCGTCGCATTTGACTCCAGACCATCATCCGGGAAGTCATCTGCAACCATATGCACCTTGATTTCAGGAGCGAAATCATCAGTCTTGTCGGTATCGCCGAGTACATCATCCAGAGTACAACCTTTATAGTCAGATGGATTGCAGGCACCGTCCTGAATAACTGTATTTACGCTTAAATTCAGGACGTATAAACCACCCTGATCATAGGTTTCGGGCGGTTCATAAATATCATCCGGGACATTATTTGAGATAACATCAGCGGCAATACCATTTGAAAACAGGGAAAGACTTGTTATAAGCAATATAGATAACAAGTTCAAGAAAACTTTAATTTTTTGCTTACTCATTGCTATTTCCGTTTGGCTGGGAGTTATTTGCAAGCCCATAAGTACCCAAACAAAATTAATTTAACAAAATTTCGTTTCCTGTTTTTTGATATTCAAGGCATTGCGACGGGAGCATAGTGGGCTATGTGACCAAAGCAATAACGAAGAAGAGCAGAAAACAGGGAGCTAAATTGTTAGATTAATTTTGAGCGGGTACTTGTGCCACCTTACGGAATTTACATTGATTCTTGCGAGTTATTCTTGACAGGTGGTCAAGATATTACGCCCAGAGGAGTCAAAAACTGGAGTCAGAGTAAAATTCTGCCACCCATCCCCCCTGTTTTTTATATTTTTGTAGTGTGTTGAGGAGTGAAACACAGTTGCGTAGGGTTGATGTAGACATGCGCAAGCAACCACATCTGGTTGCTTGTGTAAGGTAAATCATTGACCCATCCCCCTACTTTTTCACATGTTTTTTGCCTGTGCTGATTTTTGTCGGCTTATTCAGATAATAATAAACTTTCCTCACTACGACTCATATTCTTGGACAGACTCCTACCAATATCATTAACGAATTTGTCGCCAGGACATTCTTCCGGTAAATTTACTGGAGGATTCCTTAAACATACCGACGCTACCACCGGAGCCGGTAAGATATTTGCCTTCTGTTTGATTATCATGGCTGATCACTGTGGGGGTACTATAAACGACCCCCAATGCGGTGTCCTGTACGCCTGAAATAATCGCCTTGCTGTTTTCATAGGTAACATTGTCAGCGTCAGTAAACTCATTATCCTTGTTGATATCAAGCGGGATTGTTTCAAGGCGTTTTCCTTCAACTGCATTAAACTCCATTAACCAGCTTGTGCCACCCCATTCACAGATGTTTCCAGGTGGTGTCATGGTGGTGAAAATCAGCCTGCCGCGTCTTAATAAAGCCTGCGAAATAACCCGTTCACCTGCATCCGGCAAGTTCATAAACCAGCCATGATGGGTAGAAAAGTTGACCGTATGGGTAGAGGTCACACGCGTATTGTAATCCGTGCCGTCTGCTGCTGACTGTTGCAATATCGTTTGTTCAACCAGCGTGTCAGCTGAAACAGGCGAGCCATTGTCGTGGATGCCATAATAGGTGTTTGTGACAGGTGTACCATCATACATATTATCGCCTACATCAAAATATTTGCCGGTGCCAAAGTAAACCATCAAGCCGCCTTTGACGTTTCTGCCGACCTGGGGCGGTGCGGTAATGGCTTGTGAGGCACTAAACAGGGGTGATCCGCTAAAATCTACTCCCCAGTTTGCGGGATTGTCTGAACTGACATCGAATGCCCAGAGGTTTCCGAGCAAGTCACCGGCATAGATTCTGTCAACAATCGAATCATTGTTTGAATCCACGGCTATCGGGCTTGAGAGTCCATTGGGCTGCTCGGCACTGCCTGCTCCGGTGTCTATCTTTTTGATCAGTGCGCCTGTTTCGATATTGATGATAAAGAGTACGGCTTTATTACTGGCGGAGTTATAACCATTTGCTACAACTGCCGCCCAGCGTTTGTTTGGATCCGAGTTATTCATACGCACGATACTGGCTGAGGGAATGGTTTCTCCCAGATGATTGGCAAATTCTGCTGCATCGCTTCCGGCACTGCTTGCCTGGGTTGAGGAGATTTCCCACAGGACATCGCTTGCAGTAAAGTTTTCCGCATTGCTGACATCAAGCGCGAACAGTGCTTTTCCGCCCAGTCCCAGACCACTGACCAATACCGTATGCCAGTCCGAGCTTGAGGCAAAATAGGCATCACCTATTGATGATTTGCCATCGACCAGATATTCATGTGGCAAACAGTCTGCTGCTTTACAGCCGTACTTGGGGTCGCTGATTGTCACCAGCTTGTGAAAAACTTCATTCGGTATATAGGCAAATAATTCATGCCCGTTATTGGCATTAAACGCATGTAACATGCCGTCGTTTGCACCGATAAAAAGGGCAGGCGTGGTATTTCTCTTGCTTTCCAGAAAATTTTCATAGTCCCCGCCTTCTGCTAACTGGCTGTAACCATAATTGGCAAAGGTGTCTTTAAACAGCAAATTGGAGTTAATAATATCGCCAAGGATTTTATTGCGCGCCCTAAGAAAGCTTCCCTCAGAGTCTTGCTGACCCTTAACCCATCTAAAACGTTTTTTCCCTTTTAATGTAGTTTGACCATTTTTTAAAATCGACTTTTGTTGGGCACTAAGCTTATTCCATTTAAAGCTTATACCTCTGTTTGAAGACAGAGCAGGGTTATAGCTAAAGAGTTTTCTGCCTGTTCTACTTAAAGTATCTGCGGCATCCCATTGCTGTGATTTCACGCTGCCATCATGATCTGTTGTTTCCAGATTATAAGCGATAACATGACCTTCCCAGTTGCTATTATTAAACTTTGCCTGATAAACACGGGTAGAATTACTGAGTCTGTCCGAGTTCGCAGATACAGAAGAAGTAGCATGGAGCCCGGCTGTTATGTCATCGACACGGCATACATTATTCTTTTCGATTATTTCAATTGCAACATCCTCGACTTCACCATCTTTGGCATATCCGGCGGGAGTCAGATGCTGTTGTGTACTAATCCTGAAGCGTGCAAAAGAGTTTCCAATTGTTGCAGTCGCCGGAACATTCAGGGTAATAGTCGTGTTGCCCGTGTTTACATTCAGATTGTTCACAACCTGTTCATTGGCATCAGCAAAATCACCGTCTGCATTCCAGTCAAACCAGGCACTCAGATACGCTGATCCTGTTACAGGAATATCAATATCTATGGTGTTTCCGACAGTTAGCCGGGGGATTGTAATGTCTTCGTCATCGTCCCGGGTGGTATCAAAAGCATCATTATTATTGTCATCACCCTGGGCAGGCGAGGCATCTTCCTGTCTGCTAAATTCACTGTCAGGTGGCGTGCCAAAATAAGGCGTACCGGGTGTAAATTTTAATCCCAGGATATTTTTAG
>Ga0256832_1002461_pt1 | contig 12659 bp, 9 predicted proteins | sample 134614metaG_FD_190534 | JGI IMG/M metagenome (GOLD analysis project Ga0256832, IMG submission 190534) | Hydrothermal vent microbial communities from Lau Basin, Pacific Ocean - 134-614 | ecosystem: Environmental > Aquatic > Marine > Hydrothermal vents | place: Pacific Ocean: Lau Basin | collected... | reverse complement strand
GAAGGGGTGGGCGGCGGCGTCGAGGTGGGCGGCGGGGTGGCCGTTGCCGTGGGCGTGGCCGTCGGGGTGGGAGTGTCGGTAGGCAATGGCGTGGGCGTGGGCGAGGGGAGAGGGGTGGACGTCGCGGTGGCCGTCGGGGAAGGGAAAGGGGCCACCGTGGGGGCGTCGATAGGCGATGCCGTTGTGGATTGCAGATCACACGCCAGCACCCGCGCTTCGTCCACCCACATGGCGGCCTTCTTGCCCCGACCGTCATTATGCACGCCAAAAACCAGCAGCACGTCCTTCCCGGCGAATGCGGTCAGATCGACGGTGGTTGGCTGCCAATCCAGCTCGAAAACTTGCTCATACAGCAGGATGGTGGATTCATCCGCGGTCAAATCCCACACGACGATATAGCGGGCGTCATCGCCATCCCCCTCCTGAGACCGCAGTTGTGCAGACATGGTAATCTGCCCGGCCACTGGAAGTCGCATCCGCTGCCACACGGTGGAATCCACTTCCTGGTTCTCGGCATCCTCAGGAATGCCCACGAACGCGGCGCGTTCGCCCGCATACGCCACGGTCGCATCGAAAAAGCCAGGGCTGGCCGTCTCGGTGAATGTCCAGGCGTCATCGGTCTCGAAACCGGGATCGGTCTCCACATAGATGCAGCCTGCGGGCGGGGCCTCCTGCGCCCGGACGAGGGCGGGGGCAAACCCCAGCGCCATCAGGCAGAGCAAGAGCAGGGAGAGCAAACGGCGTCGTGACATGTGGACGATTTCGGCGGCGAGAGGATGACGTGGGCGTCATTGTACCAGATCGGGGGCGAAGCGGGCCAGATGGCGACGCAATTGCAATAAGGCCAGATCCCGGGCGCGGGCTTCGAGCATGACGTCGAAATCCCGCATGGGAGGCAGGGAGCGCAGGAAGTCGATGAAGGCGAAGGGGTTGATGTAATGGCTGTGGCGGTTGAGTCGAGGCGGGTGGGGCTGGCCCTTGCGGTCGCGCACCATCTCGGTGGTGGGGGTGGCAAAGTGGATTTTGGGCGTCTGATGGAGCGGCCAGGTGGACAGACAGATGGCCAGGGCCTCGGGCGCAGGAATGCCGCGAGGATTGTGGAGCCGGTGATGGAGCATGTCGAAGATCAGCCGCACGCCCGTGCGCTGATGCACCCACAGAGCGTCGGCCACGTCGAATCGCCGATCATCATGCTCCAACGCCAATCGATCGCGCGTGCGCTCGAGCAACCCTTCCCATCCCCGCACGAACGCGGCCATCGCCCCATCATGATCCTGATAATGCCCGCCCACATGGATGACGATCACCGCTTCCGGGCCCAATCCCATGCCGTCGAGGATGGCGGCCAACCCATCCAGCGTGCGTCTGGACGCCTCCAGCCGCTCGGGGTCGGGCGCGTTCAGCAGCACGTGTGCGGGCGCATGAAAGCTGAGCCGCATCCCCAACCGCCGGGCCAAATCCCCCACCGCGGCCAGCTCCGCCGCACATTCCTCAATCTGATTGTGAAATCGAGGGTGATCGGGATGAGTGAGGTAGGGCGCCAGGTCCGCGGCCATGCGATACATGCGGATATCCCGGCTGTCGAGATAGAGCAGGATATCCCGCAGATAGGCCAGGCTGACGGAGAGATGGGGGTTGTTCTGCCAGCGTCGCCCATCGTGACTGCGCAACCCCGCCCGGCCCAGAATATGCTGAGGAAAACCAAGTTTCATGGCCGCATTTTAGCACCCTTCGCATAAGCCTATCAAGTCCATTTTTCACCCTTCCCCCGATTCTGAGCTATAATCAATCCAGTAGCACCGCCATCTCGCATTCCCTTCCCGAACCGGAGACACAACGATGAAGACCTATCCCGCCGTCGTTCTCGCTGGCTACTCCACCGAAAAACCGGATCCTTTGGCTGCGGCGATGGGCATGGATCGCAAAACGCTGATCCCCATCGCCGGAAAACCCATGGTGTATTGGGTGGTCAAGGCGCTTCGGGAGAGTTCGCGCATCGACCAAATCTATATCGTGGGAATGAGCGAGAAGGATAATGTGGATTTCGGCACGGACATCATCTATGTGCCCAATCAGAACGCCCATTTCGAGAATGTGATGGCGGGCGTGGACGCGGTGCAGGCTCATCAGCCGGACGCGGAGTTCATGTTGTTCGCTTCGGGCGATATCCCGGCGCTGCACAGCGAGACCGTGAACTGGTTCGTGGAGACCTGCGAGAACATGGACGGGGATTTCTTCTACTCGGTGGTGGAGAAAGATGTCATGGAAGCCGCCTTCCCCGACTCCAGGCGGTCTTATGTGCCCGTCAAAGAGGGCAAATTCTGCGGCGGCGATCTCTTCTTCGTGCGCATCGCCATCGCCCATAACAACCAGGATCTGGTGCGGGAATTGTTGGCCCGCCGCAAGAGCGTGTTTCAACAGGCCCGCCTTCTGGGCTTCAGAGTCATCATCAAATTCCTTTTCCGTCGCCTTTCGGTGAAGGACGCGGAGGACCTGAGCGAACGCTTGCTCCAGGCCAGGGGCAAGGTGGTCATCTCGCCCTATGCGGACCTGGGCATGGATGTGGACAAGCCTCACCAGCTTGAACTGGTGCGAGCTGTGCTGGAGGAGCGTGGGGAGGCGAAGACGGCATGAGTTCCTGGGTGGCGCGTTTGGAGGCGGTCGACCAGCGGTGGAGTCAGGCGCTGCGGGTGGATGATCATCGCACGGGCAAGGCCATTGCCACGGTAGCGGCGCATTTGGGCGATGGGCCGCTGTGGCTCGTATTATGGGCCGCGGGCATGATCGTTTTCGGCCCGCCCATCCGCTGGCAGATTCTGGGCTGGGTGATTGCTTCCATCCTGGCGGCTGTGGTCACTTACGCCATCAAATTCACCCTCAAACGCCCGCGTCCGCAGGAGATCGACGGCTTTTACAGCAAGGGCTACGACCGCCACGCTTTTCCCAGCGGCCACGCCACCCGCATGGGCACGCTTCCCATCTTCGGAGCCTGGATTTTCCCCCAGTTCGCGCTGTTATTCTGGTTCATCTCCCTCATCTGCATCTGGGCCCGAGTGGCGCTGGGCGTCCACTATCTGGGCGATGTCATCGTCGGCTGGATCATCGGAGCCCTTGCCAGCATCCTCGTCATCCTGGCGATGAATGCCACGCTGTTTTGAAAATAGAATGATCGTCGGTTGCGAAAAGTTCGCAAAGCCAAGGTTGGGCGAGCCTGCAACTGACGTGATGCGTAATCCGTAATCCGTGAGGTCATTACGGATTACGAAATCGGCTTCCCGCGCCCGCCCTGGCCGCGAGCCGTTTTCATCTGTATCGGCGAGCCATCGCTCGGGTCGCCTGCTTTGAAAATCAATCTCACGCAAGGCCATCTATGGACCAACCTTTTCATTTTTCCCTCTACCTGAAACGCCTGGGCCGGAAGTGGAAGCTCATCCTTCTGCCCCCAATCCTCGCGTTGCTCATCGCCATTCTGTTTTCCCTGCTGATGCCGGTGACCTACACCGCCACCAGCATCATGGTCGCGCCCAAGCCCCAACTCGTGTGGCGCTGGGATAACAAGGTGTACGACGTGGTGGACCTCCGCTTCGACTGGCGGTCGGAAGTCATGCCTCTGGTGAAAACGCCCAAGACCGCGGAGCTGGCCCTGGAACAGGTCGGCGACCAGTTGAGCCGCGAGTACACGCCTCAGGACGTGCTGGACGCCACCTCGGTGAAGGCGGGCGCGGGCTCGACCTTCACCATCCGCGTCAAGGCGTCGGATCCCAACGACGCTGCCTTGCTGGCCAACGCCATGGCCCAGGCCCTGCCCGAGGTCATCGCCGATATCTACGCAGGCAGCATAGATGCGTTTGCGCAGGCCAAGGCTGAGGTGGATCAAAAATACAGCGAATGGGATGACCGCTGGCGGGCGTTTCGGGCGCAGTATGGCATCGGACTGGGGTTCACCGGGGATATCACGGGCGTGGGGGAGGATCAACTTTTCGGCAATCAGGCCGCCATCAAGCAGGAATTGACCATCAAGAGCTCCGAAGTGGCCGATCTGAGTGTGTTTTTGGACAAGGTGACGCTGGCGTTGTCGGGCCTGAAGGAGGGAAGTGGCGAGGCTTCGCACATGGCGCTGCTGGACTCGCCTATGCTGACGCGCTATGGCCTGACCTTCGAGGAACTGCAAGCGCTCTCGCCCGATGCGCTGCAAGCCGCATTGGAAGCCTTACAAGCCCAGGTGCAGGCCGACCTGGATGCGGCCAACGCCGACCTTCTGACCTTGCAGGACCAGGTGGCCACCATCATCACCGAGCGGGAAAATATCCAGCGCACACGCAACGTATGGTACGATTCGGTGAAAGCGCTGGAGAACAAGATGGTGGAGCTGAATGTCAAGCGGATTGTGGAAGGTCAGCGGGTGCATCAGGTGGGAGAAGCGCAACCACCCGCCCATCCCTCTCAGCCCAACTGGCCTCTGAATCTGACCCTGGCGGTGGTGGCCGGGCTGCTGGGCGGCTTCTTCCTGGCCGTCCTCGCCGTCTATTTCGAAGGTGACGATCCGGGCAGGGACTGAGGCTGGCGGGAACCTGCCATCCCCCCGATACGGATGCACATGGAAACCGGTAGCCCCGTAGACCGGTAGACCAGGGAAACCGGGCCGATTCGCTCCCCCGTCCGGCCCCACTGGTTTCCCGGTTTCCTGGCCTACCCATTTTTCTTCGCGCCTTTATGTTCCTTCACGCCTTCGCAGCCCTCTTTTCGAGACAGCGATGGGGCATTTGGACTCTGGTTCTGGGACTGACGCTCCTCCAGGGCGTCATTTGGTTGCAAACGACGCCGCCCTGGGCTGCGCCCGATGAGCCCGGACACTTTCTTTATGTGCAGTTATTTGCACAACTGGGGCGTCCCCCCCGCCCGCAAGACGTCACGCCCGAGCATTGGCAACGCATTCTCGCCAGCATGGAGGCTCACGACTGGCAGGCGGTCGTGCATCCTGACGGCGGCGAAGGTTCTCTGGCCCAGGACCCCACCCTGCTGGCCAGCGGGTCGCAAATCGGGCAGAAGCCGCCCGGCTATTACGCGCTGGCCGCGTTCTGGCTGCGCCTGCTGCCCCACTGGCAAACGCAGTCCCCGGCGACGCAGCTCCTCTGGCTGCGGTGGCTTTCCCTGGCCCTGCATCTGCTGACCACCGCCGTCGCTCTGGGCCTGGCGTGGCGCTTGTGGCCCGACGCGCCCGACCGGGCCTTGAGCGTGGGGCTGCTGGTGGGGCTGTTACCCATGGTGGGATTCATCGGAACCAGCGTGAATAATGATGCGCTGACCATGCTGTGGGGCACAGTGGGATTTGCCGCCCTCCTCCTGGCCCGGTCGCGCCCGGCCTGGGCCTTTATCCTGCTCTGGATCGGACTGGGGCCGCTGCTGGTGGACGTGGGGTTACTGTTTCTGTGGCCTTTGGCGCTGGGAGTGGGAATACAGAGGATCCCCCGATTGCACAAAGGAGGTAAAGGCATTGTCCTATTCCCAACCCTGATCCTGATCCCAATCCTGATCCTGCTACCAAATCCCCGCTGGGCCGCGGGCTGGCGGCGGCAGGGGCTCGACCGCAGCCGGGCTGATGGCCAGCTCTTTCTCCAGGCCGAGAAAGCTCCCGCCCGCCTCAGCCAGACTCTCAGCGGCCTGCTCATCGTCCAACGCCAGGGACAGCCGCTGACGCTGGAGGCGGAGGCCTCGGGCGCAGGGGGCGATCTGGTCTTGCGACTGAGCGATGAAGCGGGGCGTTCTGAAATCCACTGCCCGCTTTCCCCGCAGCCCCGAATCTGTCAGCTCACCCGCACGCTGTCGCCCCGGGCCCATCATGTCGGCGTGCATCTCATCTTGCCCGGGGGCGAGGCTCGGGCCCGCGTGACGCTGAGGGACGCGGCGGGCTGGTCTCTGCTCCTCAACGGGGATGGCGCTTACCCCGCGCCCCTGGGCGATCCCCTCCTCACCTGGTTGGAGAGGCGTCTGCCCCTGCCCGCGGGCTACTTCAGCCGGGCGCTCTACGGCCAGGTGTGGGACGTTCCCTCGCTGATGCGTTACGCTGCGTACGCGATCTTCGCCTGGGCCAGCTTCTGGGGATGGTTCGGCTGGCTGACGATTCCGTATCCGTGGTGGGTGTATGGGCTGCTAGGCGTGGCAACTGCGGCGGCGATGATGGGAACTTGGAGAAGGTTCGTATTCAGTCATCAGTGCTCAGTGTTCAGTGTTCAGGGGTTGGCCGCGGCGGCGGTGGGGTTGATAAGCGTTCAGGCGTTCGCGCCGATGCTGGGGCAGGCGTGGCAGCCCCAGGGTCGCTATTTTTTCCCCGGTTTGTTGCCCCTTGCCATCCTGCTGACCCTGGGTTGGGAAGTGATGACGCCGCGCTCGCGGCGAGGATGGCTCGTTGCGGGCATCCTGCTAGCCCTGGCGGCCCTCAACGTCCTGGCGTGGCGGCTCACCCGCTAACCTGACAGGTTCCTTTCACAATTTTTCCTGGACGCGGCCACGGCGCCGACGGGCGCATCGACGCCCGGTTGAGCGCCTCGCGCTCGGGAACCTGTCAGGTTGACGCCTTTCACCACAATGCCGCCCACAGGGGCCGATGGTCGCTGGCGTCCACGTCGGAAACCACGCCCGCTCGCACAGGCTCCATGCCGCGGGCGAAGAGGTAATCCATGGTCACGCCCGCGCCCATCTCCATCACCGTCGATCCCGCGTCCTTCGTGGCCCAAACGAACCCCGCTCGCTCCATCACCGTCACCAAGGCGCTTTGCTCCCAGGGCGTGATCGTGTTGAAATCGCCGCCGATGATGACCGGCGACGCGTTCGCGCCCACATCCGTCAGGATGGCCTCCACCTGATCCAGCCGTTGCGCGGGCAACATCAGCGAGGTCTCGGTGTGCGTGTTGTAGACCAGCACAGGACGGTCGGGCGTCTGCACCCACGCCCGGATGGCGATGCGGGTCTGGCCATTGCGCGGGCTGTAATGGGGCAAAAGCAGCTTGCGGTCATCGGTGAGGGGCCAGGGGCTGAGGATGGCTTCGCCAAAGTCGCGGCCATGCCGGGCGTGGATGGACGCGGGATAGTACACGTAATTCATCCCCAACGCCCGGGCGACAGCTTCCACCCCCTCCTCATCCATCTCCTGCAGGAGAATCGCGTCGGGCTGCTGAAGTTCGGGCGTTTCCTGGAGGACGCGTAGAGCTTCATGGATATGGCGTGAGTATTTGATATTCCAGGTGACGGCCCGAAATGCGCCATCGTCCTGCGGCGCTGTTTGCGCGTATGCGCCGACATAGCGCGGGCCGGTAAGCGCGAGGTAGTTGGGCGTAACCGCGCAGCCGGTCAGGAGAGGGATCAGGATTAGGATTAGGATTAGGATTAGGATGGAAAATCGGGGGAGATGACGGGGGAACATGTTCAGTTGCAGTGACCCATTGGGGATGAAAAAATGCCCGACGGAGGAAGCCGCCAGGCATCAGCATACACGATATCAGGAGTTAATCACAAGCGCGAGGTCAATCGCCTTCCGCCAGCTCCAGGGTGCGGCGGATGATTTCGTCCTCTTCGTCCTCCTCGTACCAGGCCTTCTTCTTGCGTTTCTTTTCCTTGCGCTTTGACTTCTTCTGCTGAGCCTTCATCAAAGCCAGCTCGAAGGGAGAGAGGACGTCCTCTTCCTCTTCAGCTTCATCCTGGACCATATCGACCTCAGCAATCTCCGCCTCGTCCGATTCCTCCGGCTCCGGTTCGGGCAACAGGTTCTTCATGGAAAGATCGATCTGCCCGCGGCGGCGGTTGATCTTGATCACTTCCACCTGCACTTCCTGACCTTCCTGCACGATATCACTGGGATGCTTCACATAGCCATGGGCCATTTCCTTGACGTGCACCATGCCGTCATAGCCCACGCCAATGTCCACGAATGCGCCATAGTTCGTGATGCGCGTGACCGTGCCAGTGAGCACTTCGCCCACCTCCAGGTCGCGGATAGTGCGCGTGCCGGGCGGCAGCATGGTCAGGCTGATGCGATTGTGCGCCTTGTCCAACGCCTTGATCCAGGCCGTCACCTCCTGGCCCACCTTCAGCACCTCTTTGGGGGACTTGATCCGACGCTGGCTCATTTCGGAGACATGCATCAGAGCATCCGTTCCCACGCCGATATCAATGAATGCGCCGAAATCCGTCAGGCGCTTGACGCGCCCCTGCACTTCCTGGCCCACCGCCAGCTTGCGCACAATGCGTTTCTTGGGCAGGACCTTGATTTGAGGCTCGTCTTGAGTTTGATTTTGTTGATCAGTCACGTGATTAACTCCTTCGATTGGACATTTTCGAGTTCCTTCGCGGAGCGCCCACACACCGTTCGAAATTGAACGCGCCAGGCCACTCGGCGAGATGATTGCAAGCAATAATCTTATCGCCTTTAGGGGACATCTGTCAAACTGGGAAGGGAAGAAAAACACGTTTTTGGAACGTTTTTTTCGTGGTGAGGAACGTGCTACAATGCAATCACGTCTCCAGTAAACCGTAAGCCCGAAAGGAGTTCCGCCATGTACACCCATAAATTTTACCCCCGATTGATGGCGCTTCTGCTGACGGCGCTGGTCGGCATGGCCATGTTGTCTGCCGGACAAACAGTCCATTCCCAGGAAAAACACGATCCCCCAGAAACATGGAAGATCAAGCTGTGGGAGCAGCCGTCTGAAGCTCCGCCCCCGCTTCTGTCTGACATCGCGTTGACGCCACCATCAGCGGCCCAAACCGCGACTGCTGCGGATCAGCCCCCTTGGAACCAAGTCGTTTTTCAGTCCTACCGTGATGGCAACTGGGAAATCTATATGATCAACCCGGACGGCAGCCATCCCCGCCGCCTCACCCACAACGATACCCCCGATATGTATCCGCGGCTGCATCCCAACCTGGAATCCATCCTCTACGTGTCCAAATCAGGAGACCAATCTCATATTTATCGCATAAAATATGACGGCAGCGATCCCGTCCAGTTGGGCCCACCCTATTGGAAGGAAACGTATCCTGCCTGGTCGCCCGATGGCAAGCGCATCATCTTCTCCCGATACAGGAACGAACACTGGGCTTTGTTCATGATGAATGCGGACGGCACAGGAGAGCGGCGATTGACCAACCCCAGCGACGGCCATGACATCGAAGCCGTCTGGTCGCCCGATGGGAGCCAAATCGCGTGGATTCGTCGCAAGTCGGGCGGTTACGGCGATATCATGATCATGCATCTTGGTGACGGAAAGCAACGCGTTTTCCTGGCCAATCGGCGTTATGTCCAGCATGTCCTCTGGTCGCCCGACGGCAAATACCTGGCCTTTGATATGGACGTCAACAACGATCACTGGAACGATCTCGTCATGACGGATGTAAACCGCGGCCTGACCACACACATTGCCTATGCGCCTGGCCCCATGGTGGACCTGTGGGCGGGCAGTTGGTCCCCTGATTCCAAGAAGCTGCTCTACACGCAGGTGCAATACGTTGTGCAGGACAACCAGCTTTATATCGCCAGAGCGGAATTAGGCCGTGTCCAGGCTCATTGGCTTGGTCAGCGCACGCCCATCCCAGGCAGTGGTTTGGACATGCTTCCCGACTGGCGGCTGGGCATCGACCATGAGCCGCCCACCGCCTCCATCGAGCCCCTGCCCGCCATCTCCCCCAATCCCATCCATCTGCGCTGGTCGGGCAAAGACGCCGGACGGGCGGGCATTCACTCCTTTGACGTCCAGGTGCGCATCGATGACGGCGCCTGGACCACCTGGCAAACCCGAACGACGGACACCGAGAAGCTGTACGACGGCGAGAAAGGCCGCCGCTACGCTTTTCGCGTACGGGCATGGGACAACGCGGGAAATCATAGCGACTGGACGCCCCCAGACGCCGCGGTCACTACCATCGAAACCCTGCCGCCCCACAGTGAATTCGTCAACCTTCCCCGTTATATCAGCTCCCAAAGCGGCGTGCTGACCTGGCGCGGTGAAGACCCCGGCGGATCAGGCATCCGCGAATTCCAGGTGCAATATCGAGAAGCTGGCACCATGAACTGGCAGTATCTGTTCAAAGGCTCCGCAGACACCTCGGTGCAGGTGAGCTCTATGTGGCCCGGACATGACTACTACGTCCGGGTGCGAGCCATTGACCGGGCTGGCAACGAAGAGCCCTGGGATGAGCAAGGTCAGGGCCCTATCACCGGATATCAGTGGGGTGCGTTTGGAAAAGCCTTCGCTAATCGCGGCCAGCCCGTCCCTGAAGTAACTGTAAACAGCCATCCCCAACCCTGGCTGACCATCCCCTCCGATGATCACGGGCAATACGCCCTTTACGTCAACGATTGGTCAGAAAAATACACCATCTCCTGGCGTCATCCCGCCCTGAACAGCGTGCCGCCCACCACCTATCCCCTCCGTTTCGGCGACGCGCACCAGGACGTCACTTTACCCCCTATCGATGACCTTCTGCAAAACGGCGACTTCGAGCAGGGAGAGCAAGGTTGGCGTCTGGACGGCTCGCATCCACCTCAGATCACCGACGAACGCTACACAGGCCACAAGGCCATGGCTTTCGGCTCACGCCCCCGTCCCGACCTGCGCATCCACACTCCTAACGACGCCTACCATCTGATAGTGCAAAGGGACGCCAGCGACAACTTGCATCTGCTATGGGACGACCGTCGCGACTTCTCGGACTATACGCTCATGTACGCCCGCATTCGACCCGACGGCTCCCTAGTCGAAAAACGGGAACTTGGCGCCTATGGCGGCTCCCGCGCCATGGCCGTCAGCGCCGATGGTCATGTATACATCTTATGGATCTCCCCCGACCTGGATTACCGTTACACCTTGGTGCACCGCGCCCCCAACGGCGACTGGTCTCAGCCCCAACGTCTGGAAGAACGAGGAACCGGGGTCGTGGCCGCGACCGACGCCGGGAACACCCTGCATCTTTACTTCCGCAACGGCGATTATATGCAATGCACCCCAGCAGGCGTATGCACACCCCCGGAGGACGTGGGGAACTACAACGATTTTCTTAACCAAAACATGACCGTCACCCCAACGGGAGACGCCTATTTCACCTGGTTTACCGAGGGCTCGATACCATATCCCAACACACCTTCCTACTTCTACTTCCGCATTCGCTATGCCGAAGGCCAATGGACGTCCATCTACCGGTTCCCTGCAAGCTATGACCCGCTTTTCGCTGGCAATCCGCTCGTTCAGATTCAGGTCGATAGCCAAAGCAATATCCACTTTCTCATGCCACAGATTTCCTCCAAGAACGCGGTAGCCATTTACGCGCGATGGCAATCGGATGGTCGCGTCCAGGTGAAGCCCATCAAAGCCTCCCACTCCGGATACTTCTTCCTCATTCCAGGCCAGCACGACATCATGCACATCGTTGGCGCCACCGGGCAATATGGCAGACTGACGCTCCATTATCTGCAAATTGCACCAGACGGACAGATTCGCGTCGAGGAACAGCAAGCGGTGCCCCAACCCATCGCTCAAGACATTTGGGAACCTGGAAGTTTCCAGTTTGCCGCGGATAGCCAGGGACGAATCTATGCCGCGGCAATGGGACAATCCCACGTGTTCGAGGACGGCGTCCATGTCGCAATTCGAGAAGCCGAAGGCGAGTGGCGCTTCTGGCGGCCTTTTGGCGGACGTTCCTGCACCGTCAGCAAATACTATGCCTGGGAGATCGCGCCCCAAATCATCCTCGACAGCAGAGACGTCATGCAGTTGCTATGGACAGGCCAATCGCCTCATTGTGATCTCTTTTACGCCAGCAGCCTGGTCTCGCAAGATGAGGAAACCATCCTCAGTCAGCAAGTCACCATCCCCGCGGACATGCCCGCCCCCACCCTCTCCCTCTACGCCCGCACCAGCGGCGCACCTGGCGCTTCCACGCCCTTGCAGATCAGCGTCCAGGACGCCGCGGGAACAAGCGCCCCTCTTCTCAGCCTGACGGAGTTCAGCGACTGGCGCCACTACTGGATTGACATGACGCGTTGGCGGGGTCAAACCATCACCCTGACGGTCAATCTTACCCAAAATCAGGGGGAGCCCTTGCGTTGGGGCGCCATCGATGACATCAGCCTGGGGTCAGGTGCGTACGCGGATGGCTGGGTTGCCGTCGCCGCCCAGACCCCGCCCGTATCCGCCAGCGAGATCGCTTTCAACCTGCACTATGGCAACGCAGGCCCCGACCCGGCCCACAACGTCCGCATCACCTACACCTTGCCCCCCGGAGCCGCCTTCCAAAGCGCGGAGCCGCCGCCCACCGGGCAGTCGGGCGGAGAGATATGGTGGGATAGAGCGTCCCTGGCGACCGGAACTCAGGAACGCATCCGCCTCACCCTAACCGCGCCCTCATCGCATCCGGGCGACGTCATCAAGGGCGGACTCGCTATCAGCGCATCGGAAAGCGACTTACGTCCGGGGAACAATCAGTGCGACGCATACGCTTTTATTGACGGCGCTTCTCTATTCCTGCCGAAGATGCAAATTGGGAACTAAGCTGTTCTAAAGGCCATGCGGCCACCCGCAGGTTCTCCTACGGGCCAAGAACGACGCCCCATGAATGGGGTCTTTCTGCCGTAGCCGCAATCAAGCCGGGTTCACCCGGCGTCGTTTCGT
>Ga0256832_1002460_pt1 | contig 12668 bp, 10 predicted proteins | sample 134614metaG_FD_190534 | JGI IMG/M metagenome (GOLD analysis project Ga0256832, IMG submission 190534) | Hydrothermal vent microbial communities from Lau Basin, Pacific Ocean - 134-614 | ecosystem: Environmental > Aquatic > Marine > Hydrothermal vents | place: Pacific Ocean: Lau Basin | collected... | reverse complement strand
TCGCGCCGCCAGGTCATTGCCCAGGTGCTGGGTTTCATGTCCATGGAGAACGGCCTGTTCCTGGCGGCGGTGGCCTCCACCCGCGGCATGCCCCTGGTGGTGGAGCTGGGTGTCGCCTTCGACGTGTTGGTGGCGGCGGTGCTGTTCGGCATCTTTTTCTTCCATATCAGTGAAAGCATCGAGTCCCTGGACGTTGATCGTCTGAACCGGCTCAGTGAACGGGAGGAGCATTCATGATCGCATTCTGGCTGGTCCTGTTGCTGCCCGTGGCCGGCAGCATGCTGTTGGCCCTGACCGCCAGCCTTGCGGTGAGCGGCTGGCTGAATGTGTTGTTCTGCGCCCTGGAGTTTCTGGCCTCCCTGTGGCTGGCGGTGCTGGTTCATGCGGGCGGCAGCCTGGCCGTGGCGGGATTCCAGATCGATGCCTTCAATGTCTATCTCATCATGCTCACGACCTTCGTCGGCCTGACCACGGCCATATTTTCCCGGCCCTACATGAAGGATGTCTGCGAGCAGGGGCGTCTGACACGCCGGCGCATGCGCCTCTACCATGCCATGTTCCAGATGTTTCTGTTCACCATGCTGCTGGCCCTGGCCAGTGACAACCTGGGCATCCTCTGGGTGGCGGTGGAAGGTGCGACCCTGGCGACGGTGCTGTTGGTGAGCCTGTACCGCACGCCGGAATCCATCGAGGCTGCCTGGAAATATTTCATTCTCTGTGGCGTGGGCATTGCCTTGGCCTTGTTTGGCACGGTGCTGGTGTATTTTGCCGCCCAGCAGGTATTGCCGGACGCGGAAGCCGGCCTGAGCTGGCGGGTGCTCTACCAGCATGCCGGAGCGCTGGATCCCCGGGTGATGAGCATTGCCTTCGTCTTCCTGCTGGTGGGTTATGGCACCAAGGTGGGGCTGGCGCCCATGCATTTCTGGTTGCCGGATGCCCATTCCGAAGGCCCCACCCCCGTGTCGGCGGTGCTTTCCGGCCTGCTCCTCAACGTGGCTTTGTACGCCGTGGTGCGTTTCAAGATGCTGGTGGATGGTTCGCTGCACGGCACGGACATGCCCGCCATGGCCGGGATGCTCATGATGGGATTCGGTCTGCTGTCCTTCATGGTGGCGGTGCTGTCCCTGCAACGCCAGCGGGACATCAAGCGCATGTTCAGCTATTCATCCATCGAACACATGGGATTGATGACCTTTGCGTTTGGCATGGGAGGACCCCTGGCCACCTTCGCCGGCCTGCTGCACATGCTCGTGCATTCCCTCACCAAATCCGCCATTTTTGTCACCGTGGGTCATGCCAGCCATATTGCCGGCACCCAGCGCATCGAGCACATCCGTGGACTCATCCGCACGCAGCCCGGCGTGGGCTGGGGCCTGCTCATCGGCGTGGCGGCCATTGCCGGCTTTCCTCCTTTTGGAGTCTTCACCAGCGAGTTTCTGATTCTCAGCGCCACCATCCAGAGCTGGCCCTGGCTGACGGTGCTGCTGTTGAGTGGCCTGGGCATTGCCTTTGCCGGGCTGTTCCGCAACGTGCAGCCCATGGTGTATGGCGCAGCTCCCGAAGGGCAGTCGGCGGTATCCGCCAACATGCTGCCGGTGCTGGTGCATCTTTTGGCCGTGCTGTGGCTGGGGCTGGCCATACCCGCCGTGCTCTATGGCTGGCTCAATGAGGTAACGCTGCTGATTGCAGGGGAGGGCTTGTAATGGGTCGCTTCGACTGGCTTTCAGAATACCTGGCCCAACTCGAAGATGAGCATGTGCTGGTGCGCCGGGGCTCCGCGCAACGGCTGGCGCCCGCGCACGTGCTGGAGATCGATGCCGAGGACTGGGGCCGGGCGGCGCGACAGGCTTCGCTGCTGGAATACCGCTGGTGCGGCCTGTGGGGCGATGAGCATGAAGCCCATATCCGCGTATATGCCTGTCTGGAACATGCCGGGGACTATGTGGTGCTGCAGACGGCGGTTGACGCGGACACGCCAGTGCTGCCCTCCCATGTGCCTTCCTATCCCATTGCCGACCGTCCCGAGCGGCATGCCCAGGATATGCTGGGGCTGGTGTTCAGTGATTCCCCGGATGAACGCCGCTGGACCCGCCATCAGGCCTGGCCGGAATCATCCTATCCCCTGCGGGCGGATTTTCACCTTCCGGCAGACCAGGGCGGACAGCCCGCGCCGGCAGATGGTGGCTATCCTTTTCAGCATATAAAAGGCGAAGGCGTGTATGAGATTCCCGTGGGGCCGGTGCATGCCGGCATCATCGAGCCGGGGCATTTTCGCTTCCATGCGGTGGGGGAGGAGATTCTCAGTCTGGAACAGCGCCTGGGCTATGTACACAAGGGCATAGAGAAAGCCGCCCAGGGCCGGGATGCTGCAGCGCTGGTGCGTCTGGCGGGGCGGGTATCGGGCGACAGCACCGTGGCCCATGCCTGGGCTGCCTGCCAGTCCCTGGAACGCGCGGTCGGCTGCCGGGTGGACAGACGCGCCCAGCAGCTGCGCGGCCTGTTATGCGAGCGGGAGCGCGTCGCCAACCACCTGGGGGACATTGGCGCCATCTGCAATGACGTGGGATTCGCCTTTGCGCTCTACCAGTGCTCGCGCCTGCGCGAGAACTGGCTGCGCCGCAACCAGGAACTGTTCGGACATCGCCTGCTCATGGATTTGCTGCTGCCAGGGGGTGTGGCCGTGGACCTGGATACCCGGGCCCGGGAAAGCCTGAAGCAGGATCATCAACGGCTCATGGAAGAAACCAACGAGCTGTTCGATATCCTACTTGATCAGCCTTCCCTGGAAGACCGGCTGCTCAATACCGGCGTGCTGCGCCCGGCCACGGCCCGGGCCCTGGGCTGCACGGGTTACGTGGGCAAGGCCAGTGGTCAGGCTTTCGACCTGCGCGCGAGCAACCCTTATCCGCCCTATGACCGGCAGCCCATGAAAACAGTCTGCCTGGCGGATGGTGATGTCATGGCGCGGGTACAGCTGCGCATGGAAGAGATACGCCGCAGTCTGGAATGGATGGATGAACTGCTGGATGCTCTGGAGCCGGGAGAGCTGCAATGCCGGTGGCAGCCACCCCAGGCACCTTGTGAAGGTCTGGGTTTCGTCGAAAGCTGGCGGGGCGAGATCATCACCTATGTGCGCCTGGATGCCGGGGGCAAGGTGGCGCGCTTCTTTCCCCGTGACCCCAGCTGGCATACCTGGCCGGCCCTGGAGCGTATCGTCATGGGCAACATTGTCCCGGACTTCCCCGTGTGCAACAAGTCGGTCAACGGCTCCTACTCAGGGCAGGATCTCTGATGTATAGAATACTGCGCAAAACCCTGAAGACAGGGGTGCTCACGGAAAAAGCACCCACCAGCAGCGATGCAGCGCTGGAAGCGCTGGGCATAGAGGTCAAACGCCTGGTGGACAAACGTTTCAACGGCAGCCTTGCCATCCGTGAAGTGGATGCCGGTTCCTGCAACGCCTGCGAGCTGGAGATTCACGCCCTGAACAACCCTTACTATGACGTGGAACGTTTTGGCATCCACTTCGTCGCCTCACCGCGCCACGCGGATATCTTGCTGGTCACCGGCCCCGTGAGCCGGCACATGGAAACAGCGCTGTTGCGCACCTGGGAAGCCACGCCCGCGCCCAAATGGGTGATAGCCTGTGGCGACTGCGCCTGTGACGGTGGCCTGTTTGGCCGGGACAACTATGCCACCCGTGGTGGCGTGGAAGCCGTGTTGCCCGTGGACCTGTACATTCCTGGCTGTCCCCCGGCGCCGGTGGAATTAATGATGGGGTTGTTGAATCTTTTCAATGCGGCTGATTGATGGAACCCCAGGGGGCGGAGTCAAATTTCCTGAGTCGTTGAGTTTGTGCGATATCACACTGATTTGACTCCGGCCCCTTATGCTATGATCCGGCGCCGGATATCGGCATTGCCCGGCAAAGGCTTCCCCTGCAGCAGCCACTCCACCATGCGCTGCGCGTACCAGGGAATGGTCAGACTGCCGTGGGCGCCGAAGCCGTTGAACATGTGCAGCCGGGGCAGTTCCGGGTGGGTGCCGATGAAGGGCTGACGGTCGGCGGTGGCCGGGCGCACGCCGGCTTCATTCTTCTCCAGGGCCAGGGCGTCCGGATGCCGCAACAGCGCTTCCATGCCCGCCAGGAGTTTCTGTTTCCCTTCTTCCGTGGCCCGGTTGTCCTGGCGGTCGTGATAGTGGGTGGCGCCCAGGCGGTAACGTTCCTCATCCACGGGTAGCAGCCAGGTGGCGCCGTTGACGATGCGATCCGGCAGGGGGGCGTCGCTACAGCGCTTCAGGGTCAGGATCTCGCCCTGGTCGGGGGCGAAGGGCAGCCAGTGGAACCAGGGGTTGTGCATGGAGCGGTAGCCGTCGCAGAAAATCACCTGGTCTGCGGTAATCTCTTTCCATGACAGCTGTCCTGCCTGAAGTTCCAGGTCTTCATAACACAGCTTTTCCTCGCGCAGCATGTTTCTTTCCCGCAGCCAGTCCGTCATGAAGGCCAGCAGTTTGGGCAGCCGTACCCAGCCTGTCCGGTATTGCTCGAAGCCGCCCCAGGGGGCATGCACGGGCTGGGGAAAGTGATCCGCGTCCAGGCGTTTCCCGAGCAGGTCATGGGTATCCTTCCTGTCCTTCTGGCGCTGGTAGAAGCGAATCTGTTCGGCGGAACGGAACAGGCGCACCATGTCCAGCCGTTGCAGGAAGGGCTGTCCGGCCAGCCCGGCCAGTTCGTCATAGGTCTGTTCCAGGGTTTGCAGCCATTGGTGCACATGGGGGGAATGGTTGAAGCGCATGCCGGCCAGGGGATTGATGAGACCAGCCGCCACCATGGATGACGCCGTGGCATGTCCGTCGTCCAGTACCAGTACCCGGGCGCTGTGTTGCGCCAAGCGCCAGGCCAGCAGGCTGCCCGCCAGACCCTGGCCGATGATGAGGTAATCGTATTGCGCTGCTGAAGCCATTATACTTTGCGCTCAACTCAAAAAACTGGTCAAGAACCCATCACAAACATGAGCTACCTTACCCGTCCCCTGGACCAGAAAGGCATGCCTGGCGGCATTCCCTATATTATTGGCAACGAAGCTGCAGAGCGGTTCAGCTTCTATGGGATGCGCACCATTCTGGTGGTGTTCATGACCCAGTATCTCATGGGCGCCGGGGGCGAGTTGGCGACCATGAGTGATGAAGATGCCAAGGGCTGGTATCACCTGTTTGTATCCGCTGTGTATTTTACGCCTTTGCTGGGCGCGATTCTCGCTGACGTATGGTGGGGCAAGTACAAGACCATTTTACTGCTGTCCCTGGTGTATTGCGCTGGCCATCTGGCTCTGGCGCTGGATGATACCCGCGTGGGTCTGGCCATAGGCCTGGGACTCATTGCTCTGGGCGCCGGAGGGATCAAGCCCTGCGTGTCCGCCCATGTAGGGGACCAGTTCGGCCACAGCAACCGGGGGCTGATCAGCCGTACCTTCGGCTGGTTCTATATGGCCATCAACGTGGGAGCTTTTGTGTCCACTTTGCTTACCCCATGGCTGCTCAAACACTACGGTCCTCACTGGGCTTTCGGTGTTCCCGGTATGCTTATGGCCCTGGCGACACTGATGTTCTGGGCGGGACGCAACAAGTTTGTGCATGTACCCCCTTCGGGCAAGGCTTTTCTTAAAGAGGCCTTTTCACGCGAAAGCCTGCGGGTCTTTGGCCGGTTGGGAATGATCTATGTGTTCATTGCCGTGTTCTGGTCGTTGTATGATCAGACGGGATCGTCCTGGGTGCTGCAGGCTGAGCAGATGGACCGGCATTTCCTGGGATTTGAGATGCTGCCGTCCCAGATTCAGGCGGTGAACCCATTACTGATCATTGTCCTGATTCCCCTATTCAGCTATGTCATCTACCCGGCCCTGGGCAAGCTCATCAGGCTGACGCCCATGCGCAAGGTGGCTATGGGCTTTGGCCTGGCGGCGGCGGCTTTCGCTATCTCTTCCCTGGCCCAGGAACGCATCGATGCCGGCGGCACGCCTGGTGTTTCATGGCAGCTGCTGGCCTACCTGGTGCTCACATGCGGTGAAGTCATGGTGTCTATCACCGCCCTGGAGTATTCTTACACCCAGGCGCCCCGGGCCATGAAATCCTTTATCATGGCCTTGTTCATGCTCTCTGTGTCCCTGGGCAATATCTTCACCAGCCTGGTCAATTTCTTCATCCAGAACGAGGATGGAACAGTGATGCTGGAAGGGGCGCAGTACTACTGGTTCTTTACGATTCTCATGGCGGTGACGGCAGTGGTGTTTGCCTTGCTCACCCCTCTGATCAGGGACAAGACCATTCTTCAGGTCAGTGAGGGATCTGCCAGCGCGTCCTGAATGATCTTGCGGGAGGCTTCCGCCAGTCCTTTGCGGTCGTACTCGGAAGCAGGCAGAACACCGGAAAAGCACACATGCACCTGGCTGCGGGAACGGGCCAGAATGCCCAGCAGAATGCGAAAGAAGCTGCGTCCTTTGGTATAGGGGACCAGGGTGTCCGGCTGCCCGTTGTCCCGGTAGCACAAGGCCACGGGGATGACCGGGGCACCGGTGTCGATGGCGGCGCTGAACAGCCGCGGAAAGAAGCGCCGTACTTCCCTGCCGTCGGATGTCGTACCTTCCGGAAAAATGGCCATGCGCCGGCCTTCTGTCAGACGGGTGGCAATCGCCTCGGCGATGCGTTTCGCGTCATGTCTGCCCCGGCGGATGAACAGCGTGCCCGAGGCCACGGCAAACCAGCCGATCACCGGCCAGTAACGGATGCTGTTTTTGGACAAGAAGGCCGCCCCCGTAAGGGAATTGATCACAGGAATGTCCAGCCAGGAAACATGATTGGCCACCAGCAGGCCGCTTTCCTCAGGAATCTCTCCATGGACGACAACCTCCACTCCAAGAATGGCCAGCAGGCGGGCTGACCAGCGCGCCACAGGTTGGGGATCGGGAAAGCTCACGCCATCGGGAGCCTTTCTCTTGTGAATGCTCAGACTCAGCCAGATGCCGTACAGCGTGTGCAGCAGCAGCAACAGGAAACGCCAGATGATTCTGAACAGCATCATGCCTGCTGCTGCCTGGTGTATTCGTACATGACGATGGAGGCTGCGATGCTCACGTTGAGGCTTTCCACCCGGCCAAACTGTGGGATGCGCAGCAAGTGGATGTCCGGGTAGTCTTTTGGATCAAAGCTCAGGCCGATCTCTTCATGGCCGAAAATGAATGCGCTCTTGCCGGGCAGCACGGTTTCGCTCAGGGTATGACTGCTGTTGGGGGACAGGGCATACAGGGTATAGCCTCTGTCATGCAGATCCTCGCGGCTTTGCCTGAAATCATCGAAGAATCGCGCCGGCACCTGGCGAAATGCGCCTTTGGCCGGGGAAGGGTCGAAAGGCCCAATGTCGATGAGCTGCACTTCATGGGCGCCAAAGGCCTCGGCGCTGCGGAAGATCTTGGGCACATTGTATCCGGCCTTGAGATGGTCAAGAACGATAACGAAGTCATGTTTTCCGGGACTGGCCAGCAGATTGCGCCGCCGGTTCTTTTCGTAAGCGCGCAGCATTTGTTCGCGCCGCCGTTCGCGCAATTTGCGTGCGGACAGTTTTTCAGTCATGGCCTCGCTCTAAACTGTTAGAATAATAAATTACCCCTGTGGATAATTCACAAGCGCATTCTACCCTATGTCCAGCACCAGCGAGCAGTCATCCTCATCCTTGCTAGAACAGGTCGACCTGCCGGAAGATCTGCGTCTGCTGGATATGGGACAGCTGCAGCCCCTGGCGGACGAGCTGCGCGAGTTCCTGGTGAAGAGCGTGTCCCGCACCGGTGGCCACTTGGCTGCGGGCCTGGGTGTGGTGGAGCTTACTGTGGCGCTGCACTATGTATTCGACACCCCCAGGGACAAGCTGGTCTGGGATGTGGGTCATCAGGCCTACCCGCATAAGATACTCACGGGCCGCCGCGCACGGATGGAGAGTCTGCGCCAGAAAGGAGGGCTGTCCGGTTTCCTCAAGTGCAGTGAGTCGGAGTACGATGCCTTTGGCGCCGGTCATTCCAGCACGTCCATCAGCGCAGCATTGGGCATGGCGGTGGCGGCCAAGCAGGAAGGCATACAACGTGAGCATATTGCCGTCATCGGAGATGGTGCCTTGTCTGCGGGCATGGCCTTCGAGGCCCTGAACCATGCCGGTTCTCTGGATATGGATCTGCTGGTTGTTCTCAATGACAACGACATGTCCATCTCCAACCCCGTGGGGGCGGTGAGTAATTACCTGGCTCGGGTGTTGTCCAGCCGCTTTTACAACCGTATGCGCGAGGGCGGTAAGAATGTTCTGGGCGTGATGCCCGGCATGCGCAACCTCATGGATCGCTGGGAAGAACATATGAAAGGCATGCTCATTCCCGGCACTTTGTTCGAGGAACTGGGCTTCAATTACATTGGCCCTATCGATGGCCATGATCTGCCCCTGATGGTGCAGACCCTGCGCAACATGAAACAGATGCATGGCCCGCGCTTTCTCCATGTGGTCACTCAGAAAGGCAAGGGTTTTGCCCCGGCAGAAGGTGATCCCTGCGTCTATCACGGTGTCGGGCCTTTTGATCCGGATACGGGGCAGCAGAATGGTTCTGGCAGCAGCGGCAAGACCTATACCCAAGTATTCTCCGACTGGATCTGTAAGCAGGCCGCAGAAGACGAACGGCTTCTGGCGATCACCCCCGCCATGTGCGAGGGTTCAGGCCTGGTACAGTTTGCCACTGATTTCCCCAGCCGTTATTTCGATGTGGGCATTGCCGAACAGCATGCCGTGACCCTGGCGGCAGGCATGGCCTGCGATGGTCTCAAACCTGTGGTGGCTATTTACTCCACTTTCCTGCAGCGGGCCTATGACCAGCTGATTCACGACGTGGCCCTGCAAAACCTGGATGTCACCTTCGCCGTGGATCGAGCAGGGCTGGTGGGCGCTGATGGGGCCACCCATGCCGGGGCCTATGATCTGAGCTATGCCCGCTGCATTCCCAATATGTGCATACTGGCACCTGCGGATGAAAACGAGTGCCACCACATGCTTCAGGCCGCCTGGGAATACCCGGGGCCCGCCCTGGTGCGCTATCCCAGAGGCAAGGGGCCGGGGATGGAAGTGGTGGCTGATGCGGCGCCTTTGCCTTGGGGCAAGGGAGAAATCCGCCGGGAGGGCCGCCGTGTGGCGCTGCTGTGTTTTGGCAGCATGGTCACCACGGGCATGGAGGTGGCGCAGGAACTGGACGCCACCGTCATCAATATGCGTTTCGTCAAGCCCCTGGATACGACAATGGTGAAAGACATGGCCGTCTGCCATGAACTGCTGGTGACCCTGGAGGAGAATGCCCTCATGGGAGGCGCCGGTTCCGCAGTGGCCGAGGCGCTCAATGCCCTTGGCATCCAGGTTCCCCTGATGCAGTTTGGTCTGCCGGATGCTTACCTGGAACAGGCTACCCAGGCCGAGCAGCTGGAGATGGCAGGACTTACTGCTGCGCAGATTCTCTCATCACTGCGTCAGCGGCTTGCCCGGTTTCAACAGCCGTAGGTCGGACTTCAGTCCGACAACGCTCCGTTTGTGACCGCCATTGTCGGGCTGAAGCCCGACCTACATCCCAACAATAATCAATGGGGAATGGGCTGGTCGAAGAAATCAAAGAACAGCCACATCAGGAGCGAAGAGGTCACCAGGGTGAGCAGCATGGCAGGTGTGCCTTTGCGGAACCACAGCCCCGGCGTGATACGCCAATCCTCATTGCCGGTTTCCCGGGCAATACGTTCAGAAAGCGTGACGATGAACACGTTGGCAGTGGAGCCCAGATGCGTGCCATTGCCGCCCATGCCCACGCCGACCGCTAGTGACCACCACAGGGGAGAGACGTTGATGCCCTGCTGTTCCATACCCATGATGATGGGGATCATGGCGGCAGTGAAGGGAATATTGTCGATCATGGCGGAAAGAATGGCGGCGGCCCACATGAGCAGGATGGACGCGAGGAGCAGATCGGATTCCACGAAGGGACGGATGAACTGTCCAATGTACTTGAGGAAATGACTGTGTTCCACGCCGCCCACCAGAACGAACAGGGACATGAAAAACATCAGCAGGCTCAGCTCCACGTCTTCCAGGGTGTCGTCCATGTCCACATTTTTCGAGATCAGCAGCAGAATGGACAGGCCCAGTACCGCAACCACCCAAGGTTCCCAATGAAGATGATGATGGAAAATGAAAAACACCACCATGACGATCAAGACCAGCAGGGACATGCGCCAGGTGTGGGGATCGATCAGTTTTTCCCGGTCTTCGAAACTGGGGTGCGCGGTCTCACCGCTGAGCTCCTTGTGGAACAGGAATTTCAGTGCAATCAGGATGGCGATCCAGGCTACCAACACCAAACCGCCCATCTTGATGAGGAAGGTGTTGAAATCAATGTTCGCTGCAGAGCCGATCATCAGGTTGGGCGGATCCCCCACCAGAGTGGCCACGCCCCCCGTGTCGGATAACAGGGCCGCGGCCAGCAGGTAGGGAACCGGCGAGGTTTTCAGGGCCTTGGCAATGAGAACGATAAGTGGCCCGAAGATGACCACGGTGGTGACGTTGTCCAGGAGCAGGGAAAATACCGTTACCGCCGTACCCAGCAGGGCCATGAGAAGAAACTGGCGTCCCTTGCTAAAATCCGCAATGCGGTAGGCCAGCACCTGGAAACCGCCCGTGGGGATCATGATGGCTACGATGGTCATCATGGCGCCCAGGAGTAGCACCACGTTCCAGTCAATGGCATCCAGGGCCATCTGGGGATCATAGAATCCCATCAGCTGTCCAGCCAATACCATCATGGCTGCGCCGCCCATGGCGAACTTGGTGCGATGGAAACCGTGTACCCCTTCGGTGAATATGCCGATGAAGGTAACGGCCAATATGAGGCCGGAGACGGCCATGCTGCTGTTCCAGGTCAGGGTTTCGGTAATTGCTTCCATAGTTTCACCAAGTATCTCTGAATACATTCCTACCTAACGGCTACAGCAGGCTTTTATTAAGCCGGCGACCAAATATATCGCCCTCAGTGCTTCAAACAGGGCGGCAGAGGGCAATATATTTGGTCGTCGGGTGAATAAACAACATGGGAAAGCGACTCAGGGTTCATAACAGGCTGATTGGCAAAAAGGCCACCTTGCCCGCAAAGAAGGCAAGATGGCCAGAACTGTGTGGTTGAGGAAAATCAGCCGCGCTCATGCATCATCTTGTCGATGATGGGGCCGAGGATGATTTCCATGGCGAAGCCCATTTTGCCACCGGGCACCACAATGGTATTGCGCCGGGACATGAAGCTGTCGGGAATCATGTTCAGCAGGTAGGGAAAGTCGGTATCGAACTTTTCCGGGTCGGCGAAACGAATCACCACGAAACTTTCATCCGGGGTGGGAATGTCCCGGGCAATGAAAGGGTTGGAGGTATCCACCGTGGCCACCCGCTGGAAGTTGATATCCGTGCGGGAGAACTGGGGCGTGATGTGGTTGATGTAGTCCGGCATGCGGCGCATGATGGTTTCCACCGTGGCTTCAGCAGAATAGCCGCGCTCTTTGGCGTCGCGGTGGATTTTCTGGATCCACTCGAGGTTGACTACCGGCACCACGCCGATACCCAGATCGACCTGGCCGGCCACGTTGTTCTCATCGGTAACTACCATGCCGTGCAGACCTTCGTAGAACAGCAGGTCTGTGCCTTCGGGGATCTCTTCCCAGGGAGTGAACTCTCCGGGTTTCTTGTCGCAGCCTAGTCGTGCATTGTGCTCGTCGGCTTCTTCCTGGCTGTGCAGGTAGTAACGCTTTTCACCACGTCCTGTTTCACCATAGACTTTGAAAAGTTCTTCGATCTTGTCGAAACGGTTGGCTTCCGGGCCAAAATGGCTCAGATGTTCTTCCGCCATTTTCACCTTCATCTCTGCACGGTCGTAGCGGTGAAAGCTGTCGCCCTCCACGATGGCTGCCTTGATGCCTTCACGGGTGAATATGTGCTCGAAAGCGCGTTTGACGGTGGTGGTACCAGCACCGGATGAGCCGGTTACAACAACGACTGGATGTTTCTTGGACATGTGATCCTCCGGAAATAGATAGAAATACAGATAGTTGAACGGTTAAATGCGCTGTTGCCCCACAACGCCCTTAACGATTGAACCCTGATCGCCTCAAACTATATCACAACCCTACAGGCTTCTGAATTGAGCGGAAACAATGGGCTCGAACGGGGGTAGGCCTCAGAACAAGTGCTGGTTCAGCCAGATGTGGGTAAGGATGCTGGATCCATAGCCCAGGGCGATGACGGGGGCCCATTTCAGGTGACCGAAGAAGGTGTATTTGCCCCGGGCCTGTCCCATCAGGGCGACGCCGGCGGCGGAGCCGATGGAAAGCAGGGAGCCGCCCACGCCAGCGGTGAGGGTCACCAGCAGCCACTGCCCGTTGGACATCTCCGGCAGCATGGTCAGTACGGCGAACATCACCGGAATGTTGTCCACGATGGCGGACATCACCCCTACGGCGATGTTGGCTACCGTAGCGCCCCACTGGTTGTACATGATATCCGAGGCCAGGGTGAGATAGCCGATGAATCCCAACCCGCCGACGCACAACACCACGCCGTA
>Ga0256832_1002459_pt1 | contig 12668 bp, 12 predicted proteins | sample 134614metaG_FD_190534 | JGI IMG/M metagenome (GOLD analysis project Ga0256832, IMG submission 190534) | Hydrothermal vent microbial communities from Lau Basin, Pacific Ocean - 134-614 | ecosystem: Environmental > Aquatic > Marine > Hydrothermal vents | place: Pacific Ocean: Lau Basin | collected... | reverse complement strand
TGGCGTTATGAGGACTCAGGCCTGCTTGACCGAACACATTTGCGATTCTTTACGCGAAGAGAAATTCTTGATCTGTTCATCGGCGCCGGATTGGAAATCGAGCTGGTCCGGGAAAACCGAGAGAACATGTCGCTTGCACGGCGCATCCTTGCTGCACCCATTCTTGCGCTCATCCCGGACCTGGGTGTTTGCCAATATCTGATACGCGCACGTCGCCAATGAAAATTCTTGTTGTTGCATCTCTCACTCCACCTGCAACCGCCAACTATCTAATTGGTGCCTTGCGGGATACGAAGCATGAGGTTTTCGTTTGTTCGGATGTTGCAAGCCCGCTCGCCGACAAGCTCGTAGACGGTGCGGTGGACGTGGCGACAATTTGCGTGATGCTTGGCTTCACACCAGACTTGTTGCTCTTTATTGAAGGCGGCACTATGCGCCTCTTTCCAACAGGGCTTGAACGGCTACCGTGCCGCACGGCATGGTATGGCATAGATACTCACATGGACTATGCCAAGCATTTGAGGATTGGTCGCCTTTTCGATATTACCTTCATCGCGCAAAAGGAGTTCGTCGAAAGGTTGCGTATTGACGGTCTGCGGCAGGTGTTCTGGCTGCCACTTGCCTTTGCGCCCGAACTTCATCCGGAGGAGCAGCTTGCTCGCTGCTACGATGTCGCCTATGTCGGTTCGGACAGTGCCATCATGCATCCGGTCCGTCATGGTCTACTTGCCGCCATACGCCGAGATGTTCCTGACGTTTTCTTGGGTACGGCCAGTCCAAAAGAGATGGGCCGTATCTATGCCCAGGCGAAAATGGTGTTTAACAAGAGTGTGCGCAACGACGTCAATATGCGCTATTTCGAGGCAATGGGGGCGGGCGCGGTGCTGCTCACCGACCACGCGCACGATAATGGTGTTGAGGAATTGTTCACGGTTGGTCAACATTTCCTCGAATACCAGGATGAGGATTCGCTCCTTGCCCTGATCCGGGAGCTCTGCGCAAACCCTGAGCGGTGTCACCGTATAGGTGAAATGGCGCGTCGTCATGTGCTTGAAAACCACACTTATGCGCATCGTGCGAGTAGTCTGCTGGAACGCATCGCGGTCTGCAAGAAAACGGCGACGCCGACGCCGGACGCTTACTTCGCTGTATTCACAACACTACGGATGGCCGAGGGAGCGCTACGGGCGGCCACTGACGCTTTCGGCTGGCGTGCAGCCGGTCGTGGGCAGCGGTTTGTTAGTACCATGGTTAGGTGGGGGCTCTCACTACTGACCGTGGGTGCCAAGGCCGTCGAACGTGCCCGCGGCCTGGCTCGTTCTGCAAGGTGACATAGTGCCGCTGAGATCAAACATCGCCTGGGCGGCGAAGTTGTCCGGCGCTGGATTCCTGGCGAGCTTCGCGAGTCAGATCGTCATTTCCTACTATTTTGGCGCCTCGGCCGAGCTGGATGCCTACTGGGTGGCTTTTGCACTGATGAATCTGCTCGCTTTCCCGCTCAACCCACTGCGCGAGGCGCTGGTACCAGAAGTTCACCGCCGGTTACGGGCAGACCGAATAGCTGCCTCAGCCTATTTTTCTCGTGCCATGACCTTGATTCTCCTGGTTGCCGGTGCTGGCGCACTGTTGGGATGGTTGTTGGCAGAACCTCTGACGGCTTTGGCGGTCAGCGAGAAACAGCCGCAGGTAAAAGCCTTGGCGATAGGCCAACTCTATTGGCTGGCCCCAGCCGTTCTGCTTTTGGCGGTGTCGGAAACCCTGAATGCGATTCTGATCGCTTATCATCGAGTGATCCTGCAATCCTTCGCTCGGTTGCTTGGCGCGAGCTCTACTTTAGCAGTGCTTGCATTGTTTGCTGGTGTGTTGCAGTCTCATGTTCTGCCTATCAGTTTCATTGCAGCTCAAGTGGCTACAACCTTGGTCCAGATCGTTGCCTTGCGTCGTCACGGTCTATCCTTCCAGCCGGCATGGCCAGGTCGGCTGGGAGAGCGCTTCCTAACCGTCAGCGGGGCACTGCTTGTGAGTTACGCAGCAAGCCAGGCCTACGCTGTATTTGAGAAGCACACCCTCAGTTCGTTTGCGGTCGGCTTGGTGTCCTCCTTCCAGTATGCTGTAACTTTGACCAACGTGCTTATTACCTTGGTCGGCGTTACCCTATCCAACGTGCTTTGGCCTCGTTTTCTGGATTATGCTGCATCTGAGGATCGAAGCCGGCTCTACGCGGAGATTTCCGTTGCTGTACGGCTTACTCTACTGGTGATGGGTTGGCTGTGCGCGCTGATCTGGCTCAACGCCGCGGCCTTAATCGAGCTGATCTACGCACGCGGCGCTTTCGATTTAGCCGCCGTTGCCCTGACTGCAGATGCTTTGCGGATGACGGTGTTTGCCGCTGTGCCGATTTCGGCGGGCCTAATCATGGGGCGTGCATTGATTTCGCTCGGGGCTGCACGCAACGTTGTTGTTACTGGCCTTACCACTGCCCTTGTCGGTAGCGCCACTTTGGCTATGGCCTATATGCTGGATAGCTCAGCCCTGGCCCTTTCCCATTGGTTATTGGCTAACTTCGCAGGACTTATAATTCAAGCGCTGCTTCTGACGCGTGCATGCGGGGTTTTTCCTGGTAGCCACGAGAGAGCAGCGTGGTGGTTGGCGCGTTGGGTTGCTGTTTTGGTTCTCGCCGGAATCGCCACACAAACGATCCCGACGGTACAGCACGACATTGCCGCCTTGGCAACGGACATCGTCATGCGCTCGCTGGCATTCAGCGCCTTGTTTTTGGGCCTTGCCCAAGTCACAGGCCTATTTAGTGGACTGCCTATTTCGTGGAAAAGGTGATCCAGGTGTCGCGACGTATGCGTTTGCTGTTAATTGTCCCCCGATACGGCAGTATTCACCGTGGCGTGGAGGTGTTCGCACGGGAATTCTCTCGGTGCTTGGATAAGGATCGCTTCCAGGTGACGATCTTGTCCGGTTTTCACGGGCTGAGGGAAGAGGGGGTGGAAGCGATAGAAGTGCCTCTGCTTGCGAGAGAAAAACTTCCGAGTTGGGCTTGGTCTCTGCTGCGCCGCATGCCAGGACGGATGCAGCTCGGGCCAGCAGGACTGGAGGCACTGTCCCTGATGCTCAGCAGCCGGGCGTTCTTGAGGAGAAGGACGTTTGACGTCATTTTGCCATTTGGCGGAACTTGGTCCTATCGCTTTGCTCATCGATATCGACGTGGCGCCCGGATCGTCAACGTGGGCCATGCCGGTCCAGTGGCAACCGACCTCAAATTTTCTGATGTCTTCGTGGCGCTAACCCCAGCCGATGGGGCGTTGGCCCGCAAGATGCGGCCTGGAATGTCCATTTGGGTTATTCCCAACGGTGTGGACGTGGGACAGTTCCGCCCCTCTCCATCGAATGGTGGGGAGGCCAGTCGGACAATCCTCTGCGTAGGCGCCTTCACTCCCGACAAGCGCCACGACCTGCTGTTTAATGCCGCGCTGCGGCTTGATGCTTCAATACGCATCATGTGTGTCGGTCAGGGACCATTGAAATCCACCCTCATGCAACACCCACTGTATCGGCAGGGGCGGGTGGATTTCGTAGAGAAAACGCACGAAGAAATGCCGGCTTTGTACCAAGCCGCAGATGCCTTCACCCTTGCCTCACCTGGTGAGGCTTTCGGAATCGTGTTCCTGGAAGCCTTGGCTTGTGGCCTGCCGGTGGTGGCGCATGACGCGCCTCGACAACGTTACGTGGTGGGAGACACTGGTTTTTTCTGCGATGTCCACGATTCGGATGCCTATGCCCGTGCCCTTGAAAGTGCTCTTGCCGCGCCTCCGAATCCCGAGCGCCGTCATCATGCCGAGCGGTTTGGGTGGCAGGAGGTGGCAAGTCACTATGAAACACTCTTTTTGAAATGTTGTCAGGATTAAATCCAATGAAATTGAACATACAAGCAGCCATACCATCATGTCTGTCTGAACTGCTGCCCGAATACCCGGTGGTTCTGGCGGATGCTGGGGCCTCCGGCGGCATCCACGAACGTTGGGCCCACCTTGGCAGTTGGTTACGGGTGCTGGGCTTCGAACCCGACAGGCGAGCTTTCGAGGCCCTACCACAGCAGACCGACTGGGTCTGGATCAACGCTGCCCTTGCAGACCGCGAGGGCGAGGCTACCCTCCTGGTCACCCGTCACCAGACCAACACCTCGCTGCTCCCCCCCAACCGGCGCGTCGTCGATCATATTTACCAGAATCCTGCTGATTTCGATGTGGTGAAGGAGGCGACCGTCCGGTGTACTACTTTGGATGCCGCGAGCCGCACTGCGAACTTGGCCGTCACTGCCCTCAAGGCGGACACTCAAGGTACGGAACTGGCGATTTTGCAGGGGGCAGAGAGGTGCCTGCGGGAGAGCCTGCTGGCCGTCGAACTGGAGGTGGAATTCACGGAGTTATACACCGGCCAGCCTCTGTTTGCCGATGTGGATGCCTTCATGCGGGAACGCGGTTTTGTGTTGTTTGACCTGGGCAACCTGCTTTACCACAAATGGCGTCGTAGCCATCATATCGGTGGGCACAAGGGCCAGTTGCTAGCTGCTGATGCACTGTATTTTCGCAGTCCGGAAAGCCTGGCTGGACTGGTTGGCTCAACTTCGGAGTGGGAGGTGCTTCTTGCACGCTTCTGGGCGGTATGTGCAGTTTACGGCTATACGGACTTGGCGTTCGAAACGGCGCTTGATCTGATTGAGAACGGTTGCCTGTCTTCATCTTTGCAGGATGGGATCATAAGCTGGGCGCAAGCCATGACCAAGAAGTCTCGTTTTCATGGGTTGCGCGGTCGGGGACGGGCTGCTTCCTGGGTGCGTGGAATGGCAGACAGAATTGAGCCCGATAGCGTTGCGTTCTGGGCCAATTCCTTGGGCAATGAGTGAGGGCTGTATACCATAGCGATGCGCATTCTTATCGACACCAAGAATCTAGCTCTTTACGGGGGAGGTATCGCTCATTGGTTTTCTCCGTTACTCGCTGCCTGGATCGTTCATCGACCGGATGCACGTTTCCTGCTCGTAGGTCCACCTTTCAATACGGAGTTTATCCCTGCAAGCGGAAATTGGGAACATGTTCATTTGCCTTGGCCAGAGTGGCTTCCTCGCGTCTTGCGTCATCCCTGGTACGACAATGTGCTGTTCCCGCGTGTTGTTTCTCGTCTGCGCCCAGACTTGGTGATGAGCCCTTACCACGACGTACGCATGCCCCGGGACATTCCCAGTGTTATTGGCGTGCATGACCTGTGTATAGACGAATTGGCATCCGTTTACCCACGACGCATTCGAGCCTATTATCTGGCACTACTGCGGCATAACTTGTGCTATGCCGACTTCGTCATTACCGTTTCTGAAACCAGCCGTAGCAAGCTCGTTAAGCGCTATGGTATAGCCCAGGAACGGGTGGGAGTGGTGTACAATACGCCCCCGCCTGATTTCGAGAGCGATGTGGATGCGGCTGCCATTACTGGTTTTTGTAAACGTCATGGCGTAGCAGGTCGTCTGCTGTTCTATCCGGGCGGTTCCGAGTACCGCAAGAATGTGGGTCGACTAATTCAGGCGTTTGCCGTGTTGGTCAAGAGCGATGTCAATCTAACGTTGCTCGTCACAGGAAATTCTGATTGCCGATGGCGCGACGCTTTAACCAATACATCGGGCGCGATCCGCGAACGAGTCAAATTCACGGGAAAGTTGTCCGATCGGGAACTGCGTATAGCGTATGCAGCAGCTGATGCAGTAGTTTATCCCTCCTTGTGTGAAGGTTTTGGTCGGGTCTGTCTTGAGGCGATGGTGTCCGGTACGCCACTTGCTTGCTCTGACTTGCCTGTCATGCGGGAAGTGGCAGGCGAGTATGCATGTTACTTTGATCCATATGACAGTGGGGCCATTGCCGCAGCGATAGAGCAGGCTATGGCTCAGGGGCGAAGGACTTTCGAAAATGATGTGCGGTTTAGGTCAGCAACGGCAAAGGCCGATTTCTTGGCTACAATGGACGCCATAATGCATAAAAACGATAACGCCCGGCAAGAGGAGAGTGTGTGAGACCATTGCGCATTTGACTGCTCCTCTGCATCGCTTGGTATGGGTTAATCTATGTGTCTTGGCATCATTTCTAATGTGGATTAAAAGACCGTCTGAACTCTCCAGTTTCTATTCTTATGTCTAAACTTTCCGATCATGTGCCTGTGTCCGTCATTATTCCTTGTTATCGCTGTCGAGAGACGGTTGAACGCGCGCTGGAATCGGTGATGGCGCAGTCCTTGCAACCAGAGGAAATTCTGCTAGTCGATGATGCCAGCAACGACGGTACACTCGAGCTGTTGCGTGATTTGGAGCGGCGGTATTCGCCATGGGTGCGTGTAATCAGCCTGAGCAAAAATGGCGGGCCCGGACTGGCGCGAAATGCTGGCTGGGATGCGGCTACCCAGCCATGGCTGGCTTTTCTTGATGCGGATGATATATGGCACCCACGCAAAATGGAGGTCCAGTGGGCCTGGTTAACTGCGCATCCAGAGGTGGTCTTGTGTGGGCATCGCACCCAGCTGGCTGCTGATGGTAGCATCGATTACTCCGTTCAGAAATCGCCAACAGTTACGCGGTTGACATTGGCGAAGATGTTGATTTCAAATCAGTTACCCACCCGATCAGTTATGTTGCGCCGTGATTTGCCTTTCCGCTTTAGGGGGCGGGATGTCACAGAAGATTATTTGCTCTGGCTCAAAATCATCGCTGCTGGTTGGCCGGCTAGTCGTCTTGAGGTTTGTCTGGCCTATTCGCTTCGGCCCGACTTTAGCCCCGGAGGCTACAGTGGGAGCTTGTTAGCGCACGAGAAGCGGGAGTTAGCCGCACTTCGTGTGCTCCGTACCGAACGCGATTTTTCCTGGCTTGTTTGGGTACTGTCGTCCTTTTGGTCAATCGCCAAGTATCTGCGCCGTTGCTGGCTCATGCGGGGAGTGAGAAGATGAGCGAGCAGCGACCAAAAATGTGTGTGCTTACCACAACACCTTTGGTGGTGCATTTTTTTCTTAAACCGCATTTACGAGAACTCGCACGTCATTTTGATGTGGTACTGTCATGTAACTTTTTGAGCGATCCTTATTTGCCTCAGTTGGATTTGCCTGTGGTTGAGGTGTCAGTATCCCTGGAGCGCAGGATTGTGCCTTGGCGAGACTTGCTGGCGTTGTTTGAGCTTTTCCAACTATTTAGACGTGAGCGATTCGACATCGTTGTTACTGTTGTGCCGAAGGCTGGTTTGTTGGGGATGTTTGTGGCTTGGACACTGCGTGTGCCTCGTCGTGTACATATCTTTCAGGGAGAGGTGTGGGTCTCCCGTCGAGGGCCGGTGCGATGGTTGCTGAAGTGGGCAGATGGTTTGACGGCGAGGTTGGCTACACATGTATTGGCGGTTAGTTCCAGTGAACGAAATTTTCTGGAACGGGAAGGTGTCGTGTCGTTAAACAAGGCACAGGTTTTGGGAGAGGGATCGATTTGTGGCGTTGACACAGCAAAATTTCGGGCTGATCCCTCAGCGCGTGCTAAGGTAAGGGTGAAGCTTGGAATTCCGGACGATGCAGTGATTTGCATCTATCTCGGGCGTTTGACCACTGACAAGGGCATTCTGGATCTTGCGCAGGCCTTTGCTCGGGTTGCGGCCAATCGCTCAGAGCTTTGGTTGCTGCTGGTTGGGCCGGATGAGGAACGAATGAATTCGCGGTTGTGTGAGTTGGTTCCGGAACAATTTCAATCACGCATGGTAATTCGCGGATTTACCGAGAAGCCTGAGGAGTTTCTGGCAGCCTCTGACTTTCTTTGTTTGCCAAGCTATCGTGAGGGCTTTGGTATGGTTATTCTTGAAGCGGCTGCTGTCGGAATACCCGCAATTGGAACCAGGATACATGGAATCACGGACGCCATTGAGGAGGGGAGGACCGGACGATTGGTGTCTGTGGGGGATGTTGAAGCGCTAACCGAGGCCCTCACACAATGCTGTGAGCAGCCGGGGGAGCGAAGACGTTTTGGGGCAGCGGCGCAGAAGCGTGTGACATCTTTGTTCGAGCAGAAAATCGTGGTAGATAGATATGTTGAATATTTTCGCAGCCTATGCGGCAGATGATCCTGCTGAACTGTGGAGAATTTAACACCGAGTGGTAGAGTGCTGTTCACCGAGCGGTATTGGGGTTGCCCCTGTACGCATCGAGCGCGAGCTGGGTTTCCGGGCGCGGGCGTGAGCGGACCGTGGTCACTCCAGCGAGGAAAAGGTGATTGCCGATGAGCTGGCGATGAATCGAAAAATCTGCACATGACCACCCTTCTGACAGGTGCAACCGGTTTCATCGGCCGGCGCCTCCTCGCCCCCGGCTGGCTGCCACTGGTGCGACGGCCAGTGGGGCTGGCGGATGAATGCGTGGGCGACCTCCTCGATCCCGCGTCGCTTGCGCGCGCATGTGAAGGCGTGGAGGCAGTGGCGCACTGCGCTGGCGAGGTAGAGGCTTCGCGCTTCGCCGATGCTGCACAGCTATGGGAAGTGAACGTCTTGGGCACGCAAAACCTGCTTGAAGCTGCGGGTCATGCAGGGGTGCGGCGTGTCGTGCTGCTCTCGAGTGTGAAGACCATGGCCGAGCCGGGCAGGGCATGTGCCGACGAGAACTGGGCGGGCGAGCCGCAAACAGCCTACGGCCGATCCAAACGGGCGGCGGAGGAGGCACTGTGGGAAGCCAGTGCGCGCTTTGGCATGGAAGGCGTGGTGCTGCGCCTGCCCCTTGTGTATGGGCGCGGCAACCGCGGCAATTTATGGCGCATGGCCCAGCTCATCCGCCGAAGGCGTTTTCCACCGTTGCCCGAGGTGGGCAACCCCCGCTCACTCGTGCATGTGGATGACGTGGCGGCAGCTGTGCGACTCACGCTGGAGCATCCCGCAGCAGCTGGGCGAACCTACATTGTCGCCGATCCGCAGCCCTATTCGAGTCGGGAGCTTTATGATGCCATCCGCGACGCCCTGGGGATGGCGCCCGTGCGCTGGGCCTTGCCGGCGGCTGTTTTCCGCTTCGCGGCAAGGTTTTCTTCGCGCGCCGAAGAGATAGTGGACAAGCTCCTCGGTTCAGCCTGCTATTCCCCGGCGCGCATAGAGCGCGAGCTCGGCTTTCGGGCTCGGGTGGGGTTGGCTGATGGATTGCGTGAAATGTTGGAGGAAAAATGACGGCGCGTTTGATTCGGGCAATCGACGTGTTTGTTGCTCTTTTTGGATTGACGCTGGGTTTGCCCGTGTTCGCGCTGGTGGGTTTCGGCTGCCTGCTAGACACGGGGGTTCCGCTGTTCCGTCAAGTGCGCGTGGGCCGTTACCAGAAGCCTTTTGTGCTGGTGAAGTTTCGCACCATGCGCCCGGGCACTGCGCAGGTAGCTACACATCTTGCCGATTCCGCTACGGTTACGCCCTGGGGGCGTATCTTACGCCGCACCAAACTCGACGAGTTGCCTCAGTTGTGGAACGTGCTCAAGGGCGAAATGAGTCTGGTGGGGCCACGGCCCTGTTTGTTCAATCAGACCGAACTGATTGAAGAACGTGCTGAGCGTGGCGTTTTTACCGCCCGCCCTGGCATTACGGGACTGGCCCAGATTCTTGGCATCGACATGTCTACTCCAAGACTGCTCGCCGAGACCGATGCCCGTATGTTACACGACTTGGGATTAGCTGCGTACTTTACCTACATTCTCAAGACCGTTACCGGCGCAGGCCATGGTGACCGTATTCGGCAGGAATGAGCATGAAACGACCACTTACACAACTGGCTGTACCTGTCCTGGCGCTGCCAAGACCGGCGAAGCGATTGGTGGCGCTGCTGGTCGATCTTAGTCTGTGCGTGTTGACAGTTTGGCTCGCTTACTACCTTCGCCTTGGCGAGTTCATCAGTTTTGCGGGCCCAAGTGATTGGGCGCAGGGTGCCATTTGGGCGGCCGCCGCGTCTGTAGGTATCGCACTGCCCATCTTTGTCGTATCGGGCCTATATCGTGCCATTTTCCGCTACAGTGGCTGGCCGGCTTTTCTTACGGTAGCCCGCGCAGTGGGTATTTATGGTTTGCTCTATGCCTCGGTCTTCACCGCCATTGGTGTGACCGGGGTGCCGCGCACGGTGGGCATCATCCAGCCCATTCTGCTGCTCTTGTTCGTTGGCGTCTCCCGAGCCCTGGCACGGGTCTGGTTGGGGGATCAGTATCAGGGCATTTTGAAGAGTGCTTCTCGCCCAAAGGTGTTGATCTATGGCGCGGGAGCGGCGGGCCGCCAGTTGGCCGCGGCCATGGCCAACAGCCACGATATGCAGGTGGTGGGGTTCCTGGATGACGATGACCGCCTCCATGGCCATGTGTTGAACGGACAGCCTATCTATAATCCGGCCGACCTGAATGACCTGGTCACTACGCTCGACATCAGCGACGTGCTGCTAGCCATGCCCAGCCTGTCGCGCCATCGTCGCAACGAAATTCTGAGCCAGATCCGTAGCGCTCATGTGGCGGTGCGCACCTTGCCCAGCATGACCGATCTGGCCCAGGGTAAGGTCAGCATTTCGGACCTGCGCGAGCTGGACATTGACGATTTGCTGGGCCGTGAACCGGTGGCACCCAACCACATCCTGCTGGCCAAGAATATCATGGACAAGGTGGTATTGGTGACCGGGGCGGGTGGCTCTATCGGCAGTGAACTGTGTCGCCAGATTTTGGCAGTGAAACCGTCCAAACTGTTGCTGATCGAGCAGAGCGAATTCGCTCTCTATGCTATTCATCAGGAACTGGAGGAGAAACTTGCAGGGCTGGACGGCGTTACGCCACCCGTTCTCGTGCCCTTGTTGGCTTCGGTGCAGGACGAAGACCGCATGTACGAAATCATGTCCACCTGGCACCCCGACACGGTTTATCACGCTGCCGCCTACAAGCACGTACCGCTGGTTGAGCACAACCCGGCGGCGGGCATCAAGAACAACGTGCTGGGCACGCTGCACACCGCCCAGGTCGCACTGGTGACCGGTGTGGCTGATTTTGTATTCATCAGTACGGACAAGGCCGTTCGCCCCACCAATGTGATGGGCGCCAGCAAGCGGCTAGCCGAAATGGTGCTGCAGGCGTTGGCAGCCACGCAAAACGGTACTCGTTTCAGTATGGTGCGTTTCGGCAACGTGCTAGGCTCATCGGGCTCGGTGGTGCCAAAGTTCCGCGAGCAAATCCGTGCCGGTGGTCCCATCACGCTTACGCACCCGGAGGTGTCGCGCTATTTCATGACTATCCCCGAGGCAGCACAGCTGGTGATACAGGCTGGGGCTATGGCCAAAGGTGGCGATGTGTTTGTGCTCGATATGGGCGAGCCGGTGAAGATAATGGACTTGGCGCGGCGTATGGTGGAACTCTCGGGCCTCACGGTGAAAGATGAGCAAAACCCCGAGGGCGACATCGAGATTGCCGTCACCGGCCTGCGCCCCGGAGAAAAGCTGTATGAAGAACTGCTGATCGGTGCCAACCCCAAACCCACCGCCCATTCGCGGATCATGAAGGCGCATGAGGAGTTCATTCCCTGGACCGAGCTGGAAGCCAAACTCAAAGCCCTGGAAATTGCCTTGAACGTAAACGACGTCAGTATGATCCGCCTGATAATGCAGCAATTGGTGGCCGGCTACACCCCCAGTGATGACGTCGTGGACTGGGTGTACCTGGAACAAGAGGCCGAGGCGCAGGAGCTATAGTATCATCTCCAGGCCAGCGACTCCGGCCGCCGTCCAGCCCGCACCAGCTCGACTTTCTGTTGCCGGATCTCCGGTAGATACGGTTTCCTTGTCGCCCATTTCCAGACACCTCTTCTCAAATCATCAGGTATTCACAAAACGGGTCAACTCCAAACCTCTAATGTTAGACGACCAGTGCTCAGGATGGTAACCAAGCAGGATAATGCTGGAACTTTTGTCGAGAATACTGAATGAAGGGCGTTTGGCAGGTGTCGGATATTCTCTGGTTGCGATGGGGATTACGGTTTTGCAGGGAAGCTCAATGTGTCGTCGCAGTTCATTGTGTATGGCAATGGCAAAGTCGTACCAACTTGCACTTCCGCTGTCTGTCCAATGGTAAATACCATAGGCTTCCTCATGGCGAATAAAGCTGTACAAGGCATTTGCCAGGTTCTGAGTGCTGGTGGGGGTTCCCAACTGGTCGTCGACGACGCGGATTTCCTCGTGCTCATGCATGAGGCGGACCATGGTCTTGACGAAGTTATGGCCATGGGGGGAGTGGACCCAAGCGGTGCGGATGATCAGGGCCGTTTCACCCAGGATCCGGCCGATGGCTTGTTCGCCGGCGAGTTTGGTTTCGCCGTAGACGTTTAGGGGATTGGGCTCGTCTTCGGGCGTATAGGGATGGCACTTTTTTCCGTCAAAGACGAAGTCCGTCGAGATGTGGATCAGGCGACAGCCGGTTTTTTGGGCAGCAATGGCGAGATTTTCGGGGCCGTGGGCGTTGACGGCCATCGCGATGTCCGGTTCGGATTCGGCCTTGTCGACAGCGGTGTAGGCGGCGGTGTTGATGATGATATCGGGTCGGATCTCGCGGATGGTATCGAGTACCGAATTGCGGTTTGTGATGTCGAGTTGATTGCTGGTGAGCGGAA
>Ga0256832_1002457_pt1 | contig 12669 bp, 11 predicted proteins | sample 134614metaG_FD_190534 | JGI IMG/M metagenome (GOLD analysis project Ga0256832, IMG submission 190534) | Hydrothermal vent microbial communities from Lau Basin, Pacific Ocean - 134-614 | ecosystem: Environmental > Aquatic > Marine > Hydrothermal vents | place: Pacific Ocean: Lau Basin | collected... | reverse complement strand
GACACGTTCAGGGAGCTTTTTGCCTCTGCTCCCATGGTAATTAGCAAGGGGCAGGGAAACTTTGAGACACTGTCTGATGATGACAGGGATATATTCTTCATATTCAAGATAAAATGCAAAGTAGTTTCCAATTTCCTTGATCTTCCCTTAAATACCATGTTTCTTGGCAGGACGAATGCCCAGGCCGGCTGATTTTTCATTCAATTTTTTTGAGGGGAATACGCCTTTTGGGGCTTGATTTTTATCATATGCTCATTATATTATTGGCATAAGCTCAAAAAGGAGGTGACAACACCATGTACGGAACCATGCCCGGATGGAATGGAGCCAGAGCCCTTGGCCAGGGCCGAGGCGCTGGCAGAAGGCGCAGACGCTGTTTCGAATCTTTGTCTCAGGGCGCTAACGAAAGGGGTTTTTTTGGCTTTGGCAGGAGGCGCGGTTTTGGTTTTTGCTGGCGTACTGCGGATATAGGTAAAGGTGCAGGAACCACTAATGATATTGAGAGGGAAAGGCTCCTTGAAGAAAAGTCCTGGCTTGAACAGAGGCTTGATTCAATAAAACAGAGGCTAAACAGTCTTTAGGTCAGTATGCTTTTGTATTAAACGTCTCAAATATTCTCCTCTCTCAAAACTGTCAGAAACCTTGGTGAAGCCAGGGTTTCTGATTATTGTCAAAATCAAGAAATCTCCTTTCACCATTTAAGGGCCTCGAAAAAATAAACACTCTGTGTAAGATAACACCAAAAAACCAGGTAGGCTTTCTTGCGAATTATCAACAAATCTTTTTTAAAGACCCTGGTAAGGCTAAAAAGGCGCAGAGACAGGGATATACCTGTTCCACTTGAGCGGTTCGACCCTTCCGAGGTGGAAAGGATACTCGTTGTCTCCTCCACTGCCATAGGAGATGCGCTTTTTGCCGTACCAGGCATAAGGGCCCTTAGGGAATTGGTGCCAAGGGCAAGACTGGACCTGCTTTTAAGAGACAAGGTGGCAGACCTTTTCAGTGATTTCCACCTGGCTGACGAGATAATATCGTACAGGGGCAGGTACAAAAACGGCATAACCCTTTTAAGAAAATTAAAGAAAAAAAAATATCATCTTTGCATAGTCTTTCACGACAGCGACCCTTGCCCTATAGAGGCGGCCTTTGCTGCTGGAATACCCTTTATTTTCAGAATTGGCCAAAAAGACCAAAAAGTGCATCATCTTCTGTCTGCAAGGATCCCTTATGATGAAAAAAAGCATGCCATTGATCAGCGTCTCGAGGTAATTAGAAGGGTCTTTCACGTAAGCCTTTCAGGGGAGAGTTGTTTGAGAATGGATCTGCCTGTTCGCGAAAAGAAGGTTTCCGATTTCAGGAAAAGTCTTCTTGCAGGTTCGAAGCGAAAAGGGGGGAAAACCCTTATTGGATCCCTCGTTGGTTTCCAATTTTCCGCCTCTGGCAAGTACAAAGAATGGCCCGTGGAAAATTTCATTGACCTTGGGGCACGTCTATTGGACTTAAAAGATTCCTGCAACATCGTCTTGATTGGTGGCCCTGGGGATACTGGCAGGGCAGAAAAGATAAAGGATGCAATTGAAAAAAAGGGCGGAAAGGGCAGGGTATTCAACCTGTCAGGCAAGGTGGCCCTTAAAGATCTGCCTGCAGCAATAAAGGCCCTGGACGTCCTTGTTACCAATGACACCGGCCCTTTACATGTGGCAATAGCCGTTGGCACAAAGACGGTTTCTCTCTTTGTTCCAACTAACGTGGAAGGTACAGGCCCGGTACAGGACCTTCACCTTCATAAAATCATCTCCAAGCCAAAACCCTGCAAGCCCTGCGTTGAAAAGTATTGTAAAAGGCCCGATTGTATGGGCCTGATTAAGACAAGCGAGGTTGAAAGGGCGGTGACTGAAGCCATTAAATCTTTTTAAATGAGAGATGGAAAAGAGCCCACCTTTTATTCTTAATGGGGTTAGTTGGGAACAAAAATCCCCCTTCATTGATGACGAAACCCTTTTGAAACAGGATTTCATTCTGATAAAGGAAAGGCCTCACAGGAAGGTGTTTCAAGGTAAAGGGCTTTTTCTTAAGGCATACAGACTTGGTGGTGCAGAATTTCTTTTCGGAAGGGATGCGGCAAGAAAGGAATATGTTCTTTCCGAGACCCTTTACCAAAAGAGGCGGGCTCCAAGACCGGTTGCATATGGGAAAAGGGGAAGCTGGAGGTTTTTTGTATCAAAAAGGGTGACTGGCCAGAGTCTCGAGGTCTTTTTGGAAGAGAGATGGCCAGGGCTTCCCCTTATGGAAAGGAAGAAATATCTAAAAAAGTTTTCAATCCTTTTGAAGGACCTGGCTGACCTTGGAATCATACAGTCTGACTTTCACCTTGATAACATATTTTGGAATGAGAACCATGATGATTTTGTACTAATCGACCTTCAAAGGGCATGGTGCAAGAAAGGTCCACTTTCTAAAGTGGAGGCCTGTGAACAGTTAAGGTATGTAATTCCTCCATTTTTAAGGCACTTATCAAGAAAGGAGATGTTTTATGCCGTTTCCTTTCTTTCAAGGTGGCAGCCTGAGATAAGAAGGCGTGACAGTAGGTTTTTCCTCTCAAGGCTTGCCTTCAGGGACATAAGGATACACTCAAGGAAAAAGCTTCCAAGAAGGCTTAAAAAGGCCACGGTCATCCAGAGGGACAAAGGCCTTTTTATCTTGAGATCAACCTCAACTGATGACGGGCTTATTAAGTCCGTAAGAGAGCTGGTATTTGAACAAAAAGGCGACTTTGCAATGCGTAAAGGGCTAGATGTAATTAAGGATTCAAGGCATACCTTCTGTCTCAGATATTCGCTGCCTGATAGGGATCTTTTTCTAAAATGCTACAGGAGTTCTGGCAGTCTAAAGGGCCTTTCCTACCTTTTTAGAAGGCCAAGGAGTGTAAAGTCCTGGAACGCGGCATGGTATCTTGAAAGTGTTGGAATAAACACCATAAACCCCCTCTTTTTGATCCAGGCCAAAAATCCCTGGGGCAGTGTCTATGGGCTTGTTGCATATCCTTGGCATGAACAGATCAAAGAGAGCAAGAATATGGTAAAAACGCTTCTCCAGGATGAAAGGGAGCGTTATGCCCTTTTTAAAAAGATTGCCCTTTTTATCTATGAGATGCACGAAAAGGGCGTATTTCATGGGGACTGCAAGATCACCAATTTCGTGCTTTCCCAAAGTGGAGAACTTGGTGTTTTTGACCTTGACTCTGTAAGGATCTGTAAAGCCCTTTCAGAAGGATGCCGCATAAAGGACATATATGTGATGGCAAGGTCTATTGGAAGACTTACAGGCGAGAAGGACAGGGCGGTTCGTCTTTTTCTAAGGGCTTACTGCCAGTACCATTTGGAGTGGCAAAGACGTTTTGACGAAATCTTCTCCCGCATGCTTAAGGCCAAGGGATGATTGATAGGAAAGGCCAGGATATCAATGTCCTTTTTGACTGGGATGCAGTAGTCAGAAACCCCCATTCCGGTTTTTACACCTTTGGGACCAACCTGATAAGTGGCCTTACTGCCCTGGAAGAAAATCTATCTTTGACCCTTTTTTTTCAGGCTAGGTACCAAGGAATATCAAAAAGATTTCTTACAGGCCTTACAGAATGCCAAAGGAACAGGATAAGGACCAGGAAGTGTCCGTTTAAATTCAGATGGATAGAAAGGCTTTGGCAGCTTTTCCCTTATCTTTCACTTGAGGCCTTGGCAGGCAATTACGAACTCTATCACTGTTTCCACCATTTCATGCCCCCCAGGTTCTCAGGCCAAAGGATACTTACCGTCCATGATCTAAGACGATATCGACTACCGCATCTTTACAGGCGTTCAAATCTTCTACCCTTTGAGCTTGCAGTTAGGAGGGCGGATCACTTTATCTGCGTATCAAATGCCACCAAAAGAGACCTCTGCTCCATCTTCAATGTGAACCCAAGAGCCGTAGACGTTGTTCACCTTGGCTGCAAGGAAAAATTGACCAGGATGAAACAATCAATCCGCGGTGAAGACGAGGATCCTTTAAAAACAAGGGGAATAAAGTGCAAGCGATTTCTCCTGGCATTTTCTTCAAAGGACAGGAGGAAAAACGTGATTTCCATAGCAAGGGCCTTTGATCTGGTGAGAGAAAGCCTTCCTCAAGGTACGGTCCTGGTCATAATCGGAAAGCTGAGAAGAGACGAGAAGGCCAAGTTAGAGTCATTCTCAATGGTCTATCAAGTTGGGGAGGTGGATAATGTTTACCCCTGGCTGTCTCAAAGTTACGGGCTTGTCTTTGCAAGCCTTTACGAGGGCTTTGGCCTCCCAATTCTTGAGGCCTTTTCAACAAGAACCCCTGTAATTACTTCGAATTGCTCGTCCATGCCAGAGGTTGCAGGAGATGCTGCCATACTTGTTAATCCAAAGGACATAAGGGAGATGGCCGAGGCCATAAAAAGGCTTTGTCTTGATGAAGAGATAAGGAAGGAATTAATTAGACAAGGAAGCAAACGTCTGAAGCAATTTAGCTGGGAGAAGAGTGCGAAAAAAACCCTTGAAGTTTACAGGCGCTTACTAAAGTCAAAATCCTAAAGGAAAAAACCCTTTAAAAAAAATTCCCTAGTCCTTCTTCCTTTCCTTCTCCTGCCGTCTCATTCTTAGATAGATGACCTGCCTGCTGAAGATGTGTTCAATGAGTTTTTCCTGGTCGTCCTCGGTTATCCAGATAAATTTTACGCCGTTAAAAGTACCGTCTTTTCTCTCCTCACTGCGAACCACCTGTCCAAAACAGGTAAAGAAGTAGTGTTCCGGCAGAAGACCTATGGAAAGTTTGAGAATAGAGCCCTTGGAAAGCCTTTCCTTAGTAAGGAAACCGATACCTTTGGCGCTGAGATCAACCTTATAGAGTTTCTTGGGAATCCCATCTTTTTCACAGGTATCCCCTGTGTCCATAAGGCCAAGGATCATGTTTAGTTTTTGATCAAGGATTTCCAGAACGGCAGCTAGGTCCTTGTCCTTTTCCTTGATGTGTCTAAGATGGGTTTTTATGTCCTTTTGGAACGTTGGGTGGCAGGTATCAACCCACGGATCCTCTGTACCCTCCATGTAGTTCTTCACACTAGCCTTAAACTCATCCACAGAGACTGAATGGAAAGACAGGAGAATCCTGTCCTTTATCCTTAGTGAATCTCGTTGTTCCCGGGTTTCCTTGTTCATTTTCTAATCCATAGGAAGTGGTTCTTGTTTCAATATGCCTTTTTTGTCAAGGGGTTTGACCTCGAAGTCATCAGGGTTGCTGGGTTGCATGAAGACTATTTCAACCCTTCTGTTTCTTGCCCTGTGTTCCGGGCTGTCGTTAAGGACCAGGGGCCTGCTGTCTCCGAAACCAACTGCCGCCATCCTTTGGGGATCTATTGTATGACGGCTCAAAAGATACTCTACAACCGTTGCTGCCCTTGCGGCGGAAAGATGCCAGTTGGACTTGAATGCCCCGGTTACAGGGGTGTCGTCCGTGTGTCCCTCAACTGATATGTCCCCTGGTACGCTTTCAATTATGGTGCGGATTTTATCCAGTATCGGCTTTGACCTTTTAAAGAGCCTGTCGCTTCCAGGGGGAAAAGTGATTTCGTCCTTGAGCCTGAGTATCACCCTGTCGCTAAGGGCCTCAACATCTATCTCCCCCTTAATGAGCTCAAGCTTTATGGCAGATTTTATCTTCTCAAGTATTACATCTACTGAAAAGGGCGGATTGAAGTCCCTGGAGATGATGTCGATTCCCTTGGGTATTTCCAGGGTAATGTCTTCTCTTTGCACGCCAAAGGCCTTCTCCAAGGAGCCTGCAACCTCCTTGTACATGGCAGGGTCAGTGGTAGAAAAGGAGAGAAGGAGTACAAAAAAACATAAAAGCAGGGACATGAGGTCACCAAATGTGACCATCCACATGGGAGCGCCCTTGGGGCATTCACACTTCTTGCCCATGTTATTCGCCTCCGCCTTCTTCGCTTGCTCCCCGCGCCTTTGGAGGCAGGAAGGTCTTTAGCAGCTCTTCAAGCACCCTTGGGTTAAGGCCCTTCTGGAGCCCGAGAACTCCTTCCAGCACAAGGCGCTTATTAAGCTCCTCCTCCTGGCTCCTTCTTTTGAGTTTGTCAGCAATGGGAAGGGCGATGAGGTTTGCCATTATTGCCCCGTAGAGGGTTGTGAGAAGGGCAACGGCCATGGCTGGTCCGATGCTTGAAGGGTCTGACATGTTTCCAAGCATGTTTACAAGGCCAACCAGGGTCCCGATCATGCCAAAGGCAGGGGCTGCATCCCCAATGGCGTCAAATATCCCTTTACCGAGGCTGTGTCTTTCAAGGGTAAGCTCTATCTCCTTTTCCATTACATCCTGGATGAAATCGGCCTCGTGTCCGTCAACGCAGTACATGATGGCCTTTTTGAGGAAAGGGTCGTCTATTGGCTGCTTTTCAAGCTTCAGCAATCCCTCCTTTCTTGCAATGTTAGATAGATTTACAAGCTCCTTGATGATCTCCTGGGGGGGCTTGGTCTTGGCAAAAAAGGCATTCATGGCAACACTTATGCTTCCAAGGACGTCTTGCAGTGTGAAGCGGATGAAGGTTGCCGCTACTGCCCCACCAACCACAATCAAGACAGAGGGGACATCTATAAAGGCAGTAATACTGCCGCCAAGGAAGATGGCGGTGACTATCAAGACAATGCCCAGTACCAGGCCTACTACTGTCCCTAAATCCATGGCTTAAAAAAACCCCAGGTGATTAAAGAGGGGCATGTTTGCTCCTTTAAAAAATATTTTCTTTGCACATACTTCCTTTTCTTAATCGGAATTATTAAGGATTTTTTAAAGGCCTTTTTGACAAATGGTCAAAAGAGTAGACAGTTTCTTTAGGGAAAACCTGTTTCTTATGGAAAGCTCAGGAGCAAACACCGATACCATGAACTCAAAAACCTGTATCTGTAGTTCCTGGTAGGCCTTCTGGATGTTTGAAGGTGAAGTGGCAAATGATTCCATGCCCTGAAGAATCTTGAGGTATGTTTCCCAAGTTGGCTTAAACCGCTCAAGCTTTTGGGCATCTTTGTTTGGCGCATTTTCCGCCCTTACAATACGAAGTCTCAGGGCCTTGAGATACCTTGATGCACTCTTTAAAAGCTGTTCATGACTGCGGTTTGAAAGGCACTGCTGAATAACTACCATCCTCATATCGGATACAGATTCGAGCAGCGAGGCCATTATATTCATCTTGCCTCGGGCCTTTTTTATCCTTTTCTCCTCAAGCCGCAATTCTACGTATTCAAAAAGTACCGGCTCAAAAAGGGCAAGCCAGGCGTGAAATCCAGAAAGGAGCCCTTTTTTGGCCTGTAAAACCGCTTCCTGAAACTCCTCATAATCAGGAATTGCGGCCCAATGGGGAAAATGCCTCTCCTTTTGAAAAGAAAATGCCAGCTCCTTTATCTGGATCACCTCTTTCCCAATTTTTTTTGAATCGAAGGGATATTGTTTAATCAGGGAAGAAAAGGCCTCGGAAATCGCCTGGTGAAGCATGTTCTTAAGGTGGCGTATCTCCTTTTTAAGCTGGCTCTCCATGAGAAAACCAAGTCCCTTTTGCGATTCAGAATGCGCCTGACTCCTTGAAAGAAATATAGCCAGAAAACCACTGTTATCCCTTATGGTTATTCCCGGGAAGCCGAAAACAGTAGTACCTCCCCATGCTCCTATTTCTATCTTGCCAGGAAGCCTTGAAAGGTCACTTGGAGTGATTCTTCCTTCTATCTTTTGTGCTACCGTCCTAAAATTTATCCAGGAATCAAGCTCCTTTTTACTAAGGGTATAAAGGCCCTTTTTGAGTCTTAAGAGGTCCTTGCTCTTTTTTATTGTATTTCCCTTCCTGTCCACAATTTCAAAGGTCATGGACAGATGCGAGGGAAGTAGGGAGTCTTCCAGAAGATCTTTTGTATCAAGTTCCATCTCGAATTTTTCCCTGATAATTGATAGAAACTGCCTCTTGAGGCTGCCTTTTCCAAAATCAAGACACTCCATGATGAGGGCCGCTTTTTCATCAAGGGGTTCCAGCCTCTTCCTCAATTTCTTTGGCAGATTTTTTAGATAAAGGGCTATTTTTTCCTGGAGAAACCCTGGTACAAGCCAGTCAAACCGATCTTTTTCTAGAAAGGGCAGAAGCACCAGGGGAATTTGAACCACTATTCCATCGTCTTTATTACCCGGATCAAAACGGTAGGTTAAGGGAAGCCTTTGGCCATCCACATGGAGAGAACCTGGATAGAGTCTTTCCATGTTGCTAGATGCCGCCTGTCTTAACAAAATATCCCGATCAAGCCTTAGAATCCTGTCCAGAGACCTGTCCCTTCTTAGTGCAGCCCTCAAGCCATGTTCATCGCATATCTTTCTCCCTAAGCGTTTTTCGACCTTGGAAAGTGCCTTTTCGAAAAAATCAAACAGCACCTCCATCTCAAGATATGCATTGCGGGATCTTCTTTTTTGTTCCATCTCCTCAAGTTCTTCCAAAATGGCACGGTTGTGCCTTTTAAAGGGGTAGTCGAACTTGAGCTCGCAGGTGGAAAGACCCTCTTGAATGAGGATTTTCCTTGCAAGGTCCCTGTCAACAGATTTCAAAGAGCGTCTTCTTGCAGGAATTATTGTCATCCCGTAGAAATTTACCCTCTCCTTGACGATTGCCTCCCCCCTTTTGTTGTCCCATCTGGGTTCAAAAAAGTGATATTTGCAAAGATGTGGTGCAAACTCTTCTATCCATTCTGGCCTTATTGGGGCAACCGTTCGTGCAAATGACCTTGAAGTGCGTACCTGCTCAGCTGACACGATCCACTGCGGGCCCTTTTTGAAAAGGCTGGAAGCTGGAAAGATAAAAAGCTCCTTCCCCTTGGCACCAAGGTAACCTGGGCCAATTGCCTTTTTCTGTGCTGCATGACCCAAAAACCCGGCAAGCACGCTTCTGTGTACAAGCTCCCTTAGGGCGGGATTATTTTTTAAGTCACTAGATGATATTTTTCCGTTAACATTGCGTTTTTTTATTATTTTTAGTTCTCTGCATATGGAGACAATCTGGTTGTAGATGTCCTCCCATTCCATTATCCTTTGATATGAAAGAAGGTGTTTCTGGCAAAATTTTCTTATCCTGCCCCTGCTTGCACCCTCTTCCTTCATCTCCTTAAGCCGCGCCCAGACCTTTAGTATTGTGAAGAAATCAGATGATTCGTCCATGAGACTTTTTTTCCTGTGAAGGCCCTGACTTTCCCCGTTTTCATGCGCAACCCATATGTCCTGGATGGAAAGGGCAGAGACTATTGGCAGGATTTCATTGACGCATCCCTCCTTTTTTGCCTGAAAGATTATCCTTGAAAGCCTTGGATCTAATGGGAGACGGGCCATTTTCCTACCAAGGCGAGTTAGTTTCCCTTTTTTATCAACGGCACCAAGCTCCAGCAGTGTGTGCAGTCCTTCCTTAATGGCAGCAGGCCTTGGCGGGTCCATGAATGGAAAATCCTCTGCCGGGCCAAGACCCATGTTAAGGATCTTGAGGATGACCTCTGAGAGGTTGCACCTTTTTATTTCAGGAGGAAGAAATTCGTCCATAAGGAGAAATTCTTCCTGGCTGTAAAGCCTTATGCACAGTCCCTTTTGCACCCTTCCTGCCCTTCCTGCCCTTTGCATGGCACTTGCCTTTGATATCCTTTCAATGGGAAGGGACTTCAGGTGGGTGTTCACGTTGTACCGGCTTATCCTGGAAAGCCCCGAGTCTATGACGTAGCGGATTCCAGGCACGGTAATAGAGGTCTCTGCTATGTTTGTTGAAAGGATTATCTTTTGTTTTTTTGAGGGTCTGAATATCTGGGCCTGCCTGGAAGCAGGAAGCCTTCCAAAAAGAGGTAAAAGCTCGCAGTCATCCCTGAGCCTGCGTTTAAGCAGTTTTATTGAATTGAAGATGTGTTTTTCAGTGGGTAGAAAGACCAGGATATCCCCATAGGGGTCTGTCCTTCTTATCATTTGGCAGCAGGTTAACACCTTCTCCTCAAGTACAGTCTCCTTAGAATCTTCGTACCAATTCTCATTTTCATGGAGTATCTCTACAGGAAAGCTCCTACCCGGAACCTTTATAAGGGGAGGGTCGTCAAAGAACTTCAGGAACTTCTCCACCTCCATGGTGGCAGAGGTGATGATAGCCTTTAGGTCCTTGCGTTTTTTTAAAAGGCCCTTTAACACTCCGGATATCAGGTCTATGTTTATGCTTCTCTCATGGGCCTCGTCCAGAATTATGGTGTCATAGGCGTAAAGAAATGGATCCCTTTGCACCTCTGCCAGTAAGATACCGTCTGTCATGAATTTTATGCGGGTTTTGCTGCTCAACCTGTGGGTAAAGCGGATCTGAAAACCCACCACATCCTTAAGGGGTGGCCCTAGCTCCTGTTGAACCCTTTTAGCAACACTTATGGCTGCAATACGTCTAGGCTGACAGCAGCCTATCAAGCCGCCTCTTCCCCTTCCTGCAACAAGGCATATCTTTGGAAGCTGCGTGGTCTTCCCTGAGCCTGTTTCTCCAGAAACCAGTATTACCTGATTCTCCCTAACGGCCCTTACAAGCTCGTCCCATACGTCACAGATGGGAAGACCCTGTTGACAGGTGACACTTCTGGCTAGGTCTGAAGGAATATCAGGCGAGCTGGCTGAGATACGGATTGGTCTTTTTTTGTCCTCCAAGGGTGTCTGTCGGTTTTGGACCGTAGTCATGGCCAGGAAGCACAAGGGTATCATCTGGAAGCGGCAATATCCTGGTCCTGAGGGAATTCATCAAGACGTTGTAGTCTCCGCCTGGAAGATCGGTTCTGCCTATGGCGTCAATAAAAAGGGTATCCCCTGTAACTATTACGCCCTGACCGTAGATGCACACAGATCCGGGGGAGTGGCCAGGGGTGTGCATAATTTCAAAGGAGAGATTGCCAACATTGAGGACCTGTCCATCCTCGAGGTAGCCGTCTGCAGGAGGGGCAGGCTCAAATCCCCAGGCACGAAACATGGCAACCACCCCCGGGTCTCTGAAAAGCTCATCGTCTGCCCTATGCATGAGGACAGGTGCTCCAGTTAGCTCCTTCATTCTCTTGTTGCCGCAGGTATGATCTGGATGGCCGTGGGTGTTGACAATGGCGATGAGATCAAGGCCAAGGGACTTTATGTTGTCTGCAAGTTGTTTTTCACTTCCTGCCGGGTCAATTATTATTGCCTTTAAGGTATCTTCACATGCAAGTATGTATGCCCTCACCTGAAGCGGGCCCACTGTAAATTCCCTGAGGATCATCCCTTTGATGCCTCCCTTTTGAGCTTCTGGCAGTATGAACCTGCAGATATTCCGGCAATGCAGCCCTCACCAACGGCCTTTGCCATCTGGTAGGGTAGGCCACAGATGTCACCGGCTGCAAAGATTCCAGGCACGTTGGTAGCCTGGTTTTTGTCAGTAACGATATGGGTGAATCGTTCAGGGTCAAGCTCCACCCCCAAAAAGGCAGCAAGCTCCATTGCCCCTTTTGCGCCAAGCTCTATGAAAAGGCCGTCAACGTCAAGCCTTGTGCCATCATCAAGGACTATGGCCTTTAGACTCCCATCTGCAATTAGTTCCTTGATCTTTCTTGGCTCAAATACCTGTACACTGCTTTTTTCAAGACCTTCCTTGAGCTGGGGACTGATATCAAGCCCCGTGGTTATGAGAAACACCTTGGAGGCTATATCTTTCAGGGTAAGGGCACCATGAACGGCTGCGCTGCCGTTTCCAAATACAGCAACGGTTGCATCCTTGTAGAAATTGGCATCACAGTCAACGCAGTAGCTCACTCCCCTTCCCACGAGCCCCTTTTCACCCTTAAGACCAAGGCCCTTTCTGCTAACTCCTGTGGCCATTATGAGGGCAAGGCAGGAAAGGTGCTTGGACTCTGTCTCCACTGTAAAGCCTCCATCTTCCCTGATGGCTGTCTTTACTGCGTCTTCTTCCAAGAACTCCACGCCAAAGCCGCTCGCCTGCCTTATTCCGGTTTCAATGAGCTCCTTTCCCGTCTTTACACCCTCTACACAGCAGAAGTTTTCTATGTGGGCCTTGTAGAGACTGCTCTTCTCAGGTCTTCCAAGAACCAGCACACTGCACCTTTTCCTGGCTGCATGTATGGCGGCCTGAAGCCCTGCAGGTCCGCAGCCAAAAATTATTACATCATATTCATTAACCATTTGTCAGTTTCCTGCCCCTTGTTGTTTTGACCTCTGTTCCAGTTCTATGTCAAATATGGAGGAAGCGATATAATACTCTTCCTTAAGCCATGAACCAAGATCGGCCATCTTGCATCTTTTACTGCAAAAGGGCCTGTAGGAATTCATTGAAAAATCCACGTCCTTTCCACACCGTGGGCATGCCCTTACAGTCTTGTTATCTTTATTCATCATTTTATCCTGATCAAAGCAGACTTGGCCTTCTTTTCCTTCTCTTTGTTGTAAAAATTCCTATAATCCAGCCCAACAAAAGCACACCACTTCCTGCAAGAAACCACTTTATGTTTGTGTTGGCCTCGAGAGAACCCAGGCGTTGCTTGAGCTTGATCCTTTCTGCGTTGGCCGCCTGTAGCTTCTTCTGGGTCTCTGCCA
>Ga0256832_1002456_pt1 | contig 12671 bp, 9 predicted proteins | sample 134614metaG_FD_190534 | JGI IMG/M metagenome (GOLD analysis project Ga0256832, IMG submission 190534) | Hydrothermal vent microbial communities from Lau Basin, Pacific Ocean - 134-614 | ecosystem: Environmental > Aquatic > Marine > Hydrothermal vents | place: Pacific Ocean: Lau Basin | collected... | reverse complement strand
GTCATACCACAACGTCACCTCCACCCTCTGCTCCTGCCTGGCCACCCACGCGGTGTTGCAGTTCCGTCATCAGCAGAAACGAAGGCGCCTGCCGGAAAAACGTTGGGGTGTGTTCTCACATGAAGTAGTGGATCGCACCCATCCCCTGGTCAACGACGTGAATACACGATTCGATGTGCCGCATTCGCGTTACAACGAGGTGAGTCGGGAACAATTCGAGGCGGCCGGCCTGCGGGTGCTGGTGGAAAGCCCCGAGGCCGGCGTGCACCTGGCGGTGAGCGAAGACCTGTTCCGCATCGTCTATTTCCAGGGCCACCCGGAATACGACATCCACAGCCTGCTGAAGGAATACAAGCGGGAAGTATTGCTGTTTGCCGCGGGCAAGCGCGACGACTACCCGCCCTTCCCCGCGCATTATTTCCGCCCGCAGGTACAGGCCATTTTGCACGAGCACGAGGCCCGGGTGCGCGCCGCACTGGCCGCAGGCTCAGAACTGCCTGTGCTGCCCGAGGCATTGATTGGCCGCCTGTTGCACAACACCTGGCACGACACCGGCGCGGCGATGATCAACAACTGGATCGGCCGTGTCTACCAGGTCACCAACAGCGATCGCAAAAAGTGCTTCATGGACGGCATCGATCCCAACGATCCATTGGGACTCAAATAGCAGCACAAAGTCACTGCATCATGGCCTTCAGCTTGGCCTTGTCCGCAGCCGTGGGGCGATGATCCAGATTCAACACGATGCTCGCCAACTCGCGCTCATGGGGAGTGGCATTGGGGTCGTTGATGATGGCCTTGAGTTTCTGGATGTCTCCGGCCGCCACCCGGTGCTCGAGATTGATCATGGCGGTGGCAATGGTGCGTTCGTTCTTGCTGGCGCTATCTGACTGAGCAATCCTGTGTAGCGTCTCCTTGCCCACCGGGCTGGGATAATGCTTCAAACGATGCATGATTTCCGCCATTTGATAAGTGGCGGATTTTCCCGCGGCGTAAACGGCCGTGCCGCCCAACAGTCCGAACAAGACCATCCCCAGCACTAAAATGCGCATGTATTGCATGATGATTCCCTCCTTGGCATGTCCCGTTGAATTAACCGCAATAATAAAAAAGGCCCGCTAACCATAGCCCGGGCCTTGTGTGAATGCAATGCGCTTTCAACCCCGTAGGGTGGGTATGTGGTTTGTTCCCACAGGGTAACTGCGCGATAACGCGTGGGCACAAACCACATACCCACCCTACGGAAGCTAGATTCCCAGGCGCTCGCGTATGGCCTTCACCACGGTATCGCTGGAGGTGGCGTTGACGTTCATCAGCAAGCCTTCCTTTTCATAATAACCGATAAGTGGCGCGGTCTTTTCATTGTAGGTTTCCAGACGATGGGTGATGGCTTCTTCGGTTTCATCCTCGCGCTGAATCACCTTGCTGCCGCAAATATCGCAAATACTGTCAACCTTGGGCGGATTGCTCTTGATGTTGTAAATGGCCTGACATTCCGGATTGGAACAGGTGCGCCGTGTGGTGAGACGGTCGAGAATCACTTCGCGTGGCACTTCCAGGTTTACCGCCAGATCCAGCGAGATGCCCAGCTCCTGGAGCAGGCTCTTCAGCGCCTCTGCCTGGGGAATGGTGCGTGGAAAGCCGTCAAGCAGGAAGCCCTTTGCACAGTCCGGTTCCTGGAGGCGGGCCTTCATGATGTCCATGATCAGTTCGTCAGGCACCAGATCGCCGGCCTTCATGTAGGCCTCAGCCTTTTTGCCCAGTTCGGTACCCGCTTGTACTGCCCCGCGCAGGATATCACCGGTGGAAATCTGCACCGAGCCATCCACTTGGGTCAATAATTTCGCTACCGTTCCCTTGCCTGCGCCCGGGGCTCCCAACAAGATAATTTTCATGAACCATCCCTCTTTGATTGTTGCGTTGCGTGTAAAGTGTAATGCATTGAATGAGTCGCCCCGTAATCTAGCACCCGTCATCCACTCCGGCATAATAAGCACTTCTTACAGCCACAGAGAATATTTTAATAATCGCAGGCGGGCCGCTAGGTGACTACCTGATAACAGGGCGTGTATTTTTTGCCCGGCAGCTTCATGCGCTGTTGTTCCACGAAGGCTGCAAGCAATGTATCCAGCGACTGCATGATCTCCGGATCCCCCTTGATCTCAAAACGTCCGTGTTGCTCGATGGCGCGTATCCCTTCGTCTTTTACATTACCCGCCACGATGCCGGAAAAGGCCCGGCGCAGATTGGCCGCCAGTGAGTGCACCGACTGATCTCTGTGCAATTCCAGGGAGGCCATATTGGCATGAGTGGGTGCAAAGGGTTGTTGGAAGGCCAGGTCGATATGCAGCAGCCAGTTGAAATAAAAGGCATCCCCGGTCTCCCGCCGAAAACCACGCACCTTTTCCAAGCCTGTGAGCATCTCCCGCGCCACCTGCGCAGGATCGTCGATAATCACCTTGTAACGCTGCTGGGCCTCGATGCCCAGGGTATCGAGGATGAACTGATTGATGCCCACAAAGTAATCCTTGGCGCTTTGCGGGCCGGTAAGGATCAATGGAAAAGGGATATCCTTGTTTTCCGGGTGCAACAAAATGCCCAGGATGTAAAGAATCTCTTCGGCGGTGCCTGCCCCACCGGGGAACACCACAATGCCATGCCCCACGCGCACGAAGGCCTCCAGGCGCTTTTCGATGTCGGGCATGATCACCAGTTCGTTGACGATGGGATTGGGGGATTCCGCGGCGATGATCCCCGGCTCGCTAATGCCCAGGTATTGACCGTCATTGATGCGCTGCTTGGCGTGACCGATGGTGGCACCTTTCATGGGCCCCTTCATGGCGCCGGGGCCACAGCCGGTGCAGATGTTCATGCCCCTAAGCCCCATTTCGTGGCCCACTTCCTTGGTGTAATCGTATTCGTTGCGCTGAATGGAATGTCCACCCCAACACACCACCAGGTTGGGCATCAAAATGGGATCGAGAATATTTGCGTTGCGCAGAATGTGGAACACCGCTGTGGTGATTCCATCCGAGGTATCGAGATCAAATTTGGGATTGTCGTCGATCTCGTTACTGACATAGACCACATCCCGCAACACGGCAAACAGATGCTCGTTGATACCCCTGATGATCTTGCCGTCCACGAAGGCGTAGGCCGGCGCATTTTTTAATTCCAGCTTGATGCCTCTCTCCCGCTGGATCACACGGATATCAAAATCACTGTAGCGCTCCAGCAATTCCTTGCCATCATCCATGTTGTTGCCGCTGTTCAATACAGCCAGGGAGCAATTGCGAAACAGCCGGTACAACTCCCCCTGGCTGGCATCTCGCAGCTTGCTCACCTCGTACTTGGACAACACCTCAAGATGGCCTTCCGGCGCAATGTGCGCATCCACCACGTCCAGCGTTTTTTTCATTACATCATTATCCTTTGCTCATGCTTGGGGAAAAGGTTTGTTGCAGTGCCGCCAATTGGCGACCTGCTGGTAATTGCGCACGTCCCAGTGTCTTGTGTACTTTTTTGTAAAAGGGCCGCAGGCTGTTCTTCAATTGGCAGGTCGCCGTGTTGACAGACAGCCCGTGTAATGCCGCGTCGACGGCAAGGGCATAGGTCATGTCGTATTGTGACAAAAAGGATTCCCGCTCCACCGCCGGCCCACTGCAACTGCCACAGGAACGTATTTTCCGGGTATTGGCGGTATTGGCCATGATCACCCCGAAACCCATGCACACCGCCAGTAGTTCGGCCGTATGTGGTCGGTTTTCGTCGCCGCCGGGTGGTGGCTCGCTCAGTCGGGAAAGCCGCTGAAATGCGATCTGATGGGCAAAGGAGGCGATCAGCACCTGCGGGTCGTTCAGTGTGTGCGAGTGATAATGAAACGTCAGGGGCGGGGTGGCATCCGGCAAAGACGGGGACTGCTCCTGATCGTTACCGGGCAGGACGCGGCCTTCACCCTGTTCATCGAGCAATTGCGTGGGCAGGCTGTCTATTCCGGCATAGCTTTTGACCTGAGAAAAAATCAATGCCGCCATGCCCTCGATACTGGTTTCACGACCGGGGAAGTGTGCGTTGTCGGGAAACACCAGGCCGGTTTCCGTGGCGGGACGCGCCACGGGACAATGGGTATGCAACCAATGGAAGACATCGAACAGCCAGGCCTCGCTGGCCTCATCCAGTAATGGGGCCGATGTATTGAATCCGAAAATCATTACTACTTTCCGTTAGCCTCTTTGGCCGTCTTTGTCTGCACAAAGACACTGGCGGCGCCAATGCCCCGTTTGTCGCTGGCTGCATCGACCCGATTCTTTTGCCGATCCCAGACAACGGCCTGCATGTTGCCATAGTGACCAAAGCCCCCGCCATAGGGTGACAGCTGTTTTTTCAACATATGACCACGCAAGCTCAGCTCCTGCTCCGTATCCGCAGAAAATGCGCCATCCTCGTACATGACGACATCGGGCAGGTATTGATGATGAAAACGCGGTCGCACCACGATCGTCTCGGCATCAGCCCCCGCCGCATACTGCAGGGCGCCCAGCAACACCATGGTGATGATGCGGCTGCCGCCGGGGGTGCCCAGGATCGCCACGCCGCGATCATCATCCAAGAAGGTGGGCGACATGCTGGACAGGGGCCGCTTGCCAGGCTCGATGGCATTGGCCTCGGCGCCCACCAGTCCGTAGGCGTTGGGTACGCCGGGCTTGGCTGAAAAATCATCCATCTCGTCGTTCAGCAGAAAGCCGGTGCCGGGCACCACGAAACCGGAACCAAACAGATAATTGATGCTCATGGTGGCGGCGACACGATTGCCCTCGGCATCGAGAATGGAAAAGTGCGTGGTGTCCGTACCGGCGCCACCGGGCTGTCCCACCGGTCTCAAGGCCGCGCTAGGGGTGGCCTTGTCCATACGGATGCCCTTCACCAGCTGTTTGGCATAGGCGGCGCTGGTGAGTCGCACTACGGGCACCTCCACAAAATCGCTGTCCCCCAGGTACTCCGCCCGGTCACGGTAGGCACGGCGCATGACCTCGATCATCACATGGACACGGTCGGCCTCGGGCATTCCATCCACATCGAATTGCCCGAGCATCTGCAACATGCTGGCCAGGGCGACGCCACCGGAAGACGGCGGCGCGGCGGAGATCAGTTTCATGCCCCGATATTCCGTGCGAATGGGGGCGCGCTCCACGATACGGTACTGGCGCAAATCCTCCAGCGACCAGATACCGCCGCCCGCCTGCACACCCACCACCAGGCGCTTGGCCAGATCACCACGATAAAAACTCTCACCGCCGTCAGCGGCGATGCTCTGCAGGGTATTGGCCAGGTCCGGCTGCTGGAGCCCATACCCCAGGGACGGCACAGCGTTTTTATGTAAAAAAATCTCCGCCGTGGCCGGAAAGCGTTGCAGGGTTTGCAGACGCAGTTTGGCGTAACGCCGGTATTGTTCGTCCACTGCGAAACCCTCACGCGCCAGGCGGATCGCCGGCGCCAGGCTGGTGGCTAGAGGCAGGCGGCCATACTTTTTGGCAATGTGCGCCATGGCCGCCGGCACCCCGGGAATCCCCGCCGCCAGGGGTCCATTGATGGAAGCGCCGGGAATCACCTCGCCCTTGTCATCCAGATACAGATCGCGGTGCGCCGCCATGGGCGCCTTCTCGCGCCCGTCCACCATGACCTGCATACCGTCGGACGCACGATGCAACAGCCAGAAACCACCGCCCCCCAGCCCGGAACCGTAGGGCTCCACCACCCCCAACACGGCGGTCACCGCCACCGCGGCATCGAAGGCGTTGCCGCCGGCCTCAAGGATTTCCTGTCCCGCCCGGGTAGCCAGGGGATGTGCCGTGGCAATGGCGGCACGCGGGGGAACATCGGCTGCATGGACATAGGTGCCCAAACACAACAGCAGGGTAAAAAAGCAATGGATAAGACGCGGGTGATTGTTCATTGTTTGTGCAGTCCGACGTAAGCCACAGGGCAATACGCCAGACTATAACAAACAAATGGGGTTTTTCCTGCTAGGGGCTTACTACCTGGATCATGGACTTGGCCGACGCCCTGGTGTGTGCATGAGCACAAACTATGGCATGACAGAAAGCGAAAAATCAATGACACTATCTGCACTGATAGTGACGGTACATTCAGTAGCGGTAAGACGATCTCCGCAGGCCTCTCCGACATAATCACCCGTTTCCCAAGGACCTAGCTGTGTTCCAGCTACATTAACTTCCGCGAATACATAAAAATTACCGGAGACGGGCAGATGAATGGAATAACTGAAGCTGTTCCCTGTCACCGTACCCTGTTGAAAGGCGACAAGGCCATTATTACCATCCAAATCTGTATCGATTCCCACAAACCATTCCTGGTTTGTAACACTCGCCGGCAAAGTAATTGTGCCTGTAACCCAGTATGGGGGGGCTGTCGGTGCATGCTTGGTAATGGATTCAAGCTCATAGAAAAATTCACCAACCTTCACATTTTTGACTGCTCCAGTATCCCGGCAATACCAGGCAATGCGATTTTCAGTGCCAATATTATCGGTCTGGGTCGTTTTTATGCAGTCGTTATATGTACCTGCCGGTACCGTAATCTTGTCCAGTTCGTTTTCAAAGGTAAAAGAGTAGTTCATACCATTGAGGCTGCCGGCCACAGTGCATGGTACATAAAGATTACTGCATCCAATCATCGTAGGTGTCGCAAAAAATATGTCTCCGCCTCCCTCCTGGAAACCGATCGTTAGCAAACCATTGGACAGATCTCGTAAATAGTATTCAAGATAGGTTGACCAGGATGGTGTCCAGCCATGAATGTAGACGTCCTGTCCATTCGCTGTACCATTGACGGTGTATTCATAGACGGTGCCGGTTTGCACACCTCCCTGGGTAACGAGGTAGTTCCATTGCCGGCGGTCTGCCAGGTTGAGATAACGCGCCCAATCGATGGTCTGGGTGCTCAATGATTGTTTGAAGGCACTGACCGCTGTCGCCCCGTCGATCAAGGACGTGTTCACCGAGCCTGAATTGGCCACCAGGCTTGCCACATCCGTAGCAAATGTTGCGCTATCGAAGGCAATAGACAGTCCACTTGCGGCCGTATGTGCCGCGGGATCGATGGTAATACCGTTTGTCGGATCGCCATCGATATCCAGGGACTGAAGCAAGCGCAGGATATTGATCACCGAAGTATTCGTCAGGTCAGTCACGCCGATCATATCAAGGGGCGTCACTACCGGGCCCGCATCTGTTGCCGGGAAAACGATATCACCAATGGAAAAGCTCACCTTTTCACCGGGTAAATAGGCATACTGACCTTGCGCATCAGTGACACCTGATTGTGTTGCGGTTTGATAGTTGACCCCCGCAACGGGCGCATCGAAAAGCACACCGGTTTGCTGCGGGGTTGACGGACTTAGGTACTGCCCGTAGACATCATCATTCGTAAATCCCTGGGAACCCATGGTGATGCCATCATCGATGAGCACAAGATATTTTCCGCCTCCATAACCGGCCAGGAATCCCAGCTGGTTGCGCGGCTCGGTATTGATTGCAAATTCTGCACCTGATGGCGAACCTGTTGTGTCGATATACTGACCATAAACATCCAGACAACTGGCCTCAGCCGCATCGCAGACAAGATCCACATTGGCGTCATTACTGAAATCGGTCCAAGTGACCAGGAAATTGTTTCCATCAAAGGCAACACTGGCAAAATTCTTATTACCTGATGCAGCGGTTAGATCGGGACTGAGCCCAATGGGCGTCCCCGTGGGAGATAGCAACTGATGAAACACATCCCATCGCTTGTTCGTGACATCATATTCCTCCATCCAGACCACCAGGCAATTGCCGCTTGAGGTATCGCATGCCAGGGAGGGCGAATTATCACTGAGCGTGGAATTGGCATTAACGGTGAATTCGCTTCCCAGGGTACCGTCCGCTGCCACGTATCTGGCTACGACATCGGTATCGTTGCTGTCGGCTATCCAGGCCACCAGCAAATCCGACCCGGTAAATGCAACGGCGGGAAACCGCGCCTTGTTGGTGCTGATCTTGATTTCCGATCCCACCAGCGTGCCCGAAGGTGAGACAAACTGACCATAGATGTACCGGTCGTACTGGGCCAAACGATCATAGTCCCCCCACACCACGAAATAATTTGTGCCATCGAAGACTACGCCCCCCAGGCGTTGCTGGCCGGCTGCCTGACTGATCGCAAAAGAACTGCCCACCTTGTTGCCTGAGGTATCGATAAACTGGCCATAGATATCATTATTGGGGGCGTTTGAATTATCGCTCCATACCACCAGGTAGTTGGTGCCATCGAAGGCCACAACAGGAGAGAATAAATCGCTGCTGTTGATGGCATTGCTACTGAGGTCTATCCGCGAGCCTACCAGGGATCCGCCAGAATCAACCAGCCGCGCAGAGAAATACGAGCCAGCAACCCCATTCAGGTCTTTATTGAAGATCCCCACCAGCCAATGGATTCCATCGTAGGCGGCACTGGCGCTGAATTCGGGTGTTGGCGTAACCTCAACGGGAAACGGATTTCCAATTTCTTGTGTTGCTGTGACTACCCAAGCAATGCTTGCCGGTGTCGGATCGGTATTACCCACCGCGTCAATAGAGCGCACCTCGAAAGTGTGGCTACCCACGGACAGCCCAGTATAATTTTCCGGACTGGCACATGCGGCGTAAACACCGCCATCGATACGGCATTCAAAACGAGACCCGGCTTCTGTTGACGCAAAGGTAAACGTGGCATCCGTCGAGGTCGTCGGATTGGCCGGACCACTGGAAACCGAGGTGTCTGGCGGCGTGACATCGATCGTCCAGGCATACGTCGCCGGCGTGGGATCGACATTGCCTGCCGCATCGATAGCGCGCACAGCAAAAATGTGGCTGCCTTCGGACAGTCCAGTATCATTCTCAGGGCTGGTACATGCAGTGTAATTGGCGCCATCGATACTGCATTCAAAGCTCGACCCGTTTTCTGTAGACGCAAAGATAAAAGTGGCATCCGTCGAACCCGTCGGGTCGTCAGGGCCACTGGAAATAGAAGTATCGGGCGGCGATGTATCTGTATTATTGTTATTATTTCCCGGATCGTTACCTGCCCCGCCGCACGATGCCAGTAAGAACGCCAATATCAGCATCACTATTGTTTTTTGTGACCAGCCCATTTTCACTTCTCTGGTTAGCATTACAACTCTCTTGTCAGTCTATCCAGCACTATTCGCATCATTGTGGTATTTCTATATGATCCGGCTGAGTATCACTTTGCGACTTTCCTGGTAATGCAAGCTCACACTTCTTAACCGCCACCATTCCTTTCTCGGGTGATACAACTTCAAAGTCCGCCCCACCAACAAACACGCCAAATTTTATATACTGCCTGACAAAATAGTTCTGGTCGTCCTGCATTGTCAGTTTCAGATGGTTTTCACTAAACTCGGATTCTGTTGATAGGATATGCTGGCCAGGCTTGAGCTCGGTATAGAAATATACATTGGGCCCCGACTCACCCAGAAACTTGCCGTCTATGTAAATTGACTTAAGCAAGGCACCGCCAAAGGATGAATCCCTGAATATATACAGACCAGCCATACCTTGAGAGGGCGGACCAAACGCCTTCCGGGCCTTGTCTTCCGCCTGTGGCGCCATTGGCACAGAGGCACAACCTGAAAGCCAGACAACAATGGCAAAAATAAAAATAACCAAATTCGGCCTCTTCATCGCACTCTCCAAATCTTTAACCCATCCATCACAAATGGCATGTCAATTAAACGTGGAACAAATAGCTTAATACCTATATTCGATCACTGCTGTCCCGTTAACGTTATATCCGTCATTCCGGCGAAGGCCTGAATCTAGGATGTCGTTAAAATCTCTCGATTATTCGCTGCGCTCACCCTTCGGGCTGCCTGTGGCGTTCAATGCGCTTCGCGCTTATGTTCCGGCCTTCGCCGGAATGACGGTAGAGCTTACTGACTATTCATGTCTCAAATTTTCAAATCATGCTGCAGCTCATGAAAAACAAACTATTACGCCCCTTAATGCGAATGTTAACGGGACAGCAGTGATATTCGATGGAACATTTCTCTATTTGCTTGATCTCATCACAATCCACCTGGTTGACAAGCATAGAACTACCTATCTCCTACATACTTCTTTTCAGCGTAAAATAGGTTCCACCAAAATCCAGACTCGTTGGGGCTACACTATCCGTACTAATAATAACTGGTATTTTCATAGTGCCGATTTCAAATTGAAAATGACCAAGTGCAAAACCGGCGGCAATACCAGTGACATTACCATTCGATTTGATTTCATTTACCCTGCTAAAATCACTGCTTGGCGAGTTTTTACCCAATGACGCGCTGATATAAAACCTGTTTCTTGCCTGACCAAAATCATAACGAAGAGAAAGGCCGGGTATAAAGAAAGTATTGGACTTCATACTACCGACTGATGAATTGGTACTCCTGAATTCCGCAAGAAATGCCAAATAATTTATTTTTGGCATAATAGAAACATTGTCGCTAATACCGAATGAATAGCCCGCCTCAATATTGATCATTGCGCCACCACCAGATTGCGCATAATCGGAATAAGTCTGGCTCATGACATTTTTTTGTTCACTGCTCGAAAGAAGGCCAATACCTGCGACAAAATAATTATTATCGTCAGCTGCAAACAATGAAGACGAGCAGATGGTCAGCAAACAAACGCCCGTCAACTGCACCACACTTCTAATTTTTCCCTGAACCACTCTGCTTACCTCACCATTTCAATCAACTTTAATTTGGTCGATCTTGGAATCATACTTTTGCCATCAGCATGTCCATCCCTTAACATGCCAATTGATGCTAGCAACCCTAGTAATGCTGGGGAATAACCCGAACGGGTTAAATCTGCCGATATTTCCAAGGATGGCACAACGACCGTGGACGACAGACGATATTCTGATCAAAAACACATCGATTCCGAACTCATCGGAATCGTTTACGAGGTAGCATTTGATCCGAATTTTTGGCCGGGCCTGCTGGAAGGTATCTCACACCTCTTCCATGACAGGCGTGCTGGTGCGCCACAGCCAGCCATGGGTGCCGATCAGCAAACTCAATTATTTTCATCGCAGCTTGATGAGACGGAAAAACAACGTCTGGCAACCCTGCTGCCCCACCTGTACCGCGCCCTGAAACTCAAGCAGGACTATAACGACACTGACCATTCCCGTGGCCAGGCTCAGGCGATTATTGAGCAATTCCCTTTGGGTGTGCTTCTGGTTGATATCGATGGGAACGTGATCACGTCCAACCAGCGGGCGCTGAAAACCATTGCCGAAAGCAACACCCTGTACCTGGATGGAAATCGACTGAGTGCCACCGCTGCAAAAATGCAGGAGCAACTCGCCCAGTTGATCAAAAATGCCGCCACGGCAGGCCTGGGAGATGCCTCCGCCTGTGTCTTCTCCCTCAAGATCGATGATGAAGGGAATGAAACTCCCCTGTCGCTGCTAATCACCCCCGACCCCTACCCTGCGACACAATTCGACCAGCAGGCTGAGAACTGTGCGGCGATTTTTATCGGATCGGCATCGTCCGGGCAACATATCTCCGCGACGGCCCTGCAGACACTGTTCGGGCTTTCTCAGGCCGAGGCGCGCCTGGCCTCTCTGCTTGCCAGCGGCGTGAGCCTGAGTCAGGCGGCAGAGCAAAGCTATATCAGCAAAAACACCGCCAAGGTACAGCTCAAGTCCATATTTTCCAAGCTGGGTGTGAATCGCCAGGCCGAGCTTATCAAGGTCATCCTCACCAGTCCGGCGGTGATCAACCCTTCAAGTACCATTGAGGAAGCAACACAACCTACAATTAGGCTGAGCTTGCGATCTCAAATCAACAAGGAAGAAAAACTCCGACTCCATGACGGCCGGGATCTCAGCTTCGCTGAATTTGGCGACCCCCATGGCATTCCCGTAATCTATATCCATGGCATTCTTGGCTGCCGCTATGAACGCCAGCCCGATGACCTTGCGACGCGACATTTGGGGATAAGACTCATTATCCCGGATCGGCCCGGGTACGGACTCTCTGACCCGGCCCCCAATCACGGGTATCTTGATTTTGCCGATGATCTTCTGGCACTCATGAACCACCTGGATCTGGAACGCTGTTCTATCATGGGACTTTCTGTCGGCGCCGTTTATGCCAGCGCCCTTGCCTATAAGGCACCACAGCGTTTGCATCGCCTGGCCATGATCAGCACCACACCGCCCTTCCGTTCCTTTGCGGACTTTGTGGACATGCCGGCCAGTCTTAAACTGCTCGTTGCCTTCTCAAAGTACCTGCCCTCTGCAGCAAAAATGATTACCGAAACAGCCATCCACAATGCCTGCAAGGATCCCGACAAATTCCTTACCAATATTCCAGTATGCCCATCCGACCAGGCGATCTTCTCGCACCCGATATTGAAGGATCACATCAAGCATTGCCTCCTGGCCGGTAACCAACATCATCAGGACGGATTTATCAAGGATATTCTGTTGTCCGCCAAACCCTGGCCATTCCCTATTGCCGATGTCCGTATACCCATCGATTTCTGGCATGGCACCAAGGACACTCACTCGCCACTGAGTCGTGTTCAGCCCGTTATCAATGCCGT
>Ga0256832_1002454_pt1 | contig 12673 bp, 10 predicted proteins | sample 134614metaG_FD_190534 | JGI IMG/M metagenome (GOLD analysis project Ga0256832, IMG submission 190534) | Hydrothermal vent microbial communities from Lau Basin, Pacific Ocean - 134-614 | ecosystem: Environmental > Aquatic > Marine > Hydrothermal vents | place: Pacific Ocean: Lau Basin | collected... | reverse complement strand
AGGTCCGCCTGCACGGAGCGGGGAAGACGCAGGTGCTCACGGTTCGGCTCGAGCGCCTGGACGAGGCCCCGATCACCGTAGCCGACCTGCAGCGGGCCAACCGGGTCATCGGGCTCGAGCTCGACCGGCTCGATCCCATCCGCGGCAGCTACCGCCTCGAGGTCGAGTCGCCGGGCCCGGAGCGCCCGCTCCTCACCCGGCGCCACTTCGAGCGCTTCGCGGGGCTCAAGGTCAAGGTGCGCACCGAGGAGGGCGGCTTCACCGGCCGCGTCGTGGAGGTCGGCGAGGATGCCGTCACCTTCGAGCTCGCCAGCGGCGAGCGCCGCACCCTGCCGCTGGGCGGTTTCAAGGCCACGCTGGCCGAGTGGCCCAGCGAGCCACGTTGAGTACAGGAGGAATTTGGAGCGATGAACAGAGAATTCGTAGAAGCCCTGCAGCACGTCGCGCTCGAGCGCGGCGTCAGCACCGACGAGCTGATCGAGGCCTTCGAGGAGGCCCTGGCCAAGGCGTACCTGCGCCACAAGGGGTTCAAGCCCAAGGAGGTCGAAGAGGGGTTGGGTCCGCTCGTCGAGGTGCACCTCGACCCGTCCACCGGCGATATCGAGGTGCTCGAGATCCGTCGCGTTGTCGAGGAGGTCGAGAACCCCGACCGCGACATTCCGCTCGAGGAGGCCAAGAAGTACGACCCCGAGGTCCAGGTGGGCGAGGAGATGGAGTTCCCCGTCGACCCCGACGAGTTCAGCCGCATCGCCGTGCAGGCGGCCAAGCAGATCCTCACCCAGCGCCTCAAGGAGGCCGAGCGCAACCGCGTCTACGAGGAGTACAAGGACCGCGAGGGTGAGATCATCACCGGTCAGGTGACCCGCGTGGACAACCGCGGCAACGTCTACGTGGACCTGGGCCGCGGCGAGGCGCTCATGCCGCCGCGTGAACAGATCCCCGGCGAGCGTTACCACCCGGGGCAGCGCGTCAAGGTCTACCTCAAGGAGGTGCGCCGCAGCTCCAAGGGCCCCAGCCTCATCGTCTCGCGCGCCCACGAGGAGCTGCTCAAGTACCTGATGCGCCAGGAGGTGCCCGAGATCGCCGAGGGCACGGTCGAGATCAAGGTCGTGGCCCGCGAGCCCGGCAGCCGCAGCAAGGTGGCCGTGGTCAGCCACAACCCCAACGTCGACCCGATCGGCGCCTGCATCGGCCACAAGGGCCAGCGCATCCAGGCGGTGAGCGCCGAGCTGGGCCGCGAGAAGATCGACGTGATTCCCTGGAGCTCCAACCCGCGCGAGTTCATCCGCAACGCGCTTTCCCCGGCCACCGTGGGCAACATCGACCTCGACACCGAGGCCGGTCGCGCCGTCGTCTCGGTCGGTAAGGACCAGCACTCGGTGGCCATCGGCCGCGGCGGCCAGAACGTTCGTCTGGCTTCCAAGCTGACCGGCTTCGAGATTGACTTCAAGGAGGCCGAGGAGGTCTCCGACCTCGACGAGGCGCTGCTGCGCGCTTCCGAGAAGACCGAAGAGGTGGCCGTCGACGCCGGCGCCAAGGCGCGCTTCGATAGCCTCTTCGCCGACACCGCCGAGGGAGAAGGGGAGGCCGAGTCCGAAGGTGAAGCGTAAGGGCCACGTTCCCGTGCGCATGTGCGCCTCGTGCCGCCGCCGGCGGCCGAAGCGCGAGCTGTTGCGCGTGGTCCGCACCCCCGAGGGCTGGCAGCTCGACCCGACCGGCAAGGCGCCGGGCCGCGGGGCCTACGTCTGCCCCGACGATCCCGCCTGCCGCGAAGAAAAGAAACTGAGGCGCTGGGCCGGCGCCGGGGCGCGCGCCCTGGCCGAAGCCCTGGACGCCTATTTGGGAGGAGAAGATGGCGAAGGTTCGCATTTACCAACTGGCCAAAGAGCTGGGCATGGAGAACAAGGAGCTCATGGAGCTCCTGGACACGATGGGGGTGGAGTATAAGTCCCACGCCTCCACCCTCGACGAGGAGACCGCGGCGGCCGTCAAGGAGATCGTCGCCGAGCAGAAGGGCCTAGAAGAAAAGAAGAAAGCCGAGGAGGCGCGGGCCGCCCTGCCCAAGCGGCCGCCGGTGGTCACCATCATGGGCCACGTCGACCACGGCAAGACGACCCTGCTCGACTACCTGCGCCATAGCCGCGTGGCCGAGCGCGAGGCGGGGGGCATCACCCAGCACGTGGGGGCCTTCACCGTCGAGACGCCCCAGGGCCGGATCGTCTTCATCGACACCCCGGGCCACGAGGCCTTCACCACGATCCGCGAACGCGGGGCGCGGGTGGCCGACATCGCCGTGATCGTGATCGCCGCCGACGACGGCATCATGCCCCAGACCAAGGAAGCGATTGCGCACGCCAAGGCCGCCGGGGTTCCCATGATCTTCGCGATCAACAAGATCGACCTCCCGCGCGCCGACGTGGACAAGGTCATGCAGGACCTCATGAAGGAGGGCTTCGTTCCCGAAGCCTACGGCGGCGACGCCGTCGTCGTCCCCATCAGCGCCAAGACCGGCGAGCACGTGGACGAGTTGCTCGACATGATCCTGCTGGTCGCCGAGATGGAGGACCTGCGCGCCGACCCCGAGGCCGAGCCGCGCGGGGTGATCCTCGAGTCGAAGCGCGACAAGAAGGCGGGCGTGCTGGTGACCCTGCTGGTGCAAGAGGGCACCTTCCGGGTGGGCGACTACCTCATCGCCGGCGACGTCTGGGGCAAGATCCGCGCGATGATCGATCCCGACGGTAAACAGGTGAAGGAGGCCCCTCCGGGTACGGCGGTGCAGGTGCTGGGCTTCCGCGACCTGCCCGAGGCGGGCACCACCGTGGAGTGGGTGCCCGACGAGGTGGCCGCCAAGCACATCGCCGAGGAACGCCAGGAAGAGCGGAAAGCCCGCGAGCAGGAAGAGGCCGAGCGCCGCAAGGTGAAGAGCATGGCCGACCTGCTGCGGCAGATGCAGGAAGGGCAGAAGGCCGAGATCAACCTGATCCTGCGCGCCGACACCCAGGGCTCGCTCGAGGCCATCAAGGGCATCCTCGCCAAAGAGGAGACCGAGGACGTCAAGATCAACGTGCTGCTCGAGGCCGTCGGGGCCCCCACCGAGGGCGACATCCTGCTGGCCAGCACCACCGAGAACGCCGCCATCCTCTCCTTCGGCGTCAACCCGCCGGGCTCGGTCAAGAAGAAGGCCGAGCAGAAGGGCGTCCTCCTCAAGAGCTTCCGCATCATCTACGACCTGATCGACGAGGTGCGTGAGATGGTGCGCGCCCAGACCGAACCCGAGATGAAGGAGGAGGTCGTGGGCCACGCCGAGGTGCGCGCCGTCTTCAAGCTGCCCAAGGGCGGCAAGGTGGCCGGCTGCATGGTGACCGACGGCAAGATCGTGCGCAACGCCGAGATTCGCGTGCTCCGGGGCGGCGAGGAGATCTGGAGCGGGCGCATCGACAGCCTCAAGCGCTTCAAGGACGACGTGCGCGAGGTGGCCGCGGGCTACGAGTGCGGCATCAAACTGGCTGGCTTTGACGACTACCAGGAGGGCGACGTGCTCGAAGCCGTGCGCCAGGTCGAGGTCGCCGAAGCCCAGTAGACTGCGTAACGTATGCTGCGCCTACTCGAAGCCTTCCTGCTCGCGCTCGGCCTCTCCTGGGGCCTGGTGCCGCACACGCCCTCGGTCGCGACGACGGCCGCACCGGGCTTTGGCGCCGACCGGGCCTACCTCGAGGCGGGTGCGGGCGGCTACTTGCCGCCCGCGGGCGCGCCCGCGGCGGCGCTGCTGCCGAGGCCGCGGTCTTGGGCTGCGGCCGCCGCCTGGCGGGTGGGGGTCAAGCCTCCCGAGCGGGCGTCGCGGCGGCGGTTCTTGCAGCTGATGCGCTTGCAGCTGGAAGGGGGCTAGCGGCCTTTCGCTCGGGAAGGACCCTCGGCCCTAAGCTTCCGTTCAAGATCTGCAGTCTCGTAGGGAGTAGCTATGAAAAAAATCGACAGCACGGCGGTACTGCTCCTGGTGCTCTTCGCGGCCGCCCTCGTGGCCATGTGGAAGCCCTGGGCGCCGGACGAGCCCATGATCAACCTGGGGCTCGACCTGAAGGGCGGTCTGCGCGTGGTCTTGCAGACCGACGATCCCAACCCCGACCCCGACGATCTCGACAAAGCGCGGCTGGTCATCGAGAACCGCATCAACGGTCTGGGGGTGGCCGAGCCGCTCATCCAGATCGCCCAGCCCAACCGCATCGTCGTCGAGCTGCCCGGCCTCTCGCCCGAGGAGCAGGACAAGGCGCTCAAGCTGATCGGCCAGCAGGCGGTGCTCGAGTTCCGCATCGTCAAGCAGGAGGCCCAGAACAAGCCCGTGAGCGAGCTAACCCTCGACGACCTGGGGCCGGTCGAGCTCAAGGGCTCCGACCTCGTCGACGCACGGGTGCAGTTCGACCGCTTCAACCGGCCCGAGGTGGCGCTCGAGTTCACCCCCGATGGCGCGAAAAAGTTCGCCGACCTGACCCGCAACAACATCGGCCGCCGGCTGGCCATCGTCCTCGACGGCACCATCTACTCGGCCCCCAACATCAAGACCGCGATCACCGACGGCCGCGCGGTCATCACCGGCATCAACGACCTGGACGAGGCCACCCAGATCGCCCTGGTGCTGCGCTCGGGCTCGCTGCCGGTGCCGCTGCACGTGGAAGAGGTGCGCGCCATCGGGCCGACTTTGGGTAAGGACGCGATCCGCGCGGGCATCATCGCCTCCATCGTGGGCGCGGTGTTGATCTTCGTGCTGCTCTTCCTCTACTACGGCCTCTGGTTCGGCGCCGTCGCGGCGGTGGGGCTGCTCTACATCGCGCTGCTCATCATGGGCGCCCTCTCGGGCCTGGGCGCGGTGCTCACGCTGCCGGGGATCGCCGGCTTCATCCTCACCCTGGGCGCGGCCGTCGACGGCAACGTGCTCTCGTTCGAGCGCATCAAGGAAGAGCTCAAGCTGGGCAAGAAGCTGCGCCAGGCCATCCCCGACGGTTTCGCGCACTCCACGGTCACGATCCTCGACGCCAACATCTCGACGCTGCTCGCCGCCGCCGCGCTCTACCAGTACTCCACGGGTCCGGTGCGCGGCTTCGCGGTCATGCTGGCCATCGGCATCGTGGTCGCGGTCTTCTCGAACCTGGTCTTCAGCCGCTGGATGCTCGACAAGATCGCCGCTGCGCGCGAGATCGTTCCGCCCTACTGGATCTGGGGCACGAAGATCCCCTTCCTCAAGGAGGCGCGCATCTTCACCCCCGCGACCCTCGCCTTCGCGGTGCTGATGGGCGCGGTCGTCTTCTTCCACGGCTTCAACTTCGGCATCGACTTCACCGGCGGCACCGCCTACCTGGTACGCACCGGCCCGGAGGTGAGCGTCGACCGCATCCGCTCCTTCCTGGACGAGGTGGGCGTCGAGGGGGTGAGCGCCAAGGAGGCCATCATCACCGAGGTGGAGAGTCCGCTCGCGGACTACAAGGAGTTCTCGGTGCGCGTGGGGCTGCTTTCCAACGACGGCGTGATCGCGCTGCGTAGGGCGTTCGAGGAAAAACTGCAGGCCGAGGTGCTGCAGTCGGAGGTGGTGGGTCCCGCGGTGGGGGCCGAGCTGCGCAAGAACACCGTATTGGCGGTGCTCGTGGGGCTGGGGCTGATCCTCATCTACATGGCCTTCCGCTTCGACTGGATCTTCGGCGTGGCCTCGGTGATCGCCGTAGGGCACGACGTCGCCATTACCGCGGGCGCCTTCAGCCTGATGGGGCTCGAGTTCACGATCCCCATCGTGGCGGCGCTGCTGACCATCATCGGTTACTCGATCAACGACTCGATCATCATCTCCGACCGCATCCGCGAAAACCAGAAGGTGGTGCGGGGCATTCCCTACAACGAGCTCGTGGACCTCTCCATCAACCAGACGCTCTCGCGCACGGTGATGACCTCGTTCACCACCATGCTGCCGCTTCTGGCCCTGCTCTTCATCGGCGGGCCGGTGCTGCGCGACTTCTCCATCGCCCTGCTCATCGGCATCGTAGTGGGGACGTTCTCGTCGATCTACGTGGTGGGCTCGCTGGTGACCTGGTGGAAGATGCGGGCCCGTCCCGCCCCCCGCAAGAAAGCCAGGGCCTGAGGCCTGCACGCAGCGCGCCGCCCCCGCGGGGGCGGCGTTTTGCTGCCGTATACTCAGGGGCAAGGAGGCGGTATGCGACTCGTACACTGGCTTTCGTTCCTGCTGGCGCTGCTCGCCTTGATCGCCATCGTGGTGGTGCAGACGGTCCAGCCTGCTTCCCGGGTGGCCGTTCCCGGCATGGGAACGGTGCCGCTCTTCTGGGTGCTGGGGCTCGTCTTCGCGCTGGGGTTCCTCGCCGGTTGGGTCTACCTGCCGGGCTACGCCTGGACGCTCGCGCGCGAACGCCGCACCTGGAAGCGGGAGCGTGCGCGCCTGGAAGCGGAGCTGGCCAAGCTGCGCCCGCGTGAGGTGGAAGAGGTGCCCCGGATCCCCGACCGCCCCGTTCCCGAGGCGGGCGACGAAGAGGCGTGACCGAAGCGGGTCGCTGGATCCTGCGGCCTTGGCCCGAGACGGCCGAGGTCGCTCGACTGATGGAGCGTTTGGGGGTGCCGCCCGAGGTGGCGGCCGTCCTGATCGACCGCGGTTTTCGCGACCCCGAGGACCTGGACCCGCCGCTCGAGCCCCCGCCGCTGCCGGGCCTCGAAGAAGCGGCGGCCCGCATCGTCCAGGCCCTCGAGCGCGGTGAGCGCATCCGCATCCACGGCGACTACGACGCCGACGGCGTGACCGCCGCGGCGATCCTGACGCTGGGGCTGGGCGAGCTGGGAGGCGACGTGCACGCCTTCATCCCCCACCGTCTGCACGACGGCTACGGCCTCAACATGGCGCGGGTGCCCGAGCACCGCGAGGCCGCCGACCTGCTCGTCACCGTCGACTGCGGGGTGAGCAACGCCGCCGAGCTGGCGGCGCTCACGGAGGGCGGGGTCTCGGTGATCGTGACCGACCACCACGCCGTACCCGATACACCGCCCGCAGGGCTGATCGTCCACCCGGCCTACAGCCCCGCGCTCGAGGGCAAGCCGTGGCCCACCGGGGCGGGGGTGGCCTTTTTCGTCCTCTGGGCGGTGCGTGCGGCGCTGGGCAAGCCGCCCCCGCTCGAGTACGCCGACCTGGCCGCCGTGGGCACCGTGGCCGACGTGGTGCCGCTCCTCGGCGTCAACCGGGCGCTCGTCAAGGAGGGGCTGCGGCGTTTGCGGCAAAGCCGCCACGTGGGGCTGCGGGTCCTGGCCGAGCGCCACTGCACGAACTACGACGCGGTCGAGGTGGCCTTCCGCATCGCCCCGCGCATCAACGCCGCGGGGCGGCTGGGCGAGGCCGAGACCGCTTTCCGCGCCCTCACCACCGACGATCCGCTGGAAGCCGCCCGCCTGGCCGACCGCCTCGACGCCCTCAACCGCGAGCGCCAGCAGATCGAGGAGGAGATGTTGGAACGCGTGCTCCCGGGCGTGAACCCGGACGATCCGGCCATCGTGATCCACGACCCCGAGGGCCACCCCGGGGTGATGGGCATCGTCGCCAGCCGCGTGCTCGAGCGCTTTTACAAACCCGTCTTCATCGTGGCGCGGGGCAAGGGTTCGGTACGCAGCACCCCCGGCATCAGCGCGGTGGAAGCGCTGGCGTCCGCGGCCGAGCACCTGAAGGGTTACGGCGGGCACGCGGGGGCTGCGGGGTTTTCCATCGACCCCGAGCGGGTGGGCGCCTTCGCGGCCGCCGTGCACGCCTACGCGCGCAGGCACCCGGCGCCGATCCCCAGGGTGCTCCTCGACGGACCCCTGGCCCGCGACGTCATGGACGAGGTCTACGCCAGCCTGCTCCTGCTCGAGCCCTTCGGTGAAGGGAACCCCGAGCCCGTCTTTTACTTCCGGGGCCGGGTCGCGCGGGTGCGCCCGCTCTCGGAGGGACGGCACGTCTCCTTCTCGCTCGAGGGCGTGCGCGTCATCAAGTGGAAGGACGAGGGCGACGGGCTTGCGGAGGGCATGGAGCTCGAGCTGGCGGCGCAGCTGGTGGAGAACCTCTGGCAGGGCGTGCGCAACCTCGAACTGCGCGCGCTGGCCTACCGGGAACCCCGGGGCTTCGGATGCGGTGGAGCGGGGTTGAGCGTCGCGGCGCTCGATCCCAAGGAGGCGCTCGAGCGGGTACGGGACGAGGGCCTGAGCGTCTGGGGTTCCGGCGAGGGCCGCGCCTACCTGGAGGCGCGCGGCTACCGGATGGCGCCGCCCGAGGAGGCCGACGTTTGGTTTGCGGTGCCGCCCGGGCGCGTCGAGCGCGCGAGCGCCCGCCTCGCCGTGAGCGAACGCGCCCTGAAGGCGCTGCTCAGCCCGGCTTCCCGCGACGAGCTCCTCGAGTGGGTGCGTACCGGCCAGCACGCGGACGACCCGCTGCTGCGCGAGCTCGCTGGCCACGAGCCCCGGCGCTGGCTGGAGATCTCGCCCCGCTACCGCGCCTGGCGGCTGGCCCGCGCCGCGCTCGACCGCCTGCGGCTCGCCTGGCGCGCGGGGGAACCCCGTTGTCTGGGAGAGGCGCTCGAGACCTGGTGGTCGGTCGCCGGGCTGCACTTCCACGAATAGTTTCCGTATGGCCAATAGGTTTATTGACTTTCCTTGGCGCGCTGCGCTACACTTCGGGTGGCCCAAAGGTGTGGTAAAAAAACTATAAGGAGGTAGGAAATGAAAATCTTCATGAGAGCTGTATTAGCCGCCCTTCTCGCTCTCGCCATGGGCGCGTTCGCCCAGGGTGGGAAGGTGGTGATCGGTTACTCGATCAGCACCCTGAACAACGCCTTCTTCGTCGGCATGACCAAGGGGGTCGAGAACGGCGCCAAAAAGTTCGGGGTCGAGCTGATCACGGTCAACGCCAACGGCGACTCGGCCAAGCAGGTCGCCGACGTCGAGGACCTGATCACCAAGGGCGTGAGCGCGATCATCATCAACCCGCGCGACGCCGAGGCCATCGCGCCTGCGGTTAAAAAGGCCCTGGACAAGGGCATTCCCGTTTTCGCGCTCGACCGCGGCGTCACCGGCGTCGAGGTGACCTCGTTCCTCGAGACCGACAACGTCGCCATGGGGCGCCTGGCCGCCGACCTGATCGCCGAGGCCATGAAGGCCAAGTACGGCGAGGTCAAGGGCAACGTCATCGAGCTCGTCGGCCTGGTCGGCACCACCGCCGCCCGCGACCGCGGCAAGGGCTTCCACGAACAGCTCAAGAAGTACCCGGGCCTCAAGCTGGTCGCCTCGCAGCCGGCCGACTTCAACCAGGAGAAGGCCTTCAACGTGACCACCAACCTCGTGCTTGCCCACCCCGACGTGGACGCCATCTACGGCCACAACGACGACAACACCGTGGGCGCGGCGCGCGCGCTCAAGGCCATGGGCCGCCTCAAGAAGGTGGGCGATCCCGGCCACATCTACATCGTCGGCATCGACGGCATCAAGCAGGCGCTCGACCTGATCCGTCAGGGCTACATCGACTGCACGATCTCGCAGGAGCCGGTGCTCATGGGCGAGAAGGCCGTCGAGTTCGCGGTCAAGTACCTGAAGGGCGAAGAGGTGCCCAAGCACTTCTACACCCCCTTCACCCCGGTGACCAAGGAGAACGTCGACAAGCGTCAGAACTGGGCCGAATAAACCGCTACGGGCCGGAGCGGGAACCCCGCTCCGGCCCCCACCTTCGTTTCCAGAGGCTACGAACCCGACGATGAAACCCACCCCCGTACTGGAAACCCTGAACCTGACCAAGGTGTTCCCCGGCGTCGTCGCGCTCGACGACGTTTCGCTTTCCCTGTTCCCAGGCGAGGTGCTTGGGTTGGTAGGGGAGAACGGCGCCGGCAAATCGACGCTGATGAAGTTGATCGGCGGGGTGTACCCGCCGACGCGGGGGCGCATTCGCTACAAAGGCGAAGAGGTGCAATTCCGCTCGCCCAAGGACGCCCTCGACGCGGGCATCTCGATCGTCTACCAGGAACTGAACCTGATCCCGCACCTCAGCGTGGCCGAGAACATCTTCATCAACCGGCTTCCGCGGAGGGGAACCTTCGTGAACTGGGCGCGCCTCTACCGCGATACCGAGCGCATCCTCGAGGAAAGCGGAATGAGCGGCATCGACCCGCGCGCCATCGTAGGCGAGCTTCCCATTGGCGTCAAACAGTCGGTGGAGATCGCCAAGGCCCTTTCCTACGACGCGCAGGTGCTCCTTCTCGACGAGCCCACGTCCTCACTCACCGGCCCGGAAATCGATAACCTGTTTAGCGTCATCCGAAAACTGCAAGAGCGCGGCATCGGCATCGTCTACGTCTCGCACCACCTGGACGAGATCTTCGAGGTAACCGACCGCGTGCACGTCCTCCGCGACGGCAAGACCGTGGAGGTCATGGACACGGCGAGCGCCAGCGAAGAGACCCTGGTGGCGCGTATGGTTGGCCGCGATTTGGAAGACATCTACTACAAAGGCGAGCACCAGCCCGGTGAGGTCGCGCTCGAAGCGCGCGGCATCGGCGACGAGCTGCTCGACGACGTCTCGTTCAAAGTCCGCCGTCGGGAGGTCGTGGGCATCTACGGCCTTTTGGGATCGGGGCGCACCGAGCTGCTCAAGTCGATCGTCGGCGCGCGGCCCCGCCGCAAGGGCGAGGTCTTCGTCCACGGCAAGAAGGTTCGCTTTGGCCATCCCCAGGAGGCCGCGCGCGCCGGGGTGATCTACTCGTCGGAAGACCGCAAGGGGGAAAACCTGTTCTTCGGCCAGCCCATCTGGAAGAACGAGACCTACCTGGCCTTGCAGATCGGCCGCTACACGCGCTTCGGTTTCACGCAGACGGCCGAGGAGCGACGCGATGCGGAGGTCTACAGCCGCAAGCTCGGCGTCAAGGCGCCGTCCATCGACGTGGACGTCTACCACCTTTCCGGTGGCAACCAGCAAAAGGTCTGCCTGGCCAAGGCCTTGATCAACGACCCCGACGTGGTCTTGCTCGACGAGCCCACGCGCGGCATCGACGTGGGGGCCAAGCTCGAGATCTACAAGCTCATCGCGGAGCTGGCCGACCAGGGCAAGGCCGTCGTCTTCGTGAGCTCGGAGCTTCCCGAGATCATCGGTTGCGCCGACCGCGTCTACACGATGGCCGGGGGCCGCATCACCGCCGAGCTCACCGGTGACGACATCAACGAGGAAAACGTGCTCAGGTACTGCTTGCAAACCACAACCCCGGGGGTGGCCGCGTCATGAAGCTGAACAAGTCCCTTCTGTCCAGCAGCGAGTTCATCGTCTTCTTGGGCCTCGTGGCGGTGGGGGCGTTCTTCGCCTTTACCTCGCCCGTCTTCCTGACCAAGTTCAACCTGCTCAACATCCTGCTGCAGTCATCCATCCAGGGCATCATCGCCATCGGCATGACCTTCGTGATCCTGACCGCCGGCATCGACCTCTCGGTGGGATCGGTGGTGGCGCTTTCGGGCGTGCTCATGGCGCTGATGCTGCACGGCGGCGTGCCCGTCTGGGCGGTGATCCTCATCAACCTGGCCTTCGGGGTCGCGGTCGGGGTCTTCCACGGCTTTTCGATCACCAAGATCGGTATGGCCCCCTTCATCGTCACCCTGGCGACGATGGCCATGGCGCGGGGCCTGACCATGGTGTTTTCCGACGGCAAGACGATCTTCGACTTTCCACCCGCGTTCGAGTTCTTCGGCGCCGGGCAGATCGGCCCCATCTCGGTGGCCGTGATCATCTTCCTGCTCTACGCCCTGCTGGCCGAGGTGGTGCTGCGCAGCACCGTGCTCGGGCGCAACATCTACGCGGTGGGTTCCAACATCAAGGCGGCCGCGCTCTCGGGGATCCGCACCCATTGGGTGCTCTACTTCGTCTACGTCGTTTCGGGCGTCTCCTGCGCGATCGCCGGTCTGGTGCTGACCGGCCGCCTGGGGGCGGCCATGCCCACCGCGGCCATGGGCTACGAGCTCGACGCCATCGCCGCGGTGATCATCGGCGGGGCTTCGCTGATGGGCGGCAAGGGCACGATCGTGGGCACGATCATCGGCGTGCTGCTCATCGGCGTGATCAACAACGGCATGAACCTGCTCAACGTGCCGCCCTTCTGGCAGAGCTTCCTCAAGGGCGCGGTCATCTTCCTGGCGGTGATGATCGACAGTCTCAAGAACCGCCCCAGCGAGGTCTAAGGAGGCCCGAAATGTCCATGCTCAAAGGAATCCCCCCGGAGCTGTCCCCCGAGCTGCTCGCGGTGCTGGCCGAGATGGGTCACGGCGACGAGATCGCCATCGTGGACGGCAACTACCCGGCCCACTCCTCCGGTCCGCCGGTGATCCGCGCCGACGGCCTGGGCACGCCCGAGCTGGTCGCGGCGATCCTGAAGTTGATGCCGCTCGACACCTTCAGCGACGCCAACGTCTGGTACATGGACAACGGCGAGGAGGTCAAGCCCGAGGTGTGGAAGGAGTTCGACGTGGTGCTCGCGGCCTCGGGCGAGGAGGCGCGGGTGCAGCCGATCGACCGTTTCGAGTACTACGACCGCGCCCAGGACGCCTACGCCATCGTCGCCACGAGCGAGACCAAGCTCTACGCCTGCATCATCCTAAAAAAGGGCGTCATCTTCCCGGGTTGAGGCACGCCAACAGC
>Ga0256832_1002453_pt1 | contig 12674 bp, 8 predicted proteins | sample 134614metaG_FD_190534 | JGI IMG/M metagenome (GOLD analysis project Ga0256832, IMG submission 190534) | Hydrothermal vent microbial communities from Lau Basin, Pacific Ocean - 134-614 | ecosystem: Environmental > Aquatic > Marine > Hydrothermal vents | place: Pacific Ocean: Lau Basin | collected... | reverse complement strand
AGATGCTAGGATGATTTTGCATAGAAAACTTGAATTTTGTGTCCGTTAATAAAAGGATTTTGTTTAAATTTAACTTTCTAAAATATTAGGATGCCGAGATGGAAGAAATTCAAGGATATACGGCCGAAGAGTTAAGCCAATTGGAGCGGGAATTGAAGGCTTTACTACGATCTAGCTATCAAAAAATCGACCGGAAAGACAGGGAATTGATACGTCGTGCCTTTGAAATGGCCAAAGAAGCCCATAAACATCAAAGGCGAAAATCGGGCGAGGCTTATATGTTTCATCCATTGGCTGTGGCCAAAATTGTGGCTGAGCGTATTGGCTTGGGTGCCGTTTCGGTGGCCGCTGCTTTGCTTCATGATACTGTGGAAGATACCGAACTGACGGTGGACGATATCCGCCTGCATTTTGGCGAAAAGATTGCACAAATTGTGGAAGGGCTGACCAAAATCCAAAACATACCACTACAAGCCGATGGTGAGGATACGTCGCTGCAAGCCGAAAATTTTCGCAAACTTATCCTAACGCTCAACGAAGATGTTCGGGTGGTATTGATTAAAATTGCCGACCGGTTGCATAATCTGCAAACCCTTGGCAGCATGCGACGCGACAAGCAGGAAAAAATAGCATCGGAAACCTTGTATATTTATGCGCCTTTGGCCCATAGGTTTGGACTTTATGACATCAAAACCGAATTGGAAGACCTGTCGCTCAAATACCTGGAACCAGAAACCTACCGTTCGATTACTCAGAAATTGGCCGAAACCAAGCAAGAACGAGAGGCCTATCTGCAACGCTTTACACAATTGCTGGAACCCGAATTAGACAAATTAGGCATTCCGTATACGATTACCGGTCGTACCAAATCCATTTATTCTATCTACCGGAAAATGAAAACCAAAAACGTGGATTTCCATGAAATTTATGATATTTTTGCTATCCGTATTGTATATAAAGGTGATGCTGACATCAAAAAAGACCGGGCTTTGGCCTGGAATTTCTATGCTGCCATTCAAAATTTGTTTCCTCCTAATCCTGAACGGATGCGCGATTGGCTCAACCGGCCGCGTTCCACAGGATACGAAGCCTTGCATGTAACCGTATTAGGCCCCGAAAACCGGTGGGTGGAAGTACAAATCCGCTCTGAACGGATGAACGAAATTGCCGAAAAAGGTTACGCAGCCCACTACAAATACAAGCACGGCAAGGACGAAACCAGTGAACTGGGCATCGACCGGTGGCTCAATCAATTACAAGAAATTCTCAATGAACCGGTAGGCAATACTTCGGAACTTTTAGACGACATCAGGCTGAGCCTATATAGTGAAGAAATTAATGTATTAACACCCAAGGGCGACGTTATTTCGCTTCCCAAAGGTGCCACTGCACTTGATTTTGCCTTTCATATCCATACCGATATTGGCATGCACACCCGGGCTGCTCGTGTAAACGGACGTATTGTACCCCTCAATTATGTGCTCAACAGTGGCGAAACCGTGGAAATAATTACTTCCCCCCATCAAAAACCCAAACATTCGTGGCTTAACCTAACCATCACAGGCAGGGCCCGTTCTAAAATCAAGGCTTTTTTACGTCAGGAGGAAAATCGCATAGTGGAAGAAGGCAAAGAAACCATCGTAAGAAAATTACGACACCTGAAAATCGATTTCAACGAAAAAGTTTTGAACGATCTGCAAAAATATTTCAAACTCAAAAACAGCAGAGATTTGTTCTATAAAGCCGGTACAGGGGAAATTACCAACGAGAACCTGAAAGCCTTTGCAAAAAACCAACGAAATGTTTTCATCAAACTCTTACAATCGCCCTGGAACCGGAAAAAACTAAGCGAAAAATCGGCATCTACTTCCGAGCCCGAAATTAATTATGACATGATTGTTTTCGGGCCCGAAGAACAACGTTTGGATTATTCTTTGGCCAATTGTTGTAATCCACTCCCTGGCGATGATATATTTGGATTTGTAACCATCAATGAGGGCATCAAAGTGCACAAAGTAAGCTGTCCCAATGCCATTCACCTACGTTCGCGTTATGCCCACCGCATCATTACCGCCCGTTGGATAGATTCTACCAGGCAAGAATTTAAAGTGCATCTCAAAATTAGCGGAGCCGACCGTTCGGGTATTGTATCCGACATAACCGATTTGGTTTCACGTAAACTCCAATACAAAATGTCGCACGTGGAATTCGACGATAAAAATGGTGTTTTCGAAGGAAAAATAAGTGTTTATTTACGCAATACCGCCCAGTTGAAGGAACTTACACTTAAACTCAAAGAAATTGAAGGTGTTGAAAAAGTAATTAAATTATAATCCGGTTCCATGAACAAACATATTAAATTGGGTGTCTACCACTTTATTTCACTTATACTTTTAGTGATTTTCCTGAGTATTTCCAGTATTTGGAGTTTAAATAAAGTCAAACGGATGACGTGCCTGAACGCCTCCAACGAAACCCGCATAAGCCGGTTGAAAGATAGCCTACAACGGATCCACGATAGCCTACAAAAACTCAACGATAGCTTGTACGATGCACTATTATTTTCATTGGCTAACAACGACGAGGCATTGGATTATTTGGATAAATATTATGGGGTGCGCAAAGACTGGTTTGCTTTTGTGCGCGACAAACTAATGGACGAAAGCCAGGCTCATCCCGACCGGATTTTTCCTTATGCATCCGCTTATGGCCCATGGGGCATCAGTAATGTTCGCATACTCAATCACAAATGGTTGATTATGTCAATGTCTGATGGTCATCAATGGGGTGAGGTGCTGATGGAGTATGAACCGGATGCGAACAATCATGTAAGGTTTACCCCTTTGCGGTCATTTTTATACCCGCCACCAAAGTATTAATGTTTCGATAAAAACGGATTTCAATGGTCAAAAATATTCCTATGATTGTAATTGTGTTTTCAGGTAAGCAAGCATAGTAAAACGAAGTTTAATTAACTGTTGGGTTTATTGCAATTTTTCGAATCGTGCATAGCGGAGCAATAAAGTCCTTCGTCCTTGGTGTTCGAAATCCACGACCATTTTGTGTCCATTATCGGGGTCGTTGATAATTTCACGAATGGTTCCTTTACCAAACTTAGGATGGTGTATTTTGTCGCCCGGATGCAAATTTTCGGGGATTTTTTCGACATTTTGACCAGGTATGGGATTTATTTTTTTTAGATTTTTAGGTCGTATACTGGCCGAGATGAGTCCTTTGGACAAGGGGCGTGAAAAGTGATTCGTTTGTCTGAAAGGCAGGTCCTCTTTTTCAAAAGTCTCGTCGTCCCAAAGTGAACGGGCTGTTTTGGATAAATCGGCAATATCCAAATATTGCTGGTCGATTTCGTCCAAGAATCGGCTGGGCTCGGTGGGTTCTTTACGGCCCCAACGCGAACGGTTAAGGGCATAGGTGATCATGCATCGTTTTTGCGCCCGGGTGATGGCCACATAAAGCAACCGTCGTTCTTCTTCCAAATCTTTTCGTGAAGTTACGCTCATCATTGACGGAAATAGGTTTTCCTCCAAGCCGGCGATGTATACGAAGGGAAACTCCAAACCTTTGGACATGTGGATGGTCATGAGCGTAACTTTTTCTTCTTGGTCGTTGTCGCGATCCTGGTCGGTAAGCAAGGCTACTTCTTGCAAAAATCCCGAAAGCGACGCATCGCCGTCGGCCAATTCACGTTGAGTTTCCAAAAATTCTTGCATGGCGTTGAGGAGCTCTTGCACGTTTTCTACCCGCAAAATTCCATCTATGGGGTCGTCTTTTTTGTAGGCTTCCAATAGGTGGGTTTCTTTGAGAAGTTGTTTGGTAAGTTCAAAAACATTCAGTTCTTGTGCGCGCACTTGAAAACTCCGTATCATTATGGCAAACTCCAATAATTTTCGCCGAATACCTGCATGAATGGGTATGGCAGGATAATGGTCGATATGTTCAATAATATCAAAAAGTGGTTTACCAGCTTTGGCAGCAGCCACAGTCAGTTTGTCCATGGTGGTTTGCCCTATACCTCTTGCCGGGAAATTGATAATACGACGCAGCGCTTCTTCGTCCTGAGGATTTACCAGCAAGCGTAAATAGGCCAAGACATCTTTGATTTCCTTGCGCTGGTAGAATGACCGGCCGCCATAGATCCGGTACGGAATACGATGCTTACGGAGTGCTTCTTCCAAAGCCCGTGATTGCGAATTGGTGCGGTATAATATGGCAAAATCGCCAAACGAAGCTCCATGACGGGTTATTTGTTCGCGAATATCCTGAGCAATGATATGTGCTTCGTGCCCGTCGGTCATAGCACTGCGTACAATGATTTTTTCGCCCGTTTCATTGGATGTCCATAGGGTTTTTTCAAGCCGCTGCCTGTTATGGCGGATCAACGAATTGCCCGCACCCACAATATTTTTGGTCGAACGGTAGTTTTGTTCCAATTTATATACTGTGGCATCGGGATAGTCTTTTTTAAAGCGTAAAATATTTTCAATATTGGCACCACGAAAAGAGTAAATGCTTTGCGAATCGTCGCCCACCACGGCAATATTGCGATGGTAATCGGCCAAAGCACGAATAATCATGTACTGTGAATGGTTGGTGTCCTGATACTCATCCACCATAATGTAGCGAAATAATTGTTGGTATTTGAAAAGCACTTCGGGGTTCAGGGCCAACAATTCGTTGGTTTTAAGAAGCAGGTCGTCAAAGTCCATGGCATTGGACTTGAACAATTTTTCATTGTAGCGTTTATAAATTTCCAGGAACATAGGACGTTTGGCCAACTCATCCTGCTCCATGAGTTCGGATGTACGTGCATAAACCCGGGGGGTAATTAGGTTGTTTTTCATCATCGAAATACGTGCCTGAATTTGTTTGGGTTTGTATACATCCTTGTCGAGTTTTAAGTCGTTTACAACTTGTTTGATGGCTTTTACTGAATCCTCCTGATCGTAGATAGTAAATTGAGGTGTGTAGCCTAATTTATCGGCTTCACGCCTAAGGATTCGGGCGAAAATCGAATGAAACGTACCCATCCAAAGATTTCGGGCTTTGGAAGGGCCTACCACTTGGGCAATGCGCTCCTTCATTTCACGAGCGGCCTTATTGGTAAAGGTGAGTGCCAAGATATTGAATGGGTCGGTTCCTTGGAGCATTAAATAGGCAATACGATAGGTTAGCACCCGGGTTTTGCCCGATCCTGCTCCTGCAATAATCATCACCGGACCCTCGGTGTGCATCACAGCTTGAAGCTGCTGTGGATTAAGAAGCTTTTCGAAATCGATCACAATCAAACCATAATTTGAGCAAAGATAACGGATAATTTTGTTGGTTAATATCCAAAAACAAAAAATTGATTATCGCCACATCTTTCGGCCAAGCACGAACAAATACCGGCTCAACGCGTAAAACATCCACGCATCGGACCAGCGGATGTAGGGGGTTTTATTTTTGACCAGGCGGGTAATGCGGTAGTGGAAATTTCCCTTGGGCGATTGCATGTGCCGCAGGGTCCATTCCAGAACGCGAAGGGCCAACTCGCCGTATTGTTGCCAAAGACCGGTTTTGTGAAGCACGACGACGAGTTGAGCCGTTCCGTGCACCTCGATGGGATAGGTGCGGTTGTCGTAGTATTTGGGAATGCCTTCGGGCGTGAAAAAGTTGTTGAGGTAATAATCCATTCCGCGACGGAAAGTTTCGTCGAAACTGTTGTCGCCGGATGCTTTCCGGTATTCGTGCAGGGCTTTCGCTGAATAGTAGCTACTAAATATTTCACTTTTTGATACAAAAAACGAAAATCATTTTCGAAAATGCCCTATCAATTTTGATGTTCACAAGCGCCAATTCATATAATGAGGGCCTCCCTCAACATCGTCGTTTTTGCAGTGCTTTGCCTGCCATATTTGCAAGCTTTTTACGATAAGATACGAAGAATCTTGCAATTATACAAGCAAAAATATCACCTTATCTAACTGATTTTGAAATTTTTATTGTGTTTTCAGGAGGAGCTAATTAATAATAAATTTCTTTGACCACTGTTTTTGGCCAATTTGGATGTAATGAATTTTATAGTGAGGTAATTTAATGTACATATATCTATCACTATCTGGACTCCAATTAAAGTCGTAGTTGTCAAAACCGTATTTTTCCCGTCCTTTTTGAAGTTTTTGTTTGTCAACAGGAGCGATATGTAAGAAAAAGCGTTCCTTAATGTTCAGTTCAGGGTCGGCAATTAGATATAGAAGATGTTTATTTTTAAGGTAAATAATTTCAATTTTACCAGGAACTTTAAATAGTTTTTTAGGCTGTTTGTTTATTTCATCAAACGGAGGTACAACCCTTAGTTTTTGTTGATAGAAATCAATGGTTGCATGGTATTTTAATCCCTTAGGAGGTTTGATTTCAGGATTTAAGCCTTTGTAAACGAGCGCTTTATAATCCGGGGTATTAGCATTTTTTATTCTAAGGTCACTTGTTATAATATAGTTGTAAAAAATCAAAATGAATAAAATGCCATCGATTAATTTATAAAATAGTTTGTTTTTTATCCCAGAAGTTAGGAAATCCAGTATTTCAGCAATTGAAAGAATCACCATAGGATACAAAGGAAGCAGCAATCTTCCTGTTATGTATGGCCTGCCCGATACATTTGAAGCAATAAAATAAAATAGAAATGATAATAAAGTAATAAATATAATTTTTGCCTTGGTTCGACGGTAATAAATGGTAACCAAACCAAATAGTAGAAATAATATACTAATCACGTACAACAAATATATATTATCCGCAATCTTTGATTTTGAAAAAGTTTTAATATAAGAACCCGTAACTGCTGTGATATAGGAGGCTTTTGATCCGTAAAGAGGTTTGCCTGTTGTTGTGGTGGAGATTAAAAAATAAGCAATAAAGATATAGTTAAACAATAAGAAAATAATATGAAAATAGTGTTTTTTGAGGATAACAAATACTTTTTTATAATTCAACAAGAAGTAATAAATAGCTACTGCTGCCACCACAGGCAACAGGCCAGGATAAGCGTAGCTTGCGAAAAGTAAAATATAAAAATTGCGTATGATTTTTTTGTCATCATTGTTCTCATTATTGAAATCGTATAAAAACAATAATACCAAAGCGGCAGAAATACCATAACCTCTGGCTTGGCTAAAATACTGGGGAATTAATACCCAATATAAAGTAAGTAATCCAAATACCAATAATTTATACCTACTAAATGATTTGGCTATTTTGACAGAAAGAATCAAGTAAATTATGAGGAAAATAAGATTGGGTAATTTAATGGCAAACTCATTGTATGGATAAAAATAGGTAAATAAATATATAAAAAAAGTGTTGAGCGGATGGTTGTTGGCATAATCCATATTAAAGAAATGAGGTTTAATTGGATTTGCATATTTGATGTATGTAAAAGCTTCGTCATAATTGATGGTCGAAAAAATGGACATGATCAATGTATAGAAAAATAGAATGCTGGAAGAGGCACAAAGAATAAAATCTCCATTATATATTTTGTCGAATGCTTTTTTTGTTTTTGTTCGAAGATTTTTCCAAAAAGATGTCATGTTATAATATTTTTTCATGTTTAGTGTAACTAAATTTACCAAACAAAGATAAAAATAATATTGAAATGAATGGGTTATAAGGTTATCCAGCCAGCTAGTAAAACACTGAAAATTAACTTTGACGTAAAAAGTATTCTTTGTAAACAAGCGGCATAATCAAATAAAATAACCAAATGGGAATGATGCGTTCAAATATGGATTCAACTGACATAAATAATATAAAAACTAAAAAGTATGATTTGTACAATGGATTTTTGGAAAGCAAAATAATTCTCCCCAACCAACCGATAAAAAAAATAAAAATAGACAAACCAAAAATACCATAGGTTAAAAGTATTTCCAAAAATTGATTGTGGGCATTATATTTTTCCAAATATGCAATAGTAAGTTTATTCTTTTTGTATGTTTGATACAAATCATCTCTTGTGTCGTTTATTCCAATTCCCCAGACAAGATTTTTATCGGCAACTTCAAATATCGATTTCCAAATGATAATTCTGTTATCCAATGTGTTTTGTGATAGTTCTTTTTGGGTGATGAGACGCTCCTTCAAATTGTTGCTGAAAACAATAATAATACTTCCAACAAAGGTGAGAAATAGATACATCCATTTTGTCTTTTTAGACAAGGAGCTGTATAATATTAATAATGTGACACCTGCAATAAGACTGATTAAACCGATTCGACTACTCAACAAATAAATAGTAAAAATCAAAATACTTAATGATAAAAAGTAGAACGGTTTCTTGATTTTGTCAATAAAACACCGCTTAAAATAATATAAAAGAGCAATAATAACCATAAGTGAAAAATGAATAGGATGCTTATTGAGTAAAGCCGCAAAATCTTGATAGTAGTAATAATTTCCCACATTAACAAAATCCAAAATAATTGCATTTAGTATTGCAGATAAAGAAGCAATGGTAACAGCTAACGAATACCATTTCAGAAAATGGGAAAGATTAGCTTTGAAATGTCCTGTTAAAATAATAAGGGGAAGAACAAATATGGGAGCCATCAACTGAATATGTTCGATGCCTCCAAGCCAATCCCCTGAAAAAATAACACTTACAACTCCAAGTAAAAATATTGAAGAAAAAAGAAACAATGGAAAAAGTATTTTTTTATTGGGAATAGTTTTATTCTTTGGATTTACCAGTTGAAATAACCACACTATAAAGGCAAGAATAGAAAATTTCGAAGGTAAACTATAATCATAGAAGGGAATGGATATAAAAACCAAACAAATACTAATACCCAGCAGTGAGGATGTTGATATTGTACCAAGCGACGCTTTCATGCTTATTTTATTGATTTTAAAACCTTTTGTGCCAATATGGAGTAGTCCCTTTCGGTTTTCAAAGCGTTGTTTTGATCTATTTCAATAAAATGTATTTGAGGATATTGTCTAGCCGATCGTTTTATATGATACTGCAAATTTTTTTCTATTGCGGTTTTTGATGGCGGTAAAATCCAAATGATTTGTGATTTTTTTTTGTTTCCTAGAATGTGGATGAGGTTCTCGATATGCTTTTGGTTTTGATTATTATATATGTCAAAAAACAATACATAAATGTCGGCATTTGGATTGTTTTTCAAAGCTTGAATAATGTCTGTTATATCCCATTTTCCGTAGGCTTCGTAGTTAATATTGTATACATTTTTTTTTGAACCCAAAAATTTAAAATGACCATCGATGTAAATATTTTTTAATAAATATTTGGCATTGTTGTTCCACAGTAAATAATCACCGGCAAATAAAATTTTCTTTCCAGTTTTTTGTTTTAGAGGAATATCATAACTGATTATTTTAGCTGTTTTACCATAATGTTTTGGTACTCCGTTAATCCATTCCACGTATGAAAATGTTAAGGTGTCTTGTTTTATTTTGGAATATAAAAACCGGTAATAAAAAGTTTTATTGTTGTTGTATTTTAGTGCATATGTTAAGTTGGGATTGGTTTCTAAAAGGGAGTCACATTCAATAACCAGGCGGTCTTTGGTAATTGATATCACCTTACAGTTTGGAACCTCCTGTTGTTTTAGTTTTTGATTCCACTGAAAATTTAAAGCAATAAATTTTTTTTCTGAATCTTTAAAAAAAAGATAATTTGAATATAAGAAAATACCTATTAAAAAAACTACACAATATTTAACCGGTATTTTTTGCACCATATATCAATTTTGTTTTGATTGAGATGATTGGTTTAAATATTGATGATAGTAATAAATTGGATAAATAAAAAGGAATGAAAACATGACATATTCAATGTTGTTTAGAGAAAAAGTAAAAAGCATATCCACAAATAAGATGATATAAATCATTAACATCGGTTTTGGAACATGCCTGCTGATCAACGGGACAAGTAATGACAGGAAATATACTAATCCGCCGATTATTCCTAGTTCAACAAAGGCATGGGGTGGAAAGGTATCGGTAGTTGGTAAATCCGCCCATTCCATACCCCACCAATTAAAATGTACTTCGTCGTAGTATGGAGAATTATATTTAATGGAGCCGGGGCCTCCAAAGGTGCCGACTCCCCTTCCGAACCAATTTCCCGAAAAGATTTCCCTAAACATAACACGATATGATTCGGCGCGCATAGATTGACCTCCGGTTATGTATAAATGGATTCTTAGATAAATATCCTGAATAAACAGGTTCAATTTATTATGATAAACAATAATCAAAATGAGAAATAATGGTATTGTATATTTAATAAACTGAAAGATTTTTTTAAAGTAAAAAAGAATTAAAATTACGATGGCAACGCCTATTGTTTTATATGAAAGAGCGGATATGAAATTAAAAAAGCTTAATGCAAGAAAAAGTTTGCGGTATTTTCCATTGTAGTAATAATAAATCAGAATAAAAGAAATTAAGTTCAAAAAGGCATAAAACGCAAAAAGCGTAACGATACCACTTGCTCTTATTATCCCGGCGGTCTCCTGAATAAAAATAACACCATCCCTTGTTTTGAAATAATACCATTGGGGAATATCGTTTAGCCAATAAATGTAATTTATTATTTGAACACTAAAATTTATTACAACCAGGATGATAACAAAACTGATTAACGTATTGAAATATTCTTTTATACTATATCCGTAGAACAAAGCAATAAAGGGGAGTAAATATCTTATTCCGTCTTCAATTCCGGCTTTAATGTTGAAAGAATGAATAATTCCATAAATGAGAAAAGGTAGGAATACGATGAGCGACAAAAACAGATTTGCCGGGTATTTTCTTTTAAATATGACAAACAATACCATATACAAAATGGCTGTATAGCGGAATATTTTACTCCATTCGGCATCATAATTGCGTAATGCGGCACCAATAACCACAAAAATGAGCGGAAGAAGAATTAATATTTCACGTCTAATTTTCATTTTTTTGAAAAACAAGAAATATAAGCGTTTATTATTTTCATATAAACTTTATTCGCATTAAAATACAAGTTAAAGTCATTATATGCATTTTTTCTGTAAATAGGATAGTTATCTTTGTTAAACGACAGGATGGCTTCTTTAAGTTCTTTTGCATTCCGGGGTTCTACAAGCCGGCCATTGTGCCGGTCTTTAACTATTTCTGGAATAGCTTTCCATTTGGTGGAAATTACAGGGACACCTTGGCTAAAAGCCTCTATGATTATACCCGGGTAGCCTTCGCCTTCGTGATATGTGGGGATTAAAATTACATCTATGTTTTGTAGTACAGAAGCTACTTCTTCCGGGCTGAGTTCCCCTTTATATTCAATGCGTGTTCCAGCAAAAGGATTGGTATTGTAATATCTTTTGTCTATAAATCCATAGGCAACAATTTTATAGTCATCCGGTAATTCCTCCGAAGCACTAATAATTTCATCTATTCCTTTTAATGGTACGATCCTTGAAATATATGCAAAGGTTTTGGTGAAAGGTTTGGATAAATCTACCGGTAATTGGGAGGGAAATCTACTATTAGGCAACCAAATAACTTTGTCTTTATCCGTAAATTTAGATGCTTCGACAGTAAGCGCTTTGGTTTCGTAAATCAAAAAGTCCGATTTTTCAAATATCCATTTTCTATAAAAATATTGATATGGCTTAATAAAACGTGGATACAACAATAATCCACCTCCAAATTGTACAATCACTTTTTTATGTAATAACTTTGAATACCAAACAAGTAGGGGCCCAATGGTCCGTTCCATGTCACGTGTCATAAAAATATGAATCAAATCATATTTTCTTATTAAAAATGGAAATTTAATCAGCCAAAAAAAATAATCAATCAATTGCCACTTCGGTTTCCAAATTTTTCGTATTTGCTGATGTTCGATTGAAAAATTTTCGGGTAAGTGGGTTTTTAAGAAATCATATACACTTTTTGCCAATGTGGCCATTCCACCAACCGAACGTCGATGTTTTGTGGGGAAATTGGCAAAGTATAAAATCTTTTTCTTCATCTTATTTTGATCCTTCTAATAGAACGATATTTTTTGATTTTATTTTTAGTACAAACAATCGTAAACCTAAACTGAAAGCGCTTGCAGCGGCCAATCCAAGTATGCCCCCATAGCGATAGGCAATGATACTTATCAAAATATGAATAATCAAAATAACAATATTAATTTTCATATTTAAACTATATTTTCGTTTGGTACTTAAAAATGTTCCAAACAAGGTGGATAGTGATTGAAAAAATTTGGCACTCAACAGAATAAGAAATAGCATAAAAGTCCGTTCATATCCCTTGAAAAACCGGGGGACAATAAAATAATAAGCAGGTATAATTATAACAATGAAAAGAGTAATCAAAATGAGAATTTTTTTATTTAATGTATAAAGTTCTTCATTTGACTTTTTTAAATTTTCAATATCCGATTGCACTAAGGTTAAAGGAATAAGTAACATTGTGTTGGATATATTTAAAGCAAAACTATAATCGGCAATTTCGAATTTCGGAATTTGAGATAAAAAACGGATTACAAAAATATCCGTATAAAGGAACATCATATTGGAAAAATTATTGACAACCAAAGTGAAGGCGCTACCTATCAGTTTTTTGAAAAGCCCGAAATATCTTCTAAAAAAAGC
>Ga0256832_1002452_pt1 | contig 12675 bp, 12 predicted proteins | sample 134614metaG_FD_190534 | JGI IMG/M metagenome (GOLD analysis project Ga0256832, IMG submission 190534) | Hydrothermal vent microbial communities from Lau Basin, Pacific Ocean - 134-614 | ecosystem: Environmental > Aquatic > Marine > Hydrothermal vents | place: Pacific Ocean: Lau Basin | collected... | reverse complement strand
TTTCGTCAAACTTTCTTTTATAATGAAGTTTTATTTCATCTTTTTTCAGGTTTTCCAAATAATACACATCATCATAAGCCAATCCGCAATGTTGAATTTCGGTTTTTGCAATGAGGGACAAATTTTTATCTATTTTTATTTCAGACCGGGTATTGATAATATTTTTTTCGTCTTTATACCGGGTTGTTTTGACAAGCTTACTTTTACCGGGGTTAACTACAAAAACACGTCTGTCATCAGTGAATGATCCCAAATAACCGAACGGAGCCTTGTGATTTGTGCACTCCAACCAAATGGTGTCGTTTTTATATGGAAACATTAAAATGGCATGATTCCCTTGAAGTCCCACGGTTTGAGGATCCAGGTCACGTTTTTCTCCTGCATACACCAGAGTGTAGTATGTTTTTATTCTGGCTATATCCATCAAACTTTTGGTATAATTCACAAGTGCTTTACAATCTCCATATGCTTTTTGATCCACTTCCTCGGCAGGCATGGGACGCCAACCACCCACTCCTATTTGAACACTCACATACCGGGTTTTTTGTTGCATGAATTCATATATTTTTTTGGCCTTTTCATATTCATCCGGAATGTCCTTTGTCAATCTCAAAATTTCATTTTTGGTTGTTTCAGGTATTGTATTTAAATTTTTTAGTAAATAGTTATTAATCCAGTCTCCCATTTCCTCCCAAGTATTCACATGACCTTTTAATCCCAGCAATGAAAATTTGCTAAGTCTGAATTTTACATGGGGAATAATATCATATAAAGGTGGTGAAAACGGCTCTTTTTGTAAAGGCCGGGCGTGTGTTAGCGTAAAAACTGCACGTGTTTTATGAATATCGCTTTGTAAATGATAGAATTCGGATTTTTTAATGGATGTAAACAATTTGATATCAACCGGGTGAGTGATAGTAAAAGAGCTATTTTCCACCCCCAGATTATAGGACCACACGGGGATGAAAGATGGAATAAAGGCTGTATTGCCGGTTTGGTAAGTATAAGTTATTTTAATGGTATATGGATAGGTATTGGATAAATAAGAAAAGTATTTTACACGGCTATCGGTATATAAAGAAAATCCGTCATCGGCCGGCAAGTCTTGAATTCTTTTCTGTTTTATTTTTTCTACCAGATTTCCGTTTTCATCATAAATACTGATGTTCAAATCTTTTAATTTATCTCCTTTTCCATAATAATAAACAAAAGAACCGAATCGGTCTCCTTTTTTATTGAAAACCGTAATAATTTTGTTTTGCGTAACCACCATTTTCTCATCGGAGATTATATTTACAGTGGTTCTTTCAAATCTGACAACCGCATGGCTCCCGTTTTTGATATCCGCAGAAATGGATGAAACAGGATAAGGAATATGTTGAGCGCTGAGAATAAAAAAGCCTCCTGCCAAGAGGTTAAAAATGATGCTGATATTGACCTTCTTTAAAATCAAATTTTTAAAGAAATATTTTACGTAAAGGTAATAAAAAAATGTTTTATGTCAGCAAAAAACTTCATAAAATAATGTTTATTATTGTTAAAGTAAGGTTAAAAACTATCATCCCTCATGAAAATATAAAAGTTTCCTTTTGTGATTCGGAAATACTAAGGTTCTTTAATGTTTTTACATGGAAAATGCGGAATAGTTTACACCGAAGTTTAAGAATTCTTTATCATTGTCCTTATAAAAGAATTGTATTATATTTTTTGAAAAATCTCAATCTTCAAAACACACATTCAAAAAAGAAATCAGTGCAGGAGTGATAACATTTTCATTTTCCATCCCAATGGCATCATTTATTTCGGAATGAGAATAATCATAGGCTTCCAAACTGACTACATCAATATGATTTTGTTGTAATGCGGATATAAATTCATTGGCGGCACGTAAACGTTCCGTATTTCCTCTTTTGGCAACAAAAAATTTGGGAAAATAATGATTATGCAAATTCCTGATAGGTGATGCGTCCAAGTTTTCTTGCGGGTCATCACCAAAGGCATTCAAATACAGCGCAGGTGGGTTTGCTATTTCTTGAATCGAATGATAAACATCATACATCCTTGTGTCAATGATTGCAACCCCTTTGATATTAGAAGGATCAAATCCGCTTTGTAGTAAATAGTGTTGGTTGGTACAGGTCAACGCAACCAAATGAGCTCCTGCACTGTGTCCCATTAAAACAATTTGTCGGGGATTTCCTCCATAATCGTCAATATTATCTTGAATCCTCTTCAAAGCATCGGCCAAATCTATATTGTGAATGGGAAATTTGATGCGTTGCGGGTTATTTATCTCATATGGATAGGGACTGAGCCTATAATTTACACTCACCAAAAGATAACCCAACGAAGCAAAAAGCCTTTTTTTGTTTTCCATTTTATTGGATTTATCGCCCTTGCACCAACCTCCACCATGCACCCAAACAATAACCGGTTTGAGATCCCTTTTATGCGCATCAAAATAGATGTCTAAACTTAAAAGATTGGGATCCACACCATTCATGTATTTATACGATATGGTTTCCATGGAATAATTCAACGGGGAATCATTTCCGGTTACTTTTTCCTTTTGACAAGCCAGCATGATGCTTGTCAGCAAAACAATCAATAATGAATAAATTCTCATTCGCTATTTTTTAGATTTGATAAAATCTTTCCAGGAAAGTTTAATTAATAAAATAAAAGTTTAATTAATAAAATAAATTAAATTTAATCAAATTTTCGTATTTTGTCTTTTTATTTCTATTTTAATTCAATGCATATCAGAAAGTTATAGAACCATTATTTTTTAATATAATCCTTGAGCGCTTGCACGTATTCCTCAAAAGCATCAATCCCTTCTTTAGTGATTTTCACTTGCGTGTACGGATAATTGTTTTTAAAGGTTTTTTTGATTTGAATATAATTGGCTATTTCCAATTTTTTGAGTTGCACACTGAGATTCCCCGATGTAGCCTTGGTAACTTTTTTCAATTCATTGAAATCACTCTCTCCTTTGGTCACCAAAAAAGAAACAATGGCCAAACGCAACTCCGAATGTAAAACAGGGTTCAATTTCCTGAACATCATTACCTTCTTTTGTGTTTATACATCAATATCAAACCCGGAAAAAATATAGCAATGAATGAAACAACTCCCATCAATAAAGATTGCCCCGTACGATCAAAATAAAAACCGGCAAATGCCGAAAGTCCGATAAAAATACCTGCTGCAATAAGCAATCCGCTTTTCAGGGAAGTCCCCGATACCGTTATTCCGATAGACAACAAAATCAAAATAACCGGAATCAAATTCTCTTTCAGACTACCGCCAAACAAAAAACCTAAAACCATCATATAAATAGACAACACCACCCACAGGGCTGTCATCATCAGGCTAATCACATTTCCATGATTAGGTTTTTTTCGCCGCGCATAATAAAAAGAAGTATAAATGGCCCCGGCCGGCATCAGTAAATACGGATACCAGCTGATATCCCCATGACCGGCTTTTATCAAAACAAACTGCCCGAAAGAAGCCAATGCAATCAAGGCTCCCCACAACATATAAATAAAACCGTTTTCTTCAAATCTGTCTCTTGCTTCGGCAATGACTTGCGTGATTAATTCCAAACTTTTTTCGGGTGTAAATTCTGTTGATTTCATAGCATGTTGTTTTTAAAGATTATATTGCAAACATAAACTAATTTATAATATAAACCAAATTTTTAAATAAAACATTATTCCCGGAAACAATTGTCGCTTCAAAACACTAATAAAATCAGTAGGAAATAAGAAATTCCCGATATTCTATTTTTCTTATTTTAAAATTTTTTTGGGCGCCTTATGGCGTGCTCCGTTTAAATCTTTTTCGGCTCAAAGCATTTTTGTAAGTTGCCGTGCGGGGTCTCCTCATCAGGCTCGGAGCCTCCTCCGGCAAACAAAAATGAGCTTTTCGCCTTCAAAAGGATATCACTGCGCCCGCCGGCGCAATATTTTCAGTAGCGCAAATCATTAATATCAATAATATAAGGAATGCAGAAAACACATCACGTACTATACCTCATTTCCGCTTTCTTCCTTCCTTGCCGGGAGCAAAAGTGCTACATTGCAATATACTTTTAGTAAAGGAATAATTGTGAAACCGAAAATCCGCTATTAAATTTTCTAACATTGCTCTCTAACCATAGAAAAAGCTTTGGATTTACTATAAATTTCGCCAAAATACAAGTTATTTCCTTTCCTTTGTTTTTCTTCTCTTCCAATATTTTTCTACAAAATAAGCAACCTCATAATGTTCAAGTTGCATACTTGTTTCCATATCACGTTTGTAATTGGCTTCATTATTGAGTTGCGTAAATGCCACTATTTCCCCGTTTTTAAAAGTGGCACAAATAACTCCGGGATTTAAATCATGGTTTTCAAATGCAGCAATAATACTCTTTACAATTTCATTATCCACCTCTTCCACGTTGGTATCCCAACATTTAAAAACCCAATCACCGGAAGGAAATTTTTTCTCAAATTTTATCATCATTTCAAAATAATAAAAAATTACTTATTAAAGCAAATGCCATAGCTAAAATCGTGCCGGCAAACGCCTTGAAAACATTTTCCAATACTTTATAGGGGCCGGGTTCAAACTTTTACGCGAATCACATCTTCCAAACGGGTGGTGTAGGAGGGCGATAGTTTGGCTTGACGCATTTTCCAAGTACGAGCCGGGTCTTGTCCGCCGGTTTTCAGTAAGTCGTAGCCATATTTGGCGTTGAGTTTATCTATGCTTTGCATAAGACGGATGTGTTTATCGTCCAAGGGAACAAACAGGTTGAGTTGACGGTGCCGAGCGGGAACAAGTTCCCCGGCTATGACCCCGGCTTTTTTATAGCGATATCCGGGTCGGTAGATTTTTTCAAGTCCGGCAACGGCCAATTGTGCCAAGTGAAGCGAAGAATCGGTAGGGTAGTCGGCATGCAGGGTAATACTTCCGAAATGTTGCGGCAAATCTTCCCGGTGGCGGTTGGTGCGGATGAAAACGGTGAGCAGTTGGCAAGCGCTTCCTTGCTTGCGCAGTTTGGCAGCGGTGACCGAAGCAAAAGTCACCAAACGTTCGCGCAGGTATTCAAAATCGCTTGTGTCGGTTTCAAAAGTGCGGGTGGTGGCAATCCGTTTGCGTGGTGCGGGCATTTCCAACCCGAATGCACGTTCGCCCAACAATTCTTTTTTGATGCGTAATCCTTGAATACTCAAATGTTTTTTGAGCCAAGCATTCGAGAGACGGATAAAATCTGCGGCTTTGCGGATGTTCATCCGGTGGAGTTTTCTCGCCAATCGCCGCCCGATGCCGTGAATGTCTTCCACCGGAAGCCAGCGCAAGGCTTTTTCGATCTTTCCGGGCGAGTCGAGTATATAAATTCCGCCTGTTTTTCCGGGGAACTTCTTGGCTATTTTGGCGGCCACTTTGGAGAGGGTTTTGGTGTTTCCCACACCGATGGTGATGGGAATACCGGTGGATTTTTCAACCTCTTTTTTCATGCGTTTGAGGTGGTCTTCCAAGTTCAGATGTTCCATGCCGTCCAAAAGCAAAAAGGCTTCGTCTATGCTGTATATTTCCATGTCCGGAGCATAGCGGGCCAGAATGTTCATCACGCGAGTGCTCATGTCACCGTAGAGGGCAAAGTTGGAGGAAAAGACTTCCACGTTTCTCTCGCGAAAAATTTTTTCATACTGAAAAGCGGGAGCACCCATGGGAATAAAAGGTTTGGCTTCGTTGCTCCGGGAGATGACACAACCGTCGTTGTTGGAAAGCACCACCACCGGTTTGCCATTGAGATCGGGACGGAAAACCCGCTCGCAAGAAACATAGAAGTTGTTGGCATCTACCAAGGCAAACATAGTGTTGGGTTTTTTGAGATTATACAAATTTGATGACAGCAGTCACCACACCCCAAATCATGAATTGATTTTCGGGTGTCACACGGATGGGTTCATAGGCACTGTTGGCCGGAACAAGCCAAACCGTGTCTTTCTCTATTTTAATACGTTTCACGGTGAACTCACCGTCGATGAAGCACACGGCTATTTTTCCGTCTTGCGGCTCTAGGCTGCGGTCTATCACCAGCAAGTCGCCGTCTTCCAATCCGGCATCTTGCATGGAGTGGCCTTTGACACGTGCAAAGAAAGTGGCTTCTTTGTTTTTGATGAGTTCTTTGTTGAGGTCAATGGAAAGATGCGCAAAATCATCGGCCGGTGAAGGAAAACCTGCGCTGATGCCCGTTTCCACAAAGGGGCGTTCTATCGCCACGGATGTTTCCGCCGAATAAATATCCAAAGCCGGTCCGGGTTTGATACGCACAATTTTCATAAAGTCAAAGGCTTGTTTTCTTGTTTGTTCAAAGATAAAAAATCCGAAGGAGAATGGAAAGAGATTAAAATATTTGCCGGAAGGAAGATTACATTTTGTCTATAATTTCATTTTTTAGCCATTCATATGCAAGCATTGGATCATAATTGATTCCTGGTCGTAAAAGACCTTCCAAATCTCCGATAAAAAGAGGGTCATTTATTTTTTTCTCAATATTTTTCAAGAAAACTGTTTTTCCGGGAATTTTTGATTTATTGCTATGAAGCATATATTCAAAGTAACATTTTAAAATATCATCAGTGTTTATATTTATATGTCGTCGGGCATAATCCAAATCGAATAAATCTCTACCTTTGCTTCGTTGATATAAAGCTCTGAGCTTGGTTGCCAGGAGTTCATTAATGTTATATGTTCTTATGAATGCTTGCCCTGAAAACCATTCGGTTTCCACTGAAAAAGGAATAAAAACCCAGTTCAACACTTTGAAATGTTCTTGTAAGTTGATTTCTATTTTTAAACGCAAAGGGATATGTTCATATTCCGAATAAAAACGGTAATATAATTTGGCACTATGCCCTTTGATTTGTGTGCTTCGTGGGATTTCAAAAAAATTAATGATTTCATCCAAACGTTTCATGATTGAACCAACAGGCCCGGGCTTTATTTGAACCAAGTCTATATCCTCCGAGTATCTTGGAGCAGGATGTAGATATAATTTATGTAAAGCAGTCCCTCCACGAAAAGCAAGAAATTCTCGTAAGAAATCATCTGAGAAAATTTCTATTAAAATACGACTGATAACCAAATCCTGTTCAATTTGATAAAATTCTTTCCAAGGTGAATTTTTTTGCCAACGAGTAATGATGGGTTTGTTAATCATAAATCACTTTCGGGTTTTACATTCTCATTAACTTTCCAAAAATTTTTTGCTTTACCAGGTTTAAGTTCTTTTCCGGGATTGAGCGGAACAAAGTAATAATTTTTTCGACTTAAATGGTTTTTTAAAGGTTTAAGTAAGTCATATCCCATGTTTAATTTTTCAAGCAGGAAGCCGAGACGTTGCAAAGTGCTTAAATAAGGGTACCATGAAAGTAAATCCCGGATATCATCAGGTTTTAGTTCATGAACTAATTCTTCAATAATTGTAAAGACCCTGTTAATGCCTCCTAACTTGGTTTGATAATGAATCATGTCTGCAATGGTTAAAGCAGGACTTGAAATATTAAACATACCGGCATCCGATTTTAGCTTTCTGATGTTTTTCGAAGGCCAATGGGTGGTAGTAAAAAACTTAATATTAAAATTTTCTTTTTTGATATTAGCTAATGCAGGTGGTTTGGTTATTATATAATCTGCTTGAATTTGCTGATGTGCGGCACCATAAAATTTAGCGGCAGAATACAAACCTATATAATATGGTTTGTTCAGAAATGAAAAAAGTTTATTTATATAGAGTTGAATAGGTAGGTAGTTTCGTATGGCGTATTTAGGGGGAATGATAACATAAAATCCTTTGCGTAGATTAATAATTTCTTTTTTGGCTATCAAATTTGCCAACTCCTTTTTTAAGGTAAAAGGACTTTTATCGGCATGATTAATAATCTCACTCCAGCTAAAAGCATATTCTTCGTATGTTTGTAGTTGTTTGATGTATTCTTTGGCATTCACGGATAGTATTTTTTTGTGAAAAGTACCAAATTTTGGTAACTTTCGCAAATTTTTACTTTAAAAATTCCATAGAGGATTAAACGGAAAAAGCCATAACAATCATATATCACTCATTATATGCAAAAACGCATATATTTTGAATTATATGCAAAAACGCATATATTTGTAAAAAAGAAAAACGTGATAGCTGTCATAACGGGTGATATCATTCATTCCCAAAAAGTGTCTCCTGAACTTTGGATGCCCGAATTGAAAAAAGTTTTGAGCCGGTATGGGCCTGAACCCGAAAAGTGGGAAATTTTTAGAGGCGACAGTTTTCAGCTTGAAACATTACCTCTTGAGGCACTGAAAGTTGCCATTTTGATCAAAGCCTCCATCAAGCAGTTTAAAAACTTGGATGTCAGAATGGCCATAGGAGTGGGGGAGAAAACCTACCATGCCGGAAAAGTAACCGAATCGTCGGGTAGTGCTTTCGTTTTTTCAGGAGAAACTTTTGAAAAAATGAAAAAGAAAACCCTGCTAATCCGCACGCCTTGGCAGGATTTTGATGAAACCATGAATTTAATGTTTGACTTGGCAAGCTTAACCATGAACAGATGGCGTCCTTCCACAAGTTTGATCATCAAAACCGCACTTGAAAACGAAGGAATAAGCCAGAAAGAATTGACATCCTTGCTCGGAAAAAAACAAAGCAACATCAGTGCCGCCCTGAAAAGAGGAGGATTTTATGAAATAAAAAAAATGATTGAATATTACCAACAAAAAATCATGGAAAAATGTCCGGATTGTTCATCAAACTGATCCTTGCCCATTTGGCAGGTGATTTTCTGTTTCAACCTTCCAAGTGGATTGAAAACAGAAATAAGAAAAAATTCAAATCGCCCTATTTATATGCACATATTTTGGTTCATTCGGGGTTGTTATTGTTGGTTTTGCAGTTTGATTTTTCTTATTGGTTGGGCTTGGTTTCCATCATAATTTCTCATTATATAATAGACCTCACAAAATCATCTATGGAAGGAAAAATCGATTCCCGACTCCTGTTTTTTGCCGATCAAATTTTGCATTTACTCGTGATTGCAGGCGTGGTTTACTATTACCACCCCTTTGAGATAGATATTTCTTTATGGTTTTCTACTAAAAATTTGCTTTTACTAACCTTTCTGTTGTTTATCACCTTTGTTTCGTCAACATTCATCAAATTACTTATTTCTCCTTGGAGAAAAGAAAATGACTCTTCAAACCGGGCCGGAAAATACATCGGCATGCTGGAACGCTTATTTGTATTTTTCTTCATACTTCTCAATTATTGGGAAGGCATCGGTTTTTTATTGGCCGCCAAATCCGTTTTCCGCTTCGGGGATTTATCCAACACCAAAGACCGTGAACGCACCGAATATATTTTAATCGGAACCTTGTTGAGCTTTGGATTGGCTATGGTGTCAGCCGTAGCATATAAATACTTGATAGGTTTAGACTTACATCCGAATTAATTTGTTTTTCATTTTAATTTTTTTCTTGGGCGCCATTTGGCGTGCTCCGTTTAAATCTTGCTCGGCTCAGCCTGCGGATGTAATATTGGCCTGCGGGGTCTCCCGGCATTCGCCGGCGAGCCTCCTCGGCCAAACATCCGCTCGGCTTCGCCTTTGCAAGGATAACACTTCGCCCGCCGGCGCGTGATAATCAAATTTAGCCCATCTTTTAGAATTTTTGAATTATCGTATGGAAAGATTTTCTGCCCGATAAAATTTGCAACACATAATTTCCTTTACCTCCTTCAAATTTCACTTTCTTGCGTATAAAAGACTCCTCAGGCATGAAAACTTGTTCTAACACCACTCTTCCCGTTAAGTCAAATAAACGTAATTTAACTTTTTCGTCAATACCTTCAATAGGAAATTCAACCATAAATTCACCTGAATTGGGATTGGGATAAACTTTCACATTCTTAAATGTTTCGTTGGAAACTTTTACAACATTTCCCTTTGAACAGAAACTTAAGGTCCAAGAATTTAGTATCCCTGTTTGATTCGGAATAGTATCTCTTATTTTTAACACCCATTTACCCGCAGATGGATGTTGGTAGAATTTAGTCAAACGTTCATTGAAAGGATTTAGGGACGTAACAGTATCTCCAGCCATACATCTTAAATAATTTGATGTTTCCTCGTCAAATGTCATTTGCAGACGATTATTATGGCAATTACCAAAATACATCAATGATGATATCCCTTCGGGTGAGATAAGCCAAATATTGAGTTCTCCCACGTTAGGATGAGTAATATCTACGGTTACGTTTAAATCTTCAATGATGAAATTATCAGGGACATCGATGGTATCGGTTAAACCAAACAAATCGTCGTCAGGGATATTTGCAGAAGGAGAAGAAATATAATCCAATCCACATGTTGTCATATGATCACCTACTTTGATATTTCCTCTTGATACGGCGAGGAAATAATTATTTTCGGCAAGCACGAAAATTTTACCTTTAGGAGTGGAAATCGCGGGGACGGTTATTGTGTAGGATCCTGTGTTCGGTACATGGTCTGCCAGAAGATTGGTTAAATGATAACCTCCATCGGCAGAAAAATATATATCCACATACTGACAGTTTACAAGTGCATTGTCCGTATTGGCCACATCCCAAGTAATAGTCCGTGAATCTCCCGGATACCAAGTTTCATCAGTCAAAATATTAGTTATACGAAACGGTCCTGCAGTTGTATCTACATGTAATATTACTTCTTCGTTGGCAAATTGGCCTTCGCCGGGATGATTGTCTTTCACCGTAACATTGAAATGAATATCACGTTCCACGGCAGGTAATTTTTCCCATTTGGTGGATGTTTTATTGGCCAAAACCAAGGAATCTATATTAGGAAAATACCTGTAATGTGACCGGGTTGCATCAAAAGTTCTGAAGAGTGGGCCTTCTCGGTTCAAAGAAGAAATCGAATCAAGCCAATAAGGAGCACTGTCTTCTTCATCCCAAACATAGGTCAAAACATCTCCGTCCGGATCCGAACCGAATGCTGGTAATCTGAAAGGCGTTAGTTTTGGAATGTACTTATCAGGTATGGAAGTAATACTTGGAGTAGAATGTGATATTGGAGTACGTGTACTACAATCAGATGAGTTGTTCAAAGAAGCATTATACATTTCTTTAATACTCCTGAAATTAAATCTGTCATAGGCATTCTTCTTATAATTAGCATTAGGAATGTGACGGCAACCTCCTACGTAAGACATAATGGTTGCGCCTGCACCCGCCTCAACGCTATTGGTATAATACCCGCAATTATAACTGAATGTATGCATAGCCCCAAAATTATGACCGGTTTCATGAGCAACTACTTTGATTATAAACCTATCTCTTTCTACTGCATCTCCTAAGCAACTAGCAATTCCGGGAGAACATACAGGTCTAGAGGCGAGCCCTCCATATCCTCTACGGATAGTATCCCATGTATGACCTAAATCATAATTTACGGATCCTATTATGGAATCAATTACTTGACTTGGGCGAAGGTTGTGGTTTTTTTGAGGATCGGTTGCAGTATCAAGGAAAATTAGTCGGTCGTTGTTGGCTACCAAATTGAAATGTACAGATAAATCTCTTTCAAATACACTGTTTAGTCTTACCAAAGCACGTATAATTTCGGATAAAACCACACTTTTCTTGGTGGCATCGGGAGCACTGTCGGGGATGCCATGTCTTGATAAGTGATAATTACTGTAAAAAGCGGTGGCCGCAACGGCCATTCTATATTCTCTCAATATACCATCGCTTTGCGGCAGTGAAGACATAATCCTTGCAGATTTTTCAAAATTTTGTTGAGCTTCATCAAAACCACAAAAATAATCTCCCTCAAACCAATCATCTTCAGTTGAAAATGCAATCCATGTATTTTCATTATAGGGTTGAATTTGAAATGTGGATGAAGTAGGATTCAAAATGACCATTGAAACCATTTCCGGTGTTTTAACAAGATATAAAGTTCGCCCGTTTTTACTTTTTCCTAAAAACGTTTTGATTTCCTTATATTTGGATTGTAACTCTTCATCCATCACTTGATAAGTATACATCTCAAAAACATCTGTTTTTCCCTGAATATTATAAGGTAATTCTAAGAAAACACCCGATGAAGTTGAACTTTTATAATCCGGCAAATCCTTGAGTTTACGATCCAAAAATGACCAGTTCAAACCATAAAATTTGAAAACTCGGGGCAATTTTCCCCGGAATAGTTGTTTTTCCCCTTTCAGAACATAATTAGAATGCAGGGGATTTTGAGCCGAAACATTTCCGTTGAGTATGAATATTAATCCGGCAAGTAATAAAGTAATTTTTTTCATGGCACAATCATTTTTAAATAATGCTAAACAAATAATGTACCAAAGCAATTCAAATTATAATATTTTAACAAAGTTGAATAACATTCAATAAAAAATTCCGAAAAAGTAATACGGATAAAAATTATAAAATGAACATTTGTAAATTTTAAAAGAATTACAATTATGAAGCGATGGAGCTAGAAAAAAAACTGGGATATTCTGTATATTAGATATTCATTTAGATATCCATCATATGTTATGTAAAAGCTAGGATAATACTCCCCAAAAAAATTTTACCTTTGTGTTTGATTATGAAAAAGAATAGTG
>Ga0256832_1002451_pt1 | contig 12676 bp, 9 predicted proteins | sample 134614metaG_FD_190534 | JGI IMG/M metagenome (GOLD analysis project Ga0256832, IMG submission 190534) | Hydrothermal vent microbial communities from Lau Basin, Pacific Ocean - 134-614 | ecosystem: Environmental > Aquatic > Marine > Hydrothermal vents | place: Pacific Ocean: Lau Basin | collected... | reverse complement strand
CCATCCTTGCCCACCACAGTGTTCAGCCACGTTGCCAGACGCCGGGCCTTGTCGGCTGTAAAAACAAAGGGGCCACTGTCACCACCGAGCAATACGACCCAGTACGGCCCGGGCAGGTGACTGAAGCGTGAAGCCCATTCATCCCTGAGCCGATCGAGTGCCTCGCGTGTCTGGGTGTGCAGCGGGAGGTCAACTGTCAGTACCCCGGGTTGACCGGAAAGATTATATTGAGGTGTTGTGATCACCAGGTCGAAGCACTCAGGTGACGCCCAGGGCCTGCCGACATGGACCAGGCGTGTTCTCCCACCTGACTGTTTGTGTATCCAGCGCGCAACCGGCTCATTACGCCGGCCTGCGGTCAGCACAAGATCCGGCCATGGCGGATCCAGCTTGTCTGAACGTTCAAGGTCAATTCCTGCCAGGGTGGCGCCAAGCAACAGATTGGTCAGCAATTCAGTCTTGCGGTCATGTATTTTTTTGACCTGGAAAGGCCAGTCCAGTGCCTCGGCCAGTGCCAGTAACTGTGTATTGTCTCCCGCCTTGCGTCCGGAAAGGACCCATACCCGCGGGGCCAATGAGCAGCTTTTATCCGAATTTTTCACGCCGAAAAACACTTCCTCGCGACCAGCCGCGAGCTTACCCTAATCATCAGGAATCTGCAGCGCAAATCGTTTAACATAAAACCCTGTGACCTTCTCTTGCCGGAGCCATCTTGGTACTCGACCGCTACATCACCACTGAGACCACCAAACCCCTGGTGCTTGGCACCTTCCTGCTGATGCTGATTTTTACGGGCTATACCGCAGCAATCAAGCTGGGGGATGCCGCCAGTGGCCTGATCGGCCCGGAAACGGTTGCCCGGCTGATCGGCCTGAGCACGATTATCGCACTGGAAGTGCTGCTGCCCACGGCGCTCTACCTGTCCATTATCGCCACACTGAGCCGCCTGTATCGCGACTCGGAGATGGTCGCCATGCGCGCCGCCGGTGTTGGCGAGGCGCGTATCATGCGCTCGCTGATTTTTCTTGCCGTACTCATTTCCATACTGGCCGGCATCATCTCGGTTTTTGGCCGTCCCTGGGCCTACCGTGAGAGCTACCGGCTGGAAGCCGAGGCACGCGCCGAATTCGACATCCGCAAAATCGAACCCGGCCAGTTCATTGAACTGCAGGACAGCAAATACGTCCTTTATGCCAGGGAGGTTGACCAGGACAGCGGCCAGCTGAGGGGGGTTTTCCTGCAGACCCAGCGTGGAGACAAACTCCAGGCAATTTACGCCCAGGAAGCCTACCTGCCACCTGTCACCTATGGCGAATCACGTAGTTTTGAGCTGTTTGAAGGTTATGGCTACACACTTGACCGCAAAGGCACCCGGGACAGGACGCTGAAGTATAGCCAGATGATCATTCACATCCCGCCGGAACAACCGGACACCAACTACCGGCGCAAGGCCGAGCCAACGTACAACCTGTTTCAGTCGGACGCTCCCAAGGATATCGCCGAATTCCAGTGGCGGCTATCGACTCCGGTTTCGACCCTGCTACTGGCCATGCTGGCTGTACCACTCAGCCGCAGCGCACCCCGTCAGGGCAGACACAACAACTTCCTTATTGCCATACTGGTGTATATCGGCATGTTCAACCTGATCAGCCTGGTGCGCAACAAGGTCGAGGAAGCCGTCATCCCGGCTTTCCCAGGTATCTGGTGGGCGTACCTGTTACCCGTCGCGCTTTTTATTATTCTTATGGCATGGCCGGCCTGGCAGCGAGGCAGACACTGACATGAATCGCATCGATCGCTACATTGCATGGCAACTGATCAGGGACTGGATACTGGTGTGGATTATCATGTCAGCCATTTTCAGTCTGCTCGCCATCGTGAAGGAACTGGAACGCATCCAGAACCACTACCAGACAGCTGACGTGGTTAAGTACATTCTCTACACATTGCCACAACGATCCATGGACCTGGTTCCCGTCATCGTGCTTCTGGGCACCATCCTGGGGCTGGCACGACTGAACAAGAACAGCGAAATTATTGCCATGCGTGCCGCCGGCATGCCGCTGACCCGGTTTTTCCGTGCTGTCGCCATCCCGGCTCTTCTGCTGGTATTGCTGCTTTACGGCGTTTCCGAATATGTATCTGCACCGCTCTACCAGAAAGCGGAGACCGAAAAGAGTCTGGCACGTACCGGGCGCACCAACCTGCTTCGCGGGATGGGTCTGTGGTCTGTCAATGACCTGCGCTTTTTTAATGTCCGGACACTTCGTCATGGCAAGATTCCGTCGGATATCTACCTGTTTCAATTTGCCCCCGACGGTCGGCTGCAGAACTTTGTCTATGCAAAATCTGCAGAACCTGCAAAAGACCGTAAGTGGAAACTCCGTGACGTCACACAAAAAACACTGGACGACAAAACGCTGAAAACCACTTTCCGCAAGGAACTGGCAACAGGCCCTTTCTGGTCTCCCGAAGAACTGCCGGTACTCCCGCTGCCGATCACCGGCATGACACTGACCGGACTGTATGCCTATGTTCAGTACCTGCATGCAACCAACCAGAACTGGCAGCGCGCCGAACAGCTATTCTGGCAAAAAGTGGCGCTGCCACTCACGGCAGGTGCCATGGTACTGCTGGCCACACCAATTGGCGCCAGCCTGCGCACCCAGCGAAGTGCCGCGTTTGGCCGTAACCTGGCCATTGGCGCAGGGCTTGGTATCGGTTTTTACCTGTTGATCCAGATTATCAACACCGGAAGCGCGCTGGTGGGTATTCCACCGGAAATTATCGCTTTTACGCCGACCGCCCTGGTACTGGCCGCGACCGGCTGGCTGTTCTCGCGCATGCGCTAGATTTGTTCAGGGACGCGACAAAGGGCATAATCCGGACTCCATGCAAACCAACCCCGTTCCTGCCTGCTGAACCTCTGTCATGCGTCTGATGCTCTCCTTCTTCAGGGCCTACCCCTGGCACTCCGTTCTTATGCTGCTGGCGCTGCTGTTCGCCGGCATTGCAGAAGGGGTGGGATTATCGGCATTACTGCCACTGATCAGTGTCGCCATTAAAAATGATGCGCGTGCAGCCACCGACACAAACGCAGAGCCCCCCGGTGAATACGAACAGGCGGTTCTCGACGTTATGCACCAGCTCGGTATTTCACCAACGATTGGTGTGTTACTGATTATCATTGTTGCCGGCGTAACGATTAAAAGCCTCCTGTTACTTGTTGCCAGAAAGCAGGTCGGGTACACAGCTGCCCAGGTCGCCACCGACCTGCGCCTTGACATGCTGAGTGCCATGCTGCGCAGCAAGTGGGAATACTTTATTCATCAACCTATCGGCAGCCTGACCAACCGGCTGGCCACGGAAGCCCAGCGCTCATCCAATTCATTTGTCTATGGCGCGACCATGATCACCTACCTCGTGCAGGCATTCATCTATGGTGGCGTGGCCATTGCGGTTTCCTGGAAGGCCACCCTGACCACCCTGGCAATCGGCAGTGTCATTATCGGTATTTCACATTTCCTGGTACGCATGACACGCCGTGCCGGGAAGAAACAGACAAAATTGTTTACTTCCCTACTGGCCCGGTTGACCGACACCTTGCAGTCCGTCAAACCACTGAAAGCCATGTCCAAGGAACACCTTGCTGACAAGGTACTGGCCATGGAAACCTCGCGTCTCAACAAGTCCTTCAGGAAGCAGGTGTTCAGCAGTGCCGCACTGAATGCCGCACAGGAGGAAATGTTTGCCATCGTGGTTGCAGGCGGTATGTTCATTGCGCTGGTTAAACTCAACATGCCCTTCCCGACTGTGACTGTACTGGCCGTGGTCCTCGGCAAAATGCTCAGCCAGCTTGGCAAGGTTCAGAAGCAATATCAGAAAATGGTTGTCGGCGAGAGTGCTTTCTGGTCAATCAAGGCAGCAATCGAGGAAGCACGGCAGGCTGAAGAATACCTCGGCGAAGGGGCCAGGCCAAAACTGGAAAAGAGTATCAGGCTTGACCATGTAACCTTTGGTTATGACCCTGGAAGGCCGGTACTGCGTGATATCAGTCTCGAAATTCCACAGGGCTGCCTGACCACACTCACTGGTCCGTCCGGTTCAGGCAAGACAACTGTGATTGATCTGGTTATTGGGCTGTTGAAACCCCAAAACGGCCATGTCCTGATCGACAATACCCCGCTCGACAAACTCGACATGCGCGCATGGCGCCGTATGATCGGCTATGTCCCGCAGGAAACTCTGCTGCTGCACGCCTCCATTGTCCACAACGTCACGCTCGGTGACCCGGAACTCAGTGAAGAAGACGCCATCCGGGCCCTGAAGGAGGCTGGTGCCCGGGACTTTATCGCCCAGCTGCCAGACGGCATCCACAGCACCGTGGGGGAGCGCGGCACCAAACTCTCAGGTGGCCAGCGCCAGCGCATCATGATCGCCCGCGCACTGGTGCACAAACCCCGCTTGTTGATCCTCGACGAGGCCACCAGCGCACTCGACCCGGAAAACGAGGCCGCCATCGGCAGGACTATGGAAGCCCTGCGCGGCAAGCTGACGATTCTCGCCATTTCCCACCAGACCGCACTGGTCGAGGCCGCGGACTGTGTGTACCGGATGGAAAATGGCAGTGCGGTAAAAGTCCGGGAAGCGGACGCAGGCTGATCAGAACAGGTCCCTGACCCGTGCCACCGCACGGGCCATATCGTCAGATTGTGCCGTCGATTCGGCGGCCGGCTCACCCAGCCAGGCTACACGCCCCTGTTCCAGCAGGCGCTGGTGAACGAGGCGGATATCACGACTCAGGCGCGGGTGCCCCCGGCGCATCATCATGCTGTAGGTCCAGGCACTGAAGCGAAAGTCCACGGGGATATCGCGATCTTCCCGCATCGGGTAACCATAGCCACCCAGCGGCGCCATCCACACCGGCTTGCCGGTGGCACAGGCCTCACTGAGCATGGAAATGCTGTCTGCCGTCACAACCAGGTCATCGCACAGGGCCAGCATCCCGAAATAGGGATTTTCCGTGTCACCCGGACGCCAGCGGTACAACACATGCGGCACGCGGATTTCACGTTCGAAGATATCGATCACGGCCGGTAAGGTTCGGGCACTGGTGGAGATCATCAGCGAACCGCCACGCTGTTGGGCCAGCGCTTCCACCTGCTGTGCAATCACATGGGCATTCTTTGGCCCCAGGGTATAGGGGCCACTGTTACCACCAAGGATCACCACCGTGCGCGGACCGGGCAGCTGTTCAAACCGGGCGTGCCATCGGGCGGCTTCCTGCTCAAGCCGCTGCGGGGTGACGCGATGCAGGGTCAGGGTGTTCTGCAGTACCTTCGGGTGTTCCGCCAGCCGGTACTGGGGTGTGGTCACCACCAGGTCGAAACGATCCACGTGCGCCCAGGGCCGGCCAATATGCACAATGCGTGTCGTTCCGCCCTGCTGCGCCCGGATCCAGCGACATACCGGCTCGTTACGCATCCCGGCAGAGATCACCAGCTCTGGCCAGGGCGGCTCGAGGGGAGAGGATTGGTCCTGCCGGATGCCACGCAGGTCACTGCCGCGGAACAGGCTGGTACGGAATTCGGTGCTGTGATAGCTGAGTTCCTTCAGTTCGAAGGGCCAGCCCAGTGCTTCGCCCAGGGCCAGCACCTGGTTACGCTCACCGGCACGGTAGCCAGTGACCAGCCACACGGTGGGGGATTTCCCGCCGGGATCGGCCGGAGCGGACTGTACGGGTTCAACGGGACTCATGGCTATCATTTCAGGGCTGACACCCGTGGCGCCGCCGCTCAACTCCAAGTACAATTCAGCGTTTGCGAATCTAGCGGCTTGCGCCGCGCGGCGCAACTATCAAGCCCCGGATCCGGACGAGTTTTCTGCATGCCTGACTACAATGAATACCTTGAACGCATTTTCGACGTACTCAAGCCCTTCGCCAAGCAGGGTATCCTGCTCAACGAGGAAAGCGAACTCGTGGCCGAACTGGGCCTGACCTCGCTGCAGGTCATGGAACTGATCGAACAGCTGGAAGACCACTTCGACATGTCGATCCCGCTCAATATTCTGCCCGATATCCGTACCGTACATGATCTGGCCCAGGCGCTGGAAAAGCTTAACCCCGGATCATGAGCCTGTTCGATAAATTCCAGCCAATCGCCGATATCCAGGCCGAATTGCAGGCACTGGGCGTAATGCCGTTTGGCGCCGTGACCGAAAAGCTGCTGTCCTCCACCGAGGCCATCGTCAATGGTCACAAGGTCATCCTCGCCGGCACCAATAATTATCTCGGTCTCACCTTTGAGCCCGAGTGCCTGGAGGCGGCGAAAAAAGCCATCGATGAATTGGGCACCGGCACCACCGGCTCACGCATGGCCAATGGCACTTTCGCCGGGCACGTGGCGCTGGAGAAGGAACTGGCTGAATTCTTCGACCGCAAGCACTCGATCGTCTTTTCCACCGGCTACGCGGCCACCATGGGGATGGGCTCCACACTGGCCGGCCCGGGTGACGTCATTGTGCTGGATGCCGACAGCCACGCCAGTATCTATGATGGCGTACGCCTCGGTGGCGCCGACGTCATCCGTTTCCGTCACAATGATCCCGCCGACCTCGACAAGCGCCTGCGCCGCCTCGGTGATCGCATCGACAACACGCTGATCATTGTCGAGGGTATCTACAGCATGATGGGCGACCAGGCGCCGCTGGCCGAAATTGCCGAGGTCAAACGCAAGTACGGCGGTTTGCTGCTGGTCGATGAAGCCCATTCGCTGGGCATGCTCGGTGAGCATGGCCGTGGCGTGGCGGAAGCCGCCGGCGTGGAAGACGATGTAGATTTCGTAGTAGGCACCTTCAGCAAAAGTCTCGGCGCTATCGGGGGCTACTGTGTCAGCAACCACGACCAGCTGAATGCTATCCGCTTTGCCATCCGCTCGTATATTTTCACGGCGTCACCCTCACCCTCGGTCATTGCCTCCACGCGCGCGGCCCTGCGTCTGATGCAGGAGCGCCCGTACCTGCGTGACCAGCTGTGGGCCAATGCCCATCGTCTCTATGATGGCCTGAAAAACCTCGGCCTGCAGGTCAGCCCCGAGGTCAGTCCCGTGGTGGCCGTTACCATCAGGGACCGTAACCAGGCGATCGACTGGTGGAACCGGCTGTTGCAACTCGGTGCCTATGTCAACCTGGTCATGCCACCCGCGTCACCAACCGATGACAGCCTGCTGCGCTGCAGCGTCAGTGCCGCGCACAGCGAGGAGCAGATTGACCGGATCATCGATGCATTTTCAACCGTACAAAACACGGCGACGGCTGACTGATTTTCACCAGTGCCCCAACTACCTGTCATTGCAAAATCCCCCGTCATTGCGAGCGCAGCGCGGCAATCTCTGGCAGTCTGGCACCAGGCCAAAGAGATTGCCGCGCTGCGCCCAAAGAACCCCTGTGGGGTTCATTATGGGTACCTCACCCTTCGGGTCGAGGCATCGCAATGACGGATAAGTCAGGACACCTCGATTAATGGATAAACTGAACATCATCGGCAATGGCCCGCTGCACGGCGAAGTCACTATCTCCGGCGCCAAGAATGCAGCACTGCCCATCCTTGCCGCCACACTGCTGTGCCCGGAACCGTTTACCCTGCGTAATGTGCCTCACCTGCGCGATATCACCACCACGCTGGAACTGATGGGCCGGTTCGGGACCCGTATCGAGCTGGTCGATGACATGTCACTGGTCGCGGACAGCTCACAAATCACCAGTCTGCTGGCGCCCTATGACCTGGTGAAAACCATGCGCGCTTCCATACTGGTGCTTGGCCCGCTGCTGGCACGTTTTGGTGAAGCGGAAGTCTCGCTGCCCGGTGGCTGCGCTATTGGCTCGCGCCCGGTCAACCTGCACATACAGGGTCTGAAGGCCATGGGTGCAGAGATTGAAATCGAGGATGGCTACATCAAGGCGAAAGCCAGCCGCCTCAAAGGCACACCGTTCTTCTTCGATGTGGTATCGGTTACCGGCACCGAGAACCTGATGATGGCGGCCACCCTTGCCGAGGGCACCACAGTCCTCGAAAATGCTGCGCGTGAACCGGAAGTCAGTGACCTTGCCAACTGCCTCATGGCCATGGGCGCAAAAATCAGCGGTGCAGGCACGGACACTATTACCATCGAAGGCGTCGAGCGCCTGCAGGGTGGCAGCCACTGCATCACCGCCGACCGGATCGAGACCGGCACCTTCATGGTTGCCGCTGCCGCGACAGGCGGGAAAATCCACCTGCGCAGAACCGAACCCTCCTACCTCGATGCCGTGATTGAAAAACTGCGTGATGCCGGCGCGGAAATCACTTCGGATGGAAGCAGCATTGATATCGATATGCACGGCAAACAGCCACACGCGGTCAACCTGACGACCGCTCCCTACCCGGCTTTCCCTACCGATATGCAGGCGCAGTTCGTGGCGCTGAACAGCATTGCTGACGGCACCGCCACGGTAAAGGAAACTATTTTCGAAAACCGCTTCATGCACGTACAGGAACTGCAGCGCATGGGGGCCGATATCGAATTGCAGGGCAATACCGCCATCGTGCGCGGGATCGACAAACTACACGGTGCACCGGTCATGGCCACCGACCTGCGCGCCTCGGCCTGCCTGGTTATCGCCGGGCTTGCGGCTGATGGAGAGACACTGATCGACCGTATTTATCACCTCGACCGCGGTTACGAATGTATCGAGGAAAAACTGTCACAGCTCGGTGCAAAGATACAGCGTGTGCCAAACCACCCTGTCTCCTGACCCGGCAAAAAATTTCAACCAGAGGACATCACACCATGAAAGCCAGAGCCGCTGTCGCCTGGGGTCCCAACCAACCCCTGTCTGTCGAATACATCGATGTGGAAGGCCCGAAGCAAGGCGAGGTCCTGCTCAAGGTTATTGCCTCGGGTGTCTGCCATACTGATGCCTTCACCCTGTCAGGTGAGGACCCGGAGGCGGCCTTCCCCGCGGTACTGGGTCACGAGGGCGGCTGTGAAGTCGTGGAATGCGGCCCCGGCGTCAGGGACCTGAAACCCGGTGACCATGTCATTCCCCTCTATATTCCCGAGTGCGGGACTTGCGAGTACTGCCAGTCGACCAAGACCAACCTGTGCCAGTCCATTGCCTCGACAGTGTGGACCGGCTACATGCCCGATGGTACGCGGCGCTTCTCGCTGGATGGTAAGCCCATCTATCATTACATGGGCTGCTCGACCTTCTCCGAGTATACCGTGGTCCCGGAAATTGCCCTGGCAAAAATCAATCCCGCTGCCCCGCTGGACAAGGTCTGCCTGCTGGGCTGCGGCATCACCACCGGTATCGGCGCCGTACTCAACACGGCCAAAGTCGAACCCGGTTCGACCGTGGCCGTGTTTGGCCTCGGCGGCATCGGCCTGTCGTGTGTGCAGGGCGCCGTCATGGCAAAAGCAGAACGCATCATCGCTATCGATATGAACCCGGACAAGTTCGAGATGGCCAGGGCACTGGGGGCAACTGATTTCATTAACCCTGCAGAACTGGACGGCAGTGTCACCGAGGCAGTCGTTGAAATGACCAACGGCGGTGTGGACTACTCTTTCGAGTGTATCGGCAACGTCGAAGTGATGCGTGAGGCGCTGGAGTGCTGCCACATGGGCTGGGGTGTCTCGACCATCATCGGCGTGGCCGGCGCCGGACAGGAAATCCATACCCGTCCTTTCCAGCTGGTCACAGGACGCACCTGGAAAGGGACAGCCTTTGGCGGTGTAAAGGGCCGCAGCCAGCTGCCGGGTTACGTAGACCGCTACCTGGCCGGTGAAATCGAAGTCGACAAAATGGTAACCCACACCATGCCACTGGAAGACATCAACCGCGCTTTCGACCTGATGCACAGTGGCGAGAGTATCCGCTCTGTCATTATCTTCTGAGGCCATTGTCATGCAGCAGACAGAACACATCCGGGAATCCGGCGGCTGGCTGAACCGCTACACCCATGACTCGCAGAGCTGTCATTGTGAAATGACCTTCTCTGTCTACCTGCCACCTGCGGCGGAAACACGCAAGGTGCCCGCCGTGTACTTCCTGTCCGGGCTGACCTGTACCGATGACAACGTGCGTATCAAGGCCGGTGCACAGCGCTATGCAGCAGAACTCGGTATCGCCCTGATCATGCCAGACACCAGTCCGCGCGGGGAAGATGTGGCAGATGAGCCGGACCGCTACGACCTGGGACAGGGCGCCGGATTTTATATCAACGCAACCCGCGAGCCCTGGGCCAGTCACTACCGGATGTACGACTATGTGACACAGGAGCTTCCGGCACTGGTGGAAACGGAACTCCCCCTGATTGCCGGACTGAAATCTGTTACCGGGCACTCCATGGGTGGGCACGGTGCACTGATCTGCGCACTCAAAAACCCTGGCGCCTACCGCTCGGTATCGGCCTTTGCACCGATCTGTCATCCCGTCCGGTGCGGCTGGGGCGAGGGTTGCTTCAGCGCTTACCTTGGCGACGACCGGGAGGCCTGGAAGACCTGGGATGCCACCGAACTGGTCAAGGCCGGTGCGAAATCCCTCCCGTTACTCATCGATCAGGGAACCGGCGACGAGTTCCTCGCTGAGCAGTTATATCCACAGGCCCTGGTTGATGCCTGCCTGGCACGAGGTGACTTCCCCGTTACCTTGCGGATGCAGAAAGACTACGACCATAGCTACCATTTCATCGCCAGTTTTATCGGTGAGCACCTGGCATTTCATGCACAACACCTGCTGGCAAGCGGGTAGTTCCGGGGCAAAACCAATATGGTAATTGCATCCACGACATCAATTTTCCAGAAATACCGGAATAAAAATATGAGAATAAACCTCTTATAGCTGGGCCAGGCACACATTCATACCGGGAAACAAGCTGGAAAACGTATCTAGAATCTGCAAGTTACTTAATAAAATAAGGTTTATGCCGCCACACGCAGTGGAGGGTGGCCACACATGAGCCTTATTTTAAGCGTATCTGTTTTCATCAGGCTGATTGCCATGATCTGGGCGCTGCGCCTGTGGTACAGGATTCGTGACTGGCGCATCGGTTTTCTCGGGGCCATGGTCGCCCTGATGGCGCTCCGTCAAAGCCTCACCCTGTCCCGGAGAGGGATCAGCTGGCCACCGCAACTGACATCCGGTCTGGACGAAATGCCCGGCCTGGCTGTCAGTATTCTGGCCTTGCTGGCGATTATTTTTCTCGGCCGGATGATTTCTGATGAACGACGCCGTTCGAGTGAACTGATTGCCTCTAATCAGGAACTGGAACACCAGATCATCCGGCGCCACCAGGCCGAAGACCAGCTGCTTACCCTGTCACAGGCCATCGAACAAAGCCCCGAAAGCATATTCATTACCAACGCCAGGGCCGAAATTGAATACGTCAATGCGGCCTTTGTACGCCACACCGGCTACACCCCTCGCGAGGTGATTGGCAGCAACCCGCGTGTCCTGAAATCCGGCAAGACACCACCGGAAACCTACGCATCCCTGTGGAAGCGTCTGTCTGAAGGCAAGGCCTGGCAGGGGGAACTGTTCAACCGCGGCAAGGATGGCCGTGAATACATCGAGTGGTCAATCATCTCTCCCGTACGCAAAACCGGGGGAGAAATCAGTCACTATGTTGCCATTAACCAGGACATCACGGAAAAGAAACAGGCCGAGGCAAAAATCAATCACCTTGCCTACTATGATGCCCTCACTGACCTGCCCAACCGCACCCTGTTGATGGAACGACTGAACCAGACGCTGACCCTGTCGCGGCGTAACAAAAACAAGGCTGCGCTGTTCCTGATCAATATTGATCGCTTCAAGAATATTAACGATGCACGTGGCCATATGCTGGGTGATGCACTGCTGCAGTCTCTTGGCCAACGTCTGACAGAAATGCTGCATGAAGGCGATACCGTGGCGCGCCTGGCGTCGGATGAATTCGCCATTCTCGTTCCGGAACTGGGCAATCAGCTCGAGCAAGCCAGTCATCGCGCCCTCACCTTGTCGGAAAAAGTGCTGAATGCCATACGGCAACCTGTCCCGATCGATAACGAAGCTATCTATGTCACCGCAAGCCTGGGCATCACCCTTTACCCGGAAGCCCCGGACGATAATGCCGGTACGATTTTGCGCCGTGCCGACACCGCACTGCACCGGGCCAAGGAAGGCGGCAGGAACCAGGTCGCTTTCTTTGAAACCAACATGAGCGAGTCAGCAGAACAACGTTTCCACATCGAACGTGAGCTGCGCCATGCTGTGAACAACGGGGAGTTGCGCCTTTTTATACAACCCCAGGTCGACCGGTACGGCAAGCTGGTCGGTGCCGAAGCCCTGGTCCGCTGGCAACATCCCGAACGCGGCCTGCTCCCGCCCGGGGTTTTCATTCCCGTTGCCGAGGAATCCGACCTGATTATCGATGTGGGTGGCTGGGTACTTTCCGAAGCCCTGCAACTGATGGCGAAAGGCGATATGGCCGGGCACCCGTTTCACCTGGCGGTAAACCTGAGCCCGCGCCAGTTCCGGCAGGCTTCCTTTGTGCCCTGGTTGAAGAATCTGCTTGGCTCGACCGGCGCGGACCCCAACCACCTGACCCTGGAAGTTACTGAAGGGCTGGTGATCGAAAATATCAACGAGGTCG